>Ga0074076_100003_pt1 | contig 81551 bp, 79 predicted proteins | sample YNPg_D_FD_63713 | JGI IMG/M metagenome (GOLD analysis project Ga0074076, IMG submission 63713) | Hot spring microbial communities from Beowulf Spring, Yellowstone National Park, Wyoming, USA - YNP_Beowulf Spring_D v2 (version 2) | ecosystem: Environmental > Aquatic > Thermal springs > Hot...
AAGTTTCGGCGATCGAGTAATCTCCTGTGATAGCTAAAACCCATCAAAAGCAAGACGCGATTAGCTGATAGAGTTCTCGGAAAGGCCCACTGATAGGGCGCCGATCGCGATCAAAGAAAGCGTGATCAGAAACCAGCGCCTTCTTCCGAAAATATCCGCAAGGTAACCCGCGATAATCCCGCCGACAAAAGCGCCCACGAAAGTTGAGGAAAGAACCAAGCTCGTTTGAAAAGGTGTCAGCGCAAACTGTTGCTTAACCGAGTAAATCACAAAAGACATCGCGCTAAAGTTGTAGTAATCAAAAAACGAGCTAATTCCTGCGGCGATGATCACAAGCCAGTGGAAGTTTGTGAGCGGAAGCCGATCCAGCCTGGACACCACTTCGCGCGAGAGCTCAGCGCATCGTTTGTGGTTTCGCGCAAAACACGTCACCTATGTGTATAATAGACTTATGTGTATAATAGACTTATGAATTTAAATTTTTTGTTTTTCTTTAAAAAATATACATGACCATGCTAAGCAATTTGCGAAACGCTTAACTTTCATACCGATTGTTTTTTGTGTCACTTGTTGTAAAAAACGTTATTGTAAACGCAAAAAATGTGGACATAAGAATTGAGCACGGAGTGATACAAGAAATCTCGGAAAACCTCTCTGGTGAGGTTTTGGTGGATGCGCGCTCAGCGCTCAGCCCTTCCGGCTTTTGTGGACGCCCACGTACACCTTGACAAGTGCTTTACCCACAAAACGCTAGGTTCAACGAGCTTTGAGATTTTGCAGTGGACAAAACCGAGCGCTGAGAGTTCGGTTTATGAAAGGGCAAAAAGAGCGCTTGCGCAAAGCTTGGCGTACGGAACGCTTGCGCACAGAGCTTTCGTCGACGTGGACTCTTCGATAGGCTTGAGCGCGCTCAAAGAGGTTTTGAGGTTAAAGCGTGAACTAAAAAACGTCACGCTACAAGTTGTCGCTTTTCCTCAGTACGGCTTTTCGGATGACAAACAAAACGTTGAGCTTTTGCACAAAGCGATGGAAGAAGGAGCGGACGTGGTTGGCGGAATTCCTTGGATAGAGCCCACAGGAGAGGACTCTTTAAAACACATCGAAATAATTTTTGATATAGCGGAGCGTTATGCAAAAGATATTCACATAGTTTCGGACGACACCGACGACCCGCTTTCCACAAACCTTCTACACTTTCTTTCGAACGCAAAAAAGCGAAAATTTTTTGGAAAAGTCGCCGCAAGCCAGTGCCGCGGGGCGCTAGACTCACCAAACCAAGGGTACACGCAAAAGGTTTTGAGTTTGGCAAAACAGCTTGGGGTGACAATCGTGGAAAATGCGCACACAACGCTCATGCTTTCTGGTAGAGGCGAAGCAAATCCTGTGAGAAGAGGGGTTGCACCGATAAAGCTCTTTTTGAAAGAAGGTGTGAACGTGGCCGCAGGGCAGGACGACATTCAAGACGCTTTTTACCCTTTGGAAAGGGAAGCATGCTAGAAGTGGCTTTCCTGCTGTGCCACGCGGCGCAGCTTTCTAGTGAACAAGAGGTTTTGTGCGCGCTTGACGCGGTTACCACAAACGGTGCAAAAATGATGAAGCTAAACCAAGCACTGAAAAAGGGTTGTGACGCAGATCTCGTGATACTCAACGCAAAAAACCCTGTCGAAGCGCTTTGCAAACAAGAGCCACCGCTTTTTGTGATCAGAAAAGGAAGGGTTGTCGCAAGAAACACAACGCAAACTGAGCTTAAGCTTTAAATACGAGCTTCTGTTTTTGTGGTTGAGTTGGAAGCTCACAAGCTCACTTGGGTTAGACTCGAAGAGCTTTTAAAACAAAAGCCAATAGCGCTACTTCCTATAGGAAGCTTTGAGCAACACGGCTACCATCTTCCGCTTGCGACGGACAGCATCGTCGCATGGCACATCGCAAAACTCGTCGAAAAAAGAGACGAAAGCGCGTTTGTGGTTTTTCCGCCAATCGTTTACGCATGTTCGAGCGAACACAAGGGGTTTACGGGAACTGTTTGGATTGATTACGTGGTTTTTATCGAATACGTAGAAGGTGTGGTTAAGTCTCTTTTTGAAAGCGGTTTTGAAAAAGTCGCGACAATCACGCACACGGCGGAAACGTCGCGGCGCTGAGCGTTTTACAAAGAAGGGTGAACCTTGGTTCACAAAAAGCAAAAGTTTACGTGTTCAACCTCACAGACTACCGAGAGCTACTCAACAAGGTTTTTGGCAGGCAGTTTGGCGTGCAACACGCGGGTTACTCCGAAACCTCGATTGTCGAAGCGATAGACAGCTCCTTAGTGGACTACGAAGCGCTCAAAAGAGTTGACGAATGCGATTTCAACAACTCTGCTAAGCATGTGTTTACCGTAAAACCTACACGAGAAGTCTCAAACTCAGGAATGGTGGACAACTCAGAGCGCTTCTTAAAAGGAAGTGTCGAGAACGCAAAGCGGTTTATTGAAAAAATGGTGGAAGAAATTTGTAAAGAGCTAAAAGTTGAGTGAATTTGAAAGCTTACCAAACATTTCGGATGTGCGCATTACCATAAAAAAGCTACCCGTTTGTAAAGGCGTCTTTGAGGAGAACTAAAAGTGTGTTTACCAAGGCGCAAACGGTTCCCTCACACTCTAATAAATTCAAAGTGTTTAATCTGAAGTTCGAGATGATTTTCACTAAGTGGCACCTTGAAAGCCAAGCGTTTTCGAAAAAGAGGTTTTGACACACGATGGCAGGACAATGAAGGAATAACAGTCATCATAAAACCAAAACCTGTCTGAAATAATGCCATGTTTGTGTGCTTGAACCTTTTTAGAGTTGCAAAAGCCATGCGATGGTGTCTGGATAAGCATTCATCCGTGTCACCTCCACTCTGTGTACCAGTGCATGAATAGCACACATCACAAAGCTTTAATAGACATTTTTCACACAAATTGTGTGATCTCAAAAATCACAAAACCTTTTTGTGATTTAAAGCGTTTGTGAAAGCCTTTTGTAAAGCTCGGCGATTGAACAAAAGTCTTCTTCTGAATACCCGAGTGATTCACACGCTCTGTAAAGCTGCATCGCAAGGTCGGAAATCGGTGTGATCGCCTTTAGCCTTTGCGCTTCACGCTGCACAATCTCCAGGTCTTTTCTCATGTGCTTTAGCGCAAACTGTGTGGAGTAATCCGCCTTGGCAATCTTTGGCATCTTAAGCTGCGAAGCGGGCGACCTAGTGCTACTCAACTCCGTGAATATTCTTTCGATCACTTGCGCGCTCAACCCAGCCTTTAGACCAAGGCTAAACGCTTCGGCGATCGATGCGATGTAAGAGCCCAAAACCAAATTGGTCACGATTTTTGCGTATAACCCCATGCCGTTTTGTCCGACGTAAACCACACTACGCGAAAGTAGCTCGAGAATGCGCTTTACCCTTTCGAAATCCTGTGGCGCTCCTCCTACAAGAATTGTGATTTCTCGCTTTTCAACCATGAGCGAAGTTCCGACGATTGGCGCATCAAGCATCGCACCACCTTTTTCAGAAACCTCACGCGCAAGCTCAACGCTAAGAGTGGGTGAAATTGTGGACATTTCTATTACTGTTTTCCCTTTTAGTTCGTGAAATTGGCGAATCACGCTTGAAACCGCATCGTCGTCCGACAAAACAGTGATGATGATATCCGCGCTTTTTAAAACGTCATTTGGGTGCTCCACACACTTTACGCCGAACTGCTCGCTGAACCTTTTTGCTTTTTCAACGCTTCTATTGTAAATTACGCTTAACACACCGCTTTTTGCCAAATTTGCGCCGATTCTGTGACCCATCACGCCAAGTCCAATAAGTGCAACTTTTTCCATAAAAACAATAGCAAAAACAAAGCTTTACGTTTTTTTTAAAAAAAGGAGGTTAGCTTGCGGTGACTTCGGTTCTTGTGACGTTTTCTGTGGACGCTTCGACGTGCACTTCGTAGCTGTTACCCACGATCGGTACGATGCTCACTGCTTTTCCAAAGGTTATCACGCCCTTAAACGTGAGCGTGACACTTTCGTTTGGCTGAATCACAAGCGTGTAAGCCGGTTGTTGTTCGTTTGACTGGTTGTCGTCGTTACCCTGCACATCTTCAACATTTATGTGGGTGAGTGTTGTATTGGAGATTGGGAAGAAAACCACTTCGTCAGGGTGTTCTAACTCGTGTTCGACGCACATTTTGTGGTGGTCTTCCATACCAGAGGCTCCGTTAGGCTGTGAATCGCTCGAATTCTCTTGCGCTGGTGTACTCACGTTTTCACCGTGGTCACCGTTTTCGCCACTCTGATTCTCTTCACCTTGTTTGCCACACACGGGTGAAACCGAAACGTTGAACTCGCCGTGTATGCTGATCGCGGAAACTGTGACAGGCACTTTGCCAGTGTTTTTGAGCGTTATGCTAAACGTGGTGACGTTACCAGAGACGCTCAGACTCACCGCAGTGATTTGTAGCGATCCCTGTGCTTCCTCTAGCTCCTGCTCTTCTTCACCACTCAGCTGCGTCTTTGCGCCAACCTGTGTCTGGTTTTGTGTCACTTGTGTTGGTGGCACAAGAACAGCAGTGGCCGAAGGAACTAGCACAAAAATTGGCGCTGTGTTGTTACCCGTTTGTATTTCGAACACTTTGGGTGAAAGCTGTAATAGGGCGGCAGAAAGGTTTTCCACTTTGTTTTGTCCGACTATCGGCACTTCAAGCCTGTTTGATGCAAGTGTGACGTTGTAAACCGTTCCGTTCACCTTGATTTTCGCGCTTGAAACGTCAAGCCTGATTTGGTTCACGTCAGAACCGTTTGGAAGCGACAGCTTTGCTATCGTTTGCTTAAGGTTGATAAGAGACAAAAGGTCAACCGTTCCGCTCGTGTTTGCCGAAATCCAACCAGAATGTGGCACGCCTTCTATGTGCACTTCCACGTTGGTATAGGTTACGTTGAGCCACTCGGTTCCAACGGGCACTTGTGGCGGGTCTGTGAGCTGCACCAAAAAAAGCGCGTATCCCTTTTGTGTGGTAGTGGGCTTTGAAATCAGGCTTGGTGCGAACATCGCACCCGCGATCACCACGGCCGCTACTGCCACCGCAAGCACTACGTACGCAACCGACCTTTTTCCGACCGACATTTTTGCTCAAACAAATTTTGCGCGCAGGCACTTAATGCTACGCCCTTTAAGCGCTTTTCAACTCTTTTTCGCTTGTTTTCAAGAGTTTTGAAATCCCCTCATTTTTGGTAGATCAAGCGCTCAAGCGTTTCAATCGTGTTTGAAAGCAGTTCGTCCGCAAACGCGCTCCACTCGGTTGTGTGAATCACCTTGGTCTCGCACACAACACCCATTTCCACTTCTTGAGCTCGAAACCACAAGAGTAGCTCCGCTTGAGGCGCTAGGCAGTTGTACACCTTTTGGGGAGTTTCGAGCATGTCTTCAAACTGCATCCCAAGCTCGTTTAAAGCGCTGTGAACGAGCTCAATAAAGCGCTCGATCTTTAGCCCTTCGTAGTGCTTGACACAACCCACGTGGTTTAGCGAAGAAAGCCGCTTTGAGATCCTTGAGTCGAAGCTTTCTTGTGTCATGCGGAAACCCTGCTTTCCTTGTAAATCAGAAACGAACCCTTCCAAACTAGAAACGCAAGCTCGGTAAACGGCGCAACCAACAATAAAAGAAACAGAAAAACAAAGTGTAAAGCGTAAAGCGTGATACCGACAAAACCACCAAAAAACGGGTAAAGCGCGCCAGTCGCGCCAAACACAGAAAGCAGCGCTTGAACGCACCACACGTCGGCGTGTGTCACTTCTCGCCTTCTTTTGTTGAGAAGCCTTCTTAGTAAAAGAGAGAAGCCACCGAAAAACACAAGCGCGCTTGATGCATCAGAAAGAATAGCAAGAGGGTTTTGCGGTTTTAAAGGGGTCAATGCGCTCGTGTTCAGTGCGTAATTCGCCACACTACAAACGAAAAGCGCAAAAAAGCCGTAAAGCACAAGCGCGCGAGAAAGCGTGTGCGCCCTTTCTTCGCACCACAGCCCCACTCTTTTTAGTAGCAGAAAGTTTTCGACAAACACTTTAAAGCTTCTTTGCGAAACGACGTAAAAAGGGTAAAAAGGCACCTTCCAAGATCTCACTCGAAAATAGAAAAGCGCAAAGCACAAACTTCCAAACAAAACCACCAAAACAGTCACAAGCTCTCTTGGAAAAACGCTGTTCAAATCCATTCAAACACCTCTTTGAAACAGGATGCTCAGCGCGCTCATAACACCCTTTGGGTCGACATCGCGAGGACATGCGACAGAGCAGCGCCCGCAGCCTGAGCACAGGTAAACGTATTCTTTGAACTTTTTGATTTCTGTTTTATATCCCATCTTTGTTATGTGGATAAGGTACCTCGGATTGAACTCAGGATGCGCGTGCGCGACGGGACACACCGCGGTGCAGTTGCCACACTGCCAGCACCTGTGAATGTTTTTTCCGCCGGGTAGCTTCTTTACTTCTTCAAAAAGCGTGTGGTCGAACTGTTCGATCGTGCGCGGAAGCACGAGTGTTCCCCATCTACCCGACATGTCCACACCGCCAAGCTCTAGCTTTTCAGGCTCGATTATCCTTTCGCTGTCTATGTAACCTCTTTCAAATATAAAGCGCCCCTTTTCCTTCTCTTCTTTTTCACTCACGCGCGCATCACCTTCATGAGTTTTACGCACTGCATCGCAGCCGCCGAACCATCCGAAATCGCCTCTTCGACCGACATCGGCGCGACGCACGAGCCTGCAAGGTAAACGCCTTCTCTTCCTGAGTCGTAGTGGATGTTCGGAGTGCGCGGAAGAAGAAAACCGTACTCGTTGGTGTTGAGCCCAAAGATCGAAGCGGCTTGTCTTGTGCCTTCGCCTGGCTCCATTCCAACCGCAAGCACCACCATGTCAAAAAGCGCTTCAAAAGGGCCACGAACCAGCGTGTCTTCGCCCTTAACAAGTAGCTTTTGACCAGTGTGGTACACTTCGCCAACTCTTCCTCTGATATAGTTTATTCCAAACTTTTCCATGCTGTCCCAGTAAAGCTTTTCCCATAATCCCGTGGTTCTTACGTCCATATAGATCATGTAAATCTGAGAGTCTGGCAAAATCCTTTTGAGCTCGATCGCTTGCTTTATGCTCACACCGCAGCACACGGTGCAGCACCAAGGGTTAGTCGAGCGATCGCGAGAGCCCACGCAAAACACAAACGCAATCCTTTTTGGCGCGCTTCCGTCGCGCTTCACAACCCTGCCCTGTGAAAGCATCGCTTCTAGCTCGTTTATTCCGATGACATCAGGAACCCTTCCGTAACCGTAGCGAGGGTCGACCCTTGCGTCGAAGTGCTCAAACCCGGTTGCCACGACAACACAGCTCACCCTTCTTGTTTCGCTTCTTCTTGTTTTTAGCTCGGTGATTCTCACTTCAAAGTCGCCTACGCTTCCTCTAAAGCTTTCAACCACGCACCCCTTTTTCACTTCGACGAGCTCGCTTTTTGTAACTTGTTCTATCAAAGGTCCCAAAACTCGTGACACAGGAACAAAATCGGGTGCAAGCGTGTGGTACTTCCACCTTGCGGGTGCACCTCCTAGCTCTTCTCGTCTTTCCACAAGTAATACGCGCACTCCAGCTTGCGAAAGGTCGCACGCAGCGGAAAGCCCAGCAGGGCCTGCGCCCACGACAAGAACTGGGTTCAAACCAATCACCCAAAAGGCGGAGGTTTGATAAGGTACGGCTTTTCTCCCTTTTTCACGCGCTCCAAATACGCTTTGTACTCCTCTTTCGCCTTTTGCCAGTCGATTCCCATTTTTGAAAGTAGCGCGCTCCAGTCGGTCACATGCCAGTGTAGCTGGCACACAAGGAAAGGGTGAGCGCCCATCGCAAGCGCCGCAAACTGAGAGTCAGACAAAACTGGGATGCTCTCCTTGTATCCGTGGGCTAAGGGAACAACCTGGCTTTTGTCGAGCGTTGTAACACACCCAGTGTCGTGCGTGAGCAAAACGTCTGCGCGTGTTTCGTTCACAATGGGTCTTATCTTTCGGAAATACGCAAAAGACCTGCTGATTTCCCTTTCTGTGAGGATGTGTCTGAATCCAAAGCCGCAGCAGTCGTACCAGTTGCTGTACTCCACAAGCTTTGCGCCTAGCGCAAGCGCGATGCTAGAAGTGGGCGCGGGTTTCACACCACCAAGCACGCTTTCGTCATACGTGAAATCTTCGGCCATTAGCTTGTAAGTGTGGCACGCGGCGTGAACCGCCACTTTAACTTGCGACACGTCAAACTTCTTTCTTTGCGCGATTTCGAATCGCATGACGTGTAACCACTCGCTATAGTGCACTAGCTCTTCTGGAACGACGATGTCACGGTCTATCTTTTTCAGTATTGCTCTCACTCTCTCCCTGATTTCGGAGTTTGTGATCAAAAGAAATCTACACTCCTTGTAGTCTCCGTAGCTTGTGCCGCAGTGTATCAGAGGATATGCGCGCTTTTCCCAAGCTACGTGCATGTTCCTTAAAAAAACCGCGGTGAGCGCCACCGAATTCGAAGTTCCTGAACCGTAGTAGTTCCAAGCGGTGCACGAAGTTTGGTTTGTGTCGTCGATATAAGGCACGTTGAGCTCAGACATTATCCAGTAAAGAGAACTCACGTATCCCGGTATGTGACCACACTGTCCACAGCTTTTGTGCTGCCAAAGCTTTACTGTGGGAATCTTTTTGAGCCTTCCGCTAAGCGTTGTGACGTTCACCGGTTGGTACTCCTCTGTCACGTGGTGAACCGTGATTTCCCCTTTTTGTTCAAGCTCTCTCATTTTTTGTAGCATCCTCAAGTAGTCTTCGACTGTTCCCATCGCAAGCTTAGCCCTTCGCTCGCTTGCAAGCCTTTCGAAAAGCCTTTCGTCTTCTTTTGTGATCTCCAATCGCTCATCCACTCTTTTTCCCCTCTAACTCCTTTTTCGCTTCTCTTACCATGTCCACCACATCTTTTAGTGTTGCCTCAACAGAGCTCATTACACCCGCCTCCTCTTCTATTAGCATAAGCTCTCTCATCGTGGATTCGTCAACCCTCCAAGACTTGTCCATCACACCCGCCATGCTCTCCACAGGAACTGCTTGTCTTTCCAATCTAATCGTCTTTGCGAGCTCGGCCTTGTGTGGCCCCCAGTCTCTAAAGAGCGCAATAGTGGTGTGCATGTCGGGTGTGATCTGCGTTCCTGTGGTCATTATTTTGTAAAGTATTTTGCTATAAGGCTCAAGCGCCTTCTTTGCGGAGCTCAAACCGTGCTTCACACAAAGCTCTTTGATGATCGCGATTAAACCACCAGGGTTGTTGTGCGCAGGGCATACCTCCCAACAGGAGTAGCACTGAAAGCAAGCCCAGATGTACTCGTCCACCATTTGAAAGAAGAGCTCTGGCTCGTCTCGCGCGTGCATCACCTTCTGCACGACCACTCTTGGCGAAAAATCCGCAAAGCGAAAAGGCGGACACATCGCGGTGCAGTTACCGCAGTTTATGCACGCGCGGAAAAACTCGCCAAAGCGCGTGTCTTGTGTGAGCTCTTTGACCATTTGGCGCATGAGCGAGCGATCCGCGCTTTTTGCTCTTTCCGCCTCCCACTGTAGACCTGGTAGTCCGCCGTAGTGCCAGCCGTCTTGGTTCAACCTGTTAAGCAGTTTTTGTTTTTCATTTCCCAAGAATCCAAACAATGTCAACCTTAATCCCTTTTATTACGTAACAGTGTAATCGAAGGAAATATAAATAAGTTTCTATCGTAAGATTCGAAAGCGCCAATGGAAAACAAAAAGAGGTTTCTTTTTGTTGTGAGCACAGGCGTGAACGAACCAAAGAAGGCTTTCACACCATTCTACTACGCAGCAGCAAGCGCGGCGATGGGCTACGAAACCTATATGTTCTTTTTGGCGGAAGGCCCGTCTCTTCTCGTAAACGACGCACCAGAAAGGATAAAGACCACGGAAAACGGCGAGCCTCTGAAAAAGGTGATCGAGCTTGCGATGAAAAACGGCGCAAAGATGCTCTGCTGTAGCACATCCGCAAAGGTGATCTGGAACATAAAGGAGCAGGATTTACCAAAGGGCGTTGAGTTTGCCGGCGCTGTCACCCTCATCGAGATGGCCGCAGACCCAAACACGGTGGTTCTCTACTTTTAGGTGAGCCAAGGTGTCTGAGTACAAAGGGTGCAGATTTCCCGAAGGGCTTTTTTACGACACCGAGTACCACGTTTGGGTCAAGCTCGAAGGAGAGGAAGCGTCGGTCGGCGCAACCGACCCAGCACAGGCTTATGCGGGGGAGATCATCTACATAAAGGTAAAGGATGTGGGAACAAGGCTTGAAAGGGGCTCGATCGCAGCCACTGTTGAAAGCGCAAAGTACATGGGGCCGATGCGCTCTCCTCTTACTGGTACGATCACAAATGTGAACGAAGACGTTAGGTCTTCCCCCTCACTCATAAACCAAGACCCTTACGCAAGCTGGGTTTTCAAAATCAAGCCTGAAAAGCTCAACGAAGAGCTTTCGCGGCTGCAGGACGCAAAAAGCGCTTCTCAAAAGTACAAAGCGATAATTGACGAGTGGGGCGTGCAGTGCAGGTAGCGGAGCTTTTTGTTCTCACATGCTCTACCGACCCCAGTTTTAACCTTGAGCTTGAAGAAAGAATGTTTGAGCTAGCTGAAAGAAAAGAACTTCCTTACACCGTAAGGTTTTGGGTGAATCGCACGTGTTTGGTTAAGGGAAAGACAAAAAGCGAAAAATACGGTTGGTACGACGAGCGATTGGCCAACGAGTTGGGAATACGAGTGTACGAAAGAAGCACAGGCGGTGGGGTGGTTTACCACGACTTGGGTAACCTAAACTGGAGCGTTTACGCAGCGCTTGATAAGTGGAGTTTTTTGTCACCCGTTCGCGTGTTTGAAGAACACTCTCGATTCATTGTCGAAGCGCTTTCACAATTGGGCTACAGCGTTCGGTTTGCACCGCCAAACAGGCTTGAGCTCGAAGGACACAAGGTGAGCGGCATGGCTGCGCGTAGCTCCGTGCGCGCGCTTTTGGTTCACGGAACGCTTCTCGTGAACGCTGATCTAAGAGCTTTGAACGAGCTTTGCGTTCCCCCACCTTCTTCTCCGAAAGTTGAAAACCTGTGTCGCTGGCGCCCAACGGATCACACAGAAATCGTGCTAAGCGTTTTAAAGCGTAACCCCAAAAAATATGGGTGATACCATCATACGACAATTTTTCGCCTTTTGTGATTGAGCGCTTTGAGGGCTACGACTTGCGTTTTATAAGGAACCTGTAAACCACTGGATCTCCAGCTTCTTCTTTGACTAGTAGTATCTCGTTACCCGTTCTTTTACTCCAAGACGCAAAATCCGACTTTGAAGCTGGGTCGGTCGCCAAAACTTCGAGCACCTCACCCACTGGTATTTGCTTAATCGCCTTGTTGGTCTCGATCACAGGCATTGGGCAAAGCAAACCTCTTAAGTCGAGCGTCTTATAAGGTGTCTTGTTTTCGCTCATTTCAGTTTTTTATTTTCAAGGTTTGATATAAACATATTGACAATGTTTCATGTGATACAGACTTCAACCACTTTCGAAATACAGAAAAGGTTTTATTTTGGCTTGACAATATAAACTTGATCAACATGAGCACCCAAAACAAAAAGAACAAGCTCGTGCTTGTCGTGAGCAAGGGAACGGCTGACGCGGTTTATCCCGCTTTTATTCTTGCGACCACCGCCGCCTCTCAAGGAATGGACGTTTACATGTACTTTACGTTTGGGGGAATGAAGGTTCTTACCAAAGGACAGCTTGAGTCGATAGCGCCCTCAAAAGACCTTGGACTTTCAATGGAGCAGCTTCGTGAGCTTGTGAGCAAAGGTGGAATGCCAACGATTGAGCAAATGCTAAAGACCGCGATGGACATGGGCGTTCACATAAACGCGTGCTCTCCTACGATGAAGCTGTTTGGCACAACCAAGGAAAGCTTGGTAGACCCGAACATACCAGTTGTCGGAGCTTCAACGTTCTTGGAGTGGGCGTCTGACCCAGACGCGATCACGCTATTCATTTAATACTTAAAAGCGGTAAAATAGTCTATTTGTTAGAACTCACAAAGGGCGTGACCGGGTGTTTCGGGTCTTCCTTTATCGTTTCTAGTATCATCGAAGGCGTGACATCGGCTATTCCTTTGATCGAGCTCACATCCGCGATAAGCTTCGTGAGCTCTTCTTTTGTTGGCGCGCTTCCTAGCGCGATAAGGTGGTACACGCCCACAGTCGAGTAAACGTAACACACGCCCTTTACCGAGGCCACTTCCCTTCCCACGCTTTTTGAATCAAACCCTGGGTTGACCTTGATGTAAAGCGCAACGCAGTAAAGCGGTCCCACTTTTTCTGGATCGACGAGCGTCGTAAACCCCTTTATAAGGCCGCTTTTCACCATTTTCCTTACCCTTTCGCTCACCGTGGTCACGCTGACACCGAGCTTTTTTGAAAGCTCGCGGAAAGAAATTCTTGCGTTGAGCTGAAGCTCCTTTATGATCTTCACGTCGAGCTCGTCAAGCCTTGGTGTTTTGCCATCAGCTGACATTTCACTTTTTGTTTGCGCGCGAAACTTATTAAGCTTTGTATTTTGTAAATCTCACTTAATCAAAACGTCCCCTCTTTCAAGAATTTGTATCACTTCTTGCCTTAGGATCTCTTTTGGAAGAGGTTTTCCTTGTTGCAAAAGCTCTCTTATTTTGGTTTGGCTTGTGCTCACCCTTTCGCTCTCTGGGTGCGGACAAACCTTGGATGAAACCATGCCCTCGCACACCCTGCAGTAAAAAGTTTCTTGGTAGCGCAACGGAACAACGCCCACGTCGTACTTGTCAAAAATCGCGTGCGCCGCATATGGGTCGTAGTAGCTTCCAACACCCGCTTGGTCTCTTCCTACGATATAGTGTGAGCAACCGTAGTTTCTTCTGATAATCGCGTAAAAAAGAACCGCCTTAGGCCCAGCGTAGCGCATCGCGATTGAGAGAGCAGAAAGTAGAACTCTGTTTTTCGGGTAGTACTTTTCCACAAAAACCTTGTAAGCCTCCATGATCACCTCGGGCTTGTAGTCTCCCTTCTTTAGCTTTCCGACTATCGGGTGAATGAACAGCGCGTCCACGTCGTCTCTCTCAAGCGTGAGCCTCTGGATGTACTCGTGCGCTTTGTGGGGCGGGTTTCTCGCTTGGTAAGCCGCGACGTTTTTCCAACCCATTTTTTGGAAGTACTCCCTTGTCTCGCGTGGTGTGAGCTCAACACCGCCGTGTTGGTTTGGCAAAGCACGAAGAAGCTCAACTTTCCCAGAAAGCGCGGTTTCACCGTACTCAGAAAGCTCTGCGACATTCGGGTGGTTTGTGTCGCGCGTCGCGTAAACCTTTTCCGCAAACTCACCCTTGTCTATTTTGAACTTTTGCTCTAGCTTAAGGAGCGCAAAAGGCTGGTCGAACAAGTCTAGTAGCAAGGCTTCGTCGCCCGGTTTGAGCTCTTTAGTGTCACCCTTTGGTGTTAAAACAATTGGAATGGTCCACACCAAGCCTTTTTTGAGTTCATTACGGTTCAAGACTCGTGTGTAATCCTCTTCGTCCATAAAACCTTGAAGAGGGCTGTACGCACCAAGCGCGATCTTTTCTGCGTCGTAAATCTGCTCAATCGGAGGTTTGATTTTCAAAAACTCGTTTTGTTGCTCGAGTAGCCTTTTTGCTTGGTTTTGCGCCAAAATCGCCTCAACAAGCGTTCCACCATAAGGTGTTGGAATCAAGCGCATCACCAAGGAACGATGTGGTAAACCGGTCGGGTGAAGATGCGCCATTCACCGTTTTCGTAGCGCGAGTTCACAAAAACGTGCCAGTTTTGGTCGTCGAGCTTTGGGTAGTCCGCGCGGTAGTAGTAACCAGGCCATCTTGTTTCCTTTCTGAACATCGTGTGGCGAATCACCGCTTCTGCGGTGAGCACCCTGTGGTGTAGCTCCCAAGCCCTTTGTAGCTGGTGAAAGTTTTGCGCGGCAAGCCTGTGCAAATCTTCTTTGAGCATCAAAAGAAGCTCTAGCCCGCGGTTCAAAAGGTGTTCGTTTGTGGTGTAAAGGCTTCCCCAGCCACCCGCGTACTCGTCCATGATCTTTTCAAGCCTTATCACACCTTGATTCGGGTAAATAAAAGAAGGAGAAACAGTGCCGCTTACGATTTGGTTTCTACCAACTTCATAATTTTCGAGCGGTTGGAACACTTTGTTCTTCAATTCGTAAACTTGCGCTTCATCGATCTCTGGCATCTCGGGGTGGTCAAGCACGTACTTTACCGCGGCCTTTGCGGCAAGTCTTCCTTCCGTAAAAGAGCCTGATGAAAACTTGTGCGCGCTACCCCCTATCGTGTCACCAGCGCCGAACAACCCCTCTATCGTGGTCATCCTATTATAACCCCAGAAGTAGTCCTTTGGAGCGATGTCCTGTGGACCACTCGCCCAAGCGCCAGAGCACGTCGCGTGCGAGCCCATGATGTAAGGCTCGGACATCATGAGCTCAGAAGGCCTCTTTTTCGGGTCTATGTTTTGTGATGCCCAGACTATCGACTGGCTCATCGTCATGTCCAAAAAGTCCTCCCAACCGAGTTCTTCCTTTTCCTTTGTGTCGAGCACCTCTTCGGTGTGCATGTAAATCGGATGCCTTCCCGCTTTGATCTCTCTTAGCATCGCGTCGTTTCTCAAGCAAGTGGGAAATGGTTTTGCGTCCACGTAGTTTCCGTATAGCGCCCTTTGCTCTTCAACGTACTTCTTTTCATACTCTTCACCGTAAGCGTTTCTTGCAACCGCTTTGAGTGCAAGAAACCAAGCGCCAACAGGACCGTAGCCATCCTTAAAGCGCGTGACCACAAGCCTGTTTTCCATTTGAGTCATTTCAGCGCCCGCTTCTATCAAAAGCGCGTAAGCCGAGCCGTTGTTCCAAGGCGCGTACCAAGTTCTTCCCGCTCCTTCGCCAACAGAGCGAGGCCTAAAGATGTGCGTCGCGCCACCCGCCGCGACGATCACCGCCTTTGCGCGAAAAACGTAAAAATCGCCGTCTCGAACTCCAAAACCCACTGCGCCCGCAATTCTGTTGCGCTTCTTTGCGTCCAAAAGTAGGTGCGTCACCATAACCCTGTTGTAAACTTCGGACACGCTTTTTTGAGCGGCTTCAGCCACAATTGGCTTGTAGGACTCACCGTGAATGAGGATTTGCCACCTTCCTTCGCGTTTGTAGTGGCCGGTTTTTTGGTCGTAGATTATGGGTAACCCCCACTCTTCAAAAAGGTGCACTGTGGAGTCCACGTGGCGCGCGATGTCGAACACCAAGTCCTCTCTTACTAGCCCCATCAAATCCCCTCTTACGTACCTTACGAAATCCTCTGGTGTGTTCTCGTTCCAGCGCATTCCCATGTAGCAGTTTATCGCAGAAAGCCCCATCGCGACCGCGCCACTACGCTCGATGTGCGCCTTTTCGACTAGCACGATTTTGAGCTTTCTACCCCAGTAGCGCGCTTCGTAAGCCGCGCCACAACCCGCCATTCCCCCGCCAACGATAAGAATGTCACAATCAACCCTTTTTGTGTTTTTCAAGCCTTTTTCACCTCTAACTTGGGAAGGAAGGGAATTTTGAGATACTCCGGTTCGTGCGAAAGAAGCTCGCTCGAAAGCTCTTCAGGCCGAGGCTCGGGAAGCTCCTTTGGCGGCTTTATCGAACCGAATTTCGTGGTTCTGATCGGAAAGCGGAAGGTTTTGGTTTCACCATTTCTGTAAACCACCTTCCAAGAAATCACACCTTTTTCTGGTTCGCGTAAAACTGTGAGCGCGTGACCTAAAGGCGCAAAGTCGGCGTAGCCTCTTATGTCTATCGCGTGTTGCGGACAAGCCTTTACGCACGAGTAACACTCCCAGCAGTACTCAGGCTCTATGTTGTAAGCCCTTCTCATCACAGGGTCGATGTGCATGATGTCGCTCGGACATATCTCAACGCACTTTCCACAGCCGTCACAAAGCGAAGTGTAAACAAAAGTGGGCACTACTCAGCCACCTCCTCTGGCACGCCATAGCTTTTCGTGCGCGCGGGAGTGGGCAAGAGCCCCTCCACACCTTCAAGCTCGTCAAGCTCGCGCGAAATCGCGTACGCGCCCTTATATAACACGTGTGTGAACTTGCTCCAAGGAATCGTCACGAATAGCATGCTCAAACTCACCAAATAAAGCGCAAGAATCGACGCGACCAAAAGGTAAACACCAGTGTAAGAGACCGCTTCCAAAACAAAACCCAATGCGGAGTTCACTAGGAGTAAAAGCACAAAAATGTCCGCTTGTGTGAACTTGAAGCTTTTTTCCGCGGCGTAGTCAACTCTTAAAAACAGAAACCACAGAGCGCCAGTAAGAATCATGAGCCCACCCAAGTTTAGCGAAATCTGTATTGCCAAAGGCTGCAAACCCGAAAAAGCGAAGTACTTGAGTAGAATTGAAATCGCCGCGATCACAAAACCCCAAAGCATAAGAAGGTGAGAAGCCCTTCTTGACGCTCCACACTTTGAAAGCTCGGCAGACGTCGCGAGGTTGAGCGCCACCGTTTTGAACACACGTGAGAGCTTTTGAGCGGCTTTCGCGCTTCTTTTTGGAGCGCGCACCCTTCTTTCTTGAAGAAAGAACTTGAGCTTCTTTTTTGCGAGCGCGTCGTACGCAAAACCCAAAACGGAGATGACCACCAAAGCGACTATGTACGCTTGGTAAAACCAAAGGGGTAGTATGCTTTCTATTATTGACATTGACCGTAAAATACCACTAAAAGCTCACATTTTAACTTTTCTGCTGTGCATTTTGTGTGCATTAACCAGTCACCACAATTACCAAAAAGATATATATATTCACTTGAAATGTATGTTGGTGCGCACACCTACCATAAGAGAAGTCGAGTGTAAAACGCTGCTACACACGATGAATTACGAAAGAGGATATCCTGAATACACGATAAACTTGTACAGAGGTTGCCTACACGCTTGTGTTTACTGCTACGCTCCTTCCTTGATTCAAGACGAAAGGGAGTGGGGAGAGTACGTCGACGTAAAGGTGAACGCGCCAGAGGTTTTACGAAAAGAGCTGAGAAAAGTGAAAAAAGGCGTGGTTTTTCTCTCAAGCGCTTCAGACCCTTACCAAGCGGTTGAAGCAAAGTACAAAGTGACGCGTAGATGCCTTGAAGTGTTACTTGAGCACGATTTTCCGGTTTTGATACTCACAAGGTCGCACTTGGTTTTAAGAGACGTAGACCTTCTCAAACGGTTTAAGTGGGTGCGTGTAGGAATGTCGGTTACAAGCGTTCCAGACCCAAGGTTTGAGCCGCGTGTTCCGCCACTTGAGCGTAGAATTCAAACACTAAAAACACTCAGTAGTGAAGGAATAATCACATGGGTTTCTTTTGCGCCTATCATTCCAACACTTTTTATGCTGGATTTACACGCGCTTTTTCAAGCGCTGAAAGAAGCTGGTGTGAAAGCGGTTCATGCTGGATTACTGAGGTTTGAAAACTACGAAATTTCAAGAAGAATGTTTGAGAAGAAAGTTGGTGTGCGCTACCAAAGTGTGATGGCTGGTTCGTATGCTGTGCGAAAAAGCGTTGAAGAGCTCGCAAGACGCTACGGTTTTGACACGAGCACAAAAATTTTCGAGTGGCGCGAGCCTTTTAGCTTAGAGCGCTACCTAAAAAGCTGATGTATTTCGAGTACGTTTCGACGCCTGTTGGCGTTTACAAAATAGTCGCAGATGAGCGCGCTATTGTTTCTTTGAGCTTAACCGAAAACAAGTGGGAAAGCGCGCCAAACGACTTGACAAAGGAGTGTAAAAAACAGCTTCTTGAATACTTTTACGGAAAAAGAAAGATTTTTGAAATTCAAGTTGAGCCAAAAGGCACTCGCTTTCAAAAGCTCGTTTGGGAAGAGCTACTAAAAATTCCTTACGGAGAAACAAGAACTTACAAGCAGGTTGCGCACGCTTTAAACACGGAGGGTTACAGGGCGATAGGCCAAGCTTGCTCGAAAAACCCGATTGAAATTGTGATTCCTTGCCACAGAGTGCTTTCCGAAAAAGGTTTGGGAGGGTACTCAGCGGGTTTAAACGTGAAACTTTTTCTACTAAAACTAGAAGGCGCGCAGCTGAATTTTGTGCCTTAAAAGCTTCTTCTATATCTTACAGATTTCCTAATTACAATTTTTGAAAAGCGTACGATGAATTCTTGGTATACACTTCTAATTCTCTTTATATGTGATCTCCTATCCCTGTTTTTCTCTTTGATGGGATTCTAGATAACAGGTTTTTTATTCGGTCACCTGATCAACGCTTCCTAATTCGCACACTCTCTCGTTCGATGTCATCCGAATATTTGGTTGTGCGGAAGTCAATTTTGGACACTTTATGTGCGCCGATAATCTTAAATAACTATACAACAAGATGTTGTATACTGGTGGTTGTAAAATGTTTGCTGAAAATGTTATTCTAACAAAGAAAGAAGACCTAACGCAGGGTAAGAAAGTGAGCGAAAGTGGCATCCACGGCTATCCTGCGGCGTTTCAGAGCTTTAGCTATCCACAGCTTCACACGGCGCTTGTAGGCAGCTTTGAAGCGCTTCTACAGGGCTTTAGAACCGCCTTTTATGAGTTACTAAGACCATTGTCATTTGGTTATGCCGCAAGTGAATGGCTAACTTATCCAGCTAGAAGCTGGTGGAGCCAAGTTCGCTATCCACTAGTAGACGTTCTGGACAAGGGCGACTACTACGTTGTTAGGGCAGAGCTACCAGGCTTTAGCAAAGAGCAGGTAGACGTTCTTGCAAACAGAAACGTTTTGCAGATCAGAGCAGAAAGGAAGCTCATCGCGGACGAGGGGGTATACTTACACAGAGAAATTTTACCAGAAGTGTTTCAGAGAACCATCACATTCCCAGAAGAAATAGTGCCCTCAAAGATTGAAGCCGTGATGAAGGATGGAATACTAGAAATCAAAATCCTCAAAAGCGGCGCAAGGCTTGAAGAGTCCATGACCAAAGTGAGCATTCACTAAATTTTTTTAAAATGTCACAAGACGAATTTTCAACAATTTTAAATCTTATCGCAAACCCCGTTCGTAGGCTCGTTTTAAAGAGTTTGAGTAGAGAACCAGATTACGCTTTAAGACTTTCGAAAGAGTTGGGCTTTGACCAGCAACTTGTTTCAAAACATCTCGAAATCTTAGAAAAAAGCGGTATTCTTACGTCCAACTTTGAAATTGGTAGTAGTGGCCCAAGTAGGAAAGTTTACACCTTGAGCAAAGGTTTTTCAATAAGTGTGGACTTTGGTCCGAATTTGTATCACGAAAGCCTTGTCAAAGTGAGCACACCAAGTGAGCACACCAATTTGCCGATAGAAGAGGAATTGACAAAAATAATGACGATTGAATTTTCTAAAAGAAGCTTGAAAGATTTTTCTAAATTGATACGCTTGATTGACCAAAGACTAAGAGAGCTTTCGATAGAAAGAAGTGTTTTAATAGGATTAAGAAGCGAAGTTATGGGCGCTTTAAGGGAAACGCTTTTACAACAAAAAAGGGAGTTTGACGAAAGAAGAGTGGTCTACCATGTTTTTAATGAACAAACACACGATCCGCACACAATTTCCGACGAGCTCAATATAGACGAAGAATCCGTAAAAAGAATACTACTTTCTTTGCGCAAAGAGCTCACTTGATTAGTCAATGCTTACTAGAACTGTTGTGACATTGCGGGCGGTAATACCAATAGTTCCTTTGTTAAACGGCAAATTTAAGTCCCCTCTCTCCACTCAGAGAGGTATCTCCTTTGCTCTTCGTTAAGAGTGTCTATTTTGATTCCCATGCTTTCAAGCTTAAGCCTTGCCACTTCTTCATCCTGCTCTCTAGGCACAGAGTAAACACCCGCTTTGAGTTTTCCTCTTTCATTGACAAGCCTTAAAACCGAAAGAAACTGGTTTGCGAAACTCATGTCCATCACTTCGCTAGGGTGTCCCTCAGCCGCACCAAGGTTGACCAACCTTCCTTCAGCAAGTAGGTAAAGCCTTTTTCCGCCGTTTAGCGTGTACTCCGTGTTGTTTTCTCTTACAACTCTTTCTCGAACGGCCAAGCGCTTCAACTCGTCCACCGCGATTTCCACATTAAAGTGACCAGCGTTTGCGAGTATCGCGCCGTCCTTCATCTTGACAAAGTGCTCACGCGTTATCACGTTTTTACACCCAGTCGCGGTTATGAAAACGTCGCCCATTTTCGAAGCCTCATCCATCGTCATCACCTCATAGCCTTCTAGCCTCGCTCTGAGCGCTTTGATCGGGTCCACTTCTGTGACAATCACGTTTGCGCCTAACCCTCTTGCCCTCATCGCAATTCCTCTACCGCAATGGCCAAAGCCCGCGATCACCACGTTTTTTCCGGCAAATAGTATGTTCGTCGCGCGTATCACCCCGTCAATCGCGCTTTGCCCAGTTCCGTACACATTGTCAAAGTCCCATTTGGTTTCAGCGTCGTTCACCGCGATTATTGGGTAGCGTAGTCTACCTTGCTTTTCCATCGCTCTTAGCCTTAACACGCCAGTCGTTGTCTCCTCAGTTCCTCCGATCACCCCTTCAAGCAAATCCGCCCGTTTTGTGTGCAAGGTGGTCACAAGGTCAGCGCCGTCGTCCATCGTAATGTTTGGCTTCGTGTCCAACACCCTGTCTATACACCAGTAGTACTCTTCCTCGGTTTCTCCACGCCACGCGTAAACATCGATTTCCGAAGCATTGAGCGCGGCTGCAACGTCGTCTTGTGTTGAAAGGGGGTTGCTAGCGCAAAGAGCCACGCGCGCACCAGCAACGCTCAACGACTCGACAAGCACCGCGGTTTCCTTTGTGACGTGTAAACATGCGGCCACTCTAAACCCAGAAAGCGGTTTGGTTTTTGAATACTTTTCTCTGAGCATCATCAAAACGGGCATTCTCGACTGCGCCCACTCAATCTTTACCCTTCCCTGCTCTTTAAGAGAAGAGTCTTTCACTTTTCCCAAATTTTACCACTAATTTTTTCACAAATAGTGCTCAATAAGCTTTTTTAAACGAATTTGAAAATAAGAGGCATAGTTATCAAAATGCCGATCACGCTTGCAACAAAAGGTGCGACGTAGCCGAAGTTCAAGAACAGCGCGAGCGCGATAATTGGGCCTAGTGTCGCAACGAGTCCGCGAAATGTAGCAACCGCCCCGAGTAGCTCCCCTCTTTTTTCACTTGGAAAGGCGCTTGTAAGTACGTGAAACTGAACAGGAACCCATGTTGAAATCGCGCAACCCCAAGTAAAACCGTATATCGGCACAAGCTCTGACTCTGGAAAGGCGCCAAAACCCAACCAAACAAAAACTCCGAGACACTCGGAAATAAGAAGAAGCATCTTTCCGTGTATTTTGTAAAACTGGGTAAAGTGCCAAATGCGGTGCCTAAGGGAATCGTTGCCGCCAAAACACTAAATAGGTAATTTGAAAAATGCTTTTTTGTTAGTAGAGCAGGCAAGAGAAACCGAGATTGACCACGATAGCGCATCAGCTGTAAAAACTGAAAAATATCGCCAGTGCTTTACAGCGTCCTTAAAAACTGTTTTAAAGTCTTCTTTTACTAAAAGCACCACAGGTGAAGAACGAAGACCTTTAAATAAAAGTAGTAGTCCTAAGCCCTCTAAAAGAGAAGCAAGTAAGAGCAATAGAACTGGCCCAGATTTTGTTGCTAGATTTCCAGCAAAAAACCCAGTGATACTCGCTGGAACCACGTTTGCAAGTAGAACAACGCTATAAACACGTGACCTTTCACTCTCTTTGACGTTATCCGCTAAAGCAGCGTCAAGCACAGGAAGTGCGAGCACACTCGCACTCCAAAGAAGATACGACACTATGATGAGAAAACTTCGGTGAATCACAAAAGCGATCGCTGCCACAAGCCAGCACAGAACAAGAAAAAAGCTACCAAGGGTGCAAAGCAGCTTTCTACCAAAACGGTCTGAGAGCCTTCCTCCAAAAAGCTGTAGCACGCTCGATAGAACACCGCTTGATCCAGAGAAGGTTTCGAGTAAGCGTATGCTCGCAAGAGAAATTCCCAAACTCAGCACAAAAGGTTGCCAAAAAATTCTGATGTAACCTGTGTAAGCGCCTTGAAGTGCGTTGTACACTATTAGAGTTTTTACGGTCAATTCAGATGGAAATACCTTTGAATTCGACGAGCTACGCACTACCCACACCTATAAACAGCCAACAAGCTGAGATAGGCGCTTCCATTCTGTTTCGTTTTCAGTGGTTTGTAATTGCATTAGCAATAGTTCATCGATACCTTCTGACAGAAGGTCGATGATGCGCTCTCTTACCTTCTGTTCGCTTCCAGAAATTGTGAGCGAATGCGCAAGCTCGTGGACTGCGGACTCTTGCGTTATATCGTAACCCGCCTCTTTGAACATGTTCTGGTAAAAAGGCAAGGCGCCGTATTGTCTTACGGTTTTCACCGCGGCTTCATGAACCGCTTTTTCGTCTTGATTCAGAGAAACAAGAACGTGCGCAACGAGTGGTGGACGTGTTCTTTTTGCGTGTCTTGCGCCAGCTTCCATTTCTGGAATCGCTCTTTTCAAAAGGTACTCTTTGGGGCACATCCAAGAAATAGCCCCATCCGATAGCTCCCCTGCAACTCTAAAAGCGTTAGGACCTAGCGCCGCAAAAAGCACTGGAACCTGCGCCTTTCTTGTAAAACTCATCGAAACCTTAAAGTGCTTTCCTCTGTGTTCCACCTTCCCCTCCCAAAGAGCGCTTCTTAAAACGCTCGCGTACTCTTTTAAGTAGCCCAAAGGTGACACCAAGGAAATACCAAAACGACCTTCCATCGTGCTTCTATGGCTTGTTCCTATACCAAGTCTTAGTCGACCAGGCGCCAAATCCCAAAAAGTGAGCGCTTGTTGCGCGGTGACCAAAGGGTGACGGGTGTAAATTTGTAGGATCGACGTTCCAAGCTTTATCGCTTGGGTTTTCGCTGCGGCAACACAGCAAAAACTCAGCGTGTCACAACCGCCTATTGAAAGAGAAGTCATCCAAAGCTGTTTTACGCCCACGCTTTCTGCGTAAACCACTTTTTCCAAGCCCTTTGCTGCGTTCTCAGCTTGAACGCTCAAGCCAACGCGATCACGATATTCGGACATGCGTATTACAACCAACCGACAAGACTTAAGGCTTTGGAAAATGTGCTTTATTTCGAAAAAGTTTATTAAATCGTTAAAAATTTTGGCATCATGTCAAACGGAAGAGAACCAAAAGCGCAGATTTTTAGAAGAGAATCTACTGGTTTGGTTAGAGAGATGAACGCTTTTGATGTGGCGTGGTGGGGAATAGCAGGAACTGGAGGTTTGTACCTTTTGTTTTACTTTATGCCATACGCTCAGTACTATCTTCCTGGGTCTAACTTGGCTCTGTCTATTGCGCTTTGTCTTCTTGTGATGTTACCGCTTTACGCGCTTTACGCAAGCCTTGCGTCAGCAATGCCACGCGCCGGTGGAGACTACGTGTATCAAAGCAGGATATTGCATCCTGCGATTGGATTTGCCTTTCCTTTTAGTTGGTTTACCGTGGTTTGGGTTTGCGTGTTTGTCGCGTTCGGAGGTTATGTTGTGGCAGCGCTTGGCTTAACCCCAATTTTCCTTTTGCTAGGTAGCCTTTATTCCAATTCGCAAATGGTGGCGCTTGCAAGCTATTTACAGTCTTCCTCTGGCACGTTTTTGGTGTCAGTTGTCGTAGCGGTGTTATCGCTTGTGATAACGGTTTACCCGATGAAATGGTGGGTTTTGGCTCAGCGATTCGTTCTTTTTCCGTTCACACTCATCTCAAATTTTGTGATAATATACCTTTTTGCGTCCTCCAATTCATTTTACTTCCACAAAATGTTTGACTTCTGGTCGAACAGGATGGGCTATCCCGATCTGTACGAAAGGATTGTTCAATCGACCACTTCTATAGGTTATACTGTACCTAGCTTTAGCCTGAGACACACGATTTTACTTATGGCCGTTTTGAGCATTTATACAGTTTCCAAAACCTCGCCCTTCTAGGGCCGAGGGGATTCCAAAGGTATAAATACGCACGCAAAGAATATTTGACAATGCGTGTGAGGGCTTACCGCTTCCGCGCGTACTCATCCAAAACAACCGCGAGGGTGTTGGAAACCCAGCTTGAGGCTGCGTGCAGACTCTACAACGCTCTTACACGCTGAACAAGAAGAGTATGAAAGAAACAAGCGCACGATGAGTAGAAACGAGTTGAGACAGCTCGCCTTAGACCTGAGAAAGCGAACAAAGAGTTTCAGGCGCTGCATTCGCAGGTTACCCAGCAGGTTGCGGAGAGGTTCTACCAGGCGCGTCAGAGGTTCCTCGACGGACTTCGAACAAGCCCAAGAAAAAGAAGCCTCACAGGTACCTCTCCTTAGTGTACCCTCAGAGTGGTTGGAAGCTTTCTGATATCAGGGAGGTTGGACAAGGCAAAAACAAAAAGAAGAGGAAGGCTAGGCTCTACCTGAGTAAAATCGGCTTCTTCACTTTAATTCTGCACAGGGTGTTCCCAGAGAGCCGAGTGTCTCAAGTGTGCGTCAAACTCCACCCCTCTGGTAAAATCCACGTAATCCTTGTGGTGGAGGAGGCTGAAACACTGGGGCAATCATCGAAGGAGCCCAAGAACGCTGTGGGTGTTGACTTGGGGATCACAAGGCTTGCCACACTTTCAGATGGTAGGTACCTAGAGAACCCGAAACCGCTTGAGCGCTCCCTTGAAAGAATCAGGGTGCTACAGAGGACGTCAAGAAAAAAGTTTCTTTCGAAAAACTGGCTCAAAACAAAGATAAGACTCGCTAAACAGCACGAACATGTTAAGCATTTCAGGCGTGATTTGTTCTTCAAACTCGGTTTTCTTCTCACACAGGAGTATGATGTGTTAGTGCTGGAGGATTTAAACGTTCAGGATTTGATCCAGAAAGGCGTAACCAAGAGGAGGAGGCTTCGGCTGTACGACTCCTCTTTTTCAGAGCTCAGAGCTGTGCTGGAGTGGGAGTTTGTGAAAAGAGGGAAACTTGTTTTGCCTGTTCCGGCGTACAACACATCGCGCGAGTGTTTCAAGTGCAGTAGAATCAACCAGAATTTGAGTTTGGAAGACCGAATCTTTAACTGTCCATATTGCGGTTTCACCTTGGATGCGACCCTCAACGCTTGCTTGGTTCTTTTGAAAAGAGCAGGGTGGGTGCCACCCAGTGTGCCTGCGGTTGCTCCGCCCACTACCTCCTCTACCCTCCTTAGGGTTAAAGAGGAGGCAAGGCGTGGCGATGATTCAGGAAGCTCCCGCTCTTGAGAGCGGGGGTAGCTCACGAACAGGCTCGCCTACGCCTATTATTTGCCCCAAAGTGTTGTGCCCTTTTACCCAACGGTAAGCCTTCTTGCTTCGATGCTCACCACAAACCCCGTTTTGATCACACTTTCGACGCTTGGAATCGTCGCAGGAGGATTCTTTATCGCGGCGAGCGAATTTGTTATAGTCACGCGAATTTGGCTTGCGATGTCGCTTGACAGGACTCTTCCTTCTTGGTTTGGAAACGTCAATCCAAGAACTCACACACCCGTGGGTCCCGTAATCCTTTCAATGGTAATTAGCGTCGTCGCCGCTTACCTTTTTGACTATTGGCCTCCTTTTTACTCCGTGATAACCGTGGGCTCTGTGATGGGACCTGCCGCGGTGGTTTTTGTTACATCGATAGCCGCGATTTTGTTTCCAAAAAGAAGAAGAGAGATTTACGAGCAAGCGCCAGTTGCGCGATACAAACCCTTAGGAATTCCTCTTATAGTTTTAATAGGCTTGGCTTCTGCACTTGCGTCGTTTTCAGTGGACGCGATGTACCTTGGTGCGCCTGAACTCGGTTACAACGCGCCGGTTCCCGTTGCTTTCACGTTTGGAATTCTTCTACTCGGCTTTTTGTTGTACTACGTGAATTACGCTTACCAAAAAGCAAAAGGTGTTGACATAACGATCGCGTTCAAGCAGCTACCACCCGATTAATTCTTACAAGCGTCACGTTTTCTTGGTTTATCAACTCTGTTGCAGGGTGTTCTATCACCACGTAACCCAGCGAATCCTTCAAATCATAAATCACCTTTTTTGTGCTAAAGGTTCCGCAAAAAGTGGTTCGCATAGCATCAACCTTTCCCAAGTAGTGTATGTGCCCCAAAAACATGTGAACACTCCTCGGAATGGTGTATCTTATTCGCGCAACGAGCGAAACGAGAAGAGGTGTGAGCGGTTTTAGCGTAAGTCCCAAATCTTTGCCAAGTTCTTCCAAATACTCAGAAAGCGCGCCTCTTCCTTCTATGTTTCCGTGACAAAAAAACATGTTGCCCGTGCGGTAGCAAAAAGGGTTTGTGTTCAAAACTGGGAGTCGCTTAACAAAGTCCACCACTCTTTTGTCACCCTTGTACTCGTTGTCGCCTATAAGAACCACGCTCTTTTTAAGAGAAAAGGGATAGTTTTCAAAAAAGCTCTTCATTCTCTCGATCACTTGCTCGCCCTTTCCGACCACCAAATCGCCAAGAAGCACCACGCGATCCGGATTCTCCTTTTTTATTATTTCGTAACTTATTGTGCTGACTCCAAACGGATAGTGAACATCGGAAAGAACCAAAGTCTTCAATACACGGCAACACAACTCACACGTTCACATAAGTGTTTGGACGACTTTCCTTAAACAAAGTTTAGTTTTAACACAAAAAAGTTTATAATCATCCAAGAAAATTCAAAACAAATGTCAAAAAAGACATTTGTAAGGGAGGCCACGGGTTTAGTTAAGGAGATAAGCGGGTACGAGGTGCTTTTTTACAACATCGCGCAGATCAATATCGGAATAGGGCTTGCGTACGTCTTACTGTTTCTTCCAAGTTTTTACCCGGGAAGTAGCGTTGAGCTCAGCGTCGCGATCACCACGCTCGGCGTGCTACCCTTTGCTCTTGTTTACGCGTTTATCGGAATTGTTTACCCACGCTCTGGCGCCGACTACGTTTTCACTTCTAGAACGATTGGCGGTTTTGTGGGTTTTGTCACAAGCTTTAACTTCGTAGTATGGGAGCTTTTTTACGTGGGTTGGACGGGTTGGGCGTTTTCAAACTTAGGTCTTTCTCCATTCTTTAGCTTGCTCGGTTACACCTTTAATTCCGCCACTTTTGAAAAGCTCGGTTCGATTTTGCTACAACCCACTCCCTCCTTTGTGGTTGGCTTGCTTTCCATCCTCGGTTTTGGTGCGTTGCTAATGTTTGGAAGAAGAACGTACTTTAGGTACCAAACCGTGAGCATGGTGCTTGGCATGCTTTCGCTCGTTTTGATGGGAGCGCTTTTGGCAATTTCTAGCAAAAACGCTTTCATATCCGCGTTTAACTCTTTTTCACACTCTGTTGGTTCGAGCTTGAGTTACAACGCCGTTATCCAGCAAGCGTCCTCCGCTGGTTACCCTCTCAATGTGCCCTTTAGCCTTAAACAAACGCTCTTTGCGACGCCTTGGCCTTTTCTTGCGCTTGCGATAACAATGATGTCAGTTTCTTTTGCGGGTGAAGTGAAAAGCCCCGCAAAAAGCCAGCTTTTCGGAATCGTGGGCGCACAGCTCATTAGCGCATCCTTCTTCATTGTTCTTTCTTACTTTATGATCTCGAAAATTGGCTACCAGTTTCTGGGCTCGATTTCTTACCTTTACTACACGAATGCGAGCGCTTACACGCTTCCCACACCTCCGTACTTTCAAGTTTTTGCGGTTTTGCTCACGAACAACGCGGTTTTGAGACTGATTATTCTTTTGGGAATGGTCGTTTGGTCAGCGCTTTGGATTCCCGTGATAATGCTCTATTGTGTGAGAACGATTTTTGCGTGGTCTTTTGACAAAATGGCGCCTGTTTTGCTCGCAAGCGTGAGCGAAAAACACCACACGCCGATTTACTCTTCGCTAGTTTCTATACTCGGAGGAATCTTCTTTCTTTTGCTTGTGGTGTACACCCCTTACTTTGCGACGCTTGTTGGCATGCTCGGCCTTGCGCTCACAATTCTTGTGGTGTGCGTCGCCGCGATGCTTTACCCGTTTAAGAAGAAAGAAGAGTTTGAAGGCTCACAGATACGCTACCGAGTTTTCAACGCACCGCTTATCACACTTTTGGGAGCGCTCGGTTGTCTCTTTCTTGTGTTCATGATTTACAGATTTTCCGTGGATAGCGTGGTTGCGGCAAACACGCCCACAAACGAAATCGCGGTTTTATCGATTCTTGTTGCAGGGGTGGTTTACTATTTTGTCGCAAAAAGCGTGAGAAAGAGGCAGGGCGTGAATCTCGAGCTCGTATTTCGCGAGATTCCTCCAGACTAAAAACTTGGCATCACAAGCTTTGAGAAAAGCTCAAGCTCGGAAAGAGAACGCTTGTGTTCGATCGCAAAAACAAAGTGTGAAACCCCCAAATCTTCATAAGCCTCGAGTGTCTTTGTGCATTCATCTGGGGTCCCAGTGAGCGCAGGGTGTGAATTGATTTTGATGCCCATTTTCGACGCCTTTGACCTCAGCGATTCAGCGCTTTCTGCGATAAAAAGCTTTGTGAGAACTGATTTTTCGATAGAAGCTGGGTTTTTACCAAGCTCTTTACAGTGTTTTTCGAAAATTTCCACCTTTTTTGCGTACTCTTCCAAAGTGTATCGGTTGATGTCTGAAGCAAAGTTCCAGTTGTCCGCAAGCTTTGCGGCGACTTTGAGCATCTTGTTTTTCTCAGCGCCTATCCAAATTTTTGGAAACCTCTGCACAGGTTTTGGATAGCACAGCGCGTTTTTAACCCTGTAAAACAACCCCTCAAAAGTCGCTTCTTCTTTGCTCCACATCGCTTTTATGATTTGCACCGCTTCTTCAAGCTTTTTCACTCTTACGTCAAATTCGTCGAAGGGAAAACCGAAACGCTCAAACTCCTCTTTAAACCAACCAGCGCCTATTCCTAGTTCAAGCCTTCCTTGGCTAATTTGGTCGACCGTCGCGCAAATTTTGGCAAGAAGCGAGGGATTTCTGTAGCTCGCACATGTGACAAGAGGTCCAAGTCTTATTTTCTTGAATTCCACGCTTAAAGCGGAGAGCGTGCTCCAACACTCAAGCATAGGAGCGCGCGTGTCCACGCTTTGGTTGTAAGGCATAAAGTGGTCCACAAGCCAAAAGTGTGTGTAACCCATTTGCTCACAAGCGGCGCACACTTCCTTAATGTCGTGATACGAAAAGCCGTGTTGCCCTACCATAACACCGAACTTCATACGTGTTTTTTTGGAATAAAACAGTTAAGTCTTTCGTTAAAAGCTGCTATGTTTATGACGTCACAAAAACAAAATTCGAAGCGCAAAACAGCACTGGTTTTTAATTAAAAAGATTGCGCTTGACAACTTATTAAAGGTGTACATCAGAAAAGCTCCAAATCTTTGAAATTAAACCATGTAGGGCTATATTTTTACTTTTGAATAAATATTGAATGAAAGAGCAGGAGAAAGGGTTTGTTGCAAGCTTTTCGTCTGGAAGACAGCTTTTTTGGCTTTTTAAGATTGTTTCCGTTGTCACGCGTTACGTGCCATTGACGATAAACGAAAACGGTATCGAAATAAGGGCGCTCGACGACTCGCACACGTGTATGATTGAGCTTTTAATTCCAAAAGACGCGTTTTTTGAGTTTTTTACCAAAAAAGAGCTTTTTATCGAAGTTGACACGGAAGAGTTTTTGCGCGCTTTGCCAACCGAAAAAGATGAATGCGTGAGTTTTAAACAACAAGGAAGACAACTTCTTGTTCTTCACAAAATTGGCGAACACGCGCTCGAATTCGAAGAGCGAGAAAGAAAACTTTCACCTCTCAAAGTGGATTTTGATGTCGAAGCGCTACTACGTTATAAAGAGCTAAAAAGAGCGTTGAGCTTTTTAAAACAACGGGAAACGTTTAGTATTTCATACGAAAAACAAAAGCTACACTTCGGCACACAAAAAGTGGACACGATAAGCGTAAAAGCAAAACAGCCTTTTGTCAACACGAATTACCCCTTACAGAAACTCAGGGCGCTCACAGCTCAAATCAAGCACGCCACTGCGCTAGAACTTGCGTTTGGGCGAGCGAAACCTGTTTGTTTTTGCTTCTTGCTTCCACTTTTGTACACATTAAAAGCAGTAAGGCTAAGGTTTTATCTTGCGCCTCAAGAAACTTAATTGTGATTAAACCACAGCGAAACAATTAAATGCGTTCTACACAATTTTTGTGTTAACCCAACTTGCCACCAAAAGTAACATTTATACGAAAAAAGGAGTTTGAAGCTCATGCGTTTTGTGGACTTACACGAAGATCTTGCTTTTTCGTCCCAAAATTTTGACTTGGTACAGGGTGAGGGGCAGTGTTCTATCAAAATGCTACAACAACTAGGCGACCCGCTTGTTTTTGCGGTGATTTTTCCACACATAAACACGTGGGACGAACGAGGCGAAGTTCTGAGCGCGGCGTACGGCCATCCCACACAATCCTCAGCTCCGCTTTTACAAGTGCTTTGGGAGCAGTTCAAGCTTTACTTGTATCTCGAAAGGCGGGGGCTTGTGAGCATCGTAAGAAAAGCTTCAGACCTTGAAAAACCAGGCGTAAAGCTTCTTTTGGCGCTTGAAGGAGCGGACGTTTTGACGGACCCTTATGATTTGCACCTTTTGTACGAAATGGGCTTGAGATGCGTTGGACTGACTTGGAACTACGACAACAAGTTCGCGTCTTCTTGCATGTCAAAAAAAGACTACGGGCTTACAGGATACGGAGAGGAGCTCGTAAAGCTTGCGAACAAACTGGGAGTTCTCGTTGATGTGGCGCACGCAGGAAAGGCGACGGTTCTCGACGTCACCTCTCTTTCGAAGGCGCCTGTGATAGCATCACACGCAAACGTGAAAAAAATAAGGAATCACGTGAGAAACCTTGATGATGAAGAGCTTGAAACCATCGCAAAAACCGACGGGGTTGTTGGTGTAACCGCGATAACAAGCGCGCTAAGCGAAAATCCCTCGATCAACGACCTTGTGACCCACGCCTCTTACATCGAACAAAAATTTGGGTTAAGACACGTCGCCATAGGAACCGACTTTTTGGGGGTTCAAAGCACCCCACAAGGCTTTGAAAACGTGTTAAAAGTTCAAGAGCTTGCAAAACTTCTTGGCGAGAAAGCGGACAAGATTCTTTGGGAAAACGCAGTAAGGGTTTTAAAGAGCGTCTTAAAGGTTTAAATTAAAGCGATTCGAAAAGTGCTTTGTGACGAAATCCTTTCGGTCGATCGAGCACCTTTTCTGGTGGATCGTCGTGGGGTCAAGAGGTGGATCGATGCGCGCAAAGATTCTCACGCTATTGAACGAACGACCGATGAACGCGAACCAGCTTGCGGAGGCTTTGGGTGTGAACTACAGAACCGTGACACACCACTTGAACATTTTGATGCAAAACGGCTTAGTGGTTCAAGAGGGTCCAAAATACGGAACGCTTTATTTTCCTTCAAAAACGTTTATAGAAAACAGCGAGGTTTTTATGAAAGTGCTTGAAGCAAAGTTTGGATTTAACAAGAAAAAGGGTTTGGTGAGCTGATTTGCTCGGTATGGTGTGGTCTTTGGATTTGATAGTGGTCGCCTTGAGTGTTGTTCTCACCGCTTGGGTGTTTTCGATTTACTTAAAAAGGGCGTTGGACGTTCGCTCGTCTTTTGCAAAGGGTCTTGCTTTGCTGTCTGCGCTGTTTTTTGTGCAAAGTTTGGTTTCCGTCGTGGTTTACTACAGATTTTCTGGTGTCTACTCGGTGGACGTTGCGCTACCTCTTTTTGTGATATCGACGCTCGATCTTGGAGGGTTTGCCGTGCTCTTCTGGATCGCAAGACAGTGATAAGCCACACGCTTTGCAACATCAAAAATTTTGGCGTAATTGTCTTTTTGGTTATCGCTCACTGTTTTGCGATCCATAGAAGCGTTGAAAGTCCGAGGAGTTCGATTGCGCTCAAAATCAATAGCGGGGTTGCAAGCTGTGCGCCAAACCTTAGCGAAAAGCTTGCGTAAGAGTAAACGGTAAAGCAACTTTGGATAAAAAACGCGCTTGAAAGCAAAAGAAGCGCAAACGAAAATTTGGTTTTCAATCTTCTAAAACTTACCAAATAAATCAAAAAGATCGCTAGCGAAATCGCCACAGATATCGAAGAAACAAGAATCGCCCAAAACCACACTCCTGGCATTAATCTCACCAAAAAAAGAGGTTACATCGCCGTCGTGTTGTAATACGACGGCGTGTAACCCGGTGCGACATCCGATATTGGTATTGGGTGTACCGCCCAGATTTCTTGGTAAAGCATCCATGAAGCGCTAGCTGGAACGTACTGGTACCACAGCGTGTCTGTCACGTTGAGCACATATGAGTGCGGATGCGGGTTGCTACTTGTGGCAAACGGGAAGACCACGAACTGTAGGTAGCCGACCACTTTTGCTGTGTTACCGCTGAGCGTAACCGTAGGAGGCATTATCGCGTACCACACGACGTACACATACAGGTTTGAGAACCTTGTCCAAGTTTGGTTGATCGCCTGTAACCCCGTGTAGTTACCGCTTAAAGGCCCTCCTTCCCACATGAGCAAAGCGTTTTGAGTGTACTCTGATGTGATGAGCGTTGCGTTCTCTATTCCGATCGCGTTCCAGTGAGCGTAAGCCTGTGCAAGAACCATTTGGGTTTGAAGCGCTTGGCTTGTTGGGTAGCCTGGAAGCGCGACGCTAAGGTCTAATGGCTTTACCGCCCAAATTTCGTTGACGAGCATGTATTCGCCGTTTACTGGCTGGTAGTCGAGCGTTTCTGTGACGTTTAGAATGTAGGTGTGAATTGGGTCGCTTGTTGGTGTGACCACGAACTGAAGTGGCGCGACCACTGTGAAACCGTTTCCGTTTTTAGTGACGGTGGGTGGTGTTATCGCGTACCAGAACACCGCTTCGTAAAGGTTTGTGAACTTGGTCCACGTTGATGAGATTTGAGAAGTGCCTGTGTACGTTCCTGTGAGAGGGCCTCCCACCCAGTGCAGTGTTGCGTTTGGCGCATACTCTTCCATGATTGCGCTCACGTTTTCTATCGCGATGTTGTTCCAGTGGCTCATCGCAAGCGCTAACGCAACCTGTGGTTGGACGCTAGAGAGAGTTGACTGCACCTGTGAAAGCGTGGCTTGTTGAGCGCTGAGCTTCGAGTTTGTGGACGAGTAGGCGTACGCAAAGTAGCCAGTGGACGCTGCCAATACCACAATTAAAATTACAGCCACAACAAGTTTTGTGTCCATAGCACTTTTGATATTACAAAAGAGCTAATAAGCCAATTTCAAATTGTTTTGCGATTTGTATGCAATTTGTAACAAATTTGCAAGTTTCGTGTTTGGCGCTACGTTGCTGTTACAGTTCGGTGGTTCTAAATAAAAGCGTTTATTCACAAATTCGCACGACTTTTTGCGGTTGCATCCGCCCTTGTTGCAACCAAAAGTCAGGCAGAGAGAAAATCAGAATAAGCGTTGTTCACAACTGCGCGTGGCACACGGAAATGCCAAAATAGTGTGAGAATAAGGCTTGACGCCACGGTTGGATTTGGTGGATATCTGACTCCTCTCCGCCTCACAGAGGCGAGGGTTCCTCTGTGAGCGGTTCATCGTTCCCACCATTGATTCGGGATTACATCTCTCATTCGAAGGGCAGTCGGGGTAGCCAGAGATCCCCCCACTTGAAAAGAGGGAACTTTTATCGCGCATAGCTCTAGTCCCTTAAGAGAGATACTAGATGCTCCTCCCACAGTCCCATTAAGCCCTCAATCGAGCTTGGGAGGAGCGTCATCAGCGTCACTAAGATTTGAAAAAAGAGATATTTAAACTTTCATCATCCCCGCCCCTAGAAGGGGCGAGGCTTTCAATCTTTTGTAACCCACCACGGATTCACTTTAAACTTGGAAAAGAGGTTCGAAGTTAAAGCGATTACGGTGCCATTCAACGCTCTTGGGAACTCAGAAAATTCTACAAAACACTCTTCACAATCTTGAAGTCGTGGAGAATTTGACTTGAAAAACTCTACACACGAACACTAAATTATCGCAGTTGTCGCATCGCGAAGTGTAAAGGTAGATCGGTGTGTTTTGGTCGCGGCTAACGCGCACACTACGAGGTAGTGGCGTCACACTTACACGCACCACGCGTAACGCCCTTAGGTTTCTTCGACCAGGAGGAGTGTGGGTGACCCAGTGACCTTCAATCGTTCGTTGTAGCGTGACTGTGCTCCGCGAAGGCTTTCAAACGCGTGTACATTTTGGGCTTCGAAGCTCTTTTTCCGCCACTTCAAGCACAAGGGTGTTCTGCGACATCCAAACACTCTTTATGTGCCTCCCAAAGCTCTTCGCGGTGCACAGAATCGACACACACGAACGCTTATCCGCACACCATCCATAAGGAGCGCAAAGCTTTCACACGGGTTAACCCAAAGACTTTTACGTTACGCCGCCGTAATTATTACGGCGGCGTAATAATGTTATTTGACATTAGACCCAAAGAAAACAGAAAGGATTTGTACGATAGAGAAAAAGAAATCGAAATGATAAAAGATAGCGTACAAAGGAAAGCGTGGATGGCAGTTTTAGGAATGAAAAGGGTGGGGAAAACTAGCATAGTCAACGTTTCTGTGAACGAAACTAACAGCATTGCATTAAGTCTGAATTTGATGAGAATTTACGATCCAAGAAGGAGGAATTATCCCAAGTCTTCTTTCACAAATTTGTTTCTTGAAAGCATCAATTCGACGATCAAGAAATACACGCTAAGCGGCAAAGTTTTAAGAGTTGTTTCTAATATTTTGGGTATCGACGAGAGTTCATTTATAGATTTTAATATAGTCAAAATAAGGGCGAGGCTAAAGAAATTCAGAAACGAGGATATAGGATTTGTGATCAGAGAAATGGATGAGCTAGCTAAAGACAACGGAAAGAATCTGGTAATAATTTTTGATGAGGCACAAGAGCTTGCAAAGGTTAATGGAATTAATTTTTCCTCCGTGTTCCACGATATTTATGATTATTGCAAAAACACGACCATCATATTTACTGGAAGTATGATCGGAATTTTGGAAAAAGTTCTAAAGAACATTGAGTACGAGAAACCCTTCTTTGGCAGGTATATAAGAAGAATTTACTTACAAAGGTTTGACAGGGAAGCCAGCAAAGACTTTCTAATTAAGGGATTTGAGGAGGAAGGGGTTAGAATTAGTGATGAGGTGTTAGAGGACGCTTTAAACAAGTTTGATGGCGTTCCTGGCTGGTTAACATTTTTTGGTTCCGAATGCTCGTTTTCGTTAAAGCACGGCAAAGCGATAAAAGTGGAGGATATAGTAAAAATGGCCATAAAAGAAGTAAAGGAAGAAGCCAGAAACTTTATTCTGAGCACACAATCAAAGGAGCGCTATTCGGCGACAATTTTGGCGTTAGAAAGGCTTGGGGGCAAAGGCGAACTAAAACAAGTGACCAAAGTTGCGAGCACACTACTTGGAGAAGAAGTTCCAGAACCTAGAATTTACGACATATTAAACAGATTGCTGGGTTATGGGTTTATAGAAAAACAAGCTGAAGAATACAGTTTGTTAAGGGATTTACCGAACAGAGTTGGGGTGATAGAAGCCGCAAGTGAGTTGATCAAAGGAGTCTAAGCATCACAAATTAGTTTGAGCAAGCTACTGACACCACACTTTGCCGCTTTATCGTAAATGGCAAAGTGTGGCCCACGTTTAGCGCTAAGGCGCATTGATTTCGAAAAACCTCCACCTATATTTTTCTTCGCACGCCTGGCTTTACCGCGTAAGCCGTTTTGTCTTTTATGTGAATTTCAAACCCTTGCGATTGCAGTTGCTTTAGCCTTTCAAGCCAGTCTTTTTCGTAATCATACTCTTCTATAAGCTCCTGTAGTGGCGCTTCTATTGTGACACCGAGTTGCAAAGTGTGCACTTCTTTTCTGATGTAAATCAGCTTGTACACCATTCAAATAAAAATCCCGTGGTGATAATTAAACGTTTTACTCTAAAACCTTTAGCTCGTAAGGTTGCGCGTTGAATCCGTTTCTTCTGTGGGTGCCATCGCAGAAGGGCTTTTTGGACGAACCACCACACCTACACAAAGCGGCCACAACTTTTCCGTCAACAACAACCAAGTTGGGCCCGTTTTCTGTGGATTTGATCAAAACGCTTGGCATACTCCTAATCTTTTTTCTAAAAATTTAAGTTTTAAGTTTTAACGCTTGGTGTTCATGGAGCGTAACACGGGCGAGAGTCTTTTTTGGAACCGCTAAATAGCGAAAACAGCCAAAGCGTGACAAAACTCAAAACTATAAAAACTCCGATTCTTCCCCACCAAAAGTTGCTCGTCACCATTTGCACGGCGTTCCAAATTGAACCACGAAGATTGAGTGTGTTTTGTAAAACGCTCAAAAGCTCCAAGCCGCCGACAAAATACGCCACGAAAATCGAAAGGGCGGTCATCGCAAGGTTATAGCGAATCTTTTTCAAGTAGTTGGAAAAAGACCACTGATACGTAACGTTCATGAAAAAGCCGTCGGTCGTGTCAACGAGCGTCATACCCGTGGCAAAAAGCAAAGGGTAAACAAGGAGGCTTGTGAGCGCCACATTGGAAAGAGCGCTTGCTTCTGCCACTGAAATCGCCAAAAGCGCGGTCTCAGTGGCCGTGTCAAAGCCAAGACCAAAGAGAAATCCTATTGGGTACATGTAATGCTGTGCGCGAACGGTTTTGAACAACCCCTTAAAAAGGCGACTCGCAAAGCCTCTTTTGTCACTAAAAGAGGGTGCTTTTCCTCTTTTTGCTCGCTTATAAGCTTGAAGCATTTCAAGAAAAACCACTGAGTTCAACAGCGCTATGACAAAAAGGAATAAGCCGCTAATCACTGGCGCGATTTCGCTTCCAACAGTTTGCAAGCCGGAAAAGGTGTGGAAAACAGTTCTTTGAGCGACGATCAAAGCCAAACAAAGAAGAAGAACCACGGTAGAGTGGCCCAGTGAAAAGAAAAAGCCGCACAGCATCGCCGGCTTTTCCTCTTGTATCAGTTTTCTTGTTGAATTGTCGATCGCAGCAAGATGATCCGCGTCAAACGCGTGCTTTAAGCCCAAAATGTAAACCAAACTTCCAAGCGCAAAAAAGCTCGCATTGTCAACGCTTTTTGAAGTGAAAAAGAGCCATAAAAACAAAACAAGTGTGACAAAAAGGTTTAGCGTGTAGAAAATCACAATTTTTCTATTCAACAGATACACCCGCTTTAAACCAAGATATTTTACGACAAAGCTCAACCACCCTTCCGACTATTATCACCGCAGGAGGATTTATTATAAAGCTCTTTAAAGCGTCCTCTAAACTAAAAACGCTCACCTTTTGACGTTTAGTCGTCGCCCACTCTATTGCCGCAACAGGTGTGTTTGCGCTAAGCCCGCTATCCAATAGCGTTTTTGCGATTTTGTCAAAGTTCTTTGCACCCATTAAAATCACAAGCGTGTCAACGCTTTTACAAAGCGCGCGCCAGTCAATCGTTTTGTTCTTTAGGCTGTATTCGTGTCCAGTGACCACAGCAAAACAAGAAGACACTCCTCTGTGGGTGAGTGGAATTCCCGCGTACACGGGTGCGGCAAGCGCCGAGCTTACGCCTGGCACCACTTCAAACTTTACTCCACTCTCAAAGAGCGAAAGCGCTTCCTCTCCTCCGCGCGAAAACACAAACGGGTCTCCGCCCTTTAGCCTTATTACTTTCAAACCTCGTTTCGCTTGGTCGACCAAAAACTCGTTTATCGCGGCTTGTCCGCCTTTTTTTCTTAGGTTTTCAGCGCAAACGAGCTTCGCATCTTTTTTGACAAATGAGAGCACTTCTTCACTCACTAATCTGTCGTAAACCACGACGTCCGCTATCCTGAGTAGCTCAAACGCCCTTAAAGTGAGTAGCCTTGGATCGCCAGGTCCTGCGCCTACTATGTAAACCTTTCCTTTACTCAATATTGAGTTTCCTCCTAAACGCTTCGACTTTTTCCACAACGACCTGAGCTATTCTTTTGTCCACGCCCAAGTGTTTCGCAAAGCGAACTTCGGCGTTTGGCAAGTCGGACAGCTCGCGAGGTAAGTCGAGCTGCATGTGCATTCCGTGGTGTAAAAAGTAGGGGATGATGAGTATTCGTCGCTCATTTGTAAGCTGTAAAAGCGCTTGTCGTATTGTAGGTTCGCAAAGTTCAAGAAAGCACGCGTGAACTCTTTTAAAGCTCGCTTTCTCTTTTAGCATTATAGCAATCTCATTTAAATCGTTCTTTTCCGCTTCAAAGCTACTTCCGTGTCCGATTAGCAAAACACTCCAATCTTTTGTTTCACCAGAAATCGCTTCACGCGCTCTATCGAGAACAACTTCGATCAGTTTTTCGTGAACACCAAGCGCTTCCTCAATAACATGAATTCCTTCTTGACCAAAGCTTTTTACAAAATTCACGGTCGTCCAAAATTTTAGTCCTTTGTGTAAGAAGTAAGGGAAAACGAAAACGTGAGCGTACTTTTCCACACAACTTTTGAGCTTTTCCTCTAAACTTGGTGTTGCCACTTCTAAAAAGCAAAACTCGACGCCTGCGTAACCACCTAGTTGCTTTATGTGTTCACAAAGAGCTTCTAGTTCACGTCTGACTTCGGCCGCTTTGCTTCCCCTGTCCACTAAAAGCACACAGTTTGCTAAACGAGTTTTTTGGTTATATTGCATGGATAATCCAACCAAATAGTATAATATGAAGATTTCTGAAAAAATTGAGAATATTAATATATGTGGAAGCTTTTTTGGTTTTATGCGACAGATTGCGATAAGAGTCTTTGAGTTTGGTAGAGTCGCAAGAAATTTGAAAGACGCGCTAGGAAGACTAGGGCTCAACTTCGATTTAAAAGTGGCAACAAACTCTCTTTATGAAGAAGCGGAAAAGCTTGTACAAAACGGTGTTAAACGCGCGATTTTCGTGACCCATCGCTTCGAAGACGCAAAGAGCGGTTGGTTCGATTTCGAAACGAAACACGGAACGCTTAAGCTGTGCGTAATAGACCCACTACAACCAGCCAATCTTGTTCCCATTTTGTCAACACTAATTCTTTCTGCGCTCAGCGCGTATGACTCTTCGGATAACGTGAAAACTTTCGCACCAGACGAAATTTACGAGCAAAGTTTCGCTAGAATAAAAGACGCTTTGAGTGATAGGCTACGCTCACTTCCCCAAGATGAGGCAGAGCTTGTGCTCAGAGCTGTTCACGCAACAGGAGACTTGGACATCGCGTGGCTACTTGAATTCGCAAAGGGTTCGGTAAAGGCTGGAGTCGACGCGCTAAAACAAGGAAACAGCATACTGGTTGACTCCGAAATGGTAAAAGCCGGAATTTATCACCCAAATCTAAAGACGTTTGGTTGTAGAATCAGACTTTACCTAAACGAAGAGCGCACAAAAGAGCTTGCGCAAACGCTTAAAACCACGCGTTCTGCGGTGGCGGTGCGTCTTGCGGTAAAAGAAGGTTTGCTGGGTGACGTTGTTGCGTTTGGGAACGCGCCGACCGCTTTGCTCGAACTCATAACACACATCAAAAATGGTGACGCAAAGCCTTCGCTTTTGATAGCCACAGTTTGCGGCTTCGTGAACGCAGGTAGCGCAAAAGAAGAAGTAAAGAAGCTTTGTGTCCCGTGGATTGTCACAAGAGGAAGCAAAGGAGGGAGTGCGCTTGCGGCGTCGCTTGTCAACGGTTTGCTCGCGCTCGCAGGTGGGTAAAATGGCTGGAAAGCTTTTTATCGTGGGCTTTGGGCCAGGCGACAAAAAGCACATGACACTAAGGTGTCTTGAGGTGATTGAGCAAAGCGATGTGATCGTGGGCTATGAGTTATACGTAGATTTGATTAGAGAGATGCTTGAAAACAAAGAGGTTTACACTACTCAAATGCAGGAAGAGATAGACCGTGTAAAAACCGCGATACAAAAGGCGCTCGAAGGACACGCCGTTTCGCTTGTGTCAAGCGGCGACAGCGGAGTTTACGGCATGGCTGGGTTGGTGTTCGAGGTGCTTTCGGAAATGCGCGCGCAAGGCTTACCAGTCGATATCGAAGTTGAAGTGATTCCAGGTGTTACTGCCGCTACCGCAGTCGCCGCTTTGTTGGGTGCGCCGCTCATGCACGACTTTGCGACTATAAGTCTGAGCGACCTGCTTACGCCCTGGCCTGTTATTTTAAAAAGGATTGAGGCTGCTGCCGCCGCCGATTTTGTGATCGTGATTTACAACCCAAAAAGTAGTAGACGCGTGACTCAAGTGGTTGAGGCGCGCGATGTGATTCTTAAGTATAGACACAAGAGCACACCTGTTGGCATCGTGAGAAAGGCGTACAGGGAAGGACAAGAAGTGATTGTGACGGACTTGGAGCACATGCTCAATCACAAAATAGACATGTTGACCACGATAGTTGTGGGAAACTCTTCGACATTTGTTTTTAATGGTAGAATGGTCACACCACGCGGTTACTCAGGAAAATACGAGCTTCTGAAAAACGACCGTGTAGGTGAAGAAACGATTGTCTAACCCGCTTGTGAAATTCGGTCTTACAACTGGTTCAGCGGCCGCGGCTGCAGCAAAGGCTGCGGCACTCGCCGCGCAAGGTGTTATCACAGATCGTGTTGTGATACCAACGCCAATAGGATTAAGGGTTGAGCTAAAAGTCAAGGAAGCAAAGACCATCAAGATGAATCAAATCGGAGAAGCGGTTGTGGTAAAGGACGCAGGCGAAAACCCAGATGTCACACATGGTGTTAGATTCATAGCTCGTGTGAGTTTGGTTAAACGAAATGAAATCATAGTCAAAGCTGGTGAGGGAATAGGTTTGGTCACGCGACCTGGTTTGCCAGTAAAACCTGGTGAGCGAGCGATAAACCCAATTCCGCTAAAGATGATCAAAGAGGCGGTGAGCGAAGCGCTTCCTCAAGAAACTGGCGCAGAAGTGGAAATAAGCGTTCCTGAAGGCAAAGAGGTGACAAAGAACACTCTCAATCCGAAACTTGGGATATTAGAAGGAATTTCGATTCTCGGAACGACAGGAATCGAAGAACCCGTTTCTTCGGAAGAATACCTTTGCCACATGAAAGCGCAGATCGACCAGGCGCAGGCGCTAGGACACAAACAGCTTGCGCTCACACCAGGAAACACTGGTGTTGTCATCACAAAAAAGTACTACAATTTGGAAGAAAGGGCGATTGTCGTAGTGGGCGACAAAATCGGTGAAGTTTTGGACCATGTTGGCAAAAAGAGTTTTGAAGAGCTGGTGGTTTGCGGACTACCTGGTAAACTTGTAAAGCTTGCGGCGGGTGTTTTCAACACGCATAGCAAAGTCGCCGACGCGAGGTTCGAAACTCTTGCTGCGCTTGCCGCGCTAAAGGGCGCTTCAAGGGATTTGATCAAGAAGATTCTTTGCGCAAACACTGTGGAAAGCACGATCGATCTACTAAAAGAAGAGGAGCTTGTGCAAGCGGTTTTTCAAGAGGTTGCCGAAAGAATAGCGCAAAGGGTTAGCGAAAGGTTGCGTGGCAAGCTAAAAGTGGGCGCGCTCATCGCTTCTTCTCGTGGGTTTTTGCTTGGTATGAGCGAATCCACGAAGACTTTGAAGTGCTGGAAGGGGTTGCGGATTGAGCGAAATCTGGCCTTATAGGTCGTGTGGCATACCAGATGAGCTGTTCGAAAGAATAGAGGAAATCCCAATGACCAAAGAAGAAATCAGAGCGATAACGCTTTCGAAAGCAAGGCTAAAAGCGGGTGACACCGTGGTAGACGTGGGATCTGGTTCTGGTAGCATAACCGTCGAGGCAGCTTTGCTCACCCAACCCAACGGTTTGGTGTATGCGGTAGACCACGACGAAAGAGCGGTTGAGCTCACAAAGAGAAACTGCGAGCGCTTTGGGGTGCTTGAACACGTGAGAATACTCAAGGCACACGCTCCAGAAGCGCTTTTAGAGCTACCACGTTTCGACTGCGTGATCATTGGCGGAGGATCTGAGGTTTTGCGGGAAATACTCGAAGCGTGTAAACTCAAAGGGTGCGAAAGAATTGTGATAAACGCTATTCTTGTTGAAACCGCTTATCGCGCTCTGGAAAGCTTAAAGCAGCTCGGTTTTAAGCAAGTTGAAGCGACGTACGTTTTTGTCGCAAAAGGAAAACAAACCAAGTTTGGCACGGCTTTGCTTTCAAGAAACCCTGTTATGGTGATATCCGCATCGCTTGGTGAGCGATAATGACGGGCAAGCTGTATTGCATAGGCGTAGGCCCTGGAGATCCTGAGCTCATCACCGTTAAAGCGCTCAAAGCGCTAAAGCAATCGCGCGTGATTTTCATCCCATCGCCAGGGCCTACAAGCAAAAAACTTGCGCTACAAATTGTGGAAAACGCGCTCAAGGAGCGAGGCGGAATTGGTTCAAAGCTTGTGGTCGAGTTGCACTTTCCTATGACGCGCGACCAAGAGGCGCTCAAACGCGCATGGCGCGAAAACGCTCAGAAAATAGCGCAAAGCGTGTTAAAAGGCGAAACTTGTTGCTACGTGGTTCTTGGCGATCCCTTGCTTTACAGCACCTTTGGACACATACACACGATTTTAAGAGAGTATGGAGTAGAGGCGGAGTTTATTCCAGGCGTTTCTTCGATCACGGCGTGCCCCGCTAAAGTGGGTTTGATTCTTGCAGAGGAAAGAGACACGATCGTGATCACACCAGCTGAAAACTTGGACGTCATAAAAAAATGCGCTTCAATCGCAAAAACCATGATTTTGATCAAAGGCTCTGTGAATTTGGACAGCGTGATCGACACGATAAAACAAGCAGGCGTTTCGGAGAACACGCGCGTGCTCTACGTAAGAAGGTGTACGATCGAAGGTGAAAAATACGTTCAAACCACGATTTCAAACTGGGAAAAAGGCGTGATAGAGGAAGACTACTTTTCCATGCTTGTTGTGGGTGGTGCTTTAGATTGAACAGCAAAGTTTACTTTATAGGCGTAGGCCCTGGAGATCCTGAGCTCATCACCGTTAAAGCGCTCAAAGCGCTAAAGCAAGCGGATGTGGTGATCTACGCAGGATCACTCATCAACCCTGAGATTTTGAAATACGCAAAAAAAGATGCAAAAATCTACGACAGCGCAAAAATGGATCGAGAGGAAATAATTCGAGTTATGGTGGAAGAAGTAAAACGCGGAAAAATCGTCGCACGGCTTCACCCAGGTGACCCGCACATTTACGGCGCGCTAAAAGAGCAGCAAGACGCGCTAAAAAAGGAGGGTGTGAGCTATACGGTGATACCCGGTGTGAGCTCATTTCTTGCGGCCGCGGCGGCGCTTGACACCGAGCTCACTTTGCCGGGCGTTTCTCAAACCATAATAATAACGCGCGCATCGTACAGAGCGACACCAGTACCAGACTCGGAAAACTTGGAAAGCCTTGCACGTCACAAGGCGACGCTTGTGATCTTTACAGGAATTCAGTTGATAGAAAGAATTGTGGACGAACTACTTAAGGGAGGGTATCCTCCAGAGACGCCTGTTGGCGTGGTTTACAAGGCGAGCTGGCCAGAACAAATCGTTCTAAAAGGCACACTACAAAACATCGTAAAAATGGTGAAAGACGCAAGAATATACAGAACCGCGCTTATAATCGTGGGTGAAGTGGTCGAACCAAAGCGCTACGAACTTTCAAAGCTTTACGATCCCAGGTTTACACATTCATACCGAAAAGCAAGGAAGGTTGAAGAGTAGTGAAAAAAATTGCGGTAGTCTCCGTTTCTTCGCCTGGCGCGGCTGTTGGAGATAAGATAACGCAAAAGCTAAACGAGCTTGGTTTCTTCGCGCATCACTATCACAAATATGAAAGCGGGATAGGGGTGAGCTACAAAGGCTCGGTTTCACAGGTGTTTAAACAAGTGTACAAAGTTGTGGACGGAATTGTGGCGATAATGGCGCTAGGCGGCTTAGTAAGGGTGATCACACCTCTTTTACGCTCAAAGCTGAGCGATCCAGCGGTTGTGTGCGTGGATGACGCCGCGCGCTTTTGTATAAGCGTGTGCTCTGGACACTTGGGAGGAGCGAACGAGCTTGCAAGCATTGTCGCAAAGATTTTGGGAGCGACGCCCGTGATAACCACCGCAACCGACTCATTGGGCAAAGCGAGTGTTGAGGAAATGGCTGAAAAGTTTGGGTGTGAAATCAAAAACTTGGGCAGCCTTCTTGAAGTCAACGCTGCGATCGTAAACGGAAAAAAGCTTGGGGTTGTAGTTCTCACACCTGTTTTCGCACAAGGCGAGCGTGTAAACGAAGAGCAACTTCTTGAAAAAGAGAAGCGATACGACGCGCTTGTGGTGATTTCGGATAAGGAGCCCAAAGGTCTAACAAAACCATACGTATGGCTCAAACCAAAGAGAAAAGTTGTGATAGGAATAGGCTCTGTGAAGGGTGTGTCGAGCGACGAAGTGGTAAAGGCGATCACGCAGGCGCTCGAAAAAGCTGGTATTTCTTTGAGCGATGTGCAAGCGGTGGCAAGCATCAAAGAAGAAAACGCATTTGTAGAGGCGTGTAAACGACTTGGCTTGCGTTTTGTAAAACTCGAAAAAGATTCGCTCAAAGCGTTCAACCATCCAGAGCTTTCTCCTCCTTCTGAGCAGGTTTTAAAGCATGTAGGGTTATCTGGTGTGGCCGAGCCTTGTGCGCTTTACGTAGCGGGAGAAGGCTCAACGCTCATACTCAAAAAAACAAAGTTTTGGAGAAGAATCACGCTTGCGATTGCGAGTGTACCAATAAGCGCGCAAAGCGCAAAGCTTTTTGTTGTGGGCGTTGGACCAGGCTCTCAAGAGTATCTTACCGATTGTGCAAAACGCGCGATACTCGACGCAAAAGTTGTCGCAGGTTACGCGCATCCGTTACGAATCGTTCGTCACCTGCTTTCAGGAAAGGTTGTGCTAACCTTTACGATTAAAGATAGCAAACAAAAGATCGAACAAATTTGCCAAAGAGTAAAGCAAGGAGAGAGTTGCGCGATAGTGCTCACTGGCGACGCGTGTTTCTCTGAAAAAGAGCTACTTCAAAAAATCCCTTGTGATTTCGAAATAATTCCAGGGATAAGCTCAATCCAAGTGGCAGCGGCAAGGTGCGGTGTGTCACTCGACAAGGCTCATGTATTGACACTACACGAAAGCGGCGAAAGAGAGCTACTTGAGCAAAAGCTTAGAGAAGTGGTCGACTCGATAAAACGCTCTAAACCCGTGCTTCTTCTTCCTCGTCCGTACGACTTAATGCCGAACGAAATCGCCTCACTTTTGATTTCGTTTGGAGCGCCAAAACACACGACCGTGAGAGTTTACGAAAACCTCACACTTGAAAACGAAACACAGACGCAGGCCACGCTTGCGTCTTTGCCTCGCAAAACTTACAGCGACCTCACGGTCATGGTGATCAACGTTTGAAGTTTGCGCTAGCACACTGGAGATGCGACTACAAAACGCTAAAAAGGCTTGCGCAAAAGGCTGAAGCGCTCGATTTCGACGCGTTTTACTACGGTGAAGGTTTAGGGGTTGAAGCTTTTTCGGCGCTTGCCGCGCTTTCTCAAGTGACCGAAAGAATAAGAATTGGTCCTGGAATTTGCTTTGTGACTTACAGGCATCCTGTGATGCTTGCCAAAGTGGTTTCCGCACTCGATGAGATTAGTGGCGGACGTGTCGACCTAAGGCTTGGCGCTGGCGCAGCCCCAGGTTTTGGCATTGAAAAACCAAGTGCGTCAACAAGAGTTGAGCAGCTTGACGAAGCGCTTGAAATCACAAAGAACTTGTGGCTTTATGGTCGCTATAGCTTTTTTGGAAAGCACTACCAAGTGAAGCACGCGTTTTGCGAACCCACACATCAAAAACCCCACCCGCCAATTGTCATCGCGGCAAAGCGAAAAAAGATGCTAAAACTTGTGGCAAAGCACGCGGATATGTGGGAAGGATACTATTCACCACGTGTTTTTAAAGAGCTACAAACTCCAGAACTCGCTAGAATCAAAAAATCGGTCATGCTACGTGTTTTCATCGATGACACGCGTGAAAGCGCGCTGAAATGGGTGGAAAAGTACATAGCGCAAAAAGGAGAAAGCAAGGTGAGAATTCGCGCTTTGCTTGAGCGTGACGCCATCGGCTCAGCCGAAGATTGCATTCAAAAGATTAAGGAGTTTTTAAGCGTAGGAGTTGAAAGCTTTACGCTAATTTTTCCGCAGCTTGCGCTAAACTTTGAACAAGCGTTGGAAATCTTTTCAAAAAGCGTGCTACGCTGTGTTTAGTGGCAACGCTTTATTTTGGGTTGCCACTGGTTTTATTATGGAACCCGACGCAAGAGTCGTGCAGAAGATACTAAACAACTTAAAAGAAGGCTTTGGAATAAGCGTTAAACCTCACGGCGACACAAAACTTCTTAGGATTGAGTGGTTGAATCTGTACAACATGCCAGAAGATTTGAAGGCGATCGCGCAACTCTTTTCGTACTGGATTTTCAACCTGGGGTACAAACCACAAGCGATAACTTCGATCGAGACTTCTGGTGCAAAGTACGGCGTTGCCACCTCTTTGTTCGCGCACCTTCCTTATTTTTCTCTTCACAAGGTTTCAAAACTCATTTTTGAAGAGCCTATCGCAATTGAAAGCAGGTCGATAACAGAAGATCGAGCGCTCAAACTGTTCGGTGACAAGTCGGTGATACAAAAGTACAAAAGTGTGGTGCTGATCGATGACATAAGAAGGACTTCTCACACGATTGACTCGGCAATTGAGCTCATCGAGCGCTGTGGTAGCGATGTCGAAGGGGTCTTTGTGGTGCTCGACTTTAAGTTCGCGAAACACCCTTATCCGAAAAAAGTCGACCAAAGAAATTTCCACGCGCTGTTTGAGATCGAAAATGTAAAGCAAACGGGCGAATGCGAAGTGAACAAAGGACTTGCACTGAGCTACCTTGAGAAAGTGAGCGTGTTGTGAGCGCCTTAAAAACGCTAAGACCATACCAAAAGCACGCGATAAAAACAATCGTCTCCGCGTTGAACTCACAAAAAAACGTGGTTCTTTCGATGCCAACGGGAAGTGGAAAGACAATTGTCGCGCTGAGCGCAGCGCTTGAGCACGCGAAAGGCGCTCGTGTGAGCGTGTTCACAAGGACGCTTGCGGAGTACCTTCCTTGGGAAAGGGAGTGCAGGGCTTTGCGCGTCGATTTCAGTGGGCATGTAGGCAGGGACAGGGTGTGCAAATTCGCGCCCACTACAGATGAAAAAATTAGGATTGATAGCTTTAAGCCTCAGCAAAAGTGTAAGGAGTGCGAGCACAACCTTTTTAAAGTCGAAGACGATTGGGGCGCGCTTTTAAAAGGAAGGTTAAAAGAGGAGTTTCAGGAAATGCAGAGGTTGGGCGTGGAAAGCTGGGTCTTAAAGTGGAAGGCAAAGCAAAAAGGGTGTGGTTATCCCTTTGCAAGAGACGCACCGACAACTGTCAAGCTTTACACACACCTCACATACTTTCTGCTTTGGAAGTATGTAGGATTAGACACCCAAATTTTTATCTTTGATGAAGCGCACAACCTCGCGAGCGTCACAAGAAAGCTGAGCTTTAAGCTTTCCACTAGCACGCTCACAAACATAATAACTCAGTATGAGGAGCTTAGGCGTTTTGGAGAGTTTGGTAGCACTCAAAAACTCAGAAAAAGGCTTGAAGAAATTGAGAGAGTGCTCGACTTTCTTACGAAACTTTTGGAAGTTGCGAGGTGGAAAAAAGATGAGCTACCCCAGCCTCCCTTCGAATTTTTTGAAGGTGATGAAAGGGTTCAGCGCCTGATTTCTCACACAAGGCTTGTTTTGGACAAACCAGACGTTTGGAAGGCTCACAAAAAACTCGTGTGTCCCAAGTGTAGGCACGAAAACTCAGAAAGGTCGTCAAGATGCGAAAACTGTGGCGAAAAACTGGAAAAAGAAAACGAGCAAATCAGGGCAGTTAAATTCATTCCAGTAGACCCTTCGTATCTTGTGAGGAGCCTAAACGCGGATAGATGGATTCTTCTTTCTGGCTCAATGCCGTCATCTTGGTACTTGAGCAACGTGCTAGGCCTTTCAAACTTTGAGGTGGTAGAGCTCAACCCTTTTGAAAAGAATGTGAAGTATTTTCTCGATACAAAACTAGACATGAGCTACGAAAAAAGAGAAAGCGTAAGAGATGAGGCAATAAGAAGAGCGTTGTCGCTTGTGGCAAATCATGGTGTAACGCTACTTGTCACCCAAAACTACGAAGAAGTTGAGTGGTTCAAAGGCGCATCGAATGTGTGTGAGTCGCAGAGGACGACGATCGCTCAGGTTTTAGAAGTGGTAAATCAAAGGTGTGAAAAGGGCGAACCAACCCTTATCACAGCGGTTGCAAGAGGCAAACTGATTGAAGGCGTTGAGTTCAAGCACAAAGGAAAAAGTGTGGTTTCTAGAGTCTTGCTACTAGGCGTGCCCTACCCTAACGTCAAAGACGAAGAGTTCAAGGAGATGGCTCAGTATCTAAAGCAAAAAAGAGGAATCAGCACTTGGGAGCTGATGCTCGAAGACGCGGTGATCGCAACAAAGCAGGCGATTGGCAGGGCTATTCGTGGCCCTGAAGACTCAGCCCAAGTGTTCTTCTTGGATAAAAGATTTAAGAGGCTTTTTGGAAGGCTGGGAATCAATCGCTATGAGGTTCTAACGCTTTGAGCCTTGTGAGCGCGCGCTCCTTTTGCTTTGCTTCGAGTTTTGCGCGCTCGATGAATTCGCCAAGCGCTCTGAGTACTTGCTTTGCCACGCTTGGATCAACCGGATAGGGAATGCCGTCTTTTCCACCAACTGTGAAAGCGTACTTAAACGGGTCGTAAGGCAGTGTCACAGGGTCTTCGAAAGAAGGAGGTTCGGAGTAAACCAAGTCGGATATAAGGTAAAGCGCAAGCGCGCTAGAAGGTCCTAAACCCGCAAGAAGCGCTTCTTCAAGCGTCGCTGGCTTTGCGTCTCTTACCTTTTTCAAAACGAGCTCGACTTTTTCAACGTCGACGGGTCTATAGTACACAAGCCTATTGCTTTTTGAAACTCCGCCAAGTGATGCTTGTTTGAGCCAAACATCAAGCCCGCCAGAGTGCACGAGTGTTTGATACTGAGCGATCGTTTTCTTTGGATCTTCGTTCACAAGGTCTACCAAAACTTTTCTTAGTCCTTCACACTTTTGCTCTAACGCGTTGATCGCTTTTCCCTTAACTCCAGCAATCGCTTCGTGCGGTTCAACGCTGAACTTCAGGTTTTCTCTTTCAACCCAGTGATACCTTCTTGCAAAGCGCTTTACAACGTCCATTCCCTGTTGAACCACTCCCCACATGCCCTTTGCGACAAAAACCGCTTGGTGGTAAAGCGTGTGCCCGTCTTGTAAAAGCGTCGTGTCCACCTTTGCGACGAGTTTGCTCACTTTGATCATTTTCGAAGGCTCAAAATCCAACGTTGAAGAAAGCGCTTCAAGCTCTTCTGGTATTCGCCTTGATTGCGCACCCTTTCCTCCTACAACCGCAAAACCGTGCTCTTTTGGGTTGACCACAGACTTAAGAATCGCCGTGGTCACAGTGGTCGAGCCACTAGAGTCCCAGTCCATTCCTATTGCGTTGTTGAAAGCCTGAAACCAAAGAGGGTTTGAAAACCTTTGCACACACTTTTGTGGGCCAAGCTCAAGAACCATTACGTCAATAATTGCGCGCGCAAGAGCGCGCATAATCGGTATGAGCCAGCGTGGCACATGCCCCTCGTGTAGCGGTAAATCAGCAACACCTTGTATTTCCAACTTCGTTTTAAGTATTACAAAAAGAGGTATAAATTTTTGCTTATTAAGGCCGCATAGATTTCAGCCGAAATTCACAAATCCCAAAAAGCCTTGATGCTCGCGAAAACGTTTGCGCAAATGCTTCGAGATTACGTTTTACAAAAATCAACAGAACTCCAAAATCCGCGAGGGAATCGATCACACAGCCTTAAGAAAACGCGCGCCATTACGACATTTCACCAAGCGCGAAACTAGTATTATACCATCTTACCGTAAAATGTTTATATTTCAAATCAGGATGATTGAAATGCTGACGTCTCCCCGCCTCTCAAGGGCGAGGGTTCCCTCCCAAGGGGTTCATCGTTCCCACCATCGGTTCGGGACTACATCCCTCATTTGGCGGGCAGTCCGCCAGAGCTCCCCCCACAGAGGGGACTATCATCGCCTAGCTCTAGTCCCTTAAGAGAGATACTGGTTGCTCCTCCCACAGTCCCATTAAGCCCTCAATCGAGCTGGGGAGGAGCGTCATCAGCGTCACTAAGAGAAAAATAGAACTCATATTTAAATATAAGGGGGCTATCCATCCCCGCTCCTCAAAGAGGCGAGGCTTTCCGCCCCCTTAACCCCCAATTTTTGTAAAGACGAGCTCAATCAAGTTCTAGAAAAAGCATGGAGTGAAGCGATCGAATGGAGTGCGTACTCGACACAAACACACTGATTTACGACACTATCCAAGATTCGGAGCATCACAAAACCGCACGTGCGCTTATAGATTCAATCGAAGTGTGTGTTATCCCTAGCGTCGTGCTCGAAGAGTTCGTCGCAGTTCTTGCAAAACTTGGAGTGGACGGGCAAAGCATTTACGAAAAAGTGGTTGATTTGCTAGAGTCGTTTGAATACGCGCCCGTTGAAAAAGAAGACGTCTTGAGCGCACTTGAATCGTTAAAGAGCGCATTTCGTTCGAAAGGTTTAATGACAAACTCGTGCTAAGCGTCTCAAAAAGGCGTAAAGCGCAGTTATTAACTTTCGACAAAGAACTGCAAAAAGAACTTGGTGTGCATTCCCCTCTTTGAAAAAGCTTTAGTCGAAGCCCGTTTTTAAAAGGTGAATTGTCAGCACACGAATTTCCCACTTTAAAGGATGTAATTGAAGCAAAACAGGTCGTACACAAATATTTGAAGCGAACTCCGCTTATTTACTCACGCTCTCTTTCAAAAATGCTAGAGTGTGACGCTTACTTAAAGCTTGAAAACTTGCAACCAACAAGGGCGTTCAAGGTAAGGGGCGGAGTTTACTTCATGGTGAAAAAGCTTGACGAAGCTTTAAAGCGTGGTGTGGTAACCGCTTCAACCGGTAACCACGCACAGTCGATCGCGTACGCAGGCTCGCTGTTTGGCGTAGACGTAAAGGTGGTGATGCCAGAAGGCGTTCCCGCAATAAAACAAGAGGCGACAAGGGCGCTCGGAGCACAGGTTTTGATTCACGGTCGCTACTTTGATGAAGCCAACGAATACGCAAAGAAGCTTGCAGAAAAGAACTCGAACTTATACATTCACAGCATAAACGAACCGCTCCTTTATCCGGGTGTCGCCACGATGCACTGGGAAGTGATCGAGGAGTTGCCAGAAGTGGAGGTTGTGATAAACCCAATCGGTGGAGGGTCTGGGATTTGCGGTGCGTGTATCGTTTACAAAACGATCGACTCTAAAATCAAAGTGATAGGAGTGCAAGCAAGTGGCGCTCCGGCTTTCTACAAGGCTTGGTTAACTGGAGAACTCGTAAACACTGGCGGTGTCAAAACCGAAGCCGAGGGTCTTGCAACAGCAAGCGCTTACCAATTTCCATTAAGGATAGTAAGAGGAACGCTTGATGACATAGTTCTTGTTGAAGATAGCGAAATGTTTCACGCAGTAAGGATTCTGCTTTTCAACACAGGACAGCTTGCCGAGCTTGCGGGCGCTGCGTCAACCGCCGCGGCGTTAAAGATCAAGCAATTATTAACAGGTAAAAAAGTGGTTTTGATGCTCACAGGCGGTAATATTTCCGAAGAAAAAGTAAAGAAAATACTTAATGAACAAACTTTGTAAAACTTTTTGCGTTCGCCTGTAACAACACAATGAAAGCAGTTGTCGTTGAAAGAGCGCACGACTTTGCGGTAAAAGATGTGCAAGACCTAAAGCCCAAGTCGAATTGGGTAGTTATCGAAGTGTTATAAGTTTTCCAAAACCTCGCCTTTGAAGAGCGGGGATCCCAAAGGCATAAATACGGGTGCGGGGGAAGATTCGGCGTGCGTGTAAGAGCGTACAGGTTCAGAGCGTACACATCGAAGACCACGGCGAGGGTGTTGAAAACCCAGCTTGAAGTAGCGTGTAAACTGTACAACACGCTCCTACACGCAGAAAAAGAGGAGTACGAAAGGAACAAGCGCACGATGAGTAAAAACGAACTTGAGACAGCTCGCTTTGGATTTGAGAAGACAGAACCCAGAGTTTCAGGCGCTGCATTCGCAGGTTACCCAACAAGTAGCTGATAGATTTTACCAAGCGCGTCAGAGGTTTTTTGAAGGGCTTGCGAACAAGCCCAAGAAAAAGAAGACTCACCGATACCTTTCTTTGGTGTACCCTCAGAGTGGCTGGAAGCTTTCTGATACAAGAGAAGTAGGACAAGGAAAGAACAAAAAGAGAAAAGCTCGACTTTACCTGAGTAAAATCGGCTTCTTTACCCTAGTGATGCACAGGGAGCTTCCAGAAAACCAAGTGTCTCAGGTGTGTGTTAAACTCAACCCTTCAGGCAGAATCCACGTGATATTTCTAGTGGAGGAGCCAGAGAGCCAAGAGCTGTCTTCGAAGGAGCCCAAAAAAGCTGTGGGTGTTGACTTAGGAATTACAAGGCTTGCAACACTCTCCGATGGTAGGTACCTAGAGAACCCAAAACCGCTTGAGCGTTCACTTGAAAGAATTAGGTTACTCCAGAGGAGACTTTCAAGGAAGAAGTTTCTTTCCAACAACTGGTTTAAAGCAAAGCGGAGACTAGCTAAACAATACGAACACGTTAAGGATCTCAGACGTGACCTGTTCTTTAAACTTGGTGTTCTACTTGCACAGGAGTACGATGTGCTGGTGCTGGAGGATTTAAACGTCCAAGGCTTAATTCAAAGTGGAACCAAAAAGAGAGGAGGCTGCGGCTCCACGACTCCTCTTTTTCAGAGCTCAGAGCGGTGCTTGAGTGGGAGTTTCGAAAAAGAGAAAAACTTGTTTTACCTGTTCCAGCGTACAACACTTCACGTGAGTGCTTCCTGTGCGGTAGAATCAACAAGGGTTTAACACTGGAAGACCGGGTGTTCCACTGTCCATATTGCGGTTTTACTATTGACCGCGACCTCAACGCTTCTCTTGTTCTCCTAAAAAGGTCAGGGTGGGAGCCACCCGTTGTGCCTGAGGAGCTTCGCCCCAATACCTCCCCTACCATCCCTAGGGTTAAAGAGGAGGCAAGGCGTGGCGATGATTCAGGAAGCTCCCGCTCTTGAGAGCGGGGGTAGCTCACCTTCTGGAGTTTGCGGTAGCGATGTTCACATAATACAGGGTAAGCTAGAAAGAGTAAAATATCCATTAATTGGGACATGAGGCAGTAGGACGTGTCTACGAAACATGCGTAGAGATACCAAAGCAATTAAGTGATAGTTTATCAAAAAATTCTTATATTTGAATACTACTAAAATTCATCTTAAAATTAAGACAATTTGTGTCACAATGTCATATCAAATCGCAAATATTGAAACTTTGTATACTCGTAACTATAAGGCTTTTCTGTAGTTGAAGTTAATTTGAATGAAACCAAATGTAAAATCAGATTCTGAAATATCATAGGTTTTTAAAAGACACTCAGATTTTTGTGTTTTGTACTAAAATCGTGGGCTTTGTAAGAATTTGATTCTAAAAACCACTCTTTTATTATATAAGATTCTAAATGTAAACCACTTCCACCCCTAGACGCTTTGCTTCTTCAAGTGCGTGTCTATCAAAACGCACACCAGCAACGATTGGCTTTACACTTTTACCTGTGAACTCACTCATTTTACTGAGATACACGCTTGCTGCATTAATCTTTTCAACGTCTTCTCCACGAACGACCCCGCTCACTTCTAGTGCGTAAACCGTGCCATTCGTGATTATTACAGCGTCGATTTCCCCACTAGTAACCTGAATGTTCTTTCTTACCTCAATAGAAAGCGATCCAGTTCTTCAACAACTTTTGTGATATAGTAGCTTTCAACAAAAGCGCCCAGAGTTTCCTCTAAACCGCCTACTTGCTTCTTAAAGCTCAAAAACTGCTCCGCAAGTGTGTTGAAATCCTGCCTTTGGCGCTCAATCTCTAGCATAATGGCCTCAAATCTCTTGTTGTCCTCTTCAACTTTGCGGTTAAAGTCTTCTCTTAGCGCGTTAAGGTCTTGTCTTAAAGACTTGAGCTCCGCAACTATACCCTCAAATCTCTTGTTGTCCTCTTCAACTTTGCGGTTAAAGTCTTCTCTTAACCTTTCTAAGTGCTCCAGCACCTTTAAAGCGTCAAAAGTTGTGACGTAGCTCCCTGTTAAAATCGAGTATTTCTTGGCGTAGCTCAGGGTGTTCTCTTAGAACCTTGGGAAGTAGCCTTACCAACTCCTCCTCTAACACGCGCGTTCACACTATTTTATTCATTCGTGCTTAAAAGTTTTGTTGAGACTTAATGAGTTTAGCCTTGAGTTCTTGAAACTCTTCTTCCGTGATTACACCCTTTTCGCGTAGTTGTGCAAGTTTTTCAAGCTCTTCTGCTACACTAACGTTTTGAACTTGAGCGTTCACCCTTCCCGCTTGTCCTCCTATTAGAGAAGCTATCCTTTCCGCTTTTTCCGAGTCTATTGCGTCGATTTCGCCAACCCCACCCTCTCCCCATTTGATGACCGCGCTTTTTCCCCCTTCTAAACCAGCCGCGGTGATTTCTAGCGAAGTAGAAAGAAGTCCTTTTTTCACTCGCACACCAGTTATTTTGTCATAGGGTATTATCGTGATATCCGCCCTTAATCCGAGCGTGTAAGGGTCTCTGATAATTAGCCTTCGGTCTGTTGCGTAAATCGTTCCTGGATTGATGAACTTTCCGCCTCTTTTCCAGCGTGATTGGGTTGCAACCACGAGAACGCGTTCCCCTGGTAAGAGAAACTTTTGAATCTTTTTGATGTGTTGAGAAAGCTCTTTTTCTTCCATAAGTTTGTAACGCGTATCAAATATAAAACTTGTGGCCACACTATTACAAGCTTTGTCGTTTGAAGTTTTTTAATTTTGTCTTTTGTGTTTGAATTTTTCTGATTTAACAAAAATTTGAATGATATATAAGCGCGATGCCAATTAATGTCAAATTCTCTTCAACCCCTTTGATTGCTAAAACTTCCACTGGAAAATGAGCGACATCATGTGAAAATTGAAACTCTAAAACTCTTAAAATGTTTAAGAAATGCAAACAGAGTCGAAGCATGGGTAGACACTTTAAGCCAGCTGGTTCTTAGCTCAAAAACGCGCTCCGATTTGTAACTCGCGTAGCTCAAAAGAGCGATGAGAGGCGCACTATTTGGATCCGTTCCAATACCTGTCAAAATCCCACCGAGATTTTGAGTAAAGTACCAAACAAAAACCAAATAGGATATCACAACGACAAAGCCACGCTTTTTTATTATAAGAAGACTTGAAATAAAATTCAAAAGAATTTCCAGCAAATTCATGAGCACTGGATAAGACGAAGCGAAGACCTTGACAAATTCAATACTAGGAACAAGCTCTTTTGGAAGAGCATCGCCACTGAAAACCGCAGACTGAAAGTTTTGAGTGAACATCACCGAGTCAAATTGCAGAAAAGAACAGGCAAGAAGGAAGATTCCAGCAAAACAACGAAGTTGTGGACATCTTTCCCAAAAGATTAAGATCAACGAAAGCCAAAAGTAAAGTAGCGCAGCGCCAGGAAAACCCAAAAGAACGCTTGGCGGTGTTACAAATATACCACCAAAACCCTCTCCAAAAACCCATACCAAAAAAGACCAAGCACAAGAAAGCGTAAGAGCGCTTTTGTGGTACACAATTACCAAAAAACCGAGTAATGCTTGAACGCAGAACACGAAAAGGTTGAATACAAAAACGTGTGAAAGGATTAAGGGGTAAAGTGTGCCAATAAAAAACGCTTTAAATGGCAAACTCTCAAAGGCTGGTAAAACCACCTCTTCTGGAAAGAGCTTGGTGAACATCAATGGCTGTAGCTGAAGCGTTGCGTCTAACAGCCACAAAATTCCCAAACACGTTTTTAGAAAATTATAAGCTTGATTAGTAACCATTGTATATTCCAAATAGTTAAGCGTGGGCTTAAAACGGTTTTAAGGAAAACTTTAAACCAAAATTAGCTGGTACTCTTTTGCCAAATCCGTAAAAGCGTAGTGGTTGTTCTCATCTCCTATGATTTTTACATTTGAAAGCTTCGAAACGATGTTAAGATGCGCCGGCGAGGCGCAGTAACCGCAAACACCAAGAAGAATTCCGTCTGACAACACTCTTTGATAGGCGGGTTTTAACCCCTTATACGGACTTTCAGCGAACGGAATCTTTGTGCCAAGCCCATCCAAGTATACCAAAACGTCGTGCCCTACCTTCTTAAGTTCGGTGGCGTAGTGAAAAGCGTGAGCTGCTTTAATCGATTCTGACAAGTTAGAAGGGTCGCACAGCACGACAAACAATAATTTTGCCATAACTTTGGTTTGCGTGAAAATAATATAAGTCCTGACTTCCCAGCTAAACGGTAGAATCCAAAATTCATGAATGGGTTACACTCAGCGCTATTCGCTATTTTGGGTCTACCGTAAAAGGCGAGGTTTTTGAAAAGTTATAACAAAGCTACTTTTGATAGTAGCTCAACCTCTTTTTCGATCTACTCTCATTAAGATTAAATTCTCTTTCGGCCAAAACATGGGTATCAGATAGTTGTTTGACAAAGCATGCTAATAAGTCGGCCTTTATCGAAACCGTAGTTCTGATCGCTTTAACTACGCCATCAAAAGAAAAATATGGTATTAAATCGTCATCCAGTCCCGAAAGAGCTAAGCTTTCGTTATTTTGTAAACTATACTCAAGTTTTCTTTGTTCGATAGTGACGCGCCTAAGTTCCTAGAAAAATGAATATATCTTTGATGTGCGGCATCGTGCTAATCACTTAGAAGGGGTAAAGACGAATGTGGACGAGTAAACCTCAAACAGCGATGGTAAAAAACAGCGCATGTCTAGAAGCCTCGTAGGCTGATTATTTTGGTGCTACGATCGTGAAGACAGCCACTATCCACAAAATTGTGGATAAATCGCCAATGAGCTATAAAGCAGATGGTTGACATCCGTCTAACAGATGACACACACAAGTGTATGGAAGAGCTTAAATAGTTGTTAGGGCTACCCTAATATAGGTCAGAAATGAACCTGAGTTTCATTTTAAACCCTCCCACAGGTCTCACGCTTACCGAAATAATCGTGATATCCTTTTTGCTTGGCATGATGCACGGCGCAACACCAGACGAGCACACTTGGCCAATAACGTTTAGTTATGCAATAGGAAAGTATTCGACAAAATCGGGAATGAAAGCGGGTCTTCTCTTTTCGCTTGGCTTCACGGCGCAAAGGGCGTTTCTAACTACGCTTGGATTTCTTGGGCTTGCGGCGTTTTATCAAAAATACAACTTGGATGGACCTGTGTATATGCTCGTAGGTTTTGTTATGGCGATTGCCGGTTCTTATGTGTTAAAAGGTAGATATTTACACTTGCCAATTGACAGCTTACTCGGTGGCAAAACCCATCATTCAAGCCAATCGGAAAGGCTTCCTCTACACGAAAGCGAACAGAGAGAAGTTCCACTAAAAATGACCGTTGTGCACGGGCTCATTGCTGGCTTTGGATTTGGCGCTTACGCCACAATCATAACTTTCATACTTGCGCCTCAGGTAAACTCGATTTACTTTGCGCCCTTACCTGGTGTGTTTTTTGGTATAGGAACGATGGTGATGCAAGCGATTTTTGGTGCGCTTTTTGCAAACTTAGCAAAAATAAAGAAACTAAGCGAAGATGAAATAAAGTACATAGGAACAACCACGGCTGGTAGAACACTCTACTATGGTGGGATTGCGTTCTTGCTTGTCGGTTTACTCGTAGCGCTTCTTCCAACACTTGATTCGCTAGCTATACCCACAGGAAACCCAATCCCAAACCTTGACGCAATAAACGTGGGATTCTTTCTTGTAGTAGGCACTGTGGGCGGAATAGGAATCACAAGCATGGTCAAGTCTTTCAAAGAAATTGCAAAAATAAAACAAAGAAACTAGACCTCAACTCAAAACCGCTTTTGCACGCTATCTACCCGCCTTTTGATTAACATGATTATTACGAGTCTTTTCTCCGGCTTTCAAAACGTAATTCCCAAGCTTTAGTTGTACTATTTCAAGAAGCGTTCGCGTAAACTGACCACCTCATGCGCTTTAAAAAACGAAACAAAAGTGAAACCAAAAAGAGCAATGGAGCGTGGTGTTCCAAAGTTGTTGATTTTACCGCAAAGGACCTTTTTAGGTCTCATGTTGCATTGTGTCAAATCCTTAAAAAGTTCGCCCACTCACATAATTAGCACTCCTTTAAAATCACCACGGTTCACATGTTCTCTTTATATAGCGATTTTTACGAGAAAGGGTTTTTCTAAAACCCCAATTTCCTGAGTGACACTGCAACAAGTGTGTAAGCCTTTACACCCACATTGAGGATTTGCTCAGTTTTGCGTTGCGCTTTTAACCAAGGCAATGCTTTAAATAAGAAGGGGTTAAGGGGCGTAAATTGCCCAAGCGGGATGAATAGCCCGCTTATCTTAGTGGTGATTCTAATGACTAGCTCGATTGAGCGCTCAATGGCACTGTGGAGGGGCATTTAGAATCTGTAGATTGGATGATAGTTCCCTCCTCTTTGAGTGTGGGGCTTTCTGAGCCACCCGACCAAGAGAGATGTAACCCCGAATCCGATGTATGATGAGCGCTCTGGAAGGAAACCCTTGAGAGGCGGGGAGAAAGTCAGAACTGTTACACTCTACCTAAGTGTATCTACGAAATTTTAAGCCAAGCCTTTTTGCTCCTCGTCTAAAGCTAAAAATTCAAACTTTTTAAAGATGTTCTAATGGTAACCTGTGTGGCTTATTTAAGAAATTTTTACGAAACATCTGTGTTGTTGTGCAGGTTGGCGTTTTTAGCAGTCCAAAATTTTAAAGTGTGAATACTTTACAATTTTATCTCTTTATATGAGATTTGGGATAGTTTTACGAACTTGCAGAACGGTAAGGCGATGTAAATACGACATGTACAAACGAATATTATATTTATGTCTAATTGTATACTGTTTTTTACGATTTTAATTTTCATAGAATTTATAAATTTCTTTGACTTTCAAAAAGTATGATTCAAAAAACGTATCCAACTACAGTCGACCCAGAAGGTTTAGCGCAAAAACTCGTTCAAACATTTCAGGCGCAAGGTTATGAAGTACAAAAGTTAAATAGTGGCGGTGATATTTACGTTCAAATCAGGAAAGCTGGAATTCTACGCACCGTCACGGGTTTAAGCCAAGCTCTTACGGTGCACATTCAGAAAACAAATGAAGGAACGGTGGTTTCATTAGGGCAGGGGAGGTGGGCTGACAAAGCGATAGTCGAAGCGGCCGGCTTTTTCTTCTTTACTCCTCTTATGATTCCAGCAAGCTGGGGGCTGTACGAGCAACACAAGTTACCAGGAAAAATACTTAAGGTGATAGACGAATACGCGGCAAGCGTTGGCGCAAGCCATATAGATCAAAAAATCGTTGAAGTTATACACTGCCCTCACTGCGGTGTGACAAACGTAGCTGGCGCAAAGTTCTGCTCGGCATGTGGTTCACCTCTTTAGACCACAAATTTTTTATCTTAAAAGCAAAAATAGTGTTGTGCTCCGCATCGCGGGAGTTGTCACTGGAGTCACACTTGTGATTGTGCTAATTCTGGTCGGCGAGCTCACACCTCTTTTGGTGATCCTTAACCCACAAAACGGAGTAGAGAGAAATGCCCAAAATTTGGTGATTTCTAATCAAAGCTACTCACTACCGGGTTTATTACACAAAGTGACGGTGATACAGGATGTAAACGGTGTGTACCACATTTACGCTTCTGATGATCACGACCTCTTTTTGGCGCTCGGCTTTATCCAGGCAAAAAACAGACTGTTTCAAATGGAGCTTTTTGCTCTAACTGGGTTGGGTAACCTTTCTCAAATGCTAGGAAGTTCGTACAATGGCTATGACAAATTTTGGTCGATGGTAGGCGCACCACTAACCGCCCACACAGATTGGCAACGCGTGCTCGCAAACGCAACCAAAAACCCATTGGACAACCTCACGGTTGTCGCACTCGAAGCTTATTCACAAGGCGTGAACGACTATATAGCATACGCAAAAAGACAACACGTGCTACCATTTGAGTTCAAACTTCTTGGATTTAAACCGTTTAACTGGACTCCTGTAGACTCCTTTGCGATTCAAGAGCTAGAAACCACGCTGGAATTCGGTGACGATGCGCTCAAGTTTGCCCTGCTTTATCATGTTTTGGGTAACGAAACGTACGCGCTTATTCCCACTTTTTCTCCGATTCAGTCGTATTACTACGCAGGATTTCAAGGAGCGCCAAATGCTTATGTTTTACGCATGTCCGAGCACACCTATCCGGTAAACTCCACACTCGCTTCTCTTGCGCACCAAGTGTTAAAGGAGTGGGACCCTCCGCCTTTCCTGCCCTTTGCTTACCCAGACACTCACAGTAACGAGTGGGTGGTTAGTGGTAACAGAACAAACACAGGTAAACCCATACTCGTTGGCGGACCCGTTCTTTCCTTTAGTTTACCTGCGATATGGTTCCAAGTTCAACTAGTGGATCCTAACTATGATGTGTACGGTGTTGTTTTACCGGGTGCGCCAGTTGTTGTGATTGGCTTCAATCGGTATATAAGCTGGACGCTCACCGACACCCAGGCGATATCCAGTGGTACCTTCTTCTGGGACCAGGCTGTGAAAGACGGCAAATACTACTGGAACGGAAGCTGGCAACCAGTCACGCTTCACGTGATTAATGGGTTTAAGGTTAACTGGACAAACCTTGGTCCAATTCTTGCGCAAAACGGAACAAACGCGCTTGTAATGAGCTGGATGGGAAACCTCTATTCAAACGACATCGGTTGTCTTCTTGAAATAATGAAGGCTCACAACTGGGAAGAGTTTAGAAGTGCGCTCAGAGCTTGGTTCGCACCTTTTCAAAATTTCGCTTTTGCCGATAATAGCACAATCGCAGACATTTCCCCAGCTTTTTACCCAATTTTTAACAGCACAAGCGGGCTACCTTATAACCCAGGTAGTATAATGCCAGGCGATGGACAAGAATATATAAGCGGAAAAATACCTTTCGACATGGTTCCGCAAGTTGTAAACCCCAAAGCGGGATTCATCGTGAGCTCAAACCAAAGACAAGTAGGCCCCGCCTATCCTTACTGGTTCGGAAACACCATGACATTTTCGCCTGGCTTTCGCGCAATGCTTGAAGTGAACTACCTTGAGACTCACCCCTTAGTAAACGTTTACGATATGATGACGCTACAAAGCAAAAACTACACAGATTACGAAGCCGCTTTGACACTTCCTTATATCCTAAAAGACCTTTCAAATAGTAGCGATCCTTTGGTTTTGCAAGCGCTAAAACAGCTAAGAGGTTGGAACTACGAAATGTACGCAAACTCCACTGCGGCGTCAATCTGGTTTTTCACGTATATGTACCTTTTCAACGAAACCTTCATCACTTTCTTTTATAAGACGGGGATTCTTCCCACCTACATAGATGTTTTCAACGTTTCGGGAATGGGTGGAAGTTTTCCAAAAACAAGCGGTTTGAGCTCACTAGACGTGGATCTTGCGCACATCATAATCACTGGTGATGCAAAACCTTTTTCGAATTTGAGCCTTTCAACGCTTTTGTCACGCGCAGTTACCGAAGCAATGGTACACTTGAAATCTTATCCCAACTTCACATGGGGTCACTTCTACGGTTTCTACTTTCCAAGCATACTTGGCGTTTCTTCTTTGAGCGTCGGACCACTTTCACGAGGTGGCGATTACAACACGCCAAACGACGCGTCGGGCGGTGGTCCACAAAGCAACTGGCCGGCTGGCGGGCAAAGCTGGGTGATGGTTGTTTCAATGGAAAACGTTTCCAACTCTTACGGCGTTTATCCAGGCGGTCAAAGCGAAAACCCAGCGAGCAACCTGTACTCAAACTACGTTTCTATATGGATATCAGGAAACTACCTACCGCTTTACTTTATACCATCGGCAAATCAGTTTCCAAGCTCTCTTATAATGGACACTATTGAACTTTGGTGAAAGGCGTGAACTCCAAGAATTTTTTGGGTTCGCTCGTTTTGGGAAGCGTGCTCGGCTACTTTGCGTTGCTTACTGGCTTTTGGTACGCGCTTGTGATAACAGGTTTCGTTTCTGGTCTTTTACAAAAAAAGCTCGTTCACGCGTTCGTCGCGCTGTTTCTTGCGGGCGTGCTTTCTACATTGCTTGTGCTTTTACCGCTTTTTAAAGACGGTTTGATCAGACTAATGGAGGTAGTGGGTGCTGTGATTGGCATCAACGGTGTTGCGCTTTTGCTTCTAACTTTGTTGATAAGCGGGTTAATGAGTGGCGCAGGTGCGCTCATCGCGGCGTCTTTAAGAAGTTTTAAAAGCCTTTAGTTTTTTAAAGTGTTGGTGCGCTTTGAAAGAGTTTGACATAGTGATAGTGGGCGCTGGTCACAACGGTTTGGTTTGCGGGTGCTACTTGGCAAAGGCTGGGCTTAAGGTTTGCATTCTTGAAAGAAGGAGCGTAGTTGGAGGCGCCGCGGTCACTGAAGAGCTGTGGCCTGGCTTTAAAATTTCACGCGCAAGCTACGTTCCAAGCATGAACCCAAAAATCATCGAAGATTTGAGGCTTTCTCACTACGGTCTTCAGCTTGGAGAAATTGATCCGCAACTTTTTGTTCCCTTTCCAAGTGGTAAAAATCTAGTGTTTTACGAATCAATTCAAAAAACGGTTGAACAAATTTCAAAGTTTTCGAAAAGAGATGCTCACGTCTATCCCAAATTCATGGATTTTATGCGTGGCTTTGCGGAAACAGTTGAACCACTTTACCTTTCTCCTCCACCTTCACTTGGGGATTTGCTCAAGCTAATGGGCGAAACGCACATCGAAGAAGTGGTGCGCCAGATCGTGCTTACAAGCTCAAAAGATTTGCTCGATGAGTGTTTTGAAAGCGAAGAAGTAAAGGCTGCGCTTTGCCTACACGGTGTGCTCAACACAAGCATGGGTGCTGACACAATCGGAACGTCTTACATCCTAGCCACTTCTGTGGGAAAACCGAAGTACAGCTATGCGATAGGCGGAACTGGCGCTGTTTCATCGGCGCTTTTGAAATGTTTTCTGTCTTATGGAGGTAGCGTTATCACGTCGTGTGAAGCGAAAAGAATCCTTGTCGTCGACGGCGAAGCAAAAGGTGTAGAACTTTCAACTGGAGAAAAAATGTTTTCAAAGGTGGTTGTTTCAAACGTTGACCCGAAGCGCACCTTTTTGAAGCTTTTGGACGACGTTGATCAACAATTCAGAAGAAAAATACAAAAGCTCAACGCGAAAGGCACTTCCTTTAAAATCAATTTGGCTTTAAGCGAGCCCCTTCGGTTTAAAGCGGCTTCGACGTTTACCGAGAATGGAGCTTTTGTTTACATCAGTCCGAGCGTGGAATACGTTCAAAAGGCTTACGACGAATGTAAGTGGGGAAGAATACCGAGTGAACCACCGCTTGACGTTTTCTCTCAGACCGCTTGGGATTCGAGCGTCGCACCGCAAGGAAAGCACACGCTTAGCATTATCGCAAAGTACAACCCCTACCACCTTTACCAAGGAAACTGGGATGAACTAAAGCAAGTAGCACTAGAAAGGGCGCTCGACGCGCTCGAGTTTTACGCGCCAAACCTAAAAAGAGCCTTAATCCACGTAGAAGCGCTTTCTCCGCTTGACCTAGAGCGCGTGTTTGGCCTTACAGAAGGCAACGTGACGCACATAGACCAGACGCTAAACCAAATGCTGTCATTTAGACCTACACCCGAGTGTTCAAAGTATAAGAATCTCTATCTGTGTGGCGCAGGAACACATCCAGGTGGGGGTGTCACAGGAGCACCAGGCCACAACGCAGCACACGTGATTCTCGAGCACTGGAAAGCGAGATAAAGCCAATTTGAGCCATTTTACATCTTTCGAGGTGCTAAAACGTTGTTGGCTACCCATGATTTTACCTTTTGAATTTCGGAAAAACGTCAGCTGATTCACAAACCTTGAGATTCCCAAGTTTTTGGGTTTCGGTCGCTACGCACCACTCTTTGGCTGTGCGCACCGTGTGAGCCACTCTCCACCCAAGGTAGAGGCTTAGCGCTTTCGTGGGCATACTTCTGAGGGTTACGCTATCCGCAGAGTCATCGCGCTAATTAAGCTTCGTGTTTCAACTAAAAAGGCTCATTTTCGCTAGCGTATCTTTTTTGTGCTCTCCATAGCTTCACACGCGCTGAATTATTAGTATTTTAAAACACACGAAGTTTTGAAAAACTAGTTCTGTTTACCGCTACTATCCTCTTCTTTCTTTTGCTTTGTCACTTCCTTTATCGCTTCGTAAAGCTCTTTGACCATACCCATTGTCTCACGAAACTCCACAGAGATTTCGTCCAGCTTGTTTTGTAGCGCCTTCACTTCCTTTGAGCTTGGCACAACTTGCACCATTAGATCAATCATGTCCACTAGCTTGTTTATAGATTGGGCAAGGCTATTGAGAACAGTCAGGATTGACCAAAAAAGCGGTGAAAGCATTTTCACAAGCTGAGAAGCCAATTCTTGATCCATGGCTGCAGCGGCAAGAAGCGCTCTGGCTTCTGAATCCTTAGCTTGGCTTGCTAGCTCTTTAAGCCTGTTTGCCTCGTTGTGCGCGTGTTTTGCGAAATCTTCAAGCGTTTTTAATAGTTCACCAGCGCCAAGCAAATCTTCAAGCTCTTCTATTTTGTCCTTGTCACTCATTCTTCACAACTCCTTTAAGAAGCATTTGATTTTTTCCACCAACTCTTACACGTTTTACCTTTATATGCATCACGCTCATCTTAAAAGGATTTTTCAGTAAAGGCATTAACTTACGTGCTACCAAGTAATAATCGTAAACAGCCGTTTGAATAAAATGATTGCGCGTTTCCTAAACAAGTGGATCAAAAGCAAGGCTCGATTTGCTCCCAAGCGCCTTCAAGAAGTGTCAAATAGTGCTTTTTGTCGATTTTGTGATAACCGTGTTGCGCTGGATAGAACCCTTCTTCTCCTTTAATAACCCACACACACGCGTCAACGCTACGCCCGAGTGCTCTTTTTGCACCTTTTACGCAAAACGCGAAAAGCCAGGGTTCTAAGCCTTCCGATTCAATAAGCTCACGCGTTTTGTCAAAAACGCTTTTTGCCTCTTTTAAAGCCATAAAAAATTCGCAGGGTGTGCGCGCGCGTTTTAGCACTTCCAGCGCCTCACGCTGGGTTGTTCCTATCAAGTTTGGCGCGCTTCTTTTCACGCATTCAAGTCCTTTAACCTTTAGTTCGCCCGTTACAACGCGTCCGTAGTAGCGTTGCGGTGAACAAAGAAAGGAGTGCCTGTTTTTTGAAAAAACCACCCAATCGTACAAAGCTTCAAGCTTTAATTCAAGCCCGGTTTTGCGCGCAACGCTTTCTATAAGCTCTTCAAGCTCTTTTTGCTCCATGTTTTCTTTTGCAAGAAGATGCTGTCCACCATAACGTGTAACACGCGAAAACCCATTTGTTTTGCTACATCAAGCGCGCGATTCATCACATGCCTTGCAAGCGCGGTTACACACTCGTAAGCGTCTATCTTTCCAAACTTGGCGTTTCTGAAACCAAGATAACCAAAAGAAGCGACAAGCAGCCACTTTATCGCCCGCTGCCTAAGCTCTAGCGTCTTATCTTTGCGCTCCTTTGACAACGCTCTTAGCCTTTCGCGCCTTTCGATGAGCCACTCAAGCGCCTCAGGAACAACACCCCTTCTTTCAAACTCAATCAAGTGTTTTGTTCCTGGCACGTTGTAGACAGAAAGTGGAGAGTTTACGGTTTCTGGCGATATGTTCCATTTTGCGATGAGAGAAGGGTACATCGAGCGAAAATCTAGTTGCGCCACGTTAAAGTAAACGCCAGCTTTTGGCCTGAAAAGCAACCCGCCCTTATCATGTGTGACAAGCTCGTCCAAGCTTTTCCAACTTTCGAGTCGCACTTGGGTTTCTGGTATAAGGTATCTTCTTTTGTGAGCCAAGCGCGCCTCGTTTGCGGTAAGGGGCTTTCCGATAGAGGAAGATGCGAGCGATCTAAGAGGTGTGTAGCTAATCTTGCTCCACTCGACAAGCCTTACAAGCGCCTCTTCCACACCCTCGCTTGTAGGTGAATTCCTGTGCAAAACGAGAGGTGAAGAGAGGTTCGCACCAGCTTCTTTGAGCAAGAAGTGGTAACGCGTAGCATAGCACAAAACGTCGACGTTCTCAAACTCTGTTATGTAACAACCAAGTTTTGTTATCTCTTCCTTCGTTATTTCAAAGCGCTCTCCTCCTTTTTTCACAAAAAGGCTAAATTTTGTGGGTTTTGCGTGTGTTAACGGAAAAAACGTTTCAGCGCAGTCGTAAAACCTGATCTCCGCGCACGAATAATCAGGCTGTGCGTAATCCTCGGTTTGCGGGTTTTCCAGTACTTCAGCGCGCGAATTGATGAGCGTATTTGGCGGAAAACCGAGCTTCCAAAATAGCTGTGTAACTCTATCTGGGAATCTGCCATAAACTTCGGCAATGGCTTGTTCGAGCATTGCTTTTTGTATTTTTTCAACGCTTTTTAAAGAAGTGAAAACAAAACGCATCACCTTTGTCGTGGTGGTGTACCAAGGTGGTTCGAACCACTCTTCCACAAAGTGCTGTTTCACGTCTGGATGCTCAAGAAGCTGTGTCGCAATTTCTTGCTTTTTGGGCTTAAACAAGAGGTCAAAGCACGCGTTTTCAAGCGCAACTTCGATTCTTTGTGTTCCATCAGAAAGCGTAAGAGCGACACCCTTTTCCAACGGTTTTGCGTCAAGAACCCATCCTTTGAACAATTCACACTTCATTTCTTTTGTGTATATATAACCAAATGAACTTTTGTTTGAAATGGGACGCACAGTTCCTTCGTTTAGAAGCGCTCTTGACGAATATGTTGAAAGGCTTAAGCGTGTAGCGATGCGCGTTCAAAATGAGCACACCAAAAAAGCGCTCGAAGAGCTACTCTCCCACGCGCACGACCTTGAAAACGAGTTTGTGGCGATAGGGGGCACGCCAGAAGAAGAGGTGTTTCTTTCGCTTGTGCTCTTTGTTTACTCACGCAAACGCTCCGCTTAATCGTTTAACTTTACGGGGGTTAAGGGGGCGGAAGTCCCCTCCCGTGACAGTAGTTCAAAGATTCGTAGCAGGGGCACAGTCGACGCCAAGCGCGAATTTTGATCTACTGGTGAGGGCGGGGTAGTTCACATCAACCAGCTTGCCTTTTTTTCTGGCTTTACCTTTATAAAAGGCGCTTCTTTTTCTTTCCAAGGGTCTCTTCTCACCCATTCAAACTTTTCGTAAAATCTTTGGTAAATTTCACGAAACTCATTTCCTTCTTCCACAACTTCTGCGAAGCCTTCAACCATTATTCCTCTTGACGGCCTGTATTCGAAGACCGTGAGCGCCACCCTTTTGTTGTTTTTGATGTTTTTGTACTTTTTTGTGTCGTAGTCTATCGCGATCCAAAAAAAGCGGTCTAAAAAGATATAGCAAACCGGTGTGACGTGAGGCACGTTGTTCACACAGGTTGCAAAAGCGCACACTTCGTGTCGCTTGAGAAAGTCTAACTCTTTTTGTGTGAACATGTTTTGATAAACGATAAAGTGGGTATTAAATTTTCGAAAATTGAGTCGGCGGTGTACGAATTGTTTGAATCAAACCTTCCAAGTGATGATCGGGTGTATCAGCACACGTAGATCTCGATCGCGTGTAGAATTACAAAACAGCCTCGCGAGTGTTCCGATGTTTAAATTGCAAAGGCCTCCCATATCACGCCGCACCACATATCGAAACATTGGCAAGCAAAAACTGCGCATAAAATTAACTAAAACTCATCAGCGCATCCGATAGTCAATCACACGATGTTTCAAAAAGGCTTTTTATTCGCTTTTTCACAACGAAATGCGTGAACGCAGGACGAAGATGTTTCCATATCAACGCTCTATTACTAGTTTGCAATAACATTTTTCACAAATTCAAAGAGACATTAGACTACAAGGGTAAGCTTGTCGAGTTCTAAAACTTCACGGTTCAAAGTGATGCGAGCTTTATTAAAACCGTTCACTAGGCTTTTTGCTGTTTTATGACTCTTCACCATACAGACCCAGCTAACGAACAAATTTTTGTTACTCCTTTGGAACTTCACTCTAAGGTATTGGAAAATGAATGATTCACGACAACTCGAATTTCCTGCTATTCGTGTGTAAATTTTGCAAACTGCACGTGCTTTTAGCGTTAAACACTATGGGTTACCGACAATTGTTGAACCATTACTTTTTGTATTATAAAAACTTTTAAGTGTTTACTAATATTAAAACAAAATGTTTATATTTAAGATTTTATACAGAAAGATGATTTGGGTGTTCGCCCAGCCCCTAAATCCAACAGGCAATGTGGTGTTAACGATTATCGCATCTTTGATACCGCTCATTGCGCTTTTCATAATGCTTGCGGTTTTAAGGTTTAGCGCCTGGCTTGCGTCGCTAATAGGTTCAATCATCACGATCATCGTTGCGGTTTCGCTGTGGGGCGCGCCTCCTTCAGGCACGGTCAAGGCTTGGCTTATCGGAGCTCTTGTGGGTAGCTGGAACATCTCTTGGATAGTTTTTTGGGGACTTTCCACCTATAACATTCTCGTAAAAACCGGTAAGTTTGAAGCTTTCAAAAACTGGCTGGTCAGAAACTCAAGCGGAGACATAAGAATTCAGGCTGTGATCATGGCTTGGAGTTTTGGTGCGCTACTCGAAGGACTGGTGGGTTTTGGCTATCCTTGGGCTTTTGTCGCGCCGATCCTTATATATTTGGGCTTGGACGACCTCAAGGCGCTTCAGGTTTCCGCTTTGGCCAATAACGCACCCGTGTCTTATGGCGCGCTTGGCACACCCATAATACTGCTCTCCGCTGTCACAGGACTTCCGCTTATCTTCGTTTCTTCTTCTGTGGCAAAGGTTGTGGCGATTCTTGCGCTTTTACCCCCTTGGATTCTTCTTTACCTTCTAGACAAGTGGAGAGGAATCAGGGAAGCCTGGCCGCTTGCGCTTCTCGCGTCTCTTTCTTACATTCTTGGACAGTATCCAGTTGCAAGCTACTTGGGACCTTACATACCAGACATAACCGGTTCGCTTGTGTCCTTTGCTGTTTGCCTGAGCTTTGTAAGGGTGTGGAAGCCTAGGACAATCGTGACACTTGAACAGGGAAAGGTCGCGGCGCAAAACGCGAAAGGCTCGACGCAGAGAGAGGTTGTTTGGGCGTGGCTTGCGTTTTTCATCCTGATCGTCGTTGTAACGCTGTGGACTGGCCCTTGGTCACCTCTCACAAAGGTTTCGCTGTACACATTAAAGGCCACCGCTTTTTCTACTTTGCTTAAAAAGAGTGTGGCCGTTGCGTTCGTTTTCAACCCGTTTGTTGCGGGCACTGCGATCTTCACTTGCTGGCTTCTCATATCCCTTGCGCTCAGAGCTGGTGCAAAAACGATGTGGGAGTCGGTAAAATCCTCGTTTTCACAGTATTGGGGCGGAATACTCACCGGCGTGTTCGTGGTGGGCTTGGCCTACGTGTTTAATTACAGCGGAATGGCCTACTCTCTCGCTTGGAAATCTGCTGATTTGGGTACACTTTTCCTACTTGTTTCTCCAATCTTTGGCTGGATAGGTTGCGCGCTTTCTGGTAGCAACACCTCTTCGAACGCGCTTTTTGGTGCGTACCAAGTGACCGTAGCAAGAATCAGCGGTTTACCTGTTGGCTTGACACCCGCGTTGAACTCTGTCGGCGCAGAGCTTGGAAAACCCGTTGCGCCTCAAACCGCAAGCGCGGGTGTTTCCACCACAAAGTATGTGAGAAAAGAGGGTCATGTAATCAGAAACAACTTTCCTTGGGCGATTGGAATTCTAGTTTACTTGATTATCATAGGCTTACTCTATGCGTTTTTAGCGCCCCATTTGTTTGTGCCACCCTAAACGCTTAAAACACAAGGCGTGATAAACAAACTTCGTCTTAAGCGGGGTGGCACAAAAATGGTAGTAAAAATCAATGAGCGGGTGCTCAAAAGCTTTCCACAGCTTTTTTCTCAAAATGTGGAGCAGGTGATCGAGACGCTTTCTCGCGAGCTTGAACCCCTGATTGAGAAAGCGCTCAAACAAAGAAGGGCGCTACTCGATTCAAAACAAAGCGTCGAAAAGAGGTACGCTTTTCCAAGCTGGGACGAAGTGTTCGAAGACCCGGTTTTTGGAACAAAGAGAAGCTTTCGCGAAATCGTTCAGGGTTTGATCGACAACTTTCTTGGTAAAGAAACCGAGCTTAGCTGGAGGCTCAACGAGTTTTTCGACGTGCCAGAGCACGTCTTTCCTTTAAAAAACGCGGGTCTTGAAATCACAGGACCGTGGGAGCCAGTGGACATGGCGATTAAACAGATCAACGCCGATGTTTGTTCGACGATGGGTCCAGACGATGAAGACGCTGCGCCAGCGGATTTTGTGCCTTTTGGTGCGCCAAGCGATCAGCCAATACCTCTTTTTGCGTCTCGTGACAACGAAAGAAGAATACTCAAAGGAGAAATTTTCGAAGTAAGCGTTTCCAAAAAAGGGGAGGTGAAAACGTATAGGATTGAGAAGCCGCGTGAAAGCTGGCCGCCAAGTTTTCACAGAGTGCCTGGAATGCACTTACGCACGTTCAACGTTTTTGTCGACGGAAAGCCCGCAAACGCGATGATCGTGGATTACGTGATACACGCGCTCAACGATTTCGAGTCTTTGAGAAAGCAAGGAAGACTCGTTTACTACTACCAGCCAAAAGTTCAGACACCTCTTGAAGCTTATATAGTCGCAAAAATCGTGTGGTCGCTCGAAAGGCTACTTGGCGCACAAAAACCTGGATCGATCATCAAGTTCAAGGCGCTTTACGAAGAAGCAAACTTGGGAAGGTTTTTACCGGTTGTGATGTGGATGTGGCGCTACTGGCTTATCGGCACAAACGTGGGAAGGTGGGACTACACCGCAAGCCTAATCGAGATGTGGAAGGATGAGCGCGTTCTCTCAGACCCGCAAAACTCAAGCATTATGGGAATGACTTCTCCTCATATGATGGCGTACCAAAGGTACAACGCGCTACTCAACCTTATGGCCTCTTTAAAACATGGTGAAGTGAAAGGCGGTGCGCCAATTGGAGGAATGGCCGCGGTGATGCTCTATCAACAAAGCGATGCGTACTCAAGACATCGCCACAACCCTGTGACACTACGCGCGATGTGGCTTGACAAGCTAAGGGAGCGTCTTATCGGTTTGATCTTTGTTTGCGAATCTCGCGTTGAAAAGCTCACGCTTGAGGACGCTTTGAAAGGAAGGGTGAAGGGAAGGCTTTACGACTTGTACCGCCAAAGCTGGGTGGCAAGCCCAGACAAAAGCTATGTCGAAGCTGGAAACATTCCGCTACGCACACCGCTAGAGAAGCTGCAGGAGCTACTCGACGCACCAGAGGAGTGGGTGGAAGAAAAAGGTGTAAAGGTCGCTCCTTCTATAAAAAGTGGTCTTACTCAAAGCGAAAGGGCGCTACTTTCCAGTCTTCGCTTACTCGACCAAAACGGAAAGATAACGCCTTGGGTGATTTCAAAAGAGGAGCTCGATTCCCCAGAAAAGCTTTTTTCTTCTCAAATTTGGGAAGGAAGGGAGCTTTGGTCGAGTCTTTACGACATACCGAGTAAGGAAATCACCGTAGAAAACGTACAACACGCGTTTTACATGGCGGCGAACTACGGCTTTCAGGTTTTAAACGGTAACCTCGCTGCGGCAATAGACGACTATGTGGCGTTTTCTGGCCGTGTTGTGAGGTTTATGAACGACCTTGCGACCTACCGCATCTTTGTTTCTTGGCTTTGGTGCGTGATACACAACAAAGCGAAGGTGACGAAGGACGGATGGCTCAAGGCGCCGTTGTTGACACAAGACGGCGTAATACCCGCAAAAAACGCGATTTTTGTCAAAGCGGGAAGCGAGTTCACAAACCAGCTTTTCGAAGAACTGTGGAAGCTACACAACGAGTGGACGCACGCGTTTTTCGAAGACTACGACCGCACCGCCGCACTGAGAATAATAGCGGCGTGTGTTACGAAAGAAAGGGACGCGTTGGTGCAGCTTGTGAACTCGCTTCTAGCAAAAAACACCGCTTTAGACGAAATCGTAAAGCAGCTTTCGAAATTTGAAAAAGCGTCGCTTCTTTTAAAGCTTGAAGAAGTGCGAGAGATAGTCTCACGCGCCTATGGAGCACCGCCTGACTACAAAAAGGAGATAAGCTACGAAGAAGCCGCAGAAAAAATAGCGTCCACGCTCGGGGTTACAAAATCGCTTGTGCTAAAGGAGCTAGAAGCGTCATCCCCAAGATTTGACCGCTCGAAAGCGCCAGTGATAATGGACGTTTTAAAAAGGCAGCTACTTTGTCCGCTTTACGTGCAGCACAGCGCGCGCGTGCTTTTCGTGATCGCGGACAAAAGCGAAGAGAAAAGAGAAAACATTTTGAGCGCGGTTTTCTATGCCGACCGAAGCGGAAAGCCGCTGTTTCGAGATTCTCAGGGCAAACCTTCGCGTGAAAAGCTTTTCGAGGCGGTGAAAAGAGGGGAGGTGCCAAACTATGCGCTTGAAGCGCACGATTACATCTACGATTACACAACAGAGGCGCATGACCACAACGCTTAGCCAGAAGCGGACTGCAAGAAGCAATAATTAAGGGACCTAGATAGCTAAAACGTCTATTCGACGCTCCTACTTTGCCCATAAAGACCTGAAACTCATTCAAAAAGTGTACAAAGCCTCTTTACACAAAAGCCAAAAAAGTCGTAGTAAGGTGAGATAGCTAAGCCACTTAAGAGCTCCACTTGTGCTCGCAGACTCCTTCGGTATCAAGGTTAAAAACACGACGAGCGCTAGATACCCGAAAACTTTGTGCTCAACGAACTTGCATCGCAAGCGTACACACCAATTTAAAAAGACGTTTGTGGTTTCTAAAATTGCTAAACCTTATCGAGCGCTATCCAAGCGGTTTTCGCCAAAGGTTCACAAGCGTAGAGCAAATTTTTCGCACAAGGATTGCTACCCGCGATTTTTGGTAAAGCTAATAAACAATTAATGCTCGATTATAAGAGTAGACAGGCTGGTACGCTACGCAAGCTTGACTGCCACTTTTGTTACCATTTGGAATCGCGGTGTACACTTTTTAGCGTAATAGGCGCCCCAATGAGCTTTGAATACGTCTCGTCTCTCTTGTTTTTGACTAGTGGTAACCCTTTTAGTGTCCACAGAACAACAAAAAGCAAACAGAGATCTTTGTGTCAGCGCTGTTCGCTTTCTGGGTTCTTTGTAGAGTTTGACGCGTTTCTTGTTACCCATTAGCGCGTTTTCTCTACAGTAGTGCGTTCAACCTAGCCGTGGCACTACTTACGGATTCAAAAGCGTTATACGAGTTCGATTACACTTGCTAGCAAAGGTGTGCGCTTTGCTATCTAGCAAGTCAATGATTGCGAATTTTTGCAGTGGTAGCGCTGTACCACTCGTTCAACGTGTTTAAGTCCACAAGCTCCGCTTGTTCTTCTTGTTTTGAAAAGCTCTTTGCAAAGAGAACAAACCTTTGGGCTTCCACGCCAACTTTTTTGAGCTTTTGCCTAAGCTCGTATACCAACTCTTTCGGGTTGACGCCTTCGCTCCACTTGCATTCACCCGCAACGCTTTCTTCTCCAAGCGCAAGCAGGTCTATTTCCACATCTTTCCACCAGAATCTTCCAACTTTGCTCACCCTGTATTTTTGTTTCAAGTATTCTTCGGCTATTTTCTCAAACACACGGCTCAAATACTCCTCGTAATCCTTAACGGGAAGCTCATAAAGCGCTTCCTCGATTGCGCTCAAGTTCGGATAAACGAACCTAAACCAGAAATTCGTAAAATTGTCCACGATTTTGTATCTTCCTCTTTTTGAAGCAATTCCCTCCGTTACCGGAACTTCTTTTGTAACAAGTCCAATCCTTTGAAGCTTTCTAAGGTAGGAGGAAATTTCGCCCTTCACCTTTACAAAATCCCTGATTTCACCCAAGGTGTTCTTACCTTGGGAAATCGCAAACAGAATTTCCTTGTACGTCGCAATTTCCGAGAACTCGTACTTTAATACGAAGTCGACCTCATATTTTATGAAAGAATCTGCCTTTTTAGCTCTTCATTGATCCAGCTGTAGAACGGTGTTCTAACCTTGGTGATATAGTAAGGGACGCCACCAGAAAAACCGTAAACCCTGATCGCCTCCATAAGGTCAAAACCAAAGTGCCGTAAATCGGTGAACCTCAACTCTTTGAGCCTTATCGAGCCTGTTCTTCTACCGTAAAGCGGGCTCTTGTAAGACAAAACATCGTCTTCTATCATTGAAATTGACGAACCAAGCAAGATGAGTTTTGTTTTGCTATGCTTTAAAGCGTCCACTATCTTCTGAAAAACTGACACGATCGAACTATCCTCCTTAATAAGATAAGGAAACTCGTCGATTACGACGATTTTGTCTTTCAAAGCAAGTAGCAACGACTCCCAATCTTCTCTTACGTGCGCTAGAGCTGGGAACTTTGCTTGTGCAGTTTGCTTAAACTTCGCCAAATTGTTCTTTGCCTCTGTAGCCAAATAGTAAACGTGCTGCTTATCTTTTAGCGCCTCAAGAACAAGCGAGGTTTTGCCTATTCTTCGCCTGCCGTAAATCACGACAAATTCAAAGTTTTGAGAGGTCTTTGGTTAAGCGCGTTTAGCTCCCTTTCCCTATCGGCGAATATCATATTTTGAAATATCATATTTTGAAATATGAATTTAACTGGTGTTTGAGCGCGGCAAAGCTTGAGCGCGTCTGCGAAGAAGACCTATGCCCAAACCCAAAAGGAATACCGCGACGAACAAGGCGATTACACCAGTATAGCTTGCCGAGTAAACCGCCACCTCTGACACGGGTTTTGAAACAACAAAAGTGAGCGGGTTTGCTGAGCCGCCGAATGTCCCACTCCACTGCTTGAAGTGATAGCCCACTAAGAAGTTGCCGTAGCTTATCGGCGCGCTGAGCGAATACTCTTCGCCCAAAGCCGCCCAAGCGCTCACGTTTGAAAGCGGCGAAGAAAGTGTGATAAGATCTTGCTCAACGTACAAGCTGTTTACTGTCAAAGGAGAACTAACGTTCAAAACAACAGAGGTTGAGTTCACAAGTTCGCCGTTCACCACCCAACCTTGAAACGCGTATCTGGTCGTTGAGTTCACAAGGATGTACCGCTGTGAAGTAAGAGGAAGTGAGGAACCCGCGTTGTACCACGCGCTTTGATTTGTCACGCCTGTAGGAGTCCTCTGCTCGATGTTCACCAAGTACTGAACGGTGTCCGCTATCGTCACGTTGGTGGGCGTAGTCGCTGAAAGCGTCAAGCTTTCTCCGTGAAACGGCACGCCGTTTACGAACACGCTTGCAACCTCCCTTTCGCCTTTTGTAACCTGTGTTTCATTCGCAATCGTGAGTGTGAGCTCACTTCCTTGCGGTGTGACGACGTAATTTGTTGAGCCAGCTTCGAGTGTCACCAACACACCGTTCACGCCAACCGTGTAAGAGCTAACACCTCTTACGCTCAAAGAGTGCACGGTGAGCTGTGTCACAGAAAGGGTTGGGTCAAACGCGGTGCTACCCGCGTAAGACACAACAAGCTGGTCGGCTAAAGCGCTTTCGACTGGTAGTGTCGCCGTGAAACTTCCACTACTTGAAGTGAGCACGCTAAGGTTTACAAGCGTGGTTACAGGCGCGCTTTGCGCGTTTACAAGCTTGAGCGTGAGCGTTTGAGAGGAAAGCGGGGCCAAAGCCGAACCCGTGCCCGACTGGTAAATCAAATACCCAGACACCACAAGCTTGGAAATTCCTGTGATGAGCGTGACTTCGAGTATTGGTGAAATCGGCCATAGTTTGTAGCTATTAAGGTTTCCTAGGCTTAGAACGCCCTGAGGAACTTCTGGGTTTTCAAAGTCTCGCGTCACCGTGACAAAGTACACTGTTTCGGCGGTGTCCGAACCGTAGGTATACGCATCGCGCACAGGAAGAAACACGCCTCCCTTTTCGTAATAAAGCGATATCGAACCAGAAATTCCTAGCACAACCGCAAACGAACCACCGCCAGGTCCACCGAGCACGTATTCAAGGTCGCTAGGAAGTTCTATCGGAGCGTAAGAGCCTATCTGGTAATAAGAGCGGATGGCGCTCAGCTTCGGAAAGAGCACAACCGAGTCGTACACGCCAGAGTAAACTGAGCCATTTCCGCTTTTTATCGAGTACAAAAAGTCAACTCTTACCGCACCGCTACTCGTGTTTGATAGCGTCATGCTAAGATTTATCGTAAACGGAAATGTTAGGTTGTAGACCACGGGGTCGACATAGTAGTAGAAACCAGGTGATGCAACCGTGCCGTTACCGTGAACGTACTGCGATTTCATCACCGCGCTGAGCGAGCTAAAGTTCCAAATGTTGTTTATGAGCTCAACCTGCGGTTTCATCGTTGCGTTAGACGCGATAAAGATCACGTTCTGCGTCCAGTAAACACCGTGACCAGGAATCCACAAAACTGCGTTGAGCTGTAAGCTCGCATACCCCGTTCCTAAGTATGTGTAGTTCGAAGAGTAGGGCGGAGGAATGATGTCCACGCCCAGGTTGAGCGAATCAAACGTGAGCGAACCCTTAACGGCGTCTGTAGTCAGGTTGGCTTTTGAGCCATAAGACGCAAGACCAGTTGGTGCACCAAGCGGAAGAGGTTGTAGCGTGCCTCCCGAAGTCTTTCTTGGAACAAAATCGTGAGGAAGCGATTTAAAAGACGCGTGAACGAATGGCAATGGAGGAGAGAAGTGAACGAAAGGAGTAAAAAGCGACAAAAGTAGTAAAAAGAGTAAAACGCGTTGAGCCAAATCAACCATGAATCTATTTAAAGAAAGCGCGATTTAAACTTTTTTTGAATCGCGTAGATTCTGTTTGGATAACACTTCATACGAATCACCCACATTCGGTGTAGCAGTGCGCGAATAGTTCTAGGAAGGGTGTAAAGTATCCTCGGACGTTGTAGAAAACCCTCGTTCCTTGAGATACCAAAGACTCAGCAGAGCTTCGTAACCAGAAGCTCTGGTAAACGTGGCCTCTGAAACCAGCCCAGATCACCACCTTACGGTACCATGGTCCATGATGTGTGAGGATCACTGGTTCACCCACACACCTTCTTCTCAGTCTACGAAGAAACCTGAGTTTGTGTGAAACACCGAACGAGATGGGTTGTGCAAGCGTCAACCGCAACCCACACTTGGTTGAACCAAGTCCACTACGATAACCGAATTCGTGGCTTTGGCTGAGTGCAATCCTCTATGCTCGATTTCGAAACCGCTTCAGAAAGTAGAAGTCTTCCTGAAGCTCAGTCCAGTTGGGCAGAACCGCAACAACCTTTTTTTGTTAATTTTTAACGTAAAGATATCCACAAGCTGCTGGGTTCTACGTGTCACAATTCTGTTCCATGGCGCCCACCACTTAGCTCGACGGCGCAATAGACCAAAACCACAGAGTATAGGTTGAAAAGCCAATACCGACAAGCCTTCCTTCTTTTCTTGTTCTCTTAACGAAGTTTCCCGTAGTTGCACACTTCGAGCGCCTTATTCGGACAGCATCGTATCGCCTGGGCGAAAGTTACCCGACATGAAATAACCCTCTAGAATTTACTTATGAGCAATCCTCCGACACTAAGATTGTGTATAGGATCCTTCGAGAAGCCAGTACCAGAGGGGTATTATTCGTATCTCTCCTTGCTGGGAGTAGTAGTCCCACGTTATTAGTGTAAGGTTCTTTGCGTCCGTCTCTTCCTTAGCCTTCTTCAGAGCTCTCAGTTCGCGTTCCCGCACGGTGTCCTCGGCGTAGGTAACTTGGATGAGCTCTTCTGCCACATGGTTTTTGGATACCACGAAGTCAACCTCCTGTCCTTGGCTTCTCCCGTATTCCTTCCAGTAGTAGACCTCCCTTTCCCTTCTTTTGAGTTCAAGCATCACGGCGTTCTCCATCGAGCGACCTATTGAGAACTCGTAGCCGAGGGCTACGGGATATCCCGTGTCGACTATGTAAAGTTTTTTAGGTTCATCTGCCTTCTTCGTTCACTCTTGACGAAAAGCTCTAATGGATGAATAAAGAAGCACTCCACACCCGTGTTGAGTAACTCCAGCACCTTCTCCTTTCCTATCCTATAACCCAAACTCCTCAAGTAATTGTACACACGGTTAACCGAAAAATAACCCGCATAATTCTGAACAACAAATTTTACAAAGGGCTCAGCGAGAACAGGTTGCAACCATGCGAAATCCCTGACAACAACCGAGTTAAAGTAGGCTCTCAAAAGTCTGATCTTCTGCGATTCTTCTCGCTCTAGCACAACGGCGGGATACCCCCCGAAGCGGAGGTATTCACGTAGCATTGAGAGCACAAGACCTCTTCTCTCGCGGTTGTAAAGAATGAGCTCAGGTCTATCAATTATGACATCTTTGAAGCTTAGGTACTCTCTGAAGGAAAGTGGGTAAACAGTATAGTCAACACTTCTACCCCTCAACTCCTCCGCAACACCCTTAGAAGATAGCTTTGATGTTGAACCAGAAATATAGAATTTAGCGTTTAGCCTTTTTCTGAACCATCTACCATAGTCGCGCACATTTTGTATTTCATCCAAAAAGAGGTAGATAGGGAAATTGGGGTCAGGTCTAGAAATCTCATACAAAGCTTCAAGCATGTTGTCTAAGTCTTCTACTTTCACCTCGGTGAGCCGCGGATGCTCGAAATCCACGTAGAGTATATTCTGCTTCGGCACACCTTTCACGAGTAATCTTGAAATGGTGTGGTATAGGAGATAAGTCTTACCAGCTCTGCGTGGACCTAGAACGGATATAATACTTGTCGGCTCAAGCGGTAGCTCAAACTCCCTCTTTCTAACAGTGGGTAGCCCACTCATTACCCACTCAGCAACAACCGCCCTGAAATCCTCAACACTCAATCCTCCAACCCCTAGTTGACCACGATAAACATAGTAATAAAAGTTGTCTAGTTCCGACTAGATTTAACAAGAAAGTGGTCGCAAAAAATGTGTTTTTGTAACTTACAAATCACAGTAACGCTGGCACTAATCGCGCATCTCCTGGAGTACCGATACACGCAATTAGTTGTAGCCAACAAGAAAAATATGGTTTTCCAGTCATTAATCATGGTGAAAATTAAAACTAGAGTAGCCCGCCATACACACATATGACTCGCTTCATTATGTTGTACACTTCGTAATTCCAAACCCGTCCAAAGGGGCTTACCGGTCTTTGTCGTGTCCCGTATCTTTTAAAGCTTCGACGCATTAAAAAAGCATTTCTTATTCAAGATGGACTACCTTCCGCAAGAGGTCGTGGAGGTCGCGCGAGTTTTGCGCGAACATTACTTGAAAGCCGCAGGAGAAAGGAAGCGGATGACGCTCGCCTTGACCCTCACCTGCGTGTACCCAGCCTAAAAAACGAGTTCATGCTCATCCATTCACCAAGTTTGAGAAGATGTGCGGGTTGAAGAAGCGGGCGATCATGCGCGCCCACCATGAGCTCTTGAACACATTAGGCCTCGCAAACCCACCGCTAGACCCGAAGGCATTCGTGAGGCACTACTGCCACATGTTTCACCTCCCCGAAAAAGTGGAAGAGAGAGCTTCACCCTAGTGTGAGCTACTCCTCCATAAAGGATGGTTTCTTGATTATAATTTGTAAAAATACGTTTATCGTTTTCCGACTCAGCTGTTCCCACGATCAATTAGGCTTAATGCACAGGATGTGATGGTGGGTTTGAATGTTGAGCGGGTTTCACTCTACGTAGGCGCACGCCTATCATACGCATAGTAGAGCTTGGGCTTCAGCGCATCATTTAGACCCATCGCGGGTTCATTGGTCCCACTTCGCTTTGCCCCTGTCAGCACACACCCACATCGCGGGACTTGGGGGAAGCACCCTCCATCCTCAGTTTCAGGCCTCCTAGACAACCCCCTCCTTGACGGTGCGTGTACCCCTCTTCCACGCACAGGTGGTCTTGGGTCTTATTTATAAAAATGTTGGGAGTTTGAGGGAAGCAGTAAAACTCCGACCTTTAGGAAGGAGATACACGGACTTCCCTCAATGGAAATATTTATGAATATTCCAAAACCCCGCCTTTGAAGAGCGGGGATCCCAAAAGAATAAATATGAGCCGAGAAAATGTTTGAAATGCGTGTAAGGGCGTACAGGTTCAGAGCTTACTCATCAAAAACAACCGCGAGGGTGTTGGAAACCCAGCTCGAAGTAGCGTGTAAACTCTACAACACGCTCTTACACGCTGAGCAAGAAGAGTATGACGAGAACAAGCGCACGATGAGTATGAATGAGTTGAGACAGCTCGCCTTAGACCTGAGAAAGCAGAACAAGGAGTTCCAAGCTCTACACTCCCAGGTTGCCCAGCAGGTTGCTGATAGGTTCTACGAGGCGCGTCAGAGGTTCTTCGATGGGCTTGCGAACAAGCCGAAGAAAAAGAAGCCTCACCGCTACCTTTCCCTAGTGTACCCTCAGAGTGGCTGGAAGCTTTCTAATGCAAGAGAAGTTGGTTTCGGTAAAAACAAAAAGAAGAAGGCTAGACTCTACCTGAGCAAAATCGGCTTCTTCACTTTGATAGTACACAGGGTGTTCCCCTTGGAGCGAGTGTCCCAGGTGTGCGTGAAACTCAACTCTTCAGGCCGGATATACATAATCTTCGTAGTGGAGGAATCTGAGGTCGGGGAGCAGCAATCGGAGGGGGAGCCCAAGAAAGCCGTGGGCGTCGACCTGGGGATCACAAGGCTTGCAACACTCTCCGATGGTAGGTACCTAGAGAACCCGAAACCGCTTGAGCGTTCACTTGAAAGAATCATGGTACTGCAGAGAACGTTGTCTAGGAAAAAGTTTCTCTCGAATAACTGGCTTAAAACAAAGAGGAGACTCGCGAAGAAACACGAGC
>Ga0074076_100005_pt1 | contig 71035 bp, 76 predicted proteins | sample YNPg_D_FD_63713 | JGI IMG/M metagenome (GOLD analysis project Ga0074076, IMG submission 63713) | Hot spring microbial communities from Beowulf Spring, Yellowstone National Park, Wyoming, USA - YNP_Beowulf Spring_D v2 (version 2) | ecosystem: Environmental > Aquatic > Thermal springs > Hot...
CTTGCGGTTGTGGAAGCGCTCCTTGGGATGAAAAGACAGGCTGAAGTGATCGTTTTTATGGAAGTTACGAAAGGCTGGCTTGCGCCTCTTGGCGTGTGGAGAGTTAGAGAGGGTGTGAGAAGGTGCTTTCAAAACGTAAAAACCTTTTCTTCGTTGAAAGAGGCCTTTGAGGAAGCGATTTCGAATATGGAGACTCACAAAAAGAGCTGGTACAGAAGTAGCCGCTTTCTCAGAGAAAGGCTGTCCACAAAGACGCTTGAACAGTTCTTTACTGGTTACACTTAACTCTTTGCTTCCAGATTTTGTACGCCTCGTCAAAGTCCTTTTCAAGAATTAACCCCACGAACTCCACGTGCTGTTCGATGAGCTTTTTTGCTTCTTCTTGTGAAAATTTTTTCCCGTAAAGCTCTTCCTCTTTCACCTTTTGCCAAAATATGTCCATAGGTTTGCACGGTACGTCGACCACAATTTCTTCAACTTTGTGCCCCGCAAGCAAAAACTCCTCTTTTACTTCAGCTGGTAAATTCACGCAAACGTTCACGCTTTTTGCCCGAGTTGCGATGTACCTTGTGTGCTCGTCTAGGCTTTGTATAAAAGCTTTGACCTCTTTTTTTGCCACTTCTTTCCACTGTTCAGGCTCTATCCTTCCAAGCCGCGCGCGAAGAGTTAGAGCCGCGAACTCAAGCGCGACTTCTTTCGCAACCGCTTGATATCTTGGCGAAAGGTAGAAGTACACACTTATTCCTTTAGAAGCTAACACGGGAAGCGCTTGTAGCAAAGGTTGGTACACTTTAAGGCCACGTGAAAGCGAAAGGTCGCTTGGATCGTAAACCTGTGGAAGGTCGAGAAAAAGCACCTCATAATCGTTTGAAAAAAGCCAGTGCTTGACTTGTTCCACCGCCTCACAAGTTCCAGGGTGAACTAGGTTTACAAAGCGCATCAAAGCTCCCCTTGCTCAAAGTCTTCTATCACCGCGTTTGAGGCGTTGTAACCCGGAACTCCACTAACTTGGCCGCCAGGGTATGTGCCCGCACCACCCATGTATAGCCCTTTGATCGGTGTTCTATAGCCCATGCCCTTTTTTGGCCTTTCATCAAAAAGATAAGGTTCCTTCATCGGTAGATGATTCACGTTACCACCAGGCAAATTATAGAGCTTTTCTGCAAGCTTTGGAGTGAGTGTGTCCACGACCTTTATGCAATCTTTTAAGTCAGGAAAGAGCTCAAAAAGTGGCTCAAGCTCTCCCATCACGTTTAGCACCTTTCCACCTAGTGTGTCATCGCAAAGCGAGGGAAAAACGATTTCTCCCGCTCCCATTGATTCTAAGTCGATGAGCGAGTTTAAGTAGCCTTTAATCACATCAGGCGGCTTTGGATAGCTTTTCAAAATCACGTTGTGTTTTCTCCAGTTGGATTTTCCCGCTTCAAAACGAAAGTTTGGCGCGTGGCAAAGAAGGCTTGCTGTAGCAACTGGGCTTGCGGTTGAAAGAACGATGTCCGCTTCGAATTTTTTGCCATCAGCTTCAACTCCTAAAACACGGTCTTTGCTTATAAGAATCCTTTCGACCTTTGTGTTAAGCCTCACTTCAACACCGATTTCAAGCGCTTTCTTGAAAACGCTTTGTGCGACAGCGCCCATTCCGCCTTTTACCACCTGCCATTCGGCAAAAAAGTACGCGACAAGATAAGCAGAAGAGTTGTTCATTCCAGGATAGTAAAACGAGTAGTGTAGCTCTTTAGGCAGATAACGCGAAAGAAGCGCCTCACAACTTTTTAGCAAAAAATCTTCAGCGTCAACTTTCTTTGCCTCTTCCAGAACTTCTTCACGACTTGGTGGTTTTGTGACAAAAGTGAATTTTTTAAGCACTTCTTTAAAGTTTAAAAGGGTTTGTTCAAACTCGCTATAGCGCTCAATTCCAGCTTTCTCAAACTCCTTTCTCCGCCTTTGTTTCTCTTTCCAAAGCGCGATTGGCTTTCCTTCGTACACTATCACCTCGTAAGGGTCTTGCTCTATCACTGGAATTTCGAAAAGCTCGACGAGTGGCTTTGGCATGACGCCTAACACATAAGACGCTCGGCTGACTTTTACGCCAAAAATTTCGCTTGTGTCAGCCATTCCGCCAATCTTGTTCGAAGCCTCTAAAACGCTCACGCAAAACCCGCGGCGTCTTAGGTTATAGGCGGCCACCAAACCATTGTGCCCCGCGCCTATCACCACTACTTTCCTCATCAATTTGAGAACGCAAATAGGTAAAATTAAGCTTGTGCTTTTCTAATTCTTAAAAGCGCAACAACCGCTATCACAATTGCGATTGCTAGTGTTATGGCACCCACAGAAACGTAGTTCACAGAGAACAAGGCCTTAATGCTCAACGGTGCATCCACCAAAACGCTTGCGTTTGACGGAAGGAATCCACCTGAGACTTCAAAACCCCGCGAGACGAACAAAATCGGTATCGGCTTTTCGGTAAGTTGAACGGTAGTTCCAGGTGGAACGTAAATCACGTGATTTCCGCTAGCTAAACTTCCGCTCTTTCCTGAAAACGAGTATTCCACGGAACCACCGGTTTGCACTGTGACATTCAAACCGGGGTAGAACACGCCTCTTCATTTATGGAAGTAATCGTTACAACTTGGGTGCTCGCGTTTCCTGTGTAGGATGACGCGCCACTTCCAAGCCAGCCCTCAAACTGCCAGCCTTTGAATGCGGTCGCACTAATTGTCACACTTGAGCTTGCGTTGTACCACCCACTTGTGGGTGAAACGCTTCCTCCTTGCGCGTTTTGCGAAATAGACACGAAATACTGGTGGTAGTACACGAGCGAAACGCTTAGTGGAGAGTACACTTTCCCAGTAGTTACTTCAAGACTAATCCATCTTTCGTTTTTGGAATACATTAGCACGCTTTGCACGGAGTAGGATCCACCACTGTCCACCCAAAGTGAAACTGCGCCTTTTAATGGATAACTCACAACAGAGCCAAACTGTGTGACGTTTAAAAGAGGGGTGGGAGGCATCCCACCTCCGACAACCGAGTAAGAAACGTTTAGCAAAAACTGGTGGTAGTACAAAACGCTAACAACACCCGCCGAGCTTGCGGTTCCATTTGGTGTGAGAGTGAGCCACCTTTCTTTAAAAGTAGAGCCAGCGAGCGGATTTGTGAAAGAAAAGAGCGAGAGCGTGTCCACCCACACGCTCACACCAGTGGGCGTTTTGTTCAAGACGCCAAAAGAGAAGTAACTAACCTGTGGAGGTGAGTACGCACTTCCTCCTCCTTGAATGGAGTATTCAAAAGTCACGCTAAACTGGTGGTAGTACACAAACGTAAGATTGATATAAGACGTGACAAGCCAAAGGGTGTAAAGCGACCATACCATCTTTGCGTCACGCCCGAACCGAGTAGCTCAGCGTTTACGCTCCACTTAGTTCCGTTATCAGCCCATACCGAAATCGACATGTTAGAAAGCGTTACTGACACATTCTTACCTAAGCTTGTGTACACAAACACTGGCGAAGTGAAACCCAAGCCCCCACCGATCACTTGGTATTTCACGTTTAAAAGAAACTGATTGAAGTAAAACAGGTGAATCACACCACTTAAAGATGCTTGGTAGTTCGTTTGGTTTGTCACCCATCTTTCGCTACTTGTAGCAGAAAGCGGATTTGTAACGTAGTAGTTTGTCAAAGCGTCAATCCAAAGCGTTTGTGGCTTAAGCGAGAGCGTTGTGGAAAAACGCAAGCCTAGTGAGTAAAACGTTAGCGTAGGTGGGGGTGGAGTGCCTCCTCCTAAAACGGTGTACCACGCGGACTCTGAGTACTGCTCAAAGTACTTTAAGCCAAAGCTTTCGCTTGGATAAGTCACGATCTGCTCTAGTTTTTGAGAATTCGATGATGACGTAATAAAAGAGTAGTAAATTGACACTTGCATTGGTGACCAAGCGTAGTTGTAGATTCTCACTTCCTGAATGATATGGTCAAAGTAGTTGTAGCCTGGGAATCCTCCACCAATGTAAACCTGGGAGCTTTGCACAAAAGGCAAAAGCTTGGCCGATGCTTCTAGCACTCCGTTCACATAAGCCTGCGCCACGCTTCCGTTATAGGTCACGACACTCATGTTCCAACCGTTCACTAAATGCGTAGACGTCCAGCTGAGCGATTCGCCTAACCCAAACGAGTTGACAAGCTGGTTTGGCGCGCTTCCAGTGGCAAGACAGTTTGAGGCCCCAGTATAAGAAGTGCCACCCCAACACAAAATCTCTCGATTTTCTTCTTGAGAGTTCAACCCATTTGGTAAGTAAACCCAAACAATCTTGGTAAAAGGCGAAGAGCCCACTGGAATGCCTGTTGACGTAGCTGAGACATACTGGTTTACTCCATTTAAAACAAGACATGTGCCCAGCAAGTACGACGAGCTCTGAACCCAAACAGGGGAGTTTGCCGCTTGAGCGTTGTTGCCTTTCCCGCTTAAATCAAAGATCGTCGTGCCAACACCCTCTGAAATTGGCCAGTAGCCCACTAAGCCGTAGGTAAAGGGTGTTGCGCTGTACTGAACGCGTGAGTTACCACCAGTTGTGGCTACGACCCAACCCAAAACCCCACCAGCGTCAACCCATAGATAAGCCTGCGAGCTAAGCTGAGAGCTCTCAATTCCTCCAAACTCGGTGTAAAGCACTGTAGCCAAGTTGCTCTGAGAAAGAAAGCCGGTGGAGACACTTGGGACAATCTGTGTGAGATACTGATTGTAGTAAACTATGTTGCTAGGAGCTGGTTTTGAAACACCAACAGTCCAACTTGTGACGTTTGTGGCCCACCTTTGGCTTGAACTAGAACCCTGGAGAACTTGAGGAACGAGTATTTGTGTTCCTCTGAGCGCCCATATTTGTGTAGGAGTTGTCGAAAGCGTGAGTGTGACGCTTTGCGTTTGGTAGCTTGGAGAAGCCTGAGGAGGGGCCGTGGTATAGCCTAGAGGGGGAGGGGAGTAGCCCGTTCCTCCACCGCTTACCGAATACTTAACACCAAAAGAAGGTCATAGTAGTAGTAAGAAACTTGTGAAGTAGAGGACGAAACGGTGAAGCTCACTTTGTTACATACTAGATATGGAAAAACACCACTCTTCAGAGGTTCCAGACTGTGAGCTTGTCGCCGAAATCGTCACGACCGAGTTTGCGTCTGCTTGTATCGTGACGGGCGACCCTGTGTATTGAACGCTTTTTGGGGTGCCACTCTGCGTATAAGAAATTGTAAAGTAGTTGCTTGAGTTCACGGGAATTGAGGTTGGCGAAGGGTTGAGAGTTATCGTCACGCTAATGCTTTGCGCGGACGTAAAACCAAAAAAAGGCAAAAAAGAAAATGTACCAAAAACGATAGGAGCTTCCATTAACGCAAACGCAAAAACAACAAACGCAAAAGCTAAAGTTTTCACAAGGATTTGATTTTGCGGTGGCTATTTTTACTTTTTGGTAACGTTTTTGACTTTGTTGTTCGCTTCTCCTGTTTTTCGAGCGTTTCAGCCCAATTGACAAAGCAACTCCATATCAAGTCTGTCATACCAAGTGCCTCTTAAAGAAGCTTTTTAACCTCTCCCACGCATCTTTTGCGGCTTCTTCATTGTAAGAAGGCCTTGTCTCATTAAAGAACGCGTGCTGAGCGCCTTTGTACACCTTGATTTCGAAACTCTTTTTGTGTTTTAGCAAAGCTTCCACCGCTATAGGAATCCCAGCGTTTATTCCTTCGTCTTCGCCTGCATAAAGGCACATAAGCTCGCCAGAGATGTTCGCGATAGACTCTAATGGTGTTGGATTTGAACCGTAGAACACCACCGTCGCTTTAAAGGGCCATATCGTCGCAAGCTGAAAAGCCAAACCGCCACCCATGCAAAATCCTGTTACTCCAAGCACGTCTTTTTTTACACGTTCAAAAGAGTTCAAAAAGTCTTTACAAGCGAGCAAATCCTTCACCATTGTTTCCTGTAGCTTTTGTCTTTGTGAGAAAAGAAGCTCCACAACTTTCCTTTCATTTTCCGTCATTCCCTCCATAGCCTTTTTTATGGTTTCTTGGTCGTTTCTTTTTGAAGGTGGAATCGACCAAATTCTTCTCATGGCGCTTTCAATGTTTCTTTCTGTAAGAACGTGCTTATACCTTGTAAAAAGCTGTGGTGCCACCGTTACAAAGCCTTCTCCAGCAATTCTTTTTGCTACGCCTCTTATTTGATCGTTGAGACCCCATATTTCATGAATGACGATCACACCTGGGTGTTTTTCTTGGTCTTTTGGATATGCGAGAAAGGCGTCGAGCGCTTGTCCATCAGAACCCTTAAACTGAGTTTCTTGTGTCGAGATTTCCATAAGAATTTCACTTCTTACAAAATTAAAAATTTTAAGCAATTTGTTTTTTAGAAAAAAGGCTCAGCCGGCAGGTCAAAAATCACAAATCATCACTTGCCGCTCATCACCGCCACTTTTTATATGCGAGTTGTCCCATAAGTTTCGCGTTTTTTATCCACTTTTTACAGAACGGACGCTTTTCATAGGTCATTCTAAAAGTTTCACTTGCTTTGCGACCACAAAATATTCAAAAGATTCCAGCTTGGTGTTTCACAAGCGCATTGTCCGCACACTTTTTAACCCTCGTTGGTTTAAATTTCCTAAACATTTACAAAAATTTTCAAACGTAAGTGTACTGAATCAGGGCTACACATTAGCGCCACTGAGCGAGGTAGTGTGCGATTACAACAACACAAGGCATGTTGATACTCACCTATGCATTAGTGCAATGATGAATGCACCGACGCACAAAAGACCGATCTACAAAAGCTTTACACTTTTAAAAGCGCACCAACAGAGGTTTAACTAAGAATTGGTTGGGCGAACGATCAGTGGGGTCAACTCTTCTTTCCACGTGAGCACCCATACACCCTTGTTTTTGGCTTCTTCAATTGCGTCTTTTAATGGCACGATTGTGTAAACAGCCTTGATTAGTCGTTTTCTGACAAGCTCTGGTCTTAGTCGTTTTATGAGGTTAACTTTTTCATCGACTTCTTCAATGAGTTTAACGCCAAGCCTTGTAGCGATCTCCACTATGACCCAGAAATCATCTTCTGAAGCATAAAGATCTACTTCCTTAGAGTCGACGAAAATGCGCGAGAATTGCACGCTAATACCAAGTTTGCTACGAATGTGATACGCCACAACCTCTGCGGCTTCTTCTTCGAGGCTTAAGGTAAGCCTTTCAAGCGTTGTACCTATATCTCTAATCGCTTTATTCATCTTCTGCTGTTCTGCAATTAGCTTTTCTTGGCCTTCTCTCAAAGCCTTAACTTCTTCCACTAAGTTGTCCACAGTTTGTTGCAAATGGTTTAGCCTGTCTATCAAACCAAGCTTTGCAATTACGGCCAGTCGGAATTCTTCATCCTTGTCCAGTAGTTCCAGAACCGTTTTTTGATAGATGCACTCAAATGAGTTCGCATAATAATTTTTGTAAAACGATTATAGGTTTTCATGCAAAACTACTTGCTGTGAGCTACCCCCGCTCTCAAGAGCGGAAGCTTCCTGAATCATCGCCCCACCATGCCTCCTTGTCAACCCAAGAGAGGGTAGAGGAGGTGTTGGGCGGAGCTTTCTAGGCTACCCGGGTGGCTCCCACCTCTTCTTAAGAGAACCAAGCAAGCGTTAAGGTCACGGTCGAGCGCGAAACCACAGTGGGGGCAGTTAAAGATTCTTTCAAAGTTAAATTCTGGTTGATTCCTCCGCAGAGAAAACACTCGCGCGAGCTGTTGTGCGCTGGGAGTGCGAGCACAGTTTTCCCACGTTTAAAAAACTGCCACTCCAACACAGCTCTGAGCTCCGAGAACGAGGAGTCGTAAAGCCTTCTCCTCTTATTTGTTCCACTTTGGATTAAGTCTTGGACGTTTAAATCCTCTAGCACTAAGAGGTCGTACTCCTGTGCGAGTAGAACCCCGAGTTTAAAGAGTCGCGCCTAAAATGCTTAACACGCTCGTGCTGTTTAGCGAGTCTTATCTTAGTTTTAATCCAGTTCTTTGAGAGAAACCTTTTTCTTGATAGTGTCCTCTGTAGCACCCTAATCCTATTCAAAGAGCGCTCAAGCGGTTTTGGGTTTTCTAGGAAGCGGCCGTCGAAGAGAGGCAAGCCTTGTGAGACCCAGGTCAACACCCACAACTTTTTTGGGCTCCTTCGAAGACAGCTCTTGGCTCTTGGGTTCCTCCTCCAAGAAGACCACGTAGATTTTGCCAGAGGGGTAAGCCTTCACGCACACTTGGGACACGCGGCTCAAAGGAAGATCCCTGTGTAGAATTAAAGTCAAAGAAAGAAGCCGATTTTGCTCAGGTAGAGACGAGCTTTCCTCTTTTTGTTCTTCCTAAGACCAGCTTCCCTCGTGTTTAAAAGCCTCCAACCACTCTGAGGGTAAACCAAGCACAGAAACTTGGAAGCTTTATCTGGCTCACTTAGCTTTTCTATTGTGAGTTTATAATTTCGTAATTACCGCCGTTTGCGTAAAAGTAAATGCCAGCCGCAAAAAGCGCAAAAAGAGGAGGCAAAACCAAATCATTCACTGGTAAAAGAGTTTCCGCGTACCAAAAAGCCGAGAATGAAAGGAGTAAGGCGGCAACGACAACCTTCATGTTTGCTTGTTTAATTCTCCGAACATGGGATTTAAGAAGGTAAGTGAATACAACCACAACCGCAATGCCCGTAAAAAACCCGTAGAGCGCTGAATCATAGCTATTAGGTATGAGCGCCAAAAGCACGATCGCGCACTCCAAAGCTTCGACAGCACCCACAGAAAAGCCAGTGCTCAAAGCTCCCTTTTCAAACTCCTCTTTTTGTGCAGCTTTATTCCTAGATCTTAAAACACTCTTTCTTGCACTTTTTGAAAGTTTGAGCCCAAAATAAAGAAGAAGAGTGGCCGCAACCAACCTGACGGCAAAGGTTGGAAGAAGCGCAATCAGCCTACCAACAAAGAAAGTGGGAATTATGACAACAAGAACGCCAAGTGTGACAAACAAAAAAGCTAACGCTCTTCCACTTGCGACGTAGAGGGCAAGCGCAACCGAGGCCGCTTCGACCATCTCTAAAAGAGTGATTCCCAACGCGGCTAGAAAAATTCCAGCGTCCACTTAATACTCAATTAAACGCTCAAGTTTAAGCGTTTTGGTTTTCCAAATATGTGGATAAAACACTTACGCGCTGTGCGATGACAAACCAGTTATCTAAATCCTCAAACAAATCCCGCTTCGCTTAGTCTGTAAACCAAGGCTTCGAGTGTGCGTTCATTAAAGATCAAAAATGCGCTTATCACCAAAACCGCTACGGAAACGCCCAACGCTATGTATAAACTAATTACAGAACTCACCCCAAGAAGAATCACCGCGTAAACGGGTATTGCGGATACAAGCTGCTTTAGATTGAACTGAGATGGGTTGACGCTCGTGTCTTTTACTTGAACTGGGTTAAACCTTGCCGAAAGGTAAATCGATGGGACCACAATCCAAGGAATGCAAAAAGCGAAAAACAGCGCGGTGTTAAGCGCGTTTTTAAACCCTAAAAAGTATAGCAAAACGTTTACAACAACAAACGGAAACACGAGCGCAAACGTGGACACGCTTTTTGCGAGCAAAAAGTGTCTCAAATAGGTTGACGGTTTGAGCGCGACGAACGCAAGCCACGCCCTTTCGTTCGAAAGCCCGCTTTGAGCCACAAAAAGAGGTAAAAAGCTTGATCCAGTGGTCAAAGCGAACAAAACCGAATCGTTACGTGCTTTCAAGGAAAAGAACAAGTAAATCAGTGAAAGCGCGGTTGTAGCGGCCAACGCGTACCGAAGCCTTACTCTGGCCGAGGTGTAGCTCACGTTTCCGCTTACGTTCACTCTTCCCGCAAGTTCAAGAAGAGAAAGGTAGTGCGCGTATATCGCGCGAATTGGGCTCTTATTCAAAAAAGACGCTTGGTAGCCAAAACTCGTTGAAGCGCGTCTTCCAAGTGTTCGAAAAACCGCGATGTCCGCGTGTAAAAGCTCTCTCACCGCAAGTGAGGTCACCACAAGTGTGAGCGGCACAAGTGTGGAAACACCAAAAAGCGTGTAACCCTTAAGCAGGGCGGTGGGCGAAACTTCAAAACCGAGCGTCGGAGAGATAAACCACACGCCTATTACAAGCGCAACTAGAGCTCTTTGCTTTATGTCGAGCGGATGAACGACCACGGTAAGAGAGGTAGCAAGTAGCGCAACACAAACCAAAAACAAAATGGAAAGCTCATACCCCAAATAATAGTGTGCAAAGTAGCTTTTGATATAAGGCGCAACAAAAATCACAAGGAAACCCGAAGAAGCGAGAAACTGTGAAAGATAAAGCGAAAGCGTAAGCTCCTTTCTATCTAGCGGCAAAACGAGTAAATAGTCAAGGTCGGACTTTAAAACCGCAAGACCACCAACAAGCGCGGAAATCGAGCTTGTAAAGGCGATTAAACCTATAAAGTAGTACTCTAAGCCGCTAGTGATCTTTAAAAAACTTCCCAAAACAATTCCGTAAACAAGAAAAGCGAGCATAAACACCAAAAGAGGCCTTGAAAACCTTGTTACAAGCACAAACCTAAGAACGCGAAAAAGCGGCAAGTCAACCACCCGTCATGAGCCTTGCGACCACGCTTTCTATGGGTTCGTCTTCCGAACCCATCGCCCTTAGCTCAGGGATCGAACCGCTCCAGACAACCCTGCCTTGTACTAGCACAATCGCACTGTTCGTGAGCCTTTGAGCTATCGACATGATGTGCGTCGAAACCAAAAAAGTAGTGTCTTGCATTGAGCGAAAAAGCGAAACAACTCTTTCTTGCGTGGGAATGTCCAAGTAGTTCAAGGGTTCATCGAGCAACAAAATTTTTGGTCTGTGTAACACCGCAAGCGCTATCGCAAGCTTTTGCCTGTTACCACGTGAAAGCGTGCCCACTTTGGATTTTTCGAATTCATTTAGGCCTAAATAGTCTATGATTTCGTCCACTCTGTGAGTAAGATTTTCAACTTGCCTGAGCGCGCCGATGTACTCCAAGTTTTCCCTGACAGAAAGCGTGAGGTAAGGCGTGGCGTCTTCGGGTAAGTAGCCCAAAAGCGCTCGCGCTTCTTGAGAAGTTGGGTCGTACCCGCCTACTCTGATTATTCCGCTGTCTGGTTTGAGCAAGCCAACAAGAAGCTTGAGCGTAGTGGTTTTGCCAGCACCATTAGGGCCAAGTAGACACCACTTTTCCCCACAGGGGATTCTAAAGCTCACGGAGTTTAGAGCAAGCTTTTGCCCATAGCTCTTTGAAACGTTTTCCACTTCTATGCAAAACACCTCAGTCCCTCCTTGTTGCAAGGTAGAAATACGCTACAAGCGGTGTGGCAAGCCACAAAATCGCATCGAGTGCAAGCGTGAGCGGTGTTACTCCAAGATTACCGAGTGCGCCGTTTGCTGAAAAGGGACCCGCAACAAGCGTTTTTGTCAAATACGTAGCAACAAGTCCGTAGTAGTCCGCTGGGTTAAAGTAGCTCATCACAACAATCACATGAAAGAAACCCGCTGAGCCTATGGTGTACCCGAGCGCTTGTGAAACGAGTAGAGAGATGAGCCCCCAGAAGAACTCAAAAACCGCCCAAAGCACTATCGACAAGCCAATCAAAGCTCCAGTTGATTTTACAACGTGAGAGAACAGGAAAACCAACGCTGAAAAAACCAACGCTTCGACCAAAAGCGCGTAAAACGAAGAAAGCGAGTACTCCAAATCTAAAAACGAGCCTAAGAAGATTTTTGCGATCACTTCAATCGCACCGAACATCACCGCAATGGCAAACGCAAGCGCGCACGCGACCGCGGCGTACCTTATCGACGCAAGACCTCTTCGCGAAACGGCGCGAACGAGAACAGATTCAAGAACGCCCGTGACGCGATCTTTTCCATAGGTTGAATAAGAGGCGAGAATCGACATGATCGGAACAAAGAACGCGAGTATACCAGAAACAAAACTCGTAAGAAGCTGGTTTTTGGAAATCGTGCTTCTCGAAACCTGAAAGGCTAAACCTGGTACAATATCACCAAAAGCGTAAGTGCCATTAGGCTGAAAGATTGCAAACACCACAAATTGGGTTGGGGATGGGTGAAAGGGCAGTCTAAAAACTTGATGGTAGTCCTTTAGCACTCCGACAAACGTCATAGCGCTTTTGTTTATTTGATATGTGGGTGATTTGGAAAGCATGGCGTAAACCGAGTAGTTCACGGGTTTCTCCCCAAAAGGTGCGGCAAAGAAAACCAGAACGTCCACAAGAGAAGTGTTTTGTGTGTCAACAACTGGTGTTACAAGTTGAGTAAGAGGCTGTGGAGAGCCTATGCTCGAGTTTGGCAGGATAGGCGTAAAAAATGAAGAACCAAAAGAATAAGAGAAGTTTAGGCCAATCTGCGTAAAAGGTTTTACACTAGCTAGAAATGCCTGAACGTAACCAGAGCTATTGGTTTTAAAAACGCTCGTTTTTCCTTCAACCGTGACTTTTACAGTTGCTCCGCTTATCGCTTGACCGAATTTGTCAAAAGAGTATATCAGAATGTGATACCCATCTTGTGTTCTGTAAACCAAAACGTCATTACCGCCTTGTGCAGTTGAAACTGGTGCTGAGGCGGATTTTATAAAGGGGATTAGCGCGCCACTTATCAAAACTGTGACCAAGATTACCAGAATTAAAGATTTTGATCTTATCGTGCGACCAAACTCATACACCAAAGGGTTCAAGCTTTTTCAGCCTCCCTAATCAAAGAAAAGAAATACTCTTCAAGACCCATGCTTTGAAGTGATATCTCCTTTACCTGTACGCCGCTATTCACAAGCGCCGCGTTCACTTCTGACGGTTCAGCTTTAAAGCGCTTAAGAACAATCATGAGAGTCCCATCTACCCTTTGCTCCAAAATCTCGGCATTCCCGAAGCTTGAAAGCAAATCGAGCGCGTGTTTAACATCAGACTTTAGAACGATGCGAAGAGCTTGTCCCAAACCTGAAAGCTCGGTTGCACTTGTGATTCTTAAAATTTTCCCTCTGTGAATAAAAACAACCTTATCCGCAAGGCCTTGCACTTCAGAAAGAATGTGAGAAGAAAAAAGAACAGCTTTTCCTTCCCTTCTTAAATCCATGGTAAGCCGTCTGAAGAACTGTATTCCTTCAGGATCTAGTCCGTTCAGCACTTCGTCAAACAGGAAGTTTTGAGGTTCGGAAATAAGAGAGGCCGCAAGCGCAAAGCGCTTCTTCATTCCCTGAGAAAAAGCGTTGATCTTTTTTTGCTCATTACCAGAAAGACCCACACGCTCAAGTAGCTCTTTGCACTTTTTTTCAGCTTGCTCACCAGACAAGCCGTAAAAACCGGCAAAGTACTTAAGAAGCGAAATCGCTTTTGCGTTTGGCTCAAAAACTGGTATTTCAGGTACCCATCCTAGTCTTTTCGACGCGTCAACTTTTTGTTTTACGATGTCGAAACCGTCTACGAAAACGCTACCTGAAGTGGGAAGGGCGACTCCTGCGCAGATTCTGATTGTGGTGGTTTTTCCAGCGCCGTTTAAACCCACAAAACCCACGACCTCGCCGTCTTTCACTTCGAACGAAACATTCTCTATCGCAGGTTTTTCGCTTTTTGGATACCGCTTGGTGACGCTTTCTAGCTTAAGCATTATCATCAAACTCGCAAGTGTTCTGGGGATATATAAGAGCGTGAGCTACCCCGCTTGGCGGAAGCTTCTTGAATCATCGCCCTCTTCCTTCACCAACCCTAAGGAGCGTTGCGCATAGCACGCTACCGCGGTGGCGCCCTGCGCGCTTTAAAAACTAGATTCCAAAAGCAAAACCGAGTAGACACGGCGTAAAACGCGGCCTAGCTTTGGTTTTACAAGCGCTTGCGAGTTGTTGTAGGCACAGCTAAAACCATTTTTGCGTTTTACAAGTATTCTACTGAGTTTGAAGAACGATGAATTGTAAAGCCTCATTCTTGTTTTCTTACTTTCGCTTTTTTAGATCCTGAACATCCAAATCCTCTAGGACTTAAAACATCATACGCGTGCAAGAAAACCGAGTTTGAAGAACACGTCTAAAATCCTTTAAGTGTTCGTTTAGAGAATTTCGTCTTTGTTTTAAATTTTCGAAGGAAGTTTTTTGGAAAGCGCTCTCTGTAGCACCCTGATTTTTTCAAAGCGTGCTCAAAAGGTTTTGGGTTTTCGAGGAAGCGACCGTCGGAGAGAATTGCAAGCCTCGCATCAAGTCTCCACGCTCACCGCTTTTTTGGGTTTCGCTACGACTGCTCACTCTGCACTTTGGACTTCTCCGTCGATTTTTTCCAGAGCGTTCGAGTTTGACGCACACTTGGCGCACTCGGTTTTCTTGGAACTCCCTGTGTAGTAAAGAAGCCTATTTTGCTTAAGCCGAGCCTTTTTCTTTTTGTTTCTCCCGAGACTGTTCTAATATTCGAAAGCCTCCAACCAGATTGAGGTTACACTAAGATGCTTGTGTTTCTTGTTTTTCTTTTGTTCGAAAATCCCTAAAAACCTTTTCCGCGTCTGGTAAACTCCGGCTTGTTGGTTAACTTGGGAGTGTTTGGCAATTTGTTCTGCTTAAGTGTAAAGCGAGTTGTCTCGTTTTTGTTCGGTGTGAGTTTCTTTGGTACTCCTCCTGCTTTGCGTGTGTTGCAAAGCTTGCACACCGTTTCGAGCTGAGTTTTCAACTCACGGCTGTTTTTGATACGCTCGGAAGCGGTAAGCCCTCACACGCAAGCTCAGTCTCTGCCGTATTTTGTGCTTCCCACTCTTCAAAGGCGAGGCTTTGGAAAATAAACAATACAAAGTGCTATCTGTGTTGAGCGCTTCTACTCGCAAACAATATATCTATTCATTTAACAAGGTGAATCATGTTTAATGACGACGAAATGAAGCTTATTCTTTCAAAGGACATTTGTCGGCTATCAAGCTTATCCGCCAATGGCTGGCCACATGTTGTACCTGTCTCTTACCTTTATATCAACCGAAAATTTTACGTGCCAAGTCATAAACGCGCAAAAAAGGTTAAGAATTTGAAGAGGAATTCTAAAGCCACTATTGTAATCGACGATGAGCAAACCGAAGTTGGTCTAATGATCGAGTGTGATGCAAGAATCCTTGAAGACAATGAAGCGTACACCATCAAAAGGTATATGGAAAGCGTAAAAGGCTGGAAGAACGACGAAAACGCTGTGATAATCGAACTAACGCCAGTAAGAAAAGCCAGCTGGTCGCTCAAACATTAAAGCACACTTTTACACACAAATTTTTGTTAATCGACTTCATATAAGCACACGAGAGTTACATATCGCCTTTAAGCTTGGGTAAGAAGCTACAATGAACACTATTCAGTTTGAATTACATTTAGGCACACGCTTGTTTATTGAAAACTTCCGTTTTATGCGCCGAGCTTTATGTCAAAAAGCTTGTACTGTTTTCCAAGAAAAAAGGGGAGTTTGTGTAAGAGGGGCAAAGCTTATTAAAAATCCGTAGCCGAGGCGCGTTGGCACACATTTTCAACTTAAAACGCAACAAAAAACTCATTCCGCCTACGAAAATGTGAGCACATTCGTTTACGCACGCCCCAAGTCTTTCGTTTTGGTTTTTGATACGCTGGAATCTGTAGGCTCACAGTACGCTTAAACATTTTACACATTATGTTTATACCTTTGGAATCCCGCTTCGGTTATGTTTTGGAAAGTTTATAACGGGCGCTTTTCTAATTTATGTGAAATGCTGAGTTTCGTTTTACATCTCGTTATATACTTTGCGCTCGTTGCAATTTCGTTTGTGTTTTCCGCTTCGGAAACTGCTTACTCCACACTTCGAGCTAGCATAATAAGGCTTAAGGCGGCGAAAGGCGACAAGGGTTCGCAAAGAGTGCTCTTACTTATCAAAGACCTTCCACACACCTTAAACGCGATAATAATCGGCGACAACCTTGTAAACCTCGCTTTTACTTCTTTCGCGACATACACTGGATACGTGTTTTACGGTGCGCTGGGCGCGCTGATTTTTTCGGTGGTAAACTTTGTGATCGTATTTGTTGTGGGCGAAGCTTGGCCCAAAAACGTCGCGGTTAACAACCCGGAAAACCTAGCGATTAGACTATCAGGCTTCATGTACCATTATGTGAAGGCCATGGAAGCTCCCGCAAGGATTATGACAAAAGTTGGAAGAGCGCTTGCGCGTGTTGCGGGATATGAAGGCACAAGACGTGACATCACAACCGAAGAAAGAATGATTTACGCGCTTGAACTCGCAAAGCTTGAAGGTGTGATCACCGATAAGCAGCACGACGTGATAAGCAGGGTTCTCAGATTTGACGATTTGATCGCGCAAGACATAATGGTGCCGCTTGACAAAGTGGTTTACGTAAACTGCGAATCCACTGTGAGCGAGGTGATGCAGGTTTTTGGTTCTGCGGGTCACAGAAGGCTTCCTGTAGTCGAAAAAGACGAAAGATGCGGTGTAAAACCAGTAGGCGCGATACACGTTCGTGACGCAACCGTGGCTTACATGAACGGTTTTAAGGAAGTAGCGGTCAAAGAAATCTGTGAAGACGTTGTGAGCGTGCGCTTTGACGAAAAGTTGATAGAAGTTCTTTCAAAGATGCAGCAAACCGGCTCGCAAATAGCCGCCGTAAATAGGGATGGTTGCACGATAGGCTTCATCTTTATAAACGATTTGCTCGAAGAAATTGTGGGCGAGATGATGGGCGGTGTTACAAAGTCTAAAAAGCTCGTAAAAAAGTTGTAACCGTGGTGTGAAAAACAAAAGCTACAAAATGTTTAAACAAAAGCGTGCAAAATAAGCTCGCTCACAATGGTAGCGTTTTCCGTGTTGCTCTCCTTTGTGAAACACGTTTGCTATATTCTTACACACTGGCTTAACATGACCATTCCTCTTGCGCCTTACGGGGGCGTTTTGAGCGCGCTAAGCGTGGTGTTCGACGTTGCGGCTCTTGTGTTCGTTTTTGAAGAAAGAAAGCTTCTTTCAAAGAGTGTTGTGAGCAAAGAAAGCCTTTCGGAATTACCAAAAGTTCAACCAAGTGAACAGCTTGAAACGCTTGACGCTGAAATCCTTCTAGACTATTTGGAAAAAGTGGTGAACTCTCAAGAAACACTTTAAAAGTCTGTTTGCGTATATTTAAATGATGAAAGAAGCTACTCTTTACAAGGTTTTACCGAACGGTCGCGTGATGTGCACCGCGTGCGCACGCTACTGCCAAATTGGAGAAAATCAGGTCGGTTTGTGTGGTATCAGGCAAAACATAGGTGGAAAGCTTTACCTAATGGTTTACGGAAGGGTGATCGCGGGCCACATCGACCCAATAGAAAAGAAGCCAGTGATGCACTACCGACCAGGCTCCAAGATCTTTTCGATAGCCACAACAGGGTGCAACTGGTTGTGTCGCTACTGCCAAAACTACGACATTAGCCAAAGAAGAAAGGTGGAAGGCGAAGAGTACTCGCCTAAGGAAATCGCAAGAATGGCTTATGAAGCTGGTTGCCAAGGCATTGCGTACACGTACAACGAGCCCACGATTTTTATAGAGTTCGCAAGAGATGTTGGAGTGGAAGCGCACAAACTTGGGTTGTTCAACATCTTTGTGTCAAACGGCTTTGGAACACGTGAAGCGGTTGGTGTGATGAACGAGTTTCTTGACTGTATCACTGTGGACTTTAAAGGAAACGCGGAGCCCAACTTTTTACGTAGATACGTGGGAATACCAGGCCCTGAACCCATTTTCGAAGAGCTTCTTGAGATAAAGAGAAAGACAAAGATACACATCGAAATCACAGATCTGGTCGTGCCAAAAGTCGGTGACAGCCTTGAGCACGCAGAAAAGCTGTCCAAATGGGTTTACGATAACCTTGGCGCGGATACACCTATCCACTTTCTGAGGTTTCACCCAGACTACAAAATGATGGACTTTCCTTGGACGCCAGTAGAGACGCTTGAGCGTCACTATGAGGTTGCAAAAAAAGTTGGTCTAAAGTACGTGTACATAGGCAACGTCCCAGGACACCCTTACGAAAACACCTACTGCCCTTCTTGCGGTGAGCTTTTGATCGAAAGGTATGGTTTTGAAATCGTTTCTTGGAACCTTGATAAAGGAAACACGTGTCCAAAGTGTGGAGAAAAAATCCCGATTTATGGCACGCTAGAGCCCACTTACCGCGAACTCAGATTCCTTCCTGTGATCTAGTGACCTCCGCACCCACAGCCTGAGCCCTGAATGTTTGGGTTGTTCACCACAAACCCGCTTGCTTCAAGTCCTTCGTAGTAGTCGATCACAGAGCCCTTGAGAAGCTCTGCGCTCATTTTTGAAGACACGAGTTTGATTTCTCCAAGATCCTGCACGAGGTCCTCTTCTGTCGGATTCTCCTCAAGAGACATTGCGTAGCTAAAACCTGCGCCGCAACCACACGCGCATCCTCCGCTTTCAACTTCAATTCTTACGTACTGATAGTTCTTCCCAAATTTCGAAATCGCTTCAAGAAGCCTTTTTTTGGCATCTGGCGTGACTTCGATAAACCCTTCGACTTTTTGCATGATTACAAAATGCCTTAATGGAATATATGTTTTGCGTGCCTGCGTTGTGCACAAATGTGCACACTTTCACACACTTTTACACGTATACTTAAATACAAAAAAATGCCATAAGGCTTGACCAGAATGAGCTTCCAAGGATTGCGCAACTTTGTGACAACGCTCTTTCAGTGGGACAAAGAGTGGGAAGCTCGTGTTCTTATGTTTAGTGTCGTGATGGGTTTTGTTTGGGCTCTTGTGGGCGCAGCGGACGCGCTTCTTGTGAGAATTCAGGAAAGCGCTTACGCGCTTTTTTCGACGCTTGTCACACCTCCTTGGGACTACTACGCGGCGCTCACGCTACACGCAGAAAGAATGCTGTTTGGTTTTGCGCAACAAATAGAAATGGGAGTTTTTGTGTACATCGTGGCAAAAGTTATAGGTGGAGATTTAAAGGGAAAAAGAATAGTTTGGCTTTCTCTTTTGCTTATCAACGCCTCAATTTTTCTTTTCGAAGGTCCTGTTTCGCCAAAGCTTTCGTTCATCGACAGCTACTTTTCGGCAACGGGCTGGGACTCGCTTGCTCCTCTAGGCGTTCCAGGGTATAGCAACTACGTGGTGAGCCCACTTTGGTGGTGGGGTTGGCTACTCTTAGAGCTGTCCACTTTTCTTTGGGGCGGCTGGATCATTTACAACGTGGTAAAAAACGGAAGAGGAAAGATCAACTACGTGATGTACTTTGTGCTTGCCACAACAACACTTTTTGTGATGGGTTATGTCGCTCCCTTTATTTCAACAAACTGGGAGCTCCTTTCGGGTTATTCACTTTTACCTCTTAATTCGTTCTATAACGAATTTGTGTTCTGGTTTTACGGTCACTCAGTGGTTTACATGCTTTTTCTTCCAGCGGTCACCGCGCTTTACTTCCTTGTTCCGATAATGGTAAACCGAAAAATTTACAGCGAATCGATGGCAAAGTGGTCGGCAGTTCTTTACCTAGTTTTTTCAAACATAGTGCCAGTTCACCATCTTTACAACACACTCTTTCCCTTTTGGGTGAACATACTACAAGAGGTGATGACTTACGGTGTGGTCGTTCCTTCGATCATGACGTTCTTTAATATATGGGCGACGACAAAGGGTGTTAAGCGCTTTAAGTGGAGTGTTCCTTCGGCATTTCTTGCACTCTCCTTCGGTGGTGCAATCGCGGCTGGTGTGACAGGCGTTGCGAACGCAACTGTTTCCTTTGACGAAGTGATACACAACACAATGTGGGTTGTAGGACACTTTCACGCGATGATAATTCTTATGATCGTTCCTGGCGCATACGCTTTGCTTTACACCCTTCTTCCTCTTGTGACAAGAAAGGCTTGGTTTTCCAAAAAGCTTGCGTGGCTTCACTTTTGGTTCACGCTGATCGGAGGTGCGGGAATAAGCGTGGGTTTTGATGACCTTGGAGTGGTTGGAATTCTACGCCGTAGCATGATCTTTCCGAAAATTCCAGAAGTTGTGTCTGCGGAGCTAATTTCCACAGTGTTTGCGGTGATTTTTGGTATCGGCCAGCTGTTTTTTGCACTAAACACGATCGCAACGATTTACAGACCAACCGCTACTCTGAACTTCGCAAAGCTTGGATTACAAGAAGCGATAACGCTCTCCGCGTCAACGCTTGCACCCAGAGACTTTGCACCACCTGAAGCACCACAAGAAAGAGTTGACGAAAAAACAAAGCGCAGAGCGGAGCTCACATGGAGCTTGCTTGGAGTTGTGTTACTCGCGATCACCGTGGTCTCCACACTTCCTTATGCCACGGTTGTGGGAGGTGCGATACAAAACATACCTTCTAGCTATCTAGCAGACCCTCCACAGGTTGACACAGTTTACGTCACGGCCTACCAGTACTACTGGCTTTTTAAAGAAGTTGGCGCGTATAACCTCACAACTGTGAACTTTTTTGTGGTACCACCGTCTCAGAAACTGCTCTTTAATGGCACTGTGGCAACTGGAAACGCGCTTGCGAACATCTACATCCCAATCTTTAACGACAGAGTTGTGAATGAACAGCTTTACCAAGACTACCACTCTCTTACATGGCTCACTTCGCCTTCCACACCCGGCGTTTACGGCTTTATGAACGGAGAGTACAACGGCCCATTTTATAGCTATATGGGAGGGGAAATGATCGTGATGCCGCAAAACGGCGTGATGAGCAAACAGGAGCTTTCGCTTTATTTAAGTAGCGTAACAACAGATCCATACACACCCAAAGTAGTTTGGACGAATGGTAGCGTGAATCTTGTTATGAGTGGCTACGGGATGTGGAATGATTCAGACCCTTCGGTCACTCTACTTGCCCATTTGGGTTCGAGCGTCACTTTAAACTTCTACGTGTCAATTGAGGCTCTTACAGAGTATTCAAACTACGTGTTTAACGTGACGCGCGCGGACACGCTAAAAGCGGTAAACGAGTATCTTTTTGCGCACGACGGGCACCTGCCGTTCAACATAACAATTGAAAGGATAACACCAGAAGGAAGTGTTCAAATTGTGTCGAGCATCAACCCAGTGGTAAACGCGCAAAACAGTGTAAGCTTTGCGATTCAGCCTGGTGTGTACGTTTATGGTGTGCTTAAACCCATTAGTTACGAGTTTGACCCGTATGGTATATCGAGCGTGTTCTTAGGCGAAGACAGCGGAGCGATCACCTCTCTATGGGGCGTGATATTGGTGGTGAGCTAAAGTGAAGTTAAGCATGTTTGGCGCGATGACGCTTGGCGTGGTGCTTGCCGCAATTTTGCTCGTTTGGGAGGAGTTTTCTGTCACGCTACACGGCGAAGCCTCATTTTATCCTACACTTGGGTTTACTTCGCTCAGCTTGCTTGCAATTCTTCTTTTCGCAGTGCTCATGCTCAAAGCACCAGACAACGACTAGTGAGCTATTCCGCAAAAGCAGAGCTTTCGACCACTACAGAGGCATCTGCGCGCCTCCTGTGCCAAACGGCGAAGTTTTTATAAAAAACTTAAACACCTTAAGCTTTTTTTCAAGTTATGCCTAATAGCGCTATGGTTCTCTTTGTGGTGGTTCTTGGAACGCTTATGGTCGCAGTTGACACAACGATTGTGGTGCTCGCCCTTCCCACAATTGGTGAAGAGCTACACTCTGATTTGTCGAGCACAATCTGGACGCTTCTTGTTTACCTTCTTGTCACTACGATACTTTCTACGCAATTAGGAAGACTGGGTGATATTTTTGGTAGAGCGCGAATATACAATTCTGGCTTTGGGATATTCACACTGGGTTCTGCGCTGTGCGGCGCTTCTCCGACAACTTCTTTGCTCGTGCTTTTTAGAGGAATTCAGGCTATCGGAGGTGCGATGATGGTGTCAAACAGTGGTGCGATAATTTCGGACAACTTCAGCCCAGCTGAAAGAGGTAAAGCTTTTGGGTATACCGCAATGGGTTGGAACGCGGGTGCAACGCTCGGTATCGTTTTGGGCGGTTTGCTCACAACGCTACTAGGATGGCGATACATTTTTTACATCAACGTGCCAATAGGCATCGCCGCGATTTTTCTTGGTTTTAGAAGCATAAGAGACGTAAAGGTAAGACGCGCAAAGCTTGACCTCGCAGGCGTCACGATTTTGGGCATTCTACTTGTGCTGATCACCTATGGTTCAATTCAAATTGCGTCGTACGGTGTGAGTTTTGTTAACGCTCTAGAAGTTACACAGGGCATTGCGCTACTTCCGCTTTTTCTTTTCCTTGAAAAAAGAGCTCAAAGCCCGCTTATCAATCTTTCAATTTTTAAGAACAGAGTGCTTGGCTATTCTCTTTTTGCGACATTCTTGCAAAGCACGGGTTACTTGTCGGTGGCGTTCATTCTGATAATGTACTTACAAGGAATAAGAGGGTTTTCTCCTTTATACGCGTCGCTTTTGCTTGTTCCTGGATACGTGCTCGCAAGCTTTGTTGGTCCATTTATGGGTAGGCTTTCGGATAAAAGAGGCTCAAGGCTCATCGCTACGCTTGGCATTGTGTTTATGCTTTGCGCGATAGGCGTTTATTTTACACTCAACGCAGACTCCCCAATTTACATGGTTTTAATTGGGTCAACGCTTTCAGGAATAGGAAGCTCTATGTTTTACCCCGCAAACAACAGCGCAATCATGGCAAATTCGCCAGAAGAAAGCTACGGCTCGATTTCTGGTTTAAGTAGGACGCTTGGAAATCTCGGGACTCTCACAAGCTATGTTCTCGCAATAACCGTGTCTTCCCTTTCTGTTCCTCGTTATGTGGCGTTTCAAGTTTTTCTTGGAACGGTGAACTTAATCGGTGGACTTGCGCAAACCTTCCTACAAGGCATTCACACGGCGTTGATAGTGTCTATTGTGATACTTTGTGTAGCGCTGGTGCTTTCCGCGGCGCGAGGAAAAGAAGTGCGTGGGGTAAAGATAGAAAAAGTGTCGGCTACTACACAAATAGACTCGTAGCACGCCTTTACATCTTAAAAATCCATTTTTATAAAAGCCGTGGCTACTTCAAAAGCTTTTCCGCTTGTGCGCTAAGTTTTGTCAAAATGTTCACAAGCTGGGCGAGCTCGTCTTGTGAAAGCGCTTGAGTCATCCTTCTCATGAACTCTTTTCTTTTTTCCACGATTTCCTTCAAAACTTGTGAACCCTTTTCGGTGATCCTTACGAAAACCACCCTTCTATCTTCGTTAGACCTTGTCCTTTCGACAAGTCCTCTTTCTTCAAGCGAATCGATAAGAGCGGTGACGGCGGGTTGGGTCACGAGCAACTCCTTTGCAAGCTCGATCATTTTGCAACCGCCTCTTTTTTCTAAAACCTTTAGTGCGTACAGCTCAGGAAGAGTGAAGCCTAGTGTTGAAAGTTGAACTTCGCTCACTCTGTTTAGTCTTTTCCACGCTTTGACAAAAAGCTCCCAAAGCTCAATCGGTTCGCTTGTTTGCAAAATTACCGCCACCGCTACTTGAGAGCTTTCGTAAAATAAAACCTTACCCCTTAGCGCAGAAAGAAGCGCTGCGACAACGCTCAAAAGCGCTCCGAAGTAAAAAGAAAGATGGAGAGCATTCATACAACGCCAGAGCTATCGCCTCTGGAAAGAAGGTGTTGCTTGTGGTTCTTTGTAAAACACCGCTTGGGATGTTCACAGCTTGTTGCGAGGCAATTGAAAGAATTGGGTTGTAACCCAAAAACGCGCCGAAAAGCGCCGCTGTGGGCGAAAATTTTTTTGAAAAATTGGCGCAAGCTGTGGCGCAACAGCTTGAACCATCGCGTTTGACAGCGCACTCGGCAAACTTGCGCTAAGCGAAGAAATAACAATCGTGAGGAACATCGCAAGGCTCACAATCTGTCCTGCGTTTTGTAGCGTCGACTTCATTCCTGAGGCAACTCCTCGATAGCTCGCAGGCACGGAGTTTATGATACTCGCCGTGTTCGGCGAAGAAAACATGCCGTTTCCAACCTCGATCACAAAAAGAACCGCGGCAAAAATCGGATACCAAAAGTCATAAGTGTGGTCAAAGCAAAGAAATCAATGGCCACGACAATCATGCCCAAAGTGGCAAGCTCTCTTGCGCCGTACTTGTCTGAAAAAGCGCCGCTTATCGGACAGAGCGCCAAAAAGCCGAGCGCCATCGATAGCATGTAAACCCCAGCCCAAAACGGCGTGGATTCGTAGCTATACCCGTGTAGAGGTAGCCAAATACCCTGTAGCAAGATGATTAGCATGAGCTGCACTCCTCCTCTATCCATCGAACCGAGAGAGTCTGCTACATTTGCGTACAAAAACATTCGGATTTTGAAAAGCGAAAGATTAAACATCAGTTGCTCTGCACGCCTTTCGATAAAAGGAAAAGCGAATGAGCAAAAGGGCGCCAATAGCGATTGACGAAATCACCCAAGGTTTGCCCACTTCATTGGCTGATTTTTGTAAGTTCGTAGTCACGCCGATCAAAACAAGAGTAAGACCGACGCCAAAAGTGGTGTTGCCAAACATGTCAATCTTTTGGTTCTTTTGCCTTACACATAGCTCCTTGAGTTTTGAGTAGCTCCAAATTGTGCCAAAAACGCCAAACGGAACGCTCACCAAAAACACGTAGCGCCAGTTTGAGTTCGCAAGAATTCCTCCGAGCGCCTTTCCACGCTCATTTGAAGGAAAGGCGTCGGTGATGATAGCGGCGCTGTTTGCAAAGAGAAAAGACGCGCCTATTCCTTGAACGATCCTAAAAAGGATGAGCTCAAGCGCGCCTTGATCTCCCCTTCCTGGCGTCAGAGAAAGAAGGATTGAGCCCAAAGTGAAAACCGCAAACCCCAGGTTGTAAAGCCTTACTCTTCCAAAGATGTCGGAAAGCCTGCCAAAGGTGACGAGAAAAGTTGTGGTCACGACGTTGTAACCGAAAAGAAGCCATAACATATAGAAACGAAGTGGGTGGGTTGACACCAATACCGTTAAATATCGCAGGAAGTGAAATTAGCGTTATTGTGGTGTTTACAGAAGCCATAAGCACGCCTAAAGTGGGTTTCACTCTACGTAGGTATACGTAGGTACGCATCAGCATACCTATCATACGCATAGTAGAGCTTGGGCCTCACAGCATCATATAGCCCCCTCACGAGTTCATCGGGGTCACTCCGCTTTCCCCCTGTCAGCACGCACCCACCCAAGAGGGAGGGTAGAACCACCGTGTCCCACCACTCCCTCTGGGAAGCGCCCTCCATCCTCAGTTGGATGCGCTTCCTTCCGTCCTCCCAATTTGTTGTGTAGCCGAAGCTCATCCTCATGTACAGGTTTATCGCCGCATTGAGTTGCCTATTTATTCGGAGCCCGCACTCTTTACACTCAAAAACCGCTCCATTCAGGTCTTTGTTCTCCCACCCACACCTAGAGCAGTAGGAGGAGGAACCATAAGGGTCTAGCTCCTTCACTCTGGCTTCACCCATCTTCCCTATAAGTATCCTTGAAATGCTCCTCCAGTCGCTCCTCGAAATCATCCTATTCCACAAGCGAGAACGCGTGTACATCCCCTGCTTTTTGAGCTCTTCGAGACCCACTACACCCGCAACGGACTGTATTACGCGAGCGATTTCGAGCTGGTGCTTTCTCGCACGGTTCCTTTCTCTGTTGGAGTACTTAGCAAGTATCTTCTTTGCCTTCTTTGACTTTGAAGCCTTCCTCTGCACACTTCTCCTCTTCTCGAATGATGAGATGTGCACCGATGCCAGCTTCTTAGTGTCTATCCTCACCCAACCTGTCTCAGGTGAGTAGCCATCTAGGGAAAGCAAATTGAAGTCCCACGCAACGGCGAGTTTGCTGTTTTGAGTGTCTTCATAGTGCACTGGGAGGTGCACCTTTTCAAGCGTGATTACTGGCTCGCCAAGCCCGGCTGAGGACACCTCGCTTGGTAGCTTAAAGTGTCTAGCTGAAAGGTCGAAGTACACGTACTCAGCGGGTTTAACTGTCACCCTGAGTTTTTCACCCTCAAGCTTTATGAGTGTTTGTTTGGCTCTTACAAAGAGTCTTCTTGCGGTGGGTCTTCTCCTCTTTCTTTCTCCTTTAACATAGTTTTTCCTCCAAGACTTATGGAGTAGGCGGTCTTTATCGCTGAGTCCACCCAGTGCGCGGCGAAAGGCCACTCTTGGAGGAGGTTTCCCTGAGCTTCTTCTTGTACTTCCCGCTGTGGACGTCCACCTTGTACTTGGGTAGGAGCCTCCACTGCTTCTTTCCTGGTATCTTCCTCTTTTCCCACTCTATGCTATTCCAAAGCTCTTCGAGCACGCGGTTCACAGCGTCCCTGTAAGCTTTGAGGAGCGGAAAGAGCTCCTCTCCACACTCGTGTTGGAGTGTATAGCTCCTTAGCACCTCGAACAGCCTCCCTGTGTTCGCGGCCTCTTGAGGGCGTACACCCGCTCACACATCCACAGGTATATTTCGTAAACCTATATAAACCTCCATACACCGAAACTGCTGACAACGGCGATTGGAAGGCAACCCACTTGTAACGTATTATTAAACTCTAAATAATTATAATGATTTAAGTTTTTACTTTGAGTGCTTTTACTAGAATTTATGTTACCATCTGGCTGATTTTATTTGTGTCACAAACAAGTAAACTACTCTTTCCGAGCAAAGAGTGGGCACAAGCGTTTACACAGGAGCTAGAGCACGACCAAGACTTCAAAAAGGTGGCAAGCGGATGGGCTTGGCGCGTTGTAGTAAGAATAACGGAGTTACCAGACGAGTTAGCGAAGAGTTTCGGTTCAAAGAGTATCGGATTAATGCTCGATTTGTTAAACTCTAAATGCGTTGAGTGTAAGCTTGTAAGCGAAAAGGAAGCGGCGAAAATACCCTATAAGCTCACCGCATCATACAATGTCTGGTTAAAAGTTTTAAAACAAGAGCTTGAACCGTATCAAGCGCTTGTCACAGGGAAAATAAATTTGAGGGGAGACCTTCCAAGGATTACAAGGTTCAGTGACGCCGCTCTTATGATTGTAAGAGCAATGGCAAAAGTTGGTTGCTCGAATTAGTTCCCAAACTTTTGATAAGCTTCGTAAAGCTCAGCAAGAAGTTTTTTGTGCCACTCTTCAAAACCCTCTGGTTTCTCTGGAAAGCTCAGATTTATTTCAATAAGCCTTTCGCTTTTTTCCGCTGTGTACTTAAGACCTTTTGCTAGTTCAAGCTTGCTAGCTACTCTTATTAAGAAAGCGGGATTGAGCAATTCTATGTTTCTAAATTTAGGGTGGCGTCTTTGGGTGATGAGCGAGATGTCTTCTTCTGAAAGGAAGTGTTTCATACCATAATTTATGTCGTCATTTGGAAGAGTTTGTAAATATCTTCTTAACACTTCGAAGCTTGCCATTGGATAGCCGTAGTTTCTCATAAACTCCACGTTATACTTCCAAAGTCCCGCTTCACTTGTGTCCTTAGCTTCAAGAGCCTCGGCGGCCACTCGACCCAAAATTACGCTTGCGTAAATCGCAGGTCCAATTCCTCCAGCATCGATCGGCCTAGGCATCCAAGCGGCATCGCCAACTATGGCGTATCCGTTTGTAACAAGGCAGTCGTTTGGTCTTCTCACAGGAACCTGCCAGTTGCCTTTTTCATTTCCTTTATCCGCTTCACTCTTTGGAAAGCGCGGATTCTTTATTACAGGATTTGATGCCACATACTGGTCGATTAGCTCGTTAAGCCCATCTGATCTACCAAACCTTTTGTTTCTTAATTCCAGCGCTTTTTTCTGGTAACCCAAACCAATGTTCACCTTGTTTTCACCTTTTGGAAAAGTCCAAGCATAGCCGCCTGGTGCAAGATACTGATCAAGGTGAATAATTGCGTATCTTGGGTCGAAATAAGTTTGGTCTTCTGCGCCTTTGTCGAATTCGTAAATATATCTACCTGTGCTTTCTATGTCGTCCCTATCTATTTCTCTTTGTATCTTTGTGTTTATGGGTAGACGAGACCGTAAAAGAGAGGCGGAGCCAGTGGCGTCGATCACAAGCCTTGCGCGCTTTTTAAAGATTTCACCGCTTTTACTCCTACCAACAACGCCCTTTACCCAACCGTCTTCCGCTATCACATTTTCAACTGTCACATTAAAAGCGAATTCAACACCTCTCTTTTTTGCGTCTTCGACTTGCCTTCTCGGTAAAAGCTTTCGATTAAGCATGTAGCCCTTTCCATCAAAAAGCACCTTTGTTTTGTGGTCGGGTGAATACACGAGTACCCCATCTACTTCGTGTTCTATTTCAGGTTTCCCGTACACTATTCCAGTGTGTTTTGCCAAGTAATCAATGCTGTTTTTGCTCACAGCATCACCACATATCCAACCATGAGAAGTCTTTTTCCCGGGTTCGTCTTCAGAATTTCTGTCGACTACAAGTATCCTAAAGTTTTGTTTAGAAAATATCGCAAGGCTTGCGGCGGTGATTAAACCAGCCATTCCCCCACCAGCAATTATCACGTCATAATCGGGTTCCGCCATAACAGTTAATTTCAAAGCCAGCTTAAAAGCCTTTCAAGTGCCAAGCGCGTGGTCAGTGTCGCTATGGAATAAACGCAATCTACATGTAGAAACTCCGCACAGCCAGCGCGCAAAAAGAATAATAAGATAGTGCGCATTGCCTTATTCGGTGAAAAAATTGATTTTGGAAGGGTCAAGAGAAGTTTCCGCGCCACTAGACAAAGTGTGGGATTTTTTGGTCGACTTAAACAAAGTCACCAAGTGTATACCCGACACAACTGTCGAATCAATTGAAGGAGACAGCTTTAAAGCGAAAATGAAAGTTGGCGTGGGCTTCATACGTGGAACGTTTGACGGAACGTTCTCTCTTACCGACAAGAAGCCAAAAAGTGAAGTCACGATAAAGGGTAGTGCAAAGGGTATGGGCAACAACCTCAACCTCAGTGTAAGGATAATGCTTGAGCCCATTGATACGAACAAAGTTCAGCTCAAGTGGAGCGCCGACGTTTTGCTAGCAGGAATGCTTGCGTCCGTTGGCCAGCGCTACATAAAAGACACAGCGGACAAAATCGTAAATCAGATGTTTGAATGTCTTTCGCAGTCTTTGAGCTCCTAGAAGGGAGCGTTTTGAAGGAGTACCGTTTTAATAAGCTTTTGGTCAAAGTTGTTCAGGGCGACATAACGCAAATTGCTGCTGACGCGAATAGTCAACGCCGCAAACAGCCGCCTTGAGCACGGAGGTGGAGTTGCGCTCGCCATTGTGAGAAAAGGTGGAAAGTCGATTCAAGAGGAAAGCTCGCTTTACGTTGAGCGTTACGGTCCTGTGCCGACTGGGCAAGTGGCGGTTACAAACGCAGGGAAGCTTAAGGCGAAATACGTGATACACGCAGTGGGACCAGTTTACGGAGAAGAGAACCACGAGCAAAAACTTGCAAGCGCCTTTCGAAATTCACTACTCAAAGCGGCCGAGCTTAATCTAAAAAGCGTGGCGCTACCAGCGATTTCTACAGGAATATACGGCTATCCTCTTCAAGAGTGTGCAAAAATTCTTGCGAGTGTGCTTTTGGAATTCTCTCTCAAAGAAAGCACTATAAAAGAAGTTATAGTTTGCCTCTATGATGAAAAAGCTTACAGCGTATTCTCAAAAATTTTTGACGAATTCCAAAAAGATGACCAAAAACGACATCGTGGCGTATAGTATTAATTTGTAAAGCATAACTTCATAAGGATTCAGCGAGCTTAAATAATTGATTGAAAACTTTATTGTATGTCTGTAAGGTCAGAGCTTTACTCTTTGAGAACTAGTTTGGCCGTTTTGTACTTTGTGAGCGAACTTACGATTTTCAGAACAATAGCGTTTCCGATTTTCGCAAGCCTTCTTGGTTTTAGCGACCTTTTGATAGGCGAAATTGTAGCGGTTTACAACGTGAGCGCGATTTTGCTCTACTACCCTTCTTCCCTTTTTTCGGAAAGGCTTGGCGCAAGGACTTCGATTACAGTGTCGATGCTTCTTTTTTTCTTGTCAAACTTTCTTCTTGCGATAGGTAAAACTCCGTTGGAGTTTTCGCTTTCTTTTGCTCTTTTAGGCGCCACACAATCCTTTTTGATTCAAAGAGGTTCGCTTATTGCGGCGAACACCACAAAACCCGAAGAAACGACGTTCGTGTACTCTTTTGCTACAAGCACAGGTTTTATAGGTCGTATGCTCGCTTCGTTGTGTTTTTCGTTTTTCTACTTTAGCAGGTCTTTGGTGGACTATAGAATCGGATTTTTTGCGCTGGGTGTTGCGTCTTTTGCGCCCTTACCGCTTATGCTAAAAGTGAAAGACACAAAAAAGCCTGTGAAATATAGCTTTACACCTTCCAAACTCAACATGGTGTATAGCAGTGTTTCGTTTTTGGTCGGCTTTGGACAAGGCATTACGATCACGCTACTACAGCTATATTTTGTGGAAAAGGGATTTAATCTGTTTGAAGTCAGCCTTCTATACGCGGCATCTGGTGCGATAGGCTTTTTCGCCAGCCGATTCGCAAAAAGATACGGAAAAAGTCCGATGATTCCTTATCTTGTTTTGAGCGTGTTTTATGCGTTTTCGGCAGCTCTTTTGTCTCAAGGGCTTTATCTTACGCTCATCTTTTATCTGCTATTCAGTTTTTCACGTTTTGCAAGACAAGTTCTCGGTCAAACGCTTTTACTAGAGGTTTTAAAAGCGATTGGCGAAGTGGAAAAGGGTTTAGGAACACAAGCGATCATGGGAGACATCGGCGACTCTCTTGGAACGGTTTCTCAAGGTTATCTGTTTGATCTCGGCGAATTTTCGCTATCCTATATTTTCGGAGGTCTTGCGATACTTTCAGGCTCCCTTTTGAATTACTACTTTTACGGCAAATTTATAAAAGGTGCAAAATCTCAAACCCCAAAATAGCTCGCTTGCTTTATAGTGCTACCAGAGTCGATCACAAACACTTGGCCTGTCACGTTCTTTGCATCTTCGGAAACTAGATAGCCCACCAACGTTCCAACTTCTTCTGGTTCAATGAGTTTGTGGGTGAGCGTGAATCGGTTCGCCCACTCTTTTTCTTCTACCCCTAAGTAACGCAAAAGGCTTTCACCCATTTTCGTTTTGACCAAACCAGCTGCAACTGCGTTCACAGTGATTCCAGTGGACTCAAGCTCTGCGGCAAGCGCTTTCGTCAGACCTATTACACCAGCTTTTGCTGCGCTATAAGCGCAAAGATGAACAGCACCGTGCAACCCCGCGACAGATGTTATGTTCACAATTCTTCCCCAACTGTTCTTAAGCATATGCGGTATGGAAAACCTGCAACACAAATACGTCGACTTGAGGTTTGCGTTGATCATTTTGTCCCAGAGAGCTTCCTCTGTTTGAACAAGAGGCTTTGCTATACCAACGCCAGCGTTGTTCACTAGCACGTCCACGCCACCAAACACCTTTATGCTCTCATCGATAAGAGTTAACGCGCCTTGCTCTGTAGCTACATCCGCCTGAACAAAGTGCGCATCTGAAAAGCTTTTCACAAGCCTTAGGGCTTGTTCGCCTTCTTCAGCATGCCTTTTCGCATTAAGAACAATTTTAAAACCGTTTTTCGCTAACGCGAGCGCTATCGCAAGCCCTATTCCACGTCCAGAACCAGTGACCACGGCCACTCTTGCCATATGACGTTTCAAATGTCAAACAAATATAAACTTGAGGGGGAGGAGGGGAGGGAGGGGGTTCACTCACGCCAAGTTCAAATTCGTCTTGACGCCGAACCCCATATTGAAATTGATGAACCCATTAATAAACTATTCTTTGCTTGTGCGATGTTTGCAGGTAACGGGCTCGTGGTGTTGAAAGCGTGTAAAAATCGTACAAATAGCATTGCACCACTATGAAAGCTTTAAGACCCTGTGTTCACAAGCACCCGCCGTGTGCACGGAAGCATGTGGACACCCCTGTGTGGGGGGTGAGCTTGATAGAAGAAGCGCGAAGCCTTTTAAGGCGTGGTGGCTCACGAAATCCATTCTCCTATACTCCATCAGGAAGCGTTAAGTGCAACGAAAATCCACGTTTGTTTTCGCTATTGTGTACTCAAAAAAGATTAATAAGCTCATACGCAGAATCTTTTGGGTGCGCTTTGGTTGGTCCAAACATTCAACGAACGTTCGATTTTCGACGTAGAAGCTCTTCTTAAAGAGTATCTTTTAGAAGAAGACGCTGAAAAGAATGTCAAGCATCCAAGAAGAATAGGAGTTTACTGGCCAAGCCAAGTTTGGGACTGTTTGAGAAAGGTTTACTACGAATACACGCTCAAGGAGCCAGCAACTGAAGAAACAATAAGGTTTGGCGCTTTGGGTAACGTTCTACACGAATACGTTGCACGAATTTTGAAAAGTGTGAGCGAAAAGTATGGTGGTTATACCGTGCAAAACGAAGTCGAAGTGAAAATAGAACATCCTAATCTTGATGGCGTGACTATTTCTGGTAGGGTGGACGACCTTATTTTGATTGAATGGTCAAAGGAAAAAGACGCACCCAAACACTCGAAAATCTTGATCGAAGTAAAAACCTTGGCCAAACTTTCTTCAAAGGAAAACCACAACCTGCCACGTTTTGAACACATTTGTCAGTTGAACACTTATCTTTCGCTTTATCCAGATGCACAGGGCATTTTGCTTTATATCAGCAGATCAAACCTTGACACGCGCGTTTTTACGCTCGAGTTTGACAAACAACTTTACGAAAAGACGCTCAAAAGAGTGGAAGAAGTTCACCGATATCTTTCAAGTGGCGTGCTTCCGCCAGCTGAAGCAAAGATTTCAAAAAATGAAAGGTGGAGGTGTATGCACTGCCAGTACGCTGAAGTTTGTAAGTCTTCTTAAGAAGATTGTTTGTTTTGCGGTTGTGGAAGCTGGACGACTTCGCGCCTCGGAATAACCGCGCTCAAAGCTGCGCTGACTAACAAGTTTGCCGCAAGCGCTATAACGCCAATATAGAGCGAACCAATTGGGGTATCGAACAAAGAAGAGTTAAAGCCAGTAAAATGACCTTTTACAACGTTGGTCTCAAAGGCCATGAAAACACCTAAAAAGAGGCCCAAAAGAAGTCCAACGATCGAAGCTTCTTTCTTAAAGTAGTTGGTGTAAAGGGAGAGAAACAGAGTTGGCAAAAGCTGTAGAATCAGAATACCACCCAAAAGCTGTAGCTGTATCGCGTATGTCGAAGACACAGTGAAAACGAAGCCCAGCGCTATGAACTTAAACACCGCAGAGGCCCACTTGGCTATATCCGACTCGGCTTTCTCGCTTAAGTTTGGTTTGAACTCTTTTATTATGTTTCTTGTCAGCAGGTTTCCTTGAGCTATGGCCATTATAGCGGCTGGCACAAGGCCTCCGATAAATATTCCCAAAAGCGCAATCCCAGCAAGCCACGGTGGTAGTGTGGCGGTTATGAGAGCGGGAACTGCGTATATTCCTGAGCCAAAGTGTTTTACTATGCTAAGCGCTGAAGGAACGGCGTAAACGAGAATGCCAAAAAGCGCAAGAAGCGCCAATCCCAAGCCATAAAGAGGGAGTAACGAAGTGCTCACCCTTAGCTTGTGCTTGCTCTCCGCACTAAGAACGCCGTTCACCGCGTGTGGGTAAAGATATAGCGCAAGCGCACTACCCAAAACAAGCGTCATATAGCCAGGTAGAAGCTTTGGTGGAAGTGTGGCATACGCGGGAACTTTCGAAAAAGCCGTTTGAAAACCACCTATTGTGACCAGTGTTACCACAATGGTCACAACAACCGTGATCCAAATCAGAATGTCTTTGAAAACTGCGGTGAGTGTTGCTCCTCTTAGCCCACTTGTGAAAGTGAACGCCGCAAGAATAAGAAACGCTATAACAAGAGATACTTCTTCCACCGTGTGAGAAGCGCTTCCTATTGCGTAGTAAAGCATCGTGGCAAGCGCTGCCTGCATCCCTACGATTTGTAACGCGATGTACGGAAGTAGAGCCACAATTCCTGTTATCGCCGTAAGAATAGAAAGAGTTTTGCTCTGAAACTTGTCTTTGATGAAATCAGAGCCAGTTACATATCCGTTTTTTCTAGAAAGTTCCCAAAGTTTCGGCGCAAACGCGAGCGCTATCGCAAACGTCACACCCACATACGGAACTGCAAAGAAGTAAAGCGCACCCTTTGCGAAAACGCCAGAAGGAACCGCGACAAAGGTGTAAGCGGTGTAAAGGTCTGCGCCCACCAAAAGGAACGCAAGAAACGTCCCAAGCCTTCGACCAGCAAGCGCCCACTCCGCTATCTTGTTCAAGTCACCACGACGCCACCTTGAGCCGTAAAAACCCAAAAAAGCAAACAAAGCAAAGAACACCACAAACGTGGAAACCATGGCAATACCAGCGGCGTTCACTTTTGTTCACCCTTGTTTTGTGTGCTCGTGGGTTGCTCGTCCTCTCGCATTATATAGGAAAACCCTAAATACACAAAAGTCACTAAGAAAAGAACGAGCGTTTGAGACCAGTAAAAGAATGGAAGGCCACCGAGCATTGGTTTGGAAGTGTTGTATAGGGGTGTCAAAAGATTTGCAACAATTCCTATCAAAAGCAAAATCAGTGCCGCAACATGCCTACCCTTCATGGTAAATCCAGATATATTGATAACAAAAATATTTAAACCTTTTTGTTTAGTAATTTACTTTGTTATAAGTCGAAAAATAATTTGCTAAAGTTACAATACTTCGTGATGGCCATTCATAATCCAAATTCAATCGCGCCTTGAAATTTAACCATGTATTAAGCGCTAAAGCCAGCGGAGTGCAACATCGCTTCAATCGTCTCTTCCTTGTCCGCTCTGTAGCTAATTTTTATAAGAGTGGACACCCTTTTTACTCCCATTTTTGTAAGCTGTGTGGAATTCGCTAAGAAGCTTTGCGAGTGTTTCAAAACTATCAATTTCGACATCGGTAAAGCCAGCACCAACCCTGTATTTTAGCCCCGCTTTTTGTAAAATACTTATCACCTCTCTTACGTATTTTGAAACGCTTGTATCCGCTGTTCCAATCGGCGTCACAGAGATGCTGACGACAAGCTTTGTCATTTGTTTTAACTATTAGGTGTCTTAAGAGGTTTTGCAACTATTTCGCGTTTTGAGTGCAAAATTTGAGCTACACGGAATCTCTTAAAACGCTCATACCTTTCGCGCTTATATGAGAAATCTTTTTTTGGGTTCTATTGTTCGCAAACTCGCTTTTTACCGCTGATGTTAAATACGACTATTGGCTATAACAAAATAATGAAAGTAGAAGAAATCGCCTCCCGCGAGGTTGTAACGCTAGACAAAGAAGCAAAGATAATAGACGCAGCAAAACTAATAGCAGCAAAGAGAGTGGGCTTTTTGGTGCTCGTGGACGCTTCTAACCCAAAAAAGCCTTGGGGAGTTGTTGTCTGAGCGTGATATCATCAAAGCAATCGCAGAAGGAGAACCGCTTGACGCAAAGGTCAAGTCTATCGCAACGACCAAAGTTATCGCAATAAAAAAAGACGAAGAGATTGGAAAAGCCGCTGCACTAATGGTGAGCAACAACATTAGACACTTGGTTGTGCTCGATGAATACGATAGACTATTTGGAGTTGTTTCGATTCGCGACCTAATCGCCGAAAAAAGCGCTTTAAAAAGTTTAGCCCATTACGAAACTAGTTCTCACGTCCTGTGAGAAATATTTTACCGAGCGCTGTAAGCTTTACACCAAGCCTTCCGCGTTCTTGTCGAACGACGTCAACCAAACCAAGCTCAACTAGCCCTTTGCTGTCCGCACTTCCGTTTATGTGATAACTCAGTTGCGCCTTGTCATATCCTGTAAGATCCACAAGCTCTTCAAGGCTGTTCACGAAACCTCCGCTTTTGTAAATCGCATTTAGGATTGATAGTTTCGCATCTGAAAGGGTTCTGTGATAGCTCAACTTTATTATCGGAAAGATGTAAGGCTTGTTTCCATCAGTCCAAAACGCCTTTATTCCGAATATGAAAGCGCTTGCAAGCGCAGAGCAGGTCAAAATTTTATCTCCTTCAGTAAGGTTGAGTATAATTTCGTCGTAGTCATCCTTGTTCTCTTCGTATATGTGCTTTAAAGCGTCAAAAACGTCTTCTAAAAGAGCGGTTTTAACTCTTACAAGTTCAACACGCCCAAAACGTCACTCAACCTGTCCGCGTACTCAGAAATCTGTTCATCCCTTTTTAAAGACTGAGCGCTGTCAGACACTTGGTAGAGAATGATAACTTTGCTAGCGGGAAACATTCTTAATCCCGCTTTTATTCCGTCAAGCTTGTCATGGTAAAGCGCAACTTGCAAAATCTTCTTCGTTTGAACGCTTTCGGACGGCAAAACCTCCTTTACCATACACGCTTCACCCAATTGGGCTGTTTTGAAGTGCATTGTTGACTACTTAAGCTTTTTTGTGTAACAAACTAAAAAGCAATTCCCTCAAACAGTTTACATTTTCGGTTTAAACCGTTGAAATTTGAACGGTTATAGGCTAATGCATTAATTTCGAAAGCCATTTTTGTGATGACCTTTATGAACGCAAAAAAGGGTGTGTCAAACACCGTGTTTGTAGCAGTAGCAGCAGTTCTCGTAATAACCACCGCGATTGGCTTTGGACTTTACGCAACAAAATCAGCGAGCACAACCACAGTGCCCACAACCGTTCTTTCAACAGTTACCCAGTTTAGCACGGTCACACAGTATAGCACTGTGACTCAGTTCTCGACCGTGACTAAGACTATCACCCCGCCATCTAGCGGTTCGTTCTATAATGGACAGGTGATAACCTTCTACTACACTTCGCAGTTTATGTGCACACCAGCTCTTACAACCTTCTTCCCAAACGAAACTCAGGCGAACAACCTGACAATGGGTTGTGAAGTCGGAGCGGCTCAGATGTCTGCGTTTCCGAGTGACGCCGAACCAGTCTACGTTCTTGTTCCCGCTTTTGCCGGGCTTTCGATTTTCGGTGTGACCCAGTTAGGCGCAACGCCTCAAGGCTTTCCAGTTTTTGAGTACAACGGTCAAAACATCACGATACTCACCGACTGTGGCGCGTCTCTTACGAAAACCGCTTGTCCAGACCACATGACACTTGTGTATTCGCCAGCTTTCACCGCTGTCGAAGAGCACTTGGGAATCAAAAACGGCGTTTTCGGCCTTCCTGAAGGCGTTCTTCCAACACCCGCGCACAGCCACTTGGTCACATTTGCCACAAACCAGTCCATTCCTTGGTATCTTGTGATAGTGCTCGTTTTTGACCCAAACATCTTTCCAAACCCTGTTACTGGCCAATGCACTCAAATCGTTCCTTCGAACCTGAGCAATCCTACAGCAAACTGCTTGAACAGTTACTCAGCGCTTGAGGCCGCTTTTGCAACACATGACTCCGCGGTGTCAACCGCAAACACAAACAACCCGATTTGGCAAACGCTTGGTGGCCCAACGCTACAAGTAGTGGTGCCTGGAATTACGAGTGTGTCACAGCTTTCTAGCGCCTCAAACAGCAACATGCTACTTTACTTTAGCGACCCAGCGGTTTACCCCTATCCCTTCTAACCTTTTTTTCGTAAGTTTTTTAAAAAGTGAAAGTGTATAGAAAGCGTGAAATTGAGAAAGCTTGCGCTAGCGCTTACGATCGCGTTTTTCACACTCTTTCACTTTTGTTTTTACTTTGCGAATGGCGAAACGCTTTTTTTTCTTGCGACGATTGGCTCAGTCGGCTTTTGGTTCTCCTTTTTGCTTCTTAGTATGGTTAGCTTTTTACGCCGAGCGTTCGCTTTTTCACTAAACGCTTTAAGAAGCAAAGGCTATGCACTCGCCTTGCTGATTGGTTATTTTGTGATTCACGTGTTCGTGTATGGGCTTTTACTTGAAAGGCTTTTGGTTAGCATTTTTGGTTCTGTTCAAACGTATAGCGGAGGGCTTGAAGCGTATTTTTCCGCAAACTTCAATATCACACCAAAAGACGTGTTGAGCGAGATATACGCGCTTACGCTAAACCCTAGTTTTGTTGTGTTTATTCCCCCGCTTTACGGTTTGGCGCTCGGCCCGTTTGCGTTTTATTCCGCGCTTGCGATAGATTTTCTTGTTTTGTCAAACATCGCCGTGATTCTTCGCTCAACCAAAACATATAAAGTTATAGCCTTTCCTGTGATAGGAGTTGTGGGAGGAGCGTCGTGTTGCCTTTCGGTGCCAGAGCTTATAGTCACGCTTTCTTCGATTGGGTCGCAACTAGTTTTGCTCACGCCTTTAGAGACTATCGTTCTTAACACGCTTTACTACGTCCTTCCAATTTCTGTGATGGTAGCGCTAAAGCTCAATCTCGATACGCTTGTTTCGGTCAAACCCAAAGTGTTCACTGGGTGACAAGCATGTCAAAAAAAGCGTTTGTCCCTCTTTTCTTAGTGCTACTTTTTGTAAACCCTTGGGTTGAAGCGCTGGATTTTCGCAATCCACTACCCTTTATGTTCTCACACTACGCGCTCTTCATCTCCGGCTTTCTTTTTTCTAGCTGGTACTTTAAAAAAACAATAAAGTGGGCTTGGGTTTTTTCTGTTTTCGTCGCGGCGCTTTGGCACACCCCTTACTTCTTTAGTGTTTCCGCCACAAACTTGGTTTACAGGGCGCTTGAAGAGTCGACGCTTTTTTTGGGAGGGTTTAGCGCTGGGTTTTCTGTGCCAAATAAAAGCGGTGTTTTCAAAGCAACCCTTTTTGGTCTATGGGTGCTCTCTGACACTGTGCTTTCTGTGATCTTTCTTGTAAACCCCAAGCTTTACACGGACTATCCGCCTTATTCACCAAGCGAGTTACAAATTGTAGGAGTCGCGATGATTCTTTTTATGAACGTGATCGTTGCGATTGTGATATACTTGTACACAAAAAGCGTTTACGCCACTTTAGGAGAGAAAGCGATCGACTAATTTATTCCCTTTTTGTTTTACTTTAATGGCGGTCATTCTAAGCTCTTATGGCACTCCCAACACAATAGAAGAAGTAGAGAAGTACGTCGTAAGAATCTACGGAAAAAAGAGGCAAGAAGTTGTCGAAGAGCTCGTTCAAAAGATAAAAACCGTGGGAATTTCACCAGCAAACAAAATTATAGGAGAATTGGCAAAAAAATTGGAAAACAAACTAGGAGAAAGAGTTGTAATCGGAAACAGAAACTGGGATCCTATGCTTGTTGACGCGCTAAACCAAATAAAGCACGAAAAAGAGGTGAAATTTGTTCCGCTCACTCCCTTTTCTTCAGCTTATGTGCTCAAAGGCTACTTGGATAGCCTAAACAAAGCGCTAAAACAGGTGAGCGTAGAAGGCGAGCTCAAGCTCGTTTCAGGCTGGTACACCTTTCAACCTTTTCACACGATTTGGAGTAAAAGGTGTGAAATCACACCAGAGCTAAGCGTGGTTTTCACCGCTCACACCTTGATGAAAGGTGACGAATACGAAAAACAGGTGAGAACGCTCGCACAAGAGGTCGCAAGAAAGCTTGGAATAGAAGAGTATCACGTTGCGTTCCACAGTCAGCCGATGATGCCTGGTGATTGGATCAGACCTTCGATATTCGAGATTGTACAAAAAATAAAAACAAAGGGTGTTCTTGTTGTTCCCATAGGCTTCGTTTTCACGAATATGGAAGTCACCTTCGACTTGGATTACGAGTTTAAGGAGAAGCTTGAAAGTTTGGGATTGATTTACAAGAGGGCGCCTTTACCCGACGCAGATGACGACTTTGTAGAAGTGCTTTCACAAGTGATCAAAAGCGAGCAGTTTGTGACTAACATGTGATGAGGGTGCCTTCGCCCATAAGAGCTTTTTTGATGGGCGAGGGTTTCATTCCTGATGCTATGATCACGCGAGACACTCCTTTTTTCAAAGCTTCGAGCGCGCTAGCGACTTTTCGATTCATCCCAGCACCAATTTTTTGAGAAAGCTGCTCAAACTGAGTGGGGTTTAGCGTGCGAAGAACACAGCCGTCAACCATCACTCCTTCGACATCCGAAAGGAAAACAAGCGTTTCAGCTTTTAAAGCGCAAGCCACCTCATAAGCCATTTGGTCACCGTCCACGTTGAGCGCAACTCCTTCTTCGGCATCGAACGCGATCGGTGAAACCACAACAGCGTCGAAAATCTCAAGTAGTTGGGTCAAAACCTGCGCTTTCACGTGCGTGATTTTACCAGTGTAACCCCCTTCGATCACACGTCTTCGTCCACGTTCGTCCAAAACCACAATTTGCCTCTTTCTTTTTGCAAGAACCAAACCTCCGTGTACTCCACTAATTGACAACGCGCTAACGCCTCTTTTTTCAAGTCCGAGTGCTATCTTTTCTCCAAGTGCTCGCATCGCCATCGTGTAAACTTCAAGCTCTTCTTTGCTCGTGTATCTACTTTTTATTCCGTTTGGAGAAACGACAAACTTTGGTTCAACGCCGAGTTTGTTTGAAAGCTCACTCACAAAGTTTCCGCCACCGTGAACCAAAACCAAGTGGCGCTTTCCTATCGCGTCATCGAGCACGTAATCCAGTGCGCGCTCTGTCACTTTACCACCAAGCTTTACCACAATCATTTTTTCACACCGCACGAGGTGGTGGTGAATCAAGCGCAAGAGTTTCTTTGAAACCCATCGCTATGTTGAAACACTGCACCGCTTGTCCAGCCGCACCCTTCATAAGGTTGTCAAGAGCGGCAAAAGTGGTCACGCGTTTTGTGCGCTTGTCCACAGCAAAGCCCACGTCAACAAAGTTACTCGTTAAAACGTATTTCGGGTCGGGATAAGGAGGCGCTCCTCCTCTGACAATTCTCACAAATGGTTCGGCTTTGTACGCTTCGTGGAACGCCTTAGAAAGCTCTATTTCGTCGATTTCACACCATATATGCGAAGACGCAAGCACTCCGCGCAAACTGCTCACCGCGTGCGGAATCACGCTAATCGTAACACCAGAACCTTCGATCGAGGAAAGTTCTTGCTCAGCTTCTATTTCGTGTCTGTGACCACTGGCTTCGTACGGCCTTATCGCGTTTTCTCTTTCTGCGTGATTGCTACCCATTTTTGGTTTAAGTCCTCCTTCGCTACTTCCTACCTTGACGTCCACGAGTGCTCTTTGTAAAATCTTCTTTCTCGCAAGTGGCGCAAGTGAAATAATCGTCGCTGTTGCGTTACAACCAGCGCACGCTATGAGCTTTGAGCTTCTGATTTGCTCTCTGTGTAGCTCTGGTAAGCCATAAACCGCTTTTTGCAAAAGATCGGGATAAGGATGCTCAAAGCCATACCACTCAGGGTATTTCGTCGGATCCTTTAGCCTGTAATCCGCGCTAAGGTCGATCACAAGAATTCCCGCTTCGTAAAGCGCCTTAGTTTGGTGCGTTCCAACACCGTGTGGAAGCGCCATAAAAACCGCGTCGCAGTTTTTGAGCGCGTAATCCACGCTAAACTCTTTGAAAACAAGCGTGTCAAAAAAGCGTCGCAAGTTAGGGTGAACGTACCAAACAGGTTTTCCAACGTTTTCCTTGGATGTGACCATAGTCACTTCGACTTCTTCGTGTCTTACGAGCAACCTGAGCAACTCTCCACCTGTATAACCAGAAGCGCCGACAACGCCAACTCTAACCAAATTCATCTCCCTTGCGACAAATATCTACTTTTTTATTAAAGAATATAGGTAGCTAACGATTTCTCTGGCAACGTCAACACGAGTCGCTTCGACAACACCTTTAAACTCAACGCCTGGGTTGATTTCGTGAATGAGAAGTCCACGTTCGCTTTCCATTGCGTCAATGCCAAGAACTCCCCCTCCGACAACACGAGCTGCTTTAAGAAAAAGCTCCTCTTCCTCTTGCGTCAGCTTGTGCCTTTCGCTTTTCCCACCGAGTGCCACGTTCGTCCTCCACTCACCGGGTGGTGAATATCGAGCGCTACACGCCACAACTTTTTCGCCCACGACGACAGCGCGTAGATCACGCGGTGGTCTCTTTACGAACTCCTGTAAGTAAATCACTTGGTCCTGTGGTGAACCTAAAGCCCATTTGTGCTCAAGCACGGCTTTGAGCGAATCTCTGTCGCTCAGTTTGCCCACCATGGTGCCCCAGCTTCCGTAAACCGGCTTTATCACCACTGGAAAACCGAGCTCCTCCGCTTTTTCGAGTGCAAGCGCTCTGTCAAAGCAAACAACCGTTCTAGGCGTGGGAATTCCACTTGCGCTAAGCATGGCAGTGGTTATCGCCTTGTTACTACAAATGGTATACGTGTGTCTTGAATTCACCACAATTTCTGAATACTCAGAAAGAAGCCACGCGAGCAACTGCGACTTTGTGTGTGAGATACACCTAATGTAACTCAACTCAAAAAGTGTTCGTGCGCAATCAAGCGCAACTCTTGCGATGTTTAAAAGCTCCGCTTTGACGCCGAGCTCTTTCGACGCTCTGAGTAGCTCTTTTTCTTCCCACCTAGGATGATCCGAAAAAATTGTTACCTCTGCGCACACACTTATTCTCCCCAATCTTCTTGAATTTCTCCAGTTTGTGAAAGCGAAATGCGTCCATTTTCAACCTTTACCATAAATTGTGTACCACACACTTCACACAAAACGAGCTCGCCGTCAAGCGCGTCGTCTGGAACCTTTACTCCTTCTCCGCACTCTGAGCACTTAAGAATCAATATTCATCACCTCCTTTTTTGCCTCTTGGCTGATTTTCAACGGAACTTCGTCAAAGATTTTCAGTTTTACGAAAATTCTTCTTTTGACTTTGAAAATTTTAGCGCTTAAGGCGCGAATTTGAAACGTTGTTGAAAGTTTGGATGGTCCTCCTTCCGTGGCTCTTTTTTGTACGCTTTTCTGAGGATCCAAAACTGAAAGTGTTTGCGCTTTGTCGGCTTTTAAGTCACCGTGCACTATCGCGTCACCCACATAGTGATACGCTTCGCGATATGGAATTTTTTTCTCGACACACAACCACTCTGCGAGATCAGTTGAGCAAAGAGAGTGATCCTTGGTTGCGCGATCAAGCGATTCTTTCAAAAACTCGAGTTTTTGAACAAGCTGTGTCGCGATCTTTAACGATTGCTGCGTGACATCAAATGTGTCAAAAAGCAAAGCGTTAAGCTCTTGCAAGTCAAGGTTGTAACCGTAAGGCAAAGCATTCACAATAGAGAAAGCGGCGATAAGCTTACCCACTACTTGCGAGCTTTTGGCGCGTATTATTTCAGGCACAACTGGGTTTCTTTTGTGCGGCATTGCGCTACTAGTCGACACGTGTTCATCGGAAAGCCTTACAAAATTGAACTCTTTTGTGCTCCAGAGTATAAGGTGTTCGCACAGCACAGAAAGATTGCTCATGATCGAGCTTGCAACAAAAATCGCATCCAAAACAAAATCTCTTGTTGCCACCGCGTCTATCGTGTTTTGAAGAACTCCGTCGAATGCAAGAATTTTTGCGATTCTTTTCCTGTCTATCTTAATGGTGGAGCCACAACCCGCCGCCGCACCCATTGGACAAAGATTTACATTTTTTAAGACAAAGAACGTTCTTTCGAGATCTCTTTCAAGCGCGTGCGCGTGAGCTAGCAGAACATGAGCCACAGTTGTGGGTTGTGCCCTCTGTAGGTGTGTGTAATAGGGCATTAAACTGTTTTGCTCGGCTTTTGCTTTTGTCAATAGCGCGCTTATCAGATCACACAGCTCTAGCGCGATATTAGCAAGAGCTCTTCGAGCTTCCATTCTCAGCGCGGTTGCCACTTGGTCGTTTCTGCTTTTTGCCAAATTGAGAAAACCCCCGCTTGGGCCTGCGAGCTCGGAAACAAGCCTTTCTATGGTCACGTGAACGTCTTCGTCGCTCACAGCGATGTCAATTTTTTGTGGGTCCAAACTGAGAAGCGCTTTAAGACACTTTACACCATCGCTTCTTGGAATCGCTCCCTCTCTTAAGAGCGAAAGAGTGTGCGCGATGTTTATCGAGATCACGTGCTCCACAATTCTTTGGTCTGTGTTAGCCGAGCTTGTGAACTTTGCAATTTCTAAAGGCTGGTCTTTTAGCCTTTTTCCTCTTAGTATGCTCATGCGCCATCCACCTTAAGTGTGGACAAAATGGTGGGTAATCCCCAAATTTCGGTAAACCCTTTTGCGAGAGATTGGTCAAAGCTAGACTCTGAAGAATAAGTGGCAAGAGAAAGCTTATAGAGTGAATTCGGAGATTTGCGGGAAACCACACTACAACTACCCTTAAAAAGCTTTAGCTCGACCTCACCTTCTACCGCCTTTTGGGTGGATTCTATGAAAGCGTCCAAATTTTCGCGTAAAGGATCAAACCAAAGTCCTGAGTAAACCAAGCGCGCCCATTCGGCTTCTAAAAACGGCTTTAAACGAAGCTGGTGTGTGTTGAGCGTGAGCTTTTCAAGCTCCCTGTGCGCCTTGATAAGCGCAAGCGCTGCTGGGACTTCGTACACTTCACGTGATTTTATTCCTACGACGCGGTCTTCAACGTGGTCAACCAAGCCAAATCCGTGCTTTCCAGCAAGAGTGTTAAGAAAGCGCACGATTTGCACACCGTCTGTTAAGTCGTTCAGCGCAACTGGAACACCTTGTTTGAATTTGACCGTCACAAAAGCTGGCTCGTCTGGGGTTTCTTCTAAAGGGACAACCCACTCAAGCGCGTCCTTTGGAACCGCTTGTGAAAGGTCTTCGAGCACACCACCCTCTATCGAGCGCCCCCATAAGTTTTGATCAACGCTGTAAACTTTGCTTTTAGGGTTTATGTTCAACCCCTTCTTCTTTGCGTACTCGATTTCGGCATCCCTTGTAAGACCCCAATCCCTTACAGGTGCGTACACTCTTAACTTTGGATCTAACGCTTTGATCGAAACTTCAAACCTTATTTGGTCATTACCCTTTCCAGTACACCCGTGTGCGACCGCGTCCGCTCCTTCTTCCCTTGCGACCTGAACGAGCTTTTTTGCTATGAGCGGACGGGCAAGCGCTGTTGAAAGCGGGTATTCGCCTTGGTAAAGCGCATTCGCCTTTATCGCCTTTTTTACATAATCCTCGTAAAACTCTTTTTTGCAATCAAAACTTACGTGTTTTTGCGCACCAGCGTGGTACGCTCGCTCTTCGATCTCGTTTAAATCTTCTCTTTGTCCCACATCCACAGTGACCGTCACAATCTTTGCGTCGTATTTTTCACTAAGCCATTTTATCATAACGGTAGTGTCGAGTCCACCAGAATATCCCAGAACAATTTTTTGACTCATAAAGATTTAAATATTATTGTGATATTTAAGATATTATTCCAAAATTGTAACAAATAACCAGAAAACAGATAATAATTTTACTTTAAGTCCTTTTTGTAAAAAAACTTTAATTAATCCCGTAATTGTTTTACGCGTGCTGAACTACCTTTTACTCACAAAAAGCAAGGGAATTAACATTGTGCGCGGTGAAGCCCAGTATGTTTGGGACGATTCAGGAAAAAAGTATCTAGATATGAACACCTGTCACGGAGTGGCTTTTTTGGGCCACCGAAACCCCACAATAGTGAACGCGCTCATCTCTCAACTATCGAGTATAGCCACCTTGAGCACTTCGTTTGACACACCAGTGAGAGATGTCATGCTCGAGATGCTTGATCACGTCAAGCCAAAAAACTCGTCTCATGTTTTTCTTTTAAACAGCGGTTCCGAAGCGATAGAAATGTGTATCAAGATTGCGCGAAAGGCAACAAGCAGAAAAAAGCTCATCGCGATTAAAAATGGCTTTCACGGAAGGACTTCTGGCTCACTTTCTCTCACATGGAATCCGCGATATAAGATTCAGTTCGGCGAGCTTCTTACAAATGTGGAGCATATTGACGCAAGCCAATCTTCGCTTTCTGCGATAGACGAACAAACAGCGGCTGTGTTCTTTGAGCCGGTTCAGGGAGAAGGTGGCGTGATACCTCTTGAAAAAGAATTTGTAAAAGCGCTCTCAGAAAAATGCAAGGAAAAGGGCGCGCTACTCGTTGCCGACGAGGTCCAGAGCGGTTTTGGAAGAACTGGAAAAGTGTGGGCGTACGAACACTTTGAAGTTCAACCAGACGTTGTGGTCGCCTCAAAAGCGCTAGGCGGAGGGTTTCCTGTGTCTGCTGTTTTTGCGCCTGAGTGGGTGGCCTCTAAGCTTGAGGAAGGAGACCACGGAAGCACCTTCGGTGGAAATCCGCTTGCGTGTGCAGCCGTCGCCGCCTCATGTGAAGTGCTGATAAAAGACGAGGTTCCGGCGAAAGCGTCAAGAATGGGTGAATTGTTTAAAAAGAGGCTAAACGAAACAATAGCGCAAAACAGAATCGTAAAAAGCGTGCGCGGGCTTGGACTTATGATAGGCGTTGAGCTAAGGACAAATCCCGCAGCCACACTTTCTGATCTACAAGCACAAGGGGTGCTTGCGCTCAAAGCTGGTTTAAGCGTCGTGCGTTTTCTACCACCTTACATGATAAACGAAGATGATATAGAGTGGGCGGTGAACGCGCTTGCAAGACCTCTCAGCAAGCTTGCTCAAACAAGTTGTGCTTAAGCTCTTGGATTGCTACACGCCTTCACACAAAGAAGAAAACGCCAAAGAAACGGTCGAGGGCATAGCAAAAGCTTTGGGCTTAAAATTGACGCAAACTTCGAGCCATTCTTATTATTTCGGAGAGCCAAGTAGCGATATAGCGTTTGTTTCGCACATAGATACGGTAGAAGGTTTTATACCTGTGACTGAAGAGCGCGGTTGGATTTACGGAAGAGGGGCGGTTGACGCAAAGGGTCCTCTTACCTCAATGCTTGTAGCGGCTTCGATTCTTTCAAAAGAGGGTATACCGGTGTGTGTTTTCGCTCTTTCCTGTGAAGAAGAGGACAGTGAAGGCGCACAAGAGTTACTTCAATCGTTAAAGCTAAAGTACGCGATTGTAGGTGAGCCAACTGGAGTGGACAGAGTGGTGATTGAATACAGAGGTTCTGCGAAAATCGTTTTGACGCTAAAGGGAAAGAAAGAACACGCAGCTTCTGCGAGCGAAAACCTTCTACTAAACGCCGCACAAGGAATTCTCAACTTGCCACCTTCAAGCTATGAGCTTTCGCTCACACCAGTTTCGCTAGAGTGTGAAACCGCTTGGAACGTCACACCGAGCGAAATAAAAATACGCATAGGCGCAAGGTTTTCGAAAAACTACACCGGCGACTTTGTGAAACAGGTGCTTGACGCCTTTAACGCCCCAGAAAAACGCGTAACTGTGTTAGAAAAAACACAACCAGTTTTTGTTGAACCAACTAGTATTGTTCCAAGAACGCTTGTTAGAGTGATACAACAACTAGGAAAAAAGCCCGCTTTCGCAAAAAAACACGGGACGAGTGACATGAACCTGCTTGCCCCTATTTGCACGTCGATAGCGGCGTATGGACCCGGAGATCCACGACTTGCTCACACAGACGAAGAAAGAGTGAGTGTGGAAGAGCTTTTGTTTGCGACCAAAGTTTACGCGGCTTTTGCAAAATCGCTTGTAAAGCCTTTATAAACGAGCGCACTTTTTAGAGAATATGTCTTCGCAATCTACAATCGAATCCGTAACAAAACCAAACACAAAAGAAAACAAAGCGCAAAGCGATTCTTTCAGGCGCCTTGTTATGGTTGAGCTTTACACGCTTTTAATAGAACTCATCAGTGGTGTATACATGTTTATCTCTGGTGTGTCTCTCATACCCATGGTCGTTCACTCGGTTTTTGGTGTTGTCGCAGGTGTGATTGGCGTTTTGCTGGTTTTTCGATCGCTCAAGCTAAGCAAAAACACAAGAAACTTTTGTGTGATCGGATTTCTTTTTGTGGTGATCGCAGGCATAGCCGGTGCGCTATTTGTCGCAAGCGGGTATACGGTCGACGCCTACTCTTACTTGATGGCCGCTTCGTTTGTTATTTCTGGGGCGTTTTACTCTTTCACGCTGAGTGCAAGGTGACACGCTTAACTTGAGAAAAGTGGTTTTTGACTCTGACACCGCAAGTGACGACGCAATAGCGATGATTCTAGCCCACAAGAAGTTTGATGTGGTCGGAGTCACAATAGTTGCTGGTAATGTGCGCTTTGAGAACCAAGTGAAGAACGCGCTTTTTACTCTTGAGTATTTTGGATTCGACACACCTGTTTACTTGGGAAGTCGAAGACCTATTCTCGGGCATTGGAGAACTGTTGAGGAGGTCCACGGAGAAAACGGTATGGGAGGATGGGCTTATCCTGAACCAACGCGCAAAGCGGAAGCAGAGTATGCGCCAGACGCGCTTATAAGGCTATCCAAAGAGTACGAAGGAGAGCTGGAAATTCTTGCGGTTTCTCCTTTAACAAACCTCGCGCTCGCTTACCTCAAAGACGAGAACATAACAAAAAGGATCAAAAAAGTTTGGATAATGGGAGGCGCGTTCACACAAGGAAATATGGGGATGAGTTCGGAGTTCAACTTTTGGGTTGATCCAGAAGCAACGCACATCGTGCTACACGCAGGCTTCGACATAACGCTTGTTCCTTGGGAGGTGGCAGTTGAAGCGGCCACGATAACCGACACGGAATGGCACGCTTTGCTTTCAAGAGGAAAAAAAGCTGACCTGTTTTTTGTAAATGCTTGCAAAGTTTTGCACGAATACTCGAAAAGCAAGGGAATGCGCGGTAGCGTTCAACCAGACAGCTTGACTGTTGCAATAGCCGAAGAACGTACCTTAATTCTTGAGGCAAAGCGCGTGTACGTGGACGTGGAAACGTGTGGGCTTTCAAGAGGCGCAATGCTCGTTGACCACTATTTCCTTACGAAAAACCAAGAAAATGTAGAACTGGTTTTTCGCGCGGACGAAAAGAAATTCAAAGCGATGTTTTTCGAAACGCTGGGCGATTTTTCCTAAAGGCTTAAGCTTCTGTGTGCAAATAACAACAAAATGGCGCGCAAAAAGCTCACAGAGTTTTTGCTCGGGCTTGCGCTAAAACAAGAAGTGTTTATCACTGCGATTAACGCGATTGTCGGTTGGATCGTGTACAACCTTCTTATTTCGATTTACGGCTTTAGCTGGTCAAAGGCGGTGATTTTTGGTTTGATCGGATATGTGTTTCAAGTTCTTATGTTTAGGTGGCTCATTTGGTTTATGCGCTCAATTGAAGCCGAAGTTAAAGCGAAAGTTGAGGGGCAAACAAAGCTCACCGATTATTTAGAAAAAGAAAAAAAGTCTTAAGGGTCACATCTTTACGAAGTGTGTGCTGACAAAAACCCTTTCACGCTTACTACCCTCTAACGCGTTTGTGTGGACAAAAGTACTGGTGGGAGTGACGGTTGACGGCTTTTGAACTGCGTTGCGGTTACACTCTTGTTAAATGCGCTCAAGCTCACTACTTTTTAACACCAGAATTCCCGTAAGGGTAAGTGGTGTAGTGTCACTCCTTTCTTTTCCACCATCGGTTGGGGATTGTGTAGCTCGCTGGGTTTGTAAATCACTGATACAGGTATCCGCACAATAGTTGCGGCATGCAGTAAAAAATATTTGTTTTGAACTTTGCCCATCATGAATGGTGAGCTTTGCGGTGATCTTTTCCATGTTAGGGAATATTACCTGTTTATCACGTATCCCTTTGTTTCTTCGCTCACGTTCTTCGCAAGCCAAGCTCTGAGGTTTAGCTGATCTGCTCTGAAAGAGCTTCTTAAATGCCTTTTTATTTGGAAAGCAACAGCCCATTCATACGCCCTTTTGAGTTTTGCCTCAAACATAAAGTGCCAAGTTTTTGTGACTAGCGTGGTTCCTCTGTTTTCTTGAAGCGCATATCTTACAATTGCTGGATTTGCTTTTAAAATGTTCCATCCGATTTTTTCAATCCTAAACTCAATAAACCTTTCAGGGCTTAACACACCAACTCCTTCTAGAGAAAATTTTTTACCAAAAAGCGAGTACATTGCACTAAACCAAATTTTGTTACCGACTTTTGAGGTAATCTTAAAATCCGACCAGTTTGGCTGTGTGCGGTTTTTTTCAAAAACCCAAATATAAAACTCAAAAGCTTCCATTGGAGTGACTTTAAGAATCCCGCTAGAAGTTACATACACTAACACCACTCCTCCAAACTCTAACACTTTTTTCCTCAAGATGTATTTATTGCTTATCATTTTTAATCAGGATAACGCGCTGGTGAGTGTACCACACCAGAGCTTTTTATCCAGAAAGCGTTTCACAAATACTAAGAGCTTTAAGTATGGTGAATTATTTTCCCAAAGCGATTTTTCCTTATTTGGTTACTAGTAACCGAATGATTAACTACTTTTGCTGGGATTGGACGTAAATTTTGTGTATGACAGTTGGCGTTTGGTCCTTTGGGCACGGCTGATCCTGTTTTGTGATGTAATCACCGTTTACAAACCTGCGCTGGTAAACAAAACCACAGCTAGGACATCTGCTTTCTGTGATTATGTCGACATCATCTTTTGAGGGTTCAACTCTTACAAAGCTACCGACAAGCGCAAGAACTGTCACCACCAGAATCATTAGTTCTGCGATACCCGGAGTCACCCTAAAAGTGCTACCACCAAAACCACCAAATCCACCCACAAAAAACAGGCTGAAGAATATGAGAAACGTGATCAGAAGGACTATAAACCTTATAAAATCGAACTTATAAGGCAAGCGCTCCACCGCAAATTACTCTTTGTTTCAAACTTATAAGTTTCAGTCTGAAGAGCTTTTATCTTCGCAGTGTAAAAAGGAAGTAATGTTGAGCGAAATTAATTGGGGAGAGTGGTCGAAAGCTTCGTTTGAACGCGCAAAAGCGCTCGACAAGCCTGTTTTCGTTTACCTTTTTGCAAATTGGTCACATTGGTGTCACGTAATGGAAAGAGAGGTGTTTAATGACAAAGAATTGGCTGGTATTTTGAACGATCATTTTGTGTGTGTCAGGGTTGATAGGGATGAGAGGCCAGAAATCGACCGAGTTTTTCAGCTATCGATAGGTGGGGGATGGCCGGTCGTTTGCATACTCACACAAGATAAGCGCGTGCTTTTTGCATCAAACAGCCTTCCGCTTGAGGACAAAGCGGGCGTGGCCGGTCTTAAACCTCTTTTAAAGAGGATTTTAGAGCTATGGACAAAAGACAGACAAAAGCTACTAAACCAAGCGCGCCAACTACCCACCCATTTGCCTTTAAAAAGCGATACAAAACAAGCTAGCAACGTGTTCGAAGACGCCGTGGTCAACCTTCTTTCAAGGTTTGACTGGGATCGAGGGGGAATGGGAGTTAGAAACAAGTTTCCTCAGCCTACGGTTGATTTGCTATTTTTGTGTTACAGCGCAAGAACTGGTGATAGGTTGGGTTTACAAGCTTCTTGCATCACCCTAAACAGAATGTACTACGGCGGGATAATGGATCAAATAGGTGGTGGCTTTCACAGGTACGCCGACCTTGACTGGCTTGTTCCTGGTTTTGAAAAGCTATTGGTGGACAACGCCGAAATCTTAAGGGATTATTTGCTACACTACTCTGTTAGCAAAGACACCGACTTTTTAGATGCGGCAAAGCTCACCGCAGATTATATGGTAACAGAGCTAAAGCTCGAAAAGGGTTTTGCGACAAGCGAAGACTCTGAATCCGATGGCGTTGAGGGCAAGTACTACACTTGGACGCCCAAGGAAGTTGACGAGGCTGTTGGTAAAGACTTGGCAAAGCTTGCAAGAGAAATTTTCGGCATTCACCCAATTTCTGGTATCTCAGCTGATCCGTTTAAACCCGTTGTTCCACAAGAAAAGGGTGTGGTAAACGGCCGAATAGTTTTAAGAAGAACGATGGATCTTGAAGCTTTGTCAAAAAAACTTGGTGTTTCGATCGAAGAAGCGTGGGACGTTTACACAGAAATTAGAAACGCTTTAAAGGAATACAGAGACAAAACGCGCAAAAAACCAAAAAGAGATGAAAACGCTTACACGCACCCAAACGCGCTTGCGGCCGAATCTCTTACGCTTGCCTCAAAACTGCTAGAGTGCGAGTATTCGAATGAATGGCTTTCTTGTGCTTTGACAGTCGTGGATTCCGTAAAAAAAGTTACGCGAAAGCTAACAAGCGGTAAAGACGGTCTTTTAGAAGATTACGCGGCAATGACACTTGCGAATTTGCAGGTGTACGAGGTTACGGGAAACGCGAAATACCTCGACAAAGCGATAGAGCTTTCTTGTGAACTTCTTAGTTTTAAGGGCGAAAATGGCTTTTTCGAATCGCAGGAAAAAGAAAACGTTTTCATCGAGGATTCTCCCAACGAGTCTCCAAATTCGCTTGCGTTTAGAGCGCTTTTTAAGGTAAAAGCGCATGCGCCAGACGCGATTGACTCATTTAAATTCGAATTTCCGTCTGTTTCTAAGCTCAAAGAAGAGTATGTGGCGGGATTGCTTCTTTCTTTAGACACGCTATTAAACGGCCACTGCACGATCGTTATACTCGACAAAGGAGACGAACTTGCCGAAAATCTACACAAAACTGCTTTAAGAGTTTACCATCCAGCAAAAGCTGTAAAAAGGGTTGTCGAAGGAGAAGAATCTCTCCACTATTTGAAACTCAAAACGAATGCTCAAAGCTCGGTGGCTTATGTAAAAACGGAGCAGGAGTACAAGCTAGCAAAAAGCGTAAAAGCGCTTGAATCTCTCATCAAAAGCGGCCTTGCGCTTTAAAAAACAGGAATCACGTCTTGTTCGCTCACTTCACTCACCTCTTCTCCGCTTATTCCAAGCTCGGGTATCTCAGGCATCTTTACACCGTATTTTCCGACGGCAGCGCCAACACGCAAAACCGCTTCCCTCCACGCTTTCTCCTTTTCTTCAAGCGTGGGAACACCAAGCCCAGCGTCCCTTGCCACAGCCTCTAGTTCGAAATGAATTCGCTCAAAATCCTGAGGTAGTCTCCAAAAGTCCTTAGGGGGTTTGTACGTGATAAGAGAAAGAAAAACGAAACCCGCTCTTATTTGCTTTGTCACAAGCCATTTTCTTTCTTCGCTCATCTTTTCCAAACCGTCCTGCATCAAGATATGAGTAAACGCGTAATGCCTTGTTTCGTCCTTTGCCACATTTCTGAACGCCTCAGGAAAGGGTTCTATCTTCGCATTCTTGCTCATTTCCGTAAAAACGGTTGTTGCAGCGGCTTCGCCCATCATGAAGGATGTAAGGAGAACGTCAAACGGATATTTGTTATAAGCTTCTTTGTACGCGTTCCAGTAGCGCGAACCGTTGTACCAAGTCCATAAAACGTTGCGTCTTACCTTTTCTTCAAAATCGTTTTGCGGTTTAAAGTCAAGCGGAAAACCAGGAAGCAAGCACTGAATCGATCTGCCACATAGCAGATTGTGCCTGCATTCATCGCAGGTGACCATTGTGATCAAAGCTTCGTACGATTTGTTAATGTGCATTTCTTGACCCTTTACTAATGCATACGCGAAAACTGGCGCGGCGTTATCAAAAGTTGAAAGCAAGGCCCACCAGTAGCAAATCGCAAGCTTTTGCTTTCTTTCAAGACCCGACGCTACTTCTTTTAAGCGCTCCCAGTTAAGGCTTTCTTCATCCCACTGCTCTCTTTTTGACCTCGTGTAAAGCTTCCAAGCCAATGAATCGGTGAAGTCCCACCGAATGGGATAGATGTTTCTTTCTGGAAAAACAGGGTCTGAATCAAAGTTTGTCGACATCAAGAAATTTTTGTTAGCCTATCTTATAATTGTTACTGATATACACTTTGTCTTTTAACAAAAAATTTGCATTGTTATTCAAAGTGATTTACGCACTATGAAAAATTGAAATTTCGTTCAATTTTTGTGTGATTATATCCGCTTTTCAAAAAGGCTTTTAGCTTGGATTTTGGATACCAACTTAAATTGGAAAGGATTTTGGACGTCACGGGAAAGTTTTGTCCTGAGCCAGTACTGAGGGTGATGCAAGCAATGGAAAGCTTAAAGAAGGGAGACCTACTTGTGGTTTTGGCGGACGACCCTGCGGCTGAACGTGACTTGGTCGAGTGGGCAAAAAGAAAGAATTACAAAGTTGTGTCACTTGAAAAAACGGGTAGAACAATTAAGGTGGTAATCGAAAAAGCTCAATAAAGCGCGTGCGATTACTTTAACACCGTGAGATTCGCTCTTGTTCAAATCTATGAGCAGAGATGTTTGGACGCACTACCATATCTCAAAAGCGCGCTTGAAAAAGAAGTCGACGTTGTGCTTTTGCCAGAAAAGTGGACACCGAAAACCGATGAAAACGTTATAAAAAATGGTGAAAGCGCCTTCTTGAAACTTCTTGAAACGCTGTCCGAAGAATATTCGGCTGTTTTGGTGAGCGGCGCGTTGTACGAGGACTTTTCCAATAAAAAATTTTTGTCTAGCTATGTTTTCCAAGAAGGTAAGCTTGTGGGTGTAGCAAGGAAAATACACCCTTTTATGAACGAAAAGTATGAAGTAGAAGCTGGGGAGGAGCTTTTGCTGTTTGACTACAAAGGTGTCAAACTGGGTTTACTCATTTGCTACGATTTGGATTTCCCTGAAACCGTAAGATTGTTTGCACTAAAAGGGTGTGACATGCTCCTTGTTCCCGCAAAAGTGGTAAAGCAGGCGATAGAGGCGTGGTTGATTTACGTTCAAGCAAGAGTTCTTGAAAACAGACTTCCACTCGCGTACGCAAACGTTTTCCAACCGCCTTTTTTTAACGGAAAAAGTGCGCTCGTTGATATGAAGACAGAAGATTCATCCGTGATAGTGCTTCCTAGAATTCAGATCGCTACTGAAGAAAAAGGCGTGTACATCTTTGAGACTCATGCGGAACAGTTTAGGGAACTGCGCAAAAAAAGGCTGTCTGACCGAAATCTAAAAGTTGACAGGCTTTTCAAGGAATAGGTTGCAAAAAAATTAATTAGTATGCACAGCATATCAAAAATTGAGGTGTGAATGGTCTACGCCATTCACGTTTGATAGGAGATATAATATAGATGGGCTTGTAATGAAAATCGTAACAAATGACGAACTAAAATTTGCGGTAAGAGAGCTCCTAGTGGCGAAAAGACCTCTTGTTACGGTTCCGCTCACTTTGCCAGTAAGTCAGACTTCAAACGAAGAAGCGAAGGTCATGGCGCAACGGAATAAGGGAATCGTGGAAATCAGAGTCAAAGGAAAGGCTTACTACTCAGTTTTGAAAGAAAGAAACGACCTACCCGAAGACGAATTGCTTGTGCCAACAATTCACCCTTTTAAGAACTGCTCTGAAGCGATAGTTTCTGAACCTGTGATCTCACGTTTTATTCTCTAGCGCTAAGCTTATTTTACCAAAACTCGCTACCTCACACATCGGTGTGTTCTTTGGCGGAAAAGACTCTTGAAGGCACGCTGAACGCAGATGGTTACACTTTTACCACGATCAGAGTGATCAAGAATGGCCAAAACTTCGAGTTTCACATACTCGGAAGACAAAACGAATTAGAAAGCGAGAAGCCAAGCCTTCTACAAAAAATAACAAAAAAAGAGGAGAAAACAGAAAGAAAGCAACCTGTGCTAAATGTTCAAGATCAAACTGAATGCTTAAGCGTTTCCTTAGGAGAAGTTAAGTACGAGCTTTCTTTGTACTACTTACGCTTTGACGAGCTTTCTAATGAATATTTAATCGGTGTTCAGGCATTGTGCACAGGTTTGAGCAATCCTGGAGAGCTTGATTCAACACTCTTAAAGAAACTTGAGGATGAGGTGCTCAAATTTGCGTCGAGTTTCGTTTTAAGGCTTGAAAAGCGCTAGCTCGACTTCACTAAGCCTTTGGCGTAATTTTTCGTACACGTCTTTTTTGTGGACACCTGTGTCTGAAACAAAAGCGGCACATCTCGAGTTTGGAACACTTTCAAACAATCGTTTTTTAGTTACACGTGGTAAAGTTTTCCAGCTTAATGTGCACACGTAAAGTGGTTTTTTCAAAAGCGTTGCAAGCTCGGCAAGCGTTTTTGTGCCAAGCTTGTTCACGAAAAAGCGTGGTGTGACGCTATCTGAGCCAACGATCGCGCAATCGCATTTTCGTAAAGCGTGAAAAAGCGCTAAATCGGGTAAAAGCGTTGCGCTAACACCTTTTTGTGAAAGGTGATGGTGCAGGTTTTCACCTTCTCCCCCGGGTTCAGACTTTAAAACGTAAACTCGTTCAAACTTGACTTCGTAAAAAAGCGCCCTTAGTTGCTCGCTATCACTCATCGTCAAAACGCGCGAGTCTTTAAAAAAAGAGCGCGCGTTGTTCAGAAACTCCAACTCGCTTTTTGAGAGCTCAAGAGTCAAGCGGTCCACGATGTGTGTGGCATCTCTTCCTTTGCTCAAAGCTTTGCTCGCAAGCCTTTCCAAATTAACAAGAATGGCCATTTCACTTCTTTTTTTGAAAAGAGAAAAAACGTGTTGTGGGTTTTCACCGCGCTCAAGCGCAAGCTTTGCTAGCCTTAACGCATTTTTTGCGATGTACAACGAGCCGTGTGAGCGATCTTGTAAAACTTCCAAAAGGTTATGGATAACACTCATAATTTGTTCGGAGTTGGAAGGCTTAATGGCACTTTCTTTTTTGCTATTTTTTGGTGTGGTCTTAGCCTTACACCAAGCGCCCCGCACTCTGGACAGCGCGTCATAAGCTTTTTTCCAGTTCTCCACGTTATCACTCGTGACTTGGGAATCCACCTTCTACAAGAAGAACACCAAGCAAACGCAACAAATGGTGAGTAACCAGCTTGTGTTAGAGTGCTTATTCCAACTTTTTTGCTTTTTGCCATATGCAGAAAAATAAACAGCACAATAATATAAGGGGTTTGTTGAAACAACTTTTGTGAAGTGGGAAAGCTTTTTGAAATTGGCAAATGTGTGAACCTTATATTCGCAAGAGTGGCTAAACAGTAGAAAAGTAATGCTAGCACGAAAAATCGCTGAGTATGCGTGCTCTTTGGAGTACAACCACTTAAACGAGGAAGTTGTTCGGGAATTAAAGCGTAGGGTGATAGACACAATAGGCGTGAGCTTTGCGGCGCTTGACGCACAGCCAGTAAGAATTGCGCGCGACTATGCGGCTTTTTCATCGTCACGATATGGCGCCACGGTGTTTGGCTCATTTATGAACTCAAATTTGGAAGATGCGGTTTTTGTAAATGGATGCGCTGCAAGATATCTCGATTTTAATGACACTTATCTCTCTCGTGAGGCAATTCATCCAAGTGACAACATTCCAGCGATACTCGCAGTGGCCGAAGCAGAAGGTGCGTCTGGTCGCGAGTTTTTGCTTGGTTGCGCTGTGGCTTACGAAGTGGCATGCAGACTTGCGGACGCAGCGAGCATAAGAGATAGAGGCTGGGACCATGTGACTTACATCGCGATATCAAGCGCGGTCGGCGCCGCAAAAGTAATGGCACTTGATGTTGAAAAAACCGTTCAAGCGATAAACCTGGCTGCCACACCCAATGTCGCACTCAGACAGACAAGGGCGGGCGAGCTTTCTATGTGGAAGGGTTGTGCAGCCGCTAACGCCGCAAGAAATGGCGTTTTTGCGGCGGTTCTTGCAAAACTCGGAATGACAGGACCATCACCAATTTTTGAAGGAGAAATGGGCTTCTTTAAGCAGGTGTCAGGTGAGTTCGACTTAAACTTTGTAAAAGGCGCACCGAAAGTGCTAGAGACGCTGATCAAGCGTCACCCTGTAGAGTACCACGCAATGAGCGCTGTTGACGCAGCGCTAGCCGTCAAACAAAAAATAGGAGAAAGCAAAATCAAGAGCGTCACAATAGACACGTTCACAGTCGCTTGGAAGATCATCGCAAAAGACCCAGAAAAGTGGGCGCCAAAAACCAAGGAAACGGCGGACCACTCTCTTCCGTTTATAGTTTGCAGGGCGCTCCTTGACGGCTTTGTTTGGCTTGACACGTTTTTGGACTGGAAAATCCTCGACAAAGAAGTGGAAGATTTGCTTAGCCGAACTAAGGTGAGCGTCGACCCTGCTTTTGACTCTCTATATCCTCAGGCCACACCAAACAGGGTTACAGTCGTCACCGAAGACGGAAAAAGCGTGAGTGAAGAAGTGGTGTATCCAGTCGGTCACTACAAGAATCCAATGGCTGACGACGCTTTTGGAAGAAAAATACCTTAGACTGGGTGGTCCAAAAGACGCACTTCGAACCCTTTGGGCACTCGACAAAAGAAACGTGAAAGAAATTATTGAGGCGATTCGACCTTGAGCATGAGTTCTCAGCTGAGAAAAGCGATCAAAGAAGAAGGTGTGATCGTCGCGCCAGGCGTTTTTAATCCAATAGTCGCGCTACTTGCAGAAAGAATAGGATTTCGCGCGCTTTATTTTTCTGGGGGTGCGTTTGCAAACTCCTTGGCACTCCCAGACCTAGGCGTGACCACTTTGAGCGAAGTTGTGCGCGCTGCTAGCGAAATCACTTCGGTTATAAACGTGCCACTAATCGTAGACGTAGACACAGGCTTTGGCGAGGCGCTGAACGTAATGCGAACTGTAGAGCTAATGGAGCGCGCAAATGTCGCCGCGATTCACATAGAGGACCAAGTGATGCCCAAAAAATGTGGTCATTTGCCGAACAAGGAAGTAGTTCCTACTGAGGAGATGGTAAAAAAGATTATTGCCGCAAAACAGACGTCAAAGAGTGGAATCGTGGTCATCGCAAGGACAGACGCGCGCGCAGTCGAGGGGCTCGATAGCGCAATCGAAAGAGCGCAAACTTACGTAAAGGCGGGCGCTGACATGATTTTTCCAGAAGCGCTTGAATCAGAAGATGAGTTCAAAGAGTTTGCAAAAAAGGTGCACGCACCTTTGCTTGCGAACATGACAGAGTTCGGAAAGACTCCTTACATCGAAGTGTCGAAATTTGAAGAAATGGGGTATAAGGTTGTGATTTTTCCCATGACCGCTTTTAGGGTTATGCTAAAAGCGGTCGAAGAGGCTCTGAAAGAGTTAAAGCAAAAAGGCACTCAGAAGGGCTTGTTGCACAAAATGCTCACGCGCGAACAAATTTACGAGTTAATATCCTACTACAAATACGAGCAAACAGACAGGCTTTTACACGAGAAAGCGCTTGCTCTACTTAGCGATACACATTAATACCCTTTTATGCATGAAAAACGCGTGTCCACAACGATAAAGGTCCCAAAGGGTTTGTATGGTGTGATAGTCACACAAACGCAGATCGCAAAAAGCAGTGTAGACGGTTCATTGGTGTACAGAGGTTACTCGATAAACGAGCTCGCCGAAAAAGCAAGCTTTGAGGAAGTCGCTTTTCTGATCATGAAGGGGCACTTGCCAAAAAAAAGTGAGCTCGACGAGTTTTCGAAAGCGCTTCAACAAAACAGAGAAATTCCAGAGCCAGTGCTACAGCTTGTGAATCACTTGCCACAGGATTCTCATCCCATGGATGTTTTAAGAACCGCCGTTTCATCTTTGGGCACGCTTGAGTCGACGCTGAGTAATGAACAAAAGCAACTTTCAATCGCTTCAAAGATGCCCTCACTTGCTACATTGTCCTATCCGCACACAAGAAGTAACGTGAAAAAAGCGGACTACTCCAACTACTCATCGTTCTTTTTGGAGATGTTGAGCTCAAGAAAGCCAGATAGCTTTGAGAGTTGGATTTTTGAAAGAGTTTTGATGCTTTACTTGGAGCACGACCTTAACGCTTCTTCTTTTACGGTGAGGGTTGTGGCATCCACGCAAGCAGACGTTTACGCAGCGATCACTGCAGGTGTGTGCGCGCTTAAAGGCCCGCTACACGGTGGGGCAAATGAGGATGTAGCAAAGGTGCTAAATTCTCTTCCTACGGCAGAGGCCGCAAGGACGTTCGTCAGGGAAACGCTCGCAAAAGGGCTAAAGGTGCCAGGTTTTGGTCATAGAATTTACAAAAAGGTGGACCCAAGAGCCCAAATCTGTAAGACGCTTTTAAAAAGGTTGCTCAACCACAAGGGTCTTACTGAAGAGTTGTACGAAAAGTGCGTCGCTATGGAGGAGGAAATGTGGAACCAAAAAAGGCTTCCTGCGAACTTGGACTTTTACGCCGCGCCGATATTTATGGTGCTAAACATTCCTATACCGCTTTACACACCGATTTTCGCAGCAAGCAGAGTGTTCGGATGGATTGCGCACTATAATGAGCAACTTCTTGACAACAAAATCATAAGGCCTGATGCGGAATACGTTGGTCCTCAGAATCTTAAGTACACGCCGATTGAGGAAAGATGACTGATAGCGAGCCACACACTAAGCTTCCTGAATATTACTCCAACTTGTGAATCGTCAAGGCACAGAGATTAGTGGGCAAACTCTTTTTCCAAAAGAGATTCGATCCCAAACAACGATGCGATTTGCAAACCTTCTCTCCCAAGAAGCTTTAAGCGCTCAACAAACTGCACAATCTCCTCTTTTGAAAACTCGGTGAAAAGTGTTGCACCAGGCACCTTTTTTAGGTTTTGAGAAGCTATTTTTGAACTCGTAAGAAGCAACTCGAAGAAATCTAGTGATGAAAGAAGGTCGTTTTCGTCTTGAACAAGTTTTGTGAGGCGCATCTTGTGTCTTTCCAACTCTAAAAGCGCAAGAGTAAGATTTTCTAAAGCGTATTTGAGCGGTTCGGTTTCTAAATACTTGTTCAACTGCGGGTCGGCGTTAACATCAACTGAACCCTGTGAATCTTCGTACTTTACTTCGATAAAAGATTGAGTTTCGGATTTCGAGTACACAAAGGTGAACTTCTTTTCGCTTTGTTCATGAATGAATGTGGCAACCGTGTTTGTTTTTGACACCTCAGCTGATGAAAGAACATACTGGTCGAGTTTTTCATAACCGGGAACTAATTCGCTCTTTAACCAAGTTTTGCCGAGCCTTACTGCGATCTTTAACCCCTTTTCAAACTTTGAAAACTCCAAAGAGTTTTGAAAGAGGTCGACGTTTTTTGTGTCAAGCAAAAACTCATATTCTATTTTTTCAGCGCACGTATAACGCACACGCGCTTCGTAAGCCCCTCCAACAGCCTTTAGCGTCACCCTTTTGTCCAAAATTGGCAAAGGATCGGAAGAAAGAAAGGTTTCTATGCTTTTTAAAGCCTTTATTCTATACGCTTCAGCTTCCTCTTTTAATTCCTCCTTTTGCTTTTCAAATTTTTGCTCTAAGACGCGTTTCGTCTGAAGTGCCGCTGTGTCAGCAAACTCCTCGATTTTACTAATTAGCTCCCTAAATTCATCGTCCAAATCTTCACCTTTTGAGTAAGAGCGCAGTGTTTCGTCTAGCTCCTTAATCAAAGCGTCTAGTTTTTTTGTTTTCTTTTCAAAAATTTTTGCTCTTTCTTCGGCTTCTTGTGTAAGCTCTTTGCTCTTTTTAGAGTACACGACAGCATCGACCAAATTGAACATCAACTGTTTTACCGTCTTTACCGTATCAAAGTTTGCGCCTAGTCCCTGCGTCATCGCAAACGCTAATTCGAACAAAGCTATAAACCTTAACAAAAAAGAAATATACTGGTAGCCCTTCAAAAAAGATGAAAATGAGCTTAAGAAAAACGGAAAAGGATTTAGATAGCTATGCGGACAGGCTCATCTTGAACATTAAAGCGCTTGTGCTTTTAAAGAGTTCGCAGAGTGAGCTACAAAAAATTGTGGAAAAGAAGCTACTAAACTCTCACGACGATGACGTACGAGAATTTCTCAAGCTTTTGAAAAACAGTGAAAAAGGGAGATCTTTTATCGTTTCGGCACTTGGCGAGATTGTGCTTTCTTGTATTTTGGTGTTTGTGGGCGTTCTTCTTATAATGCCAGTTTTGGTGGATATAAACTCAGTATCTGCGTTTGCTAACTACTTAGAAACCCTTGCAACACTCGCGCTATCAAAACCCGTGCTTTTCCCAGCTTTTCTGTTTTTGGACTTCACGCTTTCACTTGTTTTGATTGCAAGCGCAGCCGCTCTTTTAAGGCGAGTGGCTAGAGAGCTACGACAAGCTGGTTTTGAAGTAGTAGAAGGGTAGCGCGTTGCCCACAAAAAAATCACTCATATTGCTCTCAAAACTATTGGTAACGCTTATTGGATTGGTGTGTTTGGTTTACGGAAGCGCAAGGACTCTACAACTCTCTCTTTTTGCGTTAAAGCAAGGCACATTCGGAGTGGTCGAAGCGTTTTCGCTTTTTAGTGGAATTGTTCTCATATCCTCTGGTGCGCTTCTTACACTTTCAATTCCCACATCCTTAAGAGTCAGGTTCAAAAGAGCACGGCTCAAAGAGAAAACAAATTACGTTTACGGTTTTGGGTCTACTCTTGCAATAGGAATTGGTGCAACGCTAGGTTCACCGCTTTTTGTGCTTATCCCAGAAAACATTGTGCAGTACGAATTCGTGTCGCTAGGCGCGCTCGTGCTTGCTACAGCTCTTTCGGTTTTTATGGCAAAAGTTTACTCGGACATGTACATCACCTCAAAACAAGAGAATCTTGGCGCACTAGGCGGCCCTTCATTCACCAAAGTGGCTTGCGGAACAAGGAGTATGCGCTACTTTGTGTCAAGGGTTTCGATGTGGATTGCCAACACAGCGCTTGCCGCTTATAGCAAGCTTGTGCTCATCATTTTTGAAGTAGAGTTTTTTCCACCGATACTAAGATACTATGGCGTAAATGGCATTTTGGAGCAAAGCGTGGTTTATGGTCTTGCAATTTTGCTGATAGCATGGGCCGTCGTGAGTGCGCTTTACGAAAAGAGGCTACTCAAAGCAATTGGGCGCCTACAAATAGTTTCCACAGCCGCTCTTATTTTGATCCTTGTTTATGAAAGCGTGCTTTTGGGTGACAAAGGCGATTGGAACCTTTCTGGACTTTTTAACATTCATTTACAAACAAACTGGATTTCGTCACTTGTTATTGACACGGGTTATCTCTATATACTGTTTTTCGGATTTCAAGAAATTCAGGCGCTTGAAAGAGACACTCTTGAAAACTCTTCGATACCGCTAATTTCTTGGGTGAAAAAAGGATACAAAATGGAAAAGACAAAGTACTTGGGCGTTTCAATGATCGCGAGCGTCGTGATTGCGGCTATAATCAACATACTGTACGCACTTGCGGTGTACAGCGTTCACCCCGCATTAAACGCGCTTGAAGAGGCGCAAATTCCGGCGCTGTATCTTGCGAAAACGCTTCTAGGAGTGAACCACGAGCTCCTTATGGCCATCGCGTTTCTTCTTGCCACTTTCACCACCTTCGTTCCTTCTTATCTTGCGGCATCACGACATCTTGCGGCCTTGGGCGAGGACGGTTTTCTTCCTCAGACAATCGGTTCATACTCTTGGCTGTTTACACTTATTTGGATTATCCTTCTCGCTTTTGGTCCTCAGGACTTTCTTGTGAATATAACAGATATCATGGTGCTAATAAGCTTAGGATTTATCACGCTATCCGGAATTTGGCTTAGAAAGCACGGCTTTTTTATGCTGGATAGAAGAGATTTGTTACCACTTTTTGTGGGTTTGAGTTGTTTTGTCGCAGGAGGCTCGGTTTTCTTTATAGACCCAAAAGTTACGGTGTTTGGTGCGCTCACAATCATCCTGATGTACTTTGTGTACGACGCGTTCGAATTGGGAACATTTGGTGTTTCTCTTTTTCTTGCGTTTTTAAACGCGCTAACGCTTGTTTCGAGCTTTTCGATACCAAAGGGTGTTTATCCAGCCACACCGTTGGACATTCTTGGTTTCAACGTGTACTACAGCGTTCCTCCTCACTTGACACAACCATTGCTTGCGCTTGCGATCACAGCTCTTCTTGGCAACGCTTTTGTGGACACAGCGCTTTTAAAGACGCAACACAAAAAGCTTTGAGTGTTATGCGAAAAATGGTTTTTGGAAGGACGGACGAAATAGTGCCAGTGATAGGCTTTGGCACTTGGAAAATTGGTGGCGGTTGGTATTCTCCAGACAATTCTCATGACAAGGAAGCGATTGAAGCGATGAGGCTTGCAATTGAGCTAGGCTCCACTTTTGTGGACACAGCTGAAGCGTACGGTGGGGGACACACGGAAGAGCTCGTTGGAAAAGCGCTTTCAAAAGTAGAGAATAGCGAAGTGTTTGTTGCGACAAAGGTTTCACCAGAGCACTTGCACTACGATGATGTGATCAAAAGCTGCAAGGCGAGCTTAAACAGACTTGGAGTAAAACAAATTGACCTTTACCAAGTTCACTGGCCTAATCCCTCAATCCCGATTTCTGAAACAATGCGCGCGTTTGAGTACCTTGTTGATAAGGGTTTTATTAGATACATAGGGGTGAGCAACTTTTCGGTCGAGCTTTTTGAAGAAGCACAGTCGAGTTTACACAAATACGAAATACAATCGAATCAAGTGAGCTACAGCTTTTTTGACAGAAAACCAGAGCGTGATGGTGTGCTCGACTACTGTAAAAGAAACAAAGTCACACTTATAGCGTACAGCCCTTTAGGAAAAGGAAAAGTTTCGTCCGACGACCCATCCCTCAAAAAAGTTGACGAGCTTGCCAAAAAGTACGAAAAGACGCGCGCTCAAATACTTTTAAGCTGGCTTGTTCACAAAGGTAACGTGTTACCGATACCCAAAGCGATAAAACCAGAGCACATCAGAGAAAACTGTGAAGCGGGAGACCTCGTGCTTTCCGAGTCTGACTACTCTTTGCTGGATTAATCCACTAGCGTTTCGAGCATACTCACCTTTTTTAAATCTGCATCCATTTCGACTTGAACACCAAGCGGTATTGGCTCTCTCCCAAAACCATGGCAACAAGGATAGTTCACGAAAGAGGGGTATGGTTTTTGAGAAAAGTGCGACCTTAACACCTGTTCAACACTAGGATTTGATAGCTCTTCACCCTGTGGAAACTCTCCGAGTATCGCACCTTCAATTTCGTTGAGCACGCCCTTAATTTCGAGTGAGGAAAGGAAATTGTCTATTCTCCAAGCTTCTTCTTTGATGTCTTCTAAAAACAAAATTTTTCCAAGTGGTGGCACGCAAAACTCGCTACTTGCGATAAGAGAGAAAAGAATCAAGTTTCCTCCTATTACTCTACCTTTAGCCTTCCCTTCCTTTATGGTGAGCGGAATAGGACCTCCCAGCCAAGCGCCTAGTTCCAAAGCCTCTCCTTTTAGCATTTCAAAAAGCGTGCTCCAATAGTGTTTCGTGAGTTCTGTATCCGAATTTTTGCCAAAGCCAACGGCGACCATAGGTCCCTGAACACTTACAAGTGAAGATCGAGAAAGAAAGGCGTTTTGAATGCTAGTCGTGTCAGAATATCCGACAAATATCTTGGGATTTTTCTTTATAAGATCGTAGTCTATCATTTTCAAAATTCTTAAAGAACCCACACCCCCACGCGCGCAAAACACCGCATCGATTGACGAATCACGAAACGCCCAGTTCAGCTCTTGCGCTCTTTCTTCGTCGCTTGCGCTGTGGTAGCCTTGCGCCAAACTCTTTCTTAGCGTTTGTCCCAAAACCACTTTGTACCCAAGTTTCTTTAAGTGCTCTAAACCTTGAAAAAGCGAAAATTCTGGATAGTATGGAAAGCTTGAAGGCGCTATCACTCCTATCGTCGCACCTTGCTTGAGTCGAGGAGGCTTTAACAAGGATTCGTGCATGCGCGTTAACCCTTGTACGCTATGACATCGATTTCCACAAGATACTCTTTTTTGGCTAGTGTAGCTTGCACCGTAGTTCTTGCGGGTGGGTTTTCTGGAAAGTACTGTTTGTACACTTCGTTCATTTCGTTAAACGTGGATATGTCAGCGAGATAAACGTTCGCTTTTACAACGTCTTTCAAACTAGCTCCACACTCTTCGAGAATGAGTTTTATGTTTTCCAAAATTGTGCGCGTTTGCTCGGCCACACTTTTTCCTGAAACTTGACCCGTTGCTCTGTCAAGCGCCACTTGTCCTGAGACAAAAACAAATCCGCCAGCCTCTGTCACCACGGAATATGGACCGACAGGCTTTGGAAACTTTTGAGACTGAACAACCTTTTTTGGCATGAAAACCACAATTTGTGTTGGCTTATAAGAATTTTTACTAAATCCTTTCGATCGACGCAAAGGTGTTTCTTCTTGCCTCTGTAAGAACCGTAAACTTTGTGTAGCTATACACGGGAACGATTGTAGACGTGGCTTCAATCCATTCAATCGACCTGATGTTTTGCATTACAAAGTCAAGCGCTTGCCTTTCATAGGAGCCTTGGTTTGGCGGAAGCCCCAAAACGACAAGCGCATCCCATTCTCCTGGAATCAAGTGCACCTCACGAACTTCTGGAATAAACAACAACTTGTCCAAAAGCTTACGCTCATTGCCTTTTTTGATTCTTAAATAAACGAAAGCCCTTATTTCCTTACCGTTCAAATCAGCAGGAAGCACTTCTTGGAGCACGGCGTGATTCAAATTTTTGCCGTAGACCTTTCTACCATAAGGCGTGACCACTACAGGAAAACTGTCAGCATCAGAGATACCGACTTCAGAGAGTCTTTTTAGCAATCCTTCTTTTGTGACGTCTATAATTTCAACTTTGTATCCCCTTTCTTCACAAATGTCCTTGATCATAACTAGCGCGCTCTTTTGGTCATCAGGAACTACGTAATCGTACTGCACGACCTTTTTTACTGTGTCCACAGTGGCGGGGACGCCCATTCCGGCGGGAGTTTTCTCATGAACTTCGGTGACACCGATGGGTATCCTTTCACTTTTCACGTACACTTTTACAGCGTCTACCATTTTTTTACACTTCTTTTTGTAAGGCTAAGTTTAAAAAGTTTGTGTGGTTTGGATGAGCTATTTTACCTGAAGACTGAGCTTCTTGAATAAATGAACGCTTCTCTTTAAGTGGAGACTGAGCGACCACACCATTTTAAAACGTTCAAAAACTCGATTGCAAATTCACAAAAAGTTTCGCGCTTGATGTCAGATAAGCTCACTCACGCGTAATCCGCACCCTGTACACGCCCACTTATTCGCAAGACGAAAGCCGCATCTTTAATGGTTTTTGCATAGCTTCCAAACAAAAACCATTAAGGTACAGGAAGTGGATCAAAACTCATCGCTTATCCGCGATTCAAAAAATTCTTTGCGCGCCTTTAAGGAGCCATAAGTAGGGTGGCTTGTGCTTATTTTCGTATTTTATAACAGTGATGTCAAATAGAAGAGAGTTTTCATATCCTATTTTTTTCTCAATTATTTGGTAAGCCATTATTTTGGCTTGAGTTACATTGCAATTTGTGCACACTAAAATTACGTCAATATCGCTACTTCCTGTGAGTCGTCCTGTAAGCACGGAGCCGTAGACATACATTTCTTCAAAGTGCTCTTTAAGCTCAGTCTTAATCGTATCTACAAGGGAACGCCATGCCTTAAGGGTTTTTAGTGTTCTCAAAGGCTCCAAATCTTTTTCACAAGCTCAATAACGGCCCTTGCTGTTTTAAGTGTTATTTCGGCCCTTTCTTGGTCAAGCGGTAATTCGCCGTATTGGCCAATACGTCTTGCGTCTTCTAATATAATTAATTCATTCTTGTGTTTGGTCGCAAACACTTTAACGTCTTGCAAATCGGTAATTCTTGAGATTTCTCCGAGAAGTTTTCGTATCTCATGAGTTCTAGGGGGTTCATAACCCAGCTTTACGATAAACGCTTTAAGCGCAAGTTGTGCCGCTATTTCAGCATTTACCGCGCACACATCGACATGCCCCTTACTAAAAGCGTGTTCCGCTTCTTCAAGATATCCAAGAGACCTGTTTAATAACAATTCGGCGTAATCAAAACTCATTACATAGTTAATAGGTGATAAGCCTTAAAGATTCTCGTTTTTTGTGTTAAAAATCATGCATGAATAGCCCCAAGAAGTCTATAGTGCGAAGTGCGGTTTTGTTTTTAGAACTTGTCCGATCTTTAAGAATTCAAACTTTTTGGCCCCTTGGTGAACACAGTTTTGAAGCTTGGATTAGAGTTTTGCGCTACCACGCTTTATAGATGATCACTATGACGAAATCGTTGTGTAGTGGCAGATACTTAGTGGGTCACAGCTTGCACAAAACCAATCTAGCTTGGGATCTCACACGTAGTACGAATGCACGCATGTTTCTTCGCTGAGTATCTAGAAAACAGCAATAACCGAATGCTTGTATGGCTATAATTCGAAGTCTTGTTTATGCTCGGCTTTAAGACCAGAGTAAAGGTTTGAAGAGACTTGAAATGTGAGGCACCCCCTCTTAAAAGAGGGAGCTTCCTGCTTCAGCGACCGCGCTCGATCCCCGCTACAGGGTTACGCAGGCCTCCACAGGTGTCCCCGAGCTACGCGGGTGTGAGTGTTTTTGCGTGAAATCTTTCGCAATCCCCGAGGGGCGAGGTTTTGGAAAGTTTATAAGGCTTGAAAAGCGCTGATCAAATCACACTTTGAGTTCAAACTTTTTAGCGTTTGAATTAAAGTGATGAGTTTACACCTCTGATTAATTCCGTGGTGTCCACCACTTGGCTTATTCGGACAGAATCGAAAATTTTACAAAATCTAGAAAGATTTAATGCAGAGTCGTTCTAAGCACTTACCTCCGCTGTGGCGAGGGTTCCCCGAGGTCTTGGGGGTTACACTTTTTGAGGGTGCTACAGAACTAGTTTAAAAACTTTATCCCAGCTAAAAGGGCGAAGTTTGTCGTTTGTATCACTTACATTTTTGCTTGAATTTCTAGCGCTTAATCCGATAATGAACCATTGCGACTTAGTTCAGAAAGCGTTTTTTCCCGCGTTAAAATACTCAAATGTGTTTTACAGCGCAAGTTGCCACTTTATAGCATCAACACCCAAAAAAGAGCTATGCATCAATTCAACGAGGAAGGTTGCTAATTAGCTCAAGATATCGTTCTGGGTCTAGTTCAAGCACTTTTGCGTCGTCCACGTTTATCAGCATCACACCGTGTAGTCTTGCCGATTTCAGCTCCTCTAGCTCAATAGGTGGGTTTTTATAGTACTTGTCACAGAGCTCTTTAACCCTGAGTATTTCTTCTTCGGTTCGCTCATTAGGGGTCTTTATGAGTAATGGATCTATTTGAAAGTAGCTATCGATTGGAGTTGCGATCACAAACTTGTTTGCGAACTTGCTATAGCGCGCAACCTTACTAATTATTCTCACGTAAGTGTAGCTTAGTGGATCGAGTGCGTGTTCAGGTGGAACATACCCGGTTTCAACTTCGACTATCAAGCTGCCATCTCCCTTTTCCGCGTAAACGTCGCACACAAGAGAACCCAAGTCGTGCTCAACATCGACTTCGAAACCCTTGCCTAACAACTCCGAAGCGACGACAACTTCCATCACGCTGTGATTTATCTTGACAAGCGAAAGCCTGTGTAGCTCTTTGAGTTTTCGTGCGACCTTTCTTAATTTGTTTTCAAACGTCTCCTCTCTTTTTTTGAAGAGAATCCTTTCTACTATAGCGTCGATATCTTCGTCAAATTTTTCGCTCAAAGCATACTGATTTCAACCAACCCTGATTAAGGGTTTTTCATCGCTTTGCGCTGAGCGTTTACCCTTTTCCACTTTCCTTCCCAAACGCAAAACTCAAACACAGGACAAACCGAGCACTTTGGGTTGTTTTTGTGACAAATTTCTCTACCAAAAACTACAAGCAAGTCGTTCACTCTAGCTCTTAAGCTAAGGGGCGTGGCTTGTTCTATCGCACGCTTTACCTCTTCGTAACGCGCACGCTCAGGGGCCACACCCAAACGCTTTGCCACGGTTTCAACGTGGGTGTCGACCGCAACAGTCGGTTTGCCAAATCCATAGCTAAGCACAATATCCGCACACTTCGGACCAATGCCGGGTATTCGCATCAGCGCTTTTCGGCTTTTTGGAACTCTTCCTTTGAACTTTTCGATGATGAAACTTGCCGCTTCTTTTATTCTTTTTGCCTTTGTTTTGTAGTAATTCACAGGTTTAATGAGCGCCTGTATTCTTGACAAATCAGCTTGCGCAAGCGAGCGCGCATCCGCAAATTCTCTAAAGAGCGCTTCGTACGCCTTGTCTGTGTTTTCGTCTTTTGTTCTTGCAGAAAGAATACATCCGATCAAAACTCGAAATGGGTCTTCTTTTATGTGTGCGGGCAAATCGCGACTAAACCTTTCTTCTAAAATTTTTAACACTTTGGAAAACTGTGTCACGAATTTTTTAGTACAAAGTGAACCTAAAACGTTTTGCTAAACGTTGATATGAAGATATATCGAAGCAACGATGCCGAGCGCGTGTGTCGCTAGTGCCGCTCCTATACCAAGCGCGAGCATCTCAAGGCTTTTTTTCCAAGGTTTGACGTCGCTACTCACGCCCACGAGAAAGCCAACTGTGAGTAGCGCGATCGCTGATAAGGTGTACGAAAGAATGAGACCTGTGAGACCACCCAAACCCGCAAGATACGGCAAAACAGGAGGGATAAAACCAAGGATGTACGAAAAAGCGGTTGTCATCGCGCTTCTTTTTGCGGAAACCTTGATCGGAGGACACACGAACTCCTTGATTTTCGTGTCATCTTTTACTATTTCTTGAGCCGCTACCTCCGCGGTCGACTCGCTCAAACCCTTTTCGACCAAAGCTTTCTTGACCACTTGGAAAACACTCGTTCTATCTAATTCAAGCTGCTCTTCAACCTTTTTTCCTTCTGAACGCGAAATTTCTTCCTCCGACTTCGTGGAAAGGTATGCGCCAACGCTCATCGAAAGAGTTCCTGAAGCACCAACGATCAACCCGCCAGCTGCAACAAGAATTGGGTTCACAAAAACGCTCGCAAAACCAGAAACTGCGGCAAGAACTTCAACAAGCCCGTCGCTCACACCGTAAATCGTGTCTCTGACGTTTGAAAAACCAAATTCCTCTTCCGTAAGAAGTCTTTCGTGAATCACTTCGTCTTTTAGCACTTGCTCGAGCTCAGCCTTTTCCTCTTCTGAA
>Ga0074076_100007_pt1 | contig 62355 bp, 69 predicted proteins | sample YNPg_D_FD_63713 | JGI IMG/M metagenome (GOLD analysis project Ga0074076, IMG submission 63713) | Hot spring microbial communities from Beowulf Spring, Yellowstone National Park, Wyoming, USA - YNP_Beowulf Spring_D v2 (version 2) | ecosystem: Environmental > Aquatic > Thermal springs > Hot...
CTACCAGAGCTTTTACGCGTATATGATGCTCGACACAAACTTCACCTTGGCTAATCAAACCTCTCCCAATATATACACGAGCTGTGTGAACTACTATTACTATGCGCTGCGTGTTCAGTGGGAGGTGGTGTACAACCCCTCAAATTCTCCACCCGTGTCGTCCCAAGTGACGCCCACACTTACTCCTAGTGGGCCCTACTCGACGTGGTCTGAGTGCACGTACCACCCCGTGCCCACGTGATGGAACAGTCTCCGAACCCAGCCCAACACACCCTCCTTTTTCTGTGTGTTTCATATTTTGAACTGCTGTCGCTGTTTGCACGCATGGTGGCCAGTATTCCAACAAGTGCGGAGAGAGTCAACCCGATTGGGATGACTATTAGCCCCAACTTGGTTGTTGCCCGCGTTAGAGGGTGACATGGCAAGCTGCGCCGCGTATGATATTATGGCTATGGCTGGGGCGCACAACATGAGTACGCCTCCAATCTTCACCCTCCTAGTGAGTGTTATTAGAAGTGCGCCAGCGGCTAGGAGGATGAGTTTGGCGGCATCCACCACGTAGGAATAGGCGAGTAGGATTTGTTCGGACGCTTGCCGTGTGTTTGTGGCGGAGCTTAACGTGAAAACATGGCCGACCTGGGGTGTGTTGGCTGCTCGTAGGGAGACCCACACCACGTTCCACGTTAGTGTGACCTGCTGAAGTGTGGGTTCTGATTGTGCTCTCAGTGTGTAGAGGATTACCTCCCAGGGTACCAGAAGGGTGAGCAGGGATAGAACAACCAGCAGCCTCCGACCCATCGATACCCAGCACACCCTCAAAGCTATAAATCCCTCGCCACCAAGCCTTGCTTGGTGTTGTCAGCGGAGTGCATCCGTTCTCCCTGATTTGGGTAGCCCATGCGCTGCGGGCTTATGCACGCTTGCGGGACTGATGACCCTTGTGTTAACGAACAGAGGGTATTGCCCCCTTCAACCCGAGTCTATCTGTATTCTGCCCCAGAAAATTTGTGAGTTTGATCTCTAGGGTGAACACCTCAAATGTGTAGGGGGTAATGCCGCTGTTGGCTTCCGTCTTGCGTTACCTTCCTTTTTCACTCTATGTTGTCCCAAAGCTCTTCTTCGAGCACGCGGTTCACAGCGTCCCTGTACGCTAGAAGCAGTGGTAAGAGCTCCTCTCCGATTCATGTTCAAGTGAATAGCTTCTCAGCACGCTTCACAACCTCTTTGTGTTTACGGCTTCTCATCCCGTAGATTCTACCTGAGAAGTGGGATATTATCGTGACTAGGTCTTCGACCTTGCTGGGAGGATTTGATCTCAACGTGATTCAAAACTTCGATTGTTGTCCCATGGGCTTCAAACACCCTTCGCAGGGTGTCGAAACCAAACCTTGTGAGCCTGTCCTCACACAACACCACAACTTTATCCACCTCGTTGTGTAGCACCCGCTCGAGAAGCCTCAGGAAGCCCCTCTCCTCTTTTCGTTTAAACCTGAGCCTGTATCGGTGATCACTTCTTGTACACCCCACTGTCTTAAATATTCAACCTGCCTCTTCAAGTCATCTGGGTGATGACATTCTCGCGTAGCCTATCACCCACCTTATCCCACGCTCACCCTGCAGCCTCCTTATCTCGGATTCGGGTATCCTCCTCCTTCCCCCACTTACAACCCTGATTTTGCCTTGCTTGTCCCACTTCTGGATGGTCCTTGGGTGAAGACCGAGAAGCAAATTCTTTAAGGGTGAAAAGACGTTCAGGCACGCCTATTCTATTACAAACACCTATTAAAACCTATTCTGAAACTGTTGAAAGCGGCTTTCCGTTTTTCGAGACTTGGTGTCTAAGTTGTACGCTTCTTTCACGCTTGTAGGTTTTACGCGTAGCTTTCTGCGGAATCTACGTTCTTGTGATAGGTCTGCTTTTTGGGTGAAACTTTTTGCGTTCAAACTCGGATTGCTACAGGCTTTAGGGGTTGCCGGAAGCGCCGCAGGCACGTTTCTTGCGGGTTACATCAAACCGCGCACAGGCTTACACGTTTACCTGCTTTACACCACGGCTTTTGCCATGGACGTGGTCGTAGCGATTTTTCCAGTGTACCCCGTGATTTTGTCGTTTTTGACACTTGCTGGAGTGATTTTCTACTTAGCGAACGTACACGACCAAGCATACCAGTTTGTTTCTGTGCCCAAGGAAACGTATGTGCGTGTGAGCTCGTTTTCGGGCTTGCTCAGAACGCTGTGTAGCATAGTTGGCGCTTTACTGACCACGTATCTTGCCGAAGTGTACTCGGCTGGCAGGGTTGGTTGTCACAGTACTCGCCACAGTTGTGAGCGCAACTTTACTCGCGTCAAAGTGGATAAGAGAATCGAAACTGCAAGAGACGTAGAGTGCAACGCCTTTACACTAGAAGAACGCGTGGATGGCTGCGTCGCCTTAAAGCAGTATCGGTGAGCGCAAGCGAAACCGAAAAGCGTTTCTTTGAGTTTTCGTAAACCTTTGTATGAAAAAAGTTGGTGTACACGTACCAGTTTTTCAAGATGAAGATATTCAGCTTTTGATGAAAAAGGCGTCAAAAATCGAGGAGCTTGGGTTTGACGGCGTGTTTGTCGCAGACAGCCTCTCTTCTTCCTATGAACCGCTCACTACACTCACAGCCTTTTTGTGCGGTAGCTCCCACATCAACGCTGGAACGTGCGTTCTTGTTGCGCCTTTAAGAAACCCTCTGATCACCGCAAAAACGTGCGCCCATATAAACCGTGTAAGTGGTAAAAGGCTTATTCTAGGCGTAGGCGTCGGATGGAGAGAGTGGGAGTTTAGCTCGCTTTCCGTGCCTTTTAATAAAAGAGGAGAAATCATGGACGAGTGGCTTGAGCTATTTACGCTTGCGTGCGCTGGAGGTGAGCTCAACGTGCAAACTCGTTACTACGGAAAAATCGAGCTTGAGCTACCGAAAGGAGAAAAACCGAAAATCTGGGTGGGCGGTAACTCGAACAAGGCGTTAAAAAGGGCGCTCAAACTTGCCGATGGGTGGATTCCCACGGATTTGACCACTAAAGAGTACGAACAAAAGCTGAAAGGCGTCACGCTTCCTTCCAACTTTACTGTGGCAAGCCACCTTTTGCTCGTTTTGGAAAAAACCAGTGGGGAAGCGCTCAAAAAAGCGCAAATCTACTCTCAAAAGTTTGGTGACACGCTAGAAGATTTTGTGGAGTACGCGCTTGTGGGCGACCCTTCTCAAGTGGCCGAAAGGCTTGCGCAGTACGAAAGGGTTGGAGTGAACTACCATGTTTTATCGGTTCACCACTTGGAAAGCTTTTACGATGCGCTTGAGCTCTTTGCGAAAGAAGTATTTCCTTGTGTTTGAAAGCCAACCAAAAATCCTTAACGCTTCAAAGCGCGTTTTTGCGGTAAACACGCTCAAAACACTTTCAAAAGTTTTCGGTTTTTCCATAAAACAATCCAGTTTGACGTACTTTCTTTTTTCGTAACGCTCCCTAAAACGTTGCAACACCAAACGAGCTATGTTTACCAAATCCAGCGCGTCGTACTCTTCTTTTTCGCTCATATCTTTAACACTTTTGTAAGAGGATAAATAGTAAACTGAAAATATTAATTACGTATACAAAAAGTTTCGACTAAAAATTAAAACTATTATAGAATAAAAATCTTAATCGAAAGTGTTTTGTGTGTGAGCGCTTATGAATCTCGCTATTCTCTTGTACGCGTCGATTTTGTTTTCAAGTTTTAGAAAACCATGCCCTTCATCTTCGTACAGCTTGAACTCAAAGCGCTTGCCAAGGCTTTCTAGCTTTGATTTTGCTTGAAGCGCTTCTTCAGCAGGACATCGCGGGTCGTTTGCGCCAGCGATAAGAAGAACAGGCGCGCTTATTTTTTCAAGGAAAAAGATGGGAGATGCGCGGTAAAGCCTGTCCTTGTCCTTTTCTGGGTCTCCCATGTTTTCAAGGTCCCAGTAGCGTAAGTCCTCTCTTTCGTTCTGAATTTCCGTAAACCAGTTCAAAAAGGGCACGATGGACACACCAAAAGCCCACTCTTCGGGATAGTTCGTGAGCGCGCACATTGTAAGATAACCGCCAAAAGACGCGCCCATCACTCCAACCTTTTTGGGGTCGACGAGGTGTGCGCTCACAAGATAGTGCTTTCCGCTTACAACGTCAAGAAGGTCGTGTGAGCCCATCACGAATCTGTTCGCCTCTCTGTAAAGCCTGCCATACCCAGTGCTTCCTCTGTAGTTAGGCCTTAACACCACGAAGCCGTTTGAAACAAGGTACTGAACAAACGGGTTCCAAGTGTTTAACGCCTGTGCGCTCGGCCCTCCGTGTATGTCGATCACCGCGATTCTTTTGTTCACTTTGGGCTCGTACAAAAGCGCGGGTATCATCGTGCCGTCCACTTTTGATGGGTAGTACACGTGTCTTGCTTCCACAAACTCTTGTGTAAGGTTTTCTGGAAGGCTTTTTGTGACCTGATAAAACCTTTGTTCGTTCAAATCGTACGACCAAATGTCTGGCGGGTTTTTCGCCCCGCTGTAAACAAAGTAAATCCTTTTACCGTCCTTTGAAAAAATTGGGGATTCTACCACACCATGACCTGGAGTTACGTGTAGCTTTTCTTGAGTGGTTGTGTCGTAAATCACAAGCGCCATATCCCCTTCCTTGTTTTCGGTGTACGCGATTTTTCTTGAATCGCTCGAAAAAACCGCTTCGTAACACTCCGCACCTCCGTGTGTCACCCATATTATTTCGTTCGAATCGAGTTTCCACAAACCAACGTCCTCCCAGCCATTTGACGAAGATGTGAAGAGAAGCGCTTTTGAGTCGCTCGACCAACACTGCGCCGTCGCTTCTAGAGGCAACGAAGTGAGCGGGTCAAGAAGAGTGATTTGCTCGTCTTTTTCCAACGAGTAAACAAAAACCCCTTCGCTTTGAGCCTCAACAAGGCTTGAGACCGCAAGCGCCTTTCCATCGGGCGATATTTCCGCATGCGAATCCGAGTATTTGTGGTAAGTCACCCTTTTTCTTTCTAGCGTTTTCGTGTTCAAAACATAGCTTGAGAAGTTGCCGTGTTCGTTTGAAACAAACGCCACAAAACCAGTTTCCGAGATAGAGCAATCTGGAAGAATTGAAAACGGTGTGTCAGGCGTCAAATTAAACTCTTTGCGCGTTTTGAGGTCAAACATGAACAAATCGAAATTTTCATCGCCTGAGAAATCACACGCGTAAACAATCTTTTGAGAGCTCAGAAACTTTGGTGACTCCTTTGCTCTTTCGTCAAAGGTGAGCTGAAGGTGGTTTTGTTTGTCGTACAAGTGAAGTTGCCATCTACCGCTCAAGTTTGTGGTGTAAACCAAAAACTCTTCGCTTGAAAGGTCAAACTCGGAAACGCTTGGAACCCTTAAAAGCTCTTCCAACCTCTGCAAATCCATAAACACTCTTCTTAAGCCCTCATATTTTTTGCTTACTTTTTTATGACACACAAAACAAAAGTAAAAAGAGAAAAATTGCGCGCAAACGCGATTGTCGTGAGCGACTTCGACGGCACAATCACCGTGACGGACAACACGCAGTGCGTTTTACAAAAGTTCGCAGACAAAGAGTGGATGCGCTTAGACGAGCTTTACGAAAAAGGAATGCTCGAGCTTGTCGAGCGAGTGAAAAGGCAGTACGCGCTTTTAAGAGCGTCTAGCGAAGAAATTGTGAAATACGCAAAACAGGTCGCGGTTTTGAGGGAAGGCTTTGCTCGCTTTGTAGGCTTGTGTAACAAAAAAGGTTTACCGCTTGTCGTGGTGAGCGTCGGGCTTGACATAGTTGTCAAAGAGCTTCTCAAATTCTTTGGTTTCGAAAAAATAAGGGTGAGAGTTCCGAAAACTCTCCCTACTGAGCAAGGCTATAAAGTGTTTTTTCCCAAAATGTACACCACGCATACGCAAAACATTAAAGAGGATCTGGTTTTGCACAACAAGATACTTGGAAAAAAGGTGATTTACTTGGGCGATGGACCATCCGACTATCAAGCTATTAGAAGGGCGGACTTTAGATTCGTTGTGAAGGGCTCAAAGCTTGAAGAGTTGTGCGTAAAAAGTGGTGTGGTTCACGCAGTTTTTTCTTCTTTTGACGAAGTTTCTGAAAGTCTTGAAAAATACATTTTAAAACTTTTGTGATACGTTTATAAACACACAAAAGGCTTCTTTTTTGAATTGAAACAGAGAATGTACACCGACCTTTTTGTTCTTCTTGGAATCCTTTCGCTTTCGCTTGTAGGTTCAGCGTTTTTGCCACAAGCGGAAAACGCGTTGACGATTTTTCTTTCGATTTTCGCGCTTGTTAGCACAAAAGATCTGAGCAAGGTGATAGGTTCAGAAGAAAACGTGATATTAAGAAAAGTTCCTCACGTGGTTGGTGGCTCGATAATCGCCACGTCAATCATGATATCCAAAACGAAAATCGCGATAGCGCTCACAGTTGCGGCGACCATTGGCTACGTCTTTCTGATTTTGCATAGCAAAAAGGGAGGAGACGGTTTGGTTGAAGATTGGGCGACTAGATTTGGTCTAATGAAAAAGCAAGAAAACCGCGTTTTACACCTCTCCTCTCCTCTTTGGGCTTTTCTTGCTTTCTCCTTGCTTTATATGTTCGCGCAAAAGGACGCGGCGATCGCCGGCGTTCTTTCTTTAACTTTTGGCGACACCGCCGCCGCAGTTGTGGGTAGTAGAGGTAGAACTGTTCTCAGACTAAACCCAAGAAAGACACTAGAAGGCTCAAGCGCTATGCTTGTTGTGAGTTTTGTTTCGATTTACCTAATCTCCTTTAAACTTCTTCCTTCGGCGTTCACCGCAATCGCGGCCACACTCACAGAAGCGCTTCCCACACCACTAGACGACAACTTCGTGATACCCATAGTCGCGGCCGTTGTGTTCACGCTTTGCGCCACTTTGATTGGCTAACTTTAAAAAGCTATTCAAAAAACAACTCGTATGGCAAAAAAAGTTCGTCAAATAGACGCGATGAAGTCGCCGAGATTTACACAGGTCGCCACTTTTGCAAGACTTCCAAACTTGCGCACACTAAAGAACATCCACGCGGTTTTTCTTGGAATACCCTTTGACGACGGAACGACTTATCGAACGGGCGCAAGGCTTGGCCCACAAGCGATAAGGGAGCAGTCTAGGCTTCTTAGGCCTTACAACATGTTTTTAGACGTGTCCCCATTTGAGAGTTTGAACGTGGTGGACTACGGTGACGTGAACGTCGTTCCAGGGTATATTCAGGATACGTTCAAAAAAATTCAAAAAGATGTTGGAAAGATCGTGAAAAACAAAGTTGTTCCGTTCATCGCTGGCGGCGACCACTCACTGACGCTTCCTGTTTTAAGGGAAATCGCACTAGTTCACGGCAAAATAAACCTGTTACACTTCGATTCGCATTTTGACTTTTGGGACACTTACTGGGGCAAAAAGTACACGCACGGCACTTGGCTACGAAGGGCGATAGAAGAAGGGTTGCTGAATAGAGTCGCACAAGCGTGCATTCGAGGAAGCGTTTATTCAAAAAGCGACTTTGAGTTCGCAAGAGAAAACGCAATTCTTGTAAAGACGATAAGAGAGTTTCACGAAAAAGGCGTCGCTCAAGTTATGAACGAAATAAGGCGGTTTTTCCCGACAAACGAACCGCTTTACGTGTCTTTCGACATAGACGCTGTTGACCCTGCGTTTGCCGGCGGAACGGGCACGCCAGAAGTAGGCGGAATAACAAGCTGGGACGCGCTTGAGTGCATCCGTTCGCTTTTGGGGTACAAGCTTGTGGGTTTCGACGTCGTTGAGGTCTCGCCGCTTTTTGACCCCCCAAGTCAAAACACCGCTCTTCTTGCGGCAAACCTGATTTACGAGGCGCTTTGCGTGCTCGCAAAAACAAAAAGCGTTTAAACGGGTTTGAAATAAATTCAATGATGCTCAAACTACCGCCTCGAATCAAGGTGCTTGAAGCGCTTGGTGCGGTTGCGGATGGCAGAGTAAGAGTCGTCTCTGAAAAAACTTACAAAGTTCGTGCTTCGACTGGTAACAGGGAGTACACCGTTAGGATCGAAGACGGTCGTGTGAGTAGCGACGACAACGGAACGTTCTATCGAAATTATATAGGATATCCGATCATAGCTGTTCTTATGGTAAAGGGAGAGCTGAGCTACGACAAAGAAGTTGCGGAAGCGCTTAGAGGAATTCCTTGGAAAACTCTAAACGAAAAGGAGAAGAGCTACTCAAAAGTTGAACAAATCGTAAAACAACTGGTCGAAAAAAGAGGCGTTGAGTGGTCAAAAGTGGAACAGGTTGTGCAAAAAGTGATGCAAGAACTCAAGCAAAAAAGGTTTGAAAAGCTTTAAAGAGTCTTTTGGTAAAAAAACGCGATGGACTACAAAGAGCTTTTTGAATACTTTAAAGCGGAGCGCAAAAAGATTCTTGAAGCGCTTGAGAAACTACCAGAAGAAGAGTTTACGAAAAACAGGGAGCTCAGCTTCTACAGCATCAAAGACGTTTTACTTCACACAATTTTGGTCGAAGACAACTGGTTACACTACAGGGCTGCGGGGCTACACAAAGAAGCTCAAGTGAGATTCGAAGACTTCAGGACGCTGAGTGACGTGAAAAACTACATGGAAGAGGTCGACAGGAAAACACAGCAATTCTTTTCAAAGCTTAAACCAGAAGACCTAAAGAGCGTGGTCACAAGAAGATATCCCGACGGTCGCGTGGCGCAATACACTCTAGAAAGTGTGCTTTACCATGTTCCAATAGAAGTGATTCACCACTATGGAGAAATTTTTGCCGAGTTTTGGAAGATGAACATCGACGCGCCTTACTATTCATATCTTGAATTTTCAAAGGTTCGTACCAAGTAATCCTTTTTGCTTTAATCTCGATGCCACCCTGAGTAGCTCGCAAACACTCCACGCCTGCGCTATACAACCGCGCGGTGTGTGAGGGGGCTCTCCATCAAAAATTTCTGGCACAAGCCCGTTGTTTTGTTTTGCGAGCTCTAAAAGCGGTTTTATCGTTCTTGAAAAGTACTCAAGTTCCGCGCTGTCATAAAGCTCACAGCTATCAAAGTAAGCGCCAACTAGCCAAGGCCAAACGCTACCATTGTGATAAGCGGCGTCTCGAGCCTCTCTGTCTCCTTCATATTTTGGTTTGTACAAAGGATCGAGCGGGCTTAGGGTTCTAATGCCAAAAGGTGTGAGAAGGTGGCGCCTAACAGTTGATAGCGTTCTTTTTGCGGTTTGCTCGTCCACAAAGCCAAAGGCGAGCGCAAAAAGCGAATTGGGTCTTATTTCGGGGCTTTTTTTGAACTCGTTATCCAAGGTGTCGGCAAGACCTTGCTCACAGGAAAACAACTTTAAGAAGTTTTCGTTTGCCTTTTTAAGCTCTTCCGCAAAATAAGCTCGATCTGAGGCGTTTTGCGAGTACTCGCTCAAAAGCTTGAGAGTCAAAAGCCATAACGCGTTCACTTCGACCGCATAACCTGTTCTAGGCGTAAAGAACTTGCCTTCAAAAGAGGCGTCCATCCAAGTGGCGCCTGGCGATGCGTGGTAAATCAAGCTTTGCGTGAGCTTCACACCAAATTTTGAGCCACTTGAATAGCCTTCGAACATCTTTTCGAAATAAGGAACGAATTCGAACACGAAGTTTTGCGCGCCAAGCGCGCTTATTCTTTTTACGGCGTACGCGCTCCAAAGTGATGAATCCACAGATGTGTAAAACGGTTTGTTGTTTTCGTCAAAACCAGTTGGGAGAAATCCTTGATCCATTGCAGAAAAGTATTTCGTAAGCACACGTCTTGCAAAATCCAAAGAGCGAGTCCTTTCCACCAAAACAGGAAGAACCACCATAGAGTCGCGGCACCACTCCCAAAACCAGTGATAGCCTGCGATGATCGCCTGAAAATTGTGTGTGTCAACCACAAATTTGGAAAGCTCACCTTCGTCTATCGTGGGGTGACGAACTTCTAACGCTGGTTCAACGCGAACGTCTAGCTCTACTCTATCACCCTGTAAGGTGAATTCGCCAGGACTAAAAAGGTCCTCGATGTGATTCACGCCGCGCGCTTTGTCTTCTTCGTAAAGAAAGCCGTAGTACCAAACCTGCGAGTGAACAAAACTACCGCTTTTTGTGCTAAACACAAGCGTGGGCTTTGTTTTTCTTCTTTGACAACAACTTCGTTTTGCGCTTTTTCCACAACAAACGAAGGTTCTCCCCACTTTTGACAAAGATGATGAGAGCGAAAGCTTAAAAGCGGACGCAGTTTTAAGACGAAAGGTTTAGTAGAAGAGTAAGAGATCACCAAGCTTTCTCTGTCAGTGTTGAACAAAATGGTTTTATACACGTGAAACTCTCCGAGTTTGTACTGCCACCACACCTGCCTTTTTTTGAACCCGAAAGACTCCAAGTTTTTGTGACCTTCTGGGTAAATCACATCTCTGTACCTATGGGCTGAAAGCGGATACACCTCTTCGTCGATTTGAACGTGTTCTTCGAGTGTGTTCAAAAGCTGAACTCTAAAGCCCTTTGTGAGAGACGCGGAATTCAAAAGAGCGTGATACGTCCTTGTGTTGATACAAGAAAAGGTTGAAGACGCATACCCTCCGAAACGATTTGTGAGCAACCATTCGGATTTTTGTGTTAACACCACAGTTTTACACTTCCACACACCCTAATTAGCTTTACAGAATTGGTGTAAGAACGGGGAAGAACGGGTTGTTCACGTCCGATTCCACCACGTAAAACGGAGTGTAAGGCTTTTCACCTCTTGCCACCACAGTTCCGTCCACCACGTCAAGTCTCACATGGAGACTTGAAACAGATCGTATCAAAGAACAAAAAGCGGAATCAGAAGGTAAGTAAAACACCATTGGGTCTCCTTTTGCTTGCGCTACCTCGATTTCTCTGGTAATATACGCGATAAGCTCGTTCTTTTCCGCTACACCTTCAAGCCGGTTTACGCTAACAACCCTCATAACTAGCGCGTTGGACGATCTTTTTCTGAGTTGCTCAATGTCTTCGCGAACGCGCAAAAACACGTCTGAAAGGCTTTCTTTGGAAGGCGATTCTCCTTCAAAAACCTTTAGGTTTTGCGTGTACGCTTGCGTTTTTACCATGCGTTTTAAGTGCTGTGCGAATTCGTGGTACTCTGAACCAACAAGCGGAACGACGAACACACTCCTACCCAAGTTCAGAAAGTTCACTTGAGCGGGTACGGCGAGCATTCTTACTGCGCTATAAGGAACTTTTGGCGTGTACTCAACCGTAAAAACCGAACCTTTCTTAAGACCTCCAAAAGCTTTGTCTAGAGACTCCGAACCAAGCGAAAAGAGCGCTTCTTTGTCGGGGACGGGTTCGGTGTACTTTGCTATGCTATAGTCTGGCTCCTTGTAGGTCCCAAAGAGCTTTGCGACGCCTCCTTCTAGTGTGAGCACTCTTACGCGATGGTCAACACTCACCCCTCTTAGCTTTTTTAAATCCACTCGCCTGATTGTTCTTCCATCCAATTCTTCAGAAGTGACGACGATCACACCGTCTACCATGTAGTCAAGGGGCGAAACTTCGTTTCTTTCGCTTACGAATATCACTTTTGAACCCGAAACTGGTGTTGACGCAAGCGAAATCATCGCGGACTCCGTTTTTATGCGATCTTGCGCATCAAGAAGGGTAGAAAAAGCGTCCCAAGAGTCTAGCACAATCACACAACCTTGTTTCTTTAGCGACTCCACATAGCTTTCTATAAAGACGCCAGCGGTTCCTATTCTAAAGTCCTTTACTTCGATGCCAATAGTCTTTAGCCAAGGGTACTGCACGAACAGGTGTTCTTCAGAAAGCCTTGTAGACATGTACACCAGCGTTTTCGGGTTGAGCGATTTTGCGATTGTAAGAGCGAGCGTGGTTTTGCCAGCACCAGGCTCGCCTTTGATCAAAAGGGTTGAGCCGCCTTTTTCAAAAAAGTTGAGTATCTCTAGCACAAACAAGTGTGCACCACTAGTGAATATAATAACTTTTTGATTTTGATAGTTTTAGCTCACAACCAGATGTGCCCAGGCTTTTGTAATTGTCCACACAGAAAAAAAGCAGAAAACTTTATCTGTATATTCATTGATGTATATACAAAGATGTCATCCAAAATCGTCGTGCGAATTTCTGAAGAGCTCAAACAAGAAATGAAAAAGTTGAAAGATGTAAACTGGAGCGAAGTTGTGAGAGAGGCCATACGGAAAAAAATCAATGAAGAAAGGTGCAAATTATCGGTTGACATTATGGACAGGCTTTCAAAGAAGATTAGACTTGAAAAGCCAAGTGAACAAATCATAAGAGAAATGAGAGATGAAAGATGGAAAAAGTAGTCGTTGATGCGAGCGCGCTAATAAAGTGGTTTGTAAACGAAGAACAATCGTTGGAAATGAGAAAAGTAAGAGACATGCACATTCTTGGCAGGCTAAAAATCTGTGTTCCATCGCTCATTTTTCTTGAATTGGGCAATGCGTTTCGTTTTTCTAACGCAACGGAAAAAGACGTGATTGACGCGTTAGACGCGTTGAATATGATCGGCTTAGAAGTAAAACAAATCGACGAACTAACAAAACCCGCGATAAAAATCGCCTTTACACTTGGACTTACCTTGTACGACGCTTTGTATGTCGCACTCGCAGAACAACTCGATAGCTATATTATCACCTACGACAAACAAATCTTGAACAAATACGACAAAGCGATCAAAGGTAGCGATTTTGTCAACTCAAGGATTTGAAATCTTCTTAAAAAGATTTCTTTCGACCAAAACGCGCATTTCACCCTTTTCAGTAAAGAATTCAACTGGTATATTCCCAGAATAAGAGGGTATGTAGTAACTGTAAAAATCTTTGCCTGGTAAGAGTGCTGTGCGCTCTGTTCCAAATTGTGTAGTGATCTCAGCGTATAGCGAGTAACCACTCCTACGAACAACAAGCGTTGAGCCACTAAAACTCTCGTAAACCCCACAAAAACTGTCAAGTAGCTCGTCCAAAAAAACAAAAGAAAGCTCTTTTTTCGGGTCTTTTTCCAAAAGAAGTGAAAGCGTGTAAAGCGCGATCTGAGCAAGCGGGGCTGTGGCCGAGTTTGAAGCGAGCGCAACGCCAATTTTCGCGTCTTTTAAAAAGCCCAAGTAAGCGGAGCAAACCGCAATATTTCCTGAGTGCGAAACCAAGGTTTGACCTAAGAAACTTTTGGCCACTTGCCATCCGTATCCGTACCACTCTTCTTCTAAAAGCGTTGGTAGATTTGTCTTTACATGTGGACGTGTCGCTTCTTCAAGTAGCTGCTTTGTGAGTAACAAGCTTTCGTTTTCTACGATAAAGTTGCGCGCGTACTGAGCAAGCTCGACCACGCAACTCACAAGACCACCAGCTGGTAGAAGTAGCGAATGATTTGGAAAAACAGAGCGTTCTGGTAGAGTTTTTATAAGATACGGCGTCATCACATCTTCGTAGCCGTTGAGCGTAAACCCAGTTCTTACAAGTGCTAAGGGTTTGATCACACGCTTTAAAACATAGTCTTCGTAGCGCTCTCCGCTCACAGTTTCCACGATTTTACCAAGAAGCATGTAACCCTCATTTGAGTAAAGAAATCTTTCACCAGGACGAAAAACTCTATTTACACGTTTTAGTAACCCGATAAATTCATCGAAGTTCGTGACACCGCTTTTTTCCCCTGCGATTCTTTGTGCGATGATACGCTCTGCAACGCCCAAAGAAGGCATGCCACTAGTGTGAGTGAGAAGGTGCTTGATCGTAACCAGAGAGTCGTCAAACCCAAAGCTTTTCAAGTGCTGAGAAACTGTGTCATTCAAGTCGAGCAAACCCTTCTCGTAAAGTTGTAAAACGCAAAGCGCGGTGACGCTTTTTGTGATCGAACCCACGCCGTAAATCGTATAGGGCGTTGCGCTCAACCCAAGCTCTAGATTCCTAAATCCGAACGCGTTTGCATAAAGCACCTTTTCAGAATCGAACACGCAAATCGAAATTGAAGGAGCTTTTGAAGATTGCCTCTTCTTTTGAATATACTCTTCGATTTCTTTGAAATTCACACGATAGTAATTTAGGCGGGTGACTAAAAGCTATTCTTGTTCTCCCAAGTCAGGTTTGCGGCTTGCGTTATCGTGTCAAGCGCGCTGAGCGCCTTTTTTGTGAGCACGAACTTTCCATCGCCTACTGGTCTTAAGTAGCCGTTTTTCACCAAACTGTAAAGCCTGTGTTTTGCGCTCTTTGAGCGCTTGTGTTTTTCGTACAACCTTCTAATCGAGTTGAGTGTGGTGTATCCCTCGACTTTCGCTTTGCACAGGATTATAAACGTGCGAACGTCGAGGTTTAAGTAGTCAAACTTCTGTGTGTCCCCACGCTCTAAGTGAACCAGTTCACTTTCGGTAAATCGCATCAACGATAAACCAACTTTTCACCATAAATGGATTACTCAAATCTGTTTTTTAGTTATAGCTTATATTTTAATAGTACAGATAGACTTTGTGGAAAGTGTCAAACGCTTTCTTTTGAATAATCGTGTTGACGCGGAGTTTAGAGTGTTTGAGCAAAGCACAAAGAATTCGCAGCTTGCGGCAAACGCACTGGGTTGTAGCGTTTCACAAATCGCAAAATCCATAGTTTTTTTGGGTGAAAGAGTGTATGTGGTTGTGATTTCTGGTGACAAAAGAGTTGACACAAACAAATTATCCCAAATCGTGGGCGAAAGAGTGAGAATCGCCACACCAGAAGAAGTGTACAAATTCACAGGCTACAAAGTTGGAGGGGTTCCACCTTTTCCTCACAAAGAAGAAGTTAAGGTTTTACTGGATAGCTCTTTAAAAAGGTTTGCGTATGTCTGGGCTGCGGCAGGCTGTGAAAACGCCTTGTTCAAAATTGAAGTGAACAAAATGTTTGAACTTTTGGGCGCTAAAGAGGTGGATGTCGCAATCACGTCATAGCGGTTTGAACGCAAGCCGCATAAGCCAATACACCGACTTTATCGTTCCAAGCGCAGAATCCAAGTTGATCGCGGCAAACTCATAGGCTTTTTTTCCGTGCGTCTCTTTGAGCGATTGAAACACGCCTTCGATACTCGTGAACACGCGGTCTATCATGAACTGCACGAATTTTTTGTAAAGCGCGCGTTTGATGTTGTGTGTGAGAACTGGTATGAGCTTTCTTGTTGTGTCAAAGTTGTACTTCCATGATATGTAGAGCAAGTCCCAGTAGTTTTCTGGCATCCTTTCGAGTACTGGGAAGGGGTTGTCCCTGATTCTTGTAGTGCCTATTGGAATCACAGGCAGCGGAAAGATCCAAGCGGTAAAACCGTGGTCTATCACTCTTTGAACAAGTTCTATGCTTTGCGCGACGTCTTCCGTGGTTTCGTCTGGGTAGCCTATTGTCATGGTGTAACAAGGAAAGATCAGCGCGTCGTTCATTATGGCTGTCGCGTCGATTATTATGTCCCACCACTCTTCTGGTTTCCACGGGAAGGCTTTTGCGTACATGTACTTTTTTAGAATCTTAAAGCTTCCGCTTTCAAGTCCTACAACTGGTGCGACCGCTCTATCGAAATCGTAACGCGCGATTTCCGCCATCTTCTTTACTGTTTGTGGAGACTCTCGTACCGCTGGTGCTGATATGTGTGGAAACCAAATTCCGTCCACGCCCATGTTCATCACTTCTTCGTAAAGCTTCACTATTGCCTCATGATTCGTCCTTAGCCTCTGAGAGCCGTAGAGCAAGATGTCGTCGGTTATGAACTCGACACGCTTGTTTCCACTTTTCAAGTTCACTTCAATTTCTTTTTTGATAAGAGAAAGAGGAAGAGACCTAAAGGTTTCGGGAGTTATAGAGCAAAACTGGCAACCTCGTGGACAACCGCGCGTGATTTGAACCTCGCCCAACCTTGCTGGATTCACTATTGGTGGTATTTCTTCCACTTTTGCGTCTCTTCCTCTAACAACCTGCGGAACGGGTGCACCATCGAGCATCTTTTTCACAATTTCTGGTAAAGTCACCTCGGCTTCTCCGACAAAAACCGTGTCGACGAAATCTGGTTTGTTGAACTGAATTTCCCAAGCGCCAGGACCACCTGCTATAACCTTGATCCCCTTTGACCTTAACCTTCTCAGTTTGTCGCCAAGCTCTTCAAAGAACCTCGCGGTCCACGTTTTACCTCCTCCAAATAGCATCGAAAGCTTGAAGCTCACAGGGTCTATTCCAAAAGGGTCGTGAACCGTGATTCCCACTAGTTTTGTTTGGTCTCCTGCGACACGCTCAAGTTTTTCTGGCGTTGTGACAACGCAATCGAAACCGGCTTTTAACAGAACTGACTCGACTTTCCTTAAAGCGTAAGGTGCGACCGTGGCTTTCCCTTGTTCATCGGTTTGAACAGGGGGTGTGAAGAAGCGGTCCATGAAGAATCTGGGAACAAGCCTGCTTGGCATACACGCCACGTATCCAAGCACACTAGAGCCACCGTAATCTGTGAACGATCCGCGATCAGCGGTAAGCACAACTTCGGGCGACACTTTAGATCACCCGAAAGTTTTACGCTTTAAAAAGGTTAAATATCTTATCTAATTTTAGGGTTACAATTTTTGACTCAAACTAGTGAAGAGTCATCATAAAGCTTATTGCCTTTGTTTAGACTACGCGTAAGCAGGTTGATCTCCGCCTTAAGCTTCTCAGCTTCTTCGTCAAGCTCCTTAAGGTTGAGCTCAAACCCAAGGATTTTTGAGAGCGTCATAAGGAGAGCCTTGACCTGTTTTGGGTGCGGTCTTACTTCGCCATGGTCGACCGAAAGCTTAATCGATTTTATTCCGTAAAGCGGAGCAAGCCCGACTATCACGTTCGCAAAATAAGGCGCCACCTCAGCCGGGTGTTCGGGGATTTGAAGCTCCCGAAGAAGTGCTACATCTTCCTTTGTTCCGCCAAAGCCGTAAACCTTTACGGAATCGACCACGGGTTGTGTTGGTTCTTCCGACCATCTCGCACCTATCGAGATAATTCTTTTTACTCCCCACCTTTCTTTTGCGGTGGTAAGGATTCTTTCGCAAAACTCGTAAACTTCGTTTCTTGGAGACGCATAACCCGAAAAAAGCAAAACTCGACCGTCTCTCAGATTTCCCTGTAGCTTTAACTCATGAACCTCGTAGGCGGGTAGCATAGCCAAATTGTCGTCGCCAACTTGCACAAACTCCTCCATTGTAGAGCTATAATACGTTGCCAATTTTCTTGTTTCTGTGCGCTCCAAAAGGAACTTGGCAAGCTCTCTTGCTTGAGAGTACAACAAAAAGTATTGAGGAACTCCAGTAGAAAGTGAAATTATCATCGTAGAGCTTTCAAACTTTTCATCTGTGTGAAAAGTCCATTTGTCCCACATAAACAAGTTTACAACGAACCAACTATTAACGCTTACTAAGCTCAGAGTGACAAGCGCAAAAATTTGTCGATGAAAAAGCTTATTACGCGAGTGTGAAATTTTCACGAGACGAAGCGCGCTAAGTGATTGAGATGAAGTTTGACAAGTTGTTCAAACAAGCGGTCGAAGCCGCTTTCTCAAACTTTGGTGTAGTTGGGCAACTTATGATAAAGGATATCGAAAACAGGATGGGTAAAAGCTATTCGAGCTGGTGGAAAAAGCCCGAGGAGCTTAGCAAAGTTCTCGATTCGATATACGGTTCTGGCGCAAGGTCAATAGAGCGCGTGATACTTAAGGAGCTTGCGTCGCTTAGTGGGTATGACTTACCGTTCGACACAAATTTTTCTGAAGCATTAAGAAAATAAAGGAGCACGTAGAAAGAAGCTAAAGCTCTTCTGCGATCTTCCACGTTTCTTCCATCGAACGAAAGAGGGAGCTTGCAAAAGAGTGGTCCTTTAAGTAAACCGCCACCACAGGAAGTCGCTCTGTGGAAAGAGGGTCTGGAAGCCCGATTATCACGTCGTCTTTGTCTGTTATCATCATGTCGAGCAAAAAACCTCGAATCGTTCTCACTTGCGCGCCAAAAAGCGTTATTAACTCAAAATCTTCGGCTTCAAGTTTGACGTTATAAGGGATTAAGACGCGTAGCTCCTTTTTTCTTTGATCGAAAGACCTGAAATCACGCTCCTAAAGACTCTTCTTGCTTCGCTATCAAGCGCTTTGTTCAACGTAAGAAAGATTTTGTGCGATTCAGGAAAAACTTTGAGCAAAAGCGAAAGAATCGACGCTATTCCGTGTAACACAAATGGACCTTTGGGCTCGCTTGTTTGAGTGAGGTTTAAAAATGACACTATCTCATTCACAGCCTCACTCATTTTTCTCTGCTTCTCCTCAAACTCGGCCTTAAGAAGTGCAACTCTTGAACTCAAGGCAAGCGCTGGGTGAACCGCATAGTACACGTCGTCTTTTTCGTAAACAAACCCCTTTGATTTGAGTGACTCCAGCGTGTCGTAAACTCGCGGCCTTGGCACACGCGAATTCCTGCTTATTTCGTCTGCGCGCATCCCTTTTTTAAGAAGAGTAAGGTAAACGCTCGTTTCGTATGTGTTAAGCTCAAACACTTCTTTTAGTTTTGCTTTGAGCTCTTCCAAAGACACTTCGATTACCTAGGAATTTTTGCGTAAATTGTGTCGCCGACAACCTTTACTTCATACTTTTTTAAAGCTTGGTCTGTGGGCGAACCAGGAAGAGGCTTTCCTGAATCAAGGTCGAACACAGCCTGGTGATAGGAGCAGTAAAGGTAGTTTTTGAAAACCTGACCAAAGGCGAGAAGCCCTTGAGCGTGAGGGCACAAGCCATCGAGGCACTCATACTTTCCAGCGTGCTCCACGACTACATAGTGGCGCCCGTTTATTCTAAACGCCTTGATACCATTCTTAGGAACTTCACTCACTTTACATAGAGGTGTAAACTCGTTTAAAGCCTGCATCTTTTTTCTCTAATTAGAATCTTAATTAAAGCGTTTCGAACTTTGCAAAGCTTTTGGATAACTATTTATTAAGAAGCAAGTTTATATATTTATGAGTGAAAGATCGGTTCAGCTTGTGGGCGGCTCGACTTACATCGTGTCCTTGCCGAAAGACTGGGCGCAAAGACACAAAATAGGCGCTCGATCAAAGGTTTTGGTCGTTGAAACTCCAAGCGGCTCTCTTGTTATATCACCAGTTTTAAAGAAGCCTAGAAAAATCGAGATCGACGTAAAAGACGACCCAGAGCTTGCGTTTAAGCTACTCACCGCTGCGTACCTCAACGGATATGACCACATCGTGATAACGTCAGAGGAAAAGCTTTCGGAGCAAACAAGACTTGCTGTGAGAAAGTGTGTAAGAAGGCTTATGGGACTAGAAGTAGTTCGAGAAAACTCGACGAGTATAGAAGTGGAGTTGGCTGCAGAGCCAAAAGTGGTTTCAATAGAAAACGGGCTAAAGAGAATGAGCTCTCTTGTGATCACAACGCTTCAGCTTGGCCTTTCCCCTAAACCTTCGCTTTCGGTTGACACGCTCAACGAAATGGACGAGGACGCGGATAGGCTTAACCTGATGTACTCCAGAAGACTGAGGCAGGCGCTCGTTGAACCCGCTGAGCTCGCAAAGCTTGGGCTTGACACCGCACACGCTTTTGACACACTCACAGTTTTTAAGCTTCTTGAGCGGTGCGTCGATCACTCCGTTGCCGCGGTGAAAATTTGGCTCAACTCAAACCACACGAAAACCGAAGCCGAAAGGCTCTCTCAAACAATCTCAAGCACATCGGAAATACTCAAACACGCTGTGGATTCGTTTATTTCAAAAGACGCCGAGCTTGCGACCAACGTTTCAAAAAGAAGGGTAGAGCTACGCAACATTGTTTTTAGCATGCTTGATTCGCAAAGCGTTTACACTTCGGAAACGCTTTTGATGTACCACTTAGGAAGAATCGCGGATTACGCCGCGGACATCGCAGAGCTCGTTTTGGACGAAGGTTACGGATTCATAAAATAGCTAGCCAAACAACCTAGGAATGAGAATCAGGCTAAGAATTAGACCAAGAACTAGCGCTGAAACGTAGCCAGTCGCGCGCTCCGCACGCGCCTTAGAACCAAAGAGCGACGTGAACACTTCTTTGACGAACTGACCACCGTCAAGTAGGTACATAGGCAAAGCGTTGAACACTGCAAGGTTTACGTTCACCCACCAAATCCAAAATAAGAGGTTGGAGATTTGTTGCCACGCTGGTATCGGAGAAGTGTAGATGTTTTGAGTTAATGAGTTAAAAGGAGATGGGTAGTAGCTTGCGGGTGCAAAGTAAACGAGTGGTGTTGAAGGATGAGTCCACGCGCGAAGCTCCTCCTGCGGGTCAAAGGGAATAATTCCCATGATCGCGATTGAGTGGTTAATCGGGCTTGGCTCAAAAACCAAGTTGACACTCTTTCCGCCTTGTAGCAAAATGGACACGTTTTCACCCGGTTTGAACACTTTTGCTTCTAAGTAGCTTAGGTAGCTCATGTTTGGAATCTGGTAGCCGTCGATCGCCTTGATGATGTCGCCTGGAACAATTCCCGCAAGGTTTGCTGGAGAGCCTTTGCTCACATAGTAAACCGCGACGCCATGTCTTGCATCTTGTGCGACGCTCACCGTTGGAAGAATCAAAAACACCAAGAGCGCAAGACACACAAGCGCGACGATTAAGTTCGCGGTCACACCAGCGCTCATTATGTTGAGCTTTTGCCTTAAACTCTTTGAGTTGTACTCTTCTTCCGCAGGTCTTACGTAAGCGCCCACTGGAATAAAACCAAGAAGAATTATTCCTGCGCCTTCCACTTTTACACCGCTTCTCCATGCGACGACGCCATGAGCTGCTTCGTGGATTGTGACCGCGATGATCAGAGCTAGCAAACCGTAAAGCAAAGGCACAAAGGGGTTAAGACCAGGTATCAAAACGTAGGACTGTAGAGGAACGCTACTTTGCGCAGCGCGCACTTGCGAGCTTGACAAATCCGCAAGCAAAGAACCAACTATAAGGTAAAAAGCGAACACGCACAGTCCTGCGAAAACAGGAACGCCAAGCGCAATAAGTAGCCTTGTGAGCGCGCTACGCGAAAGCCTCTTAATTAGCAGAGATGCGCGCTCACTTTCAAGTAAAAGAAAAACGAAGTAACTCTTGATCTTGCGATCTTTTGCGCTCAAAACTTTCTAAAAAGATAGATTTTGTACTAATATAAGCGTTAAAGCCAACACTCGTACACGCGAAAAACCCTTTAGAGTCTCCGCACATTAATTGTTAGCATGGCTTGTACGCTTGGAGAAAGATTCAGGCTCACGGTATTTGGGGAATCTCACGGAAGTGGTGTGGGTGTTGTGGTAGACGGTTGTCCACCAGGCTTTCCTCTGGATTTACAAAGGCTACAAGTGGACATGGACAGAAGAAAACCAGGTCAAAGCTTGCTCACAAGTTTAAGAAAAGAAGAAGACAAAATCGAAGTTTTGAGCGGTTTGTACAACGGCAGAACAAACGGGGGACCGCTCACTCTTTTTGTGAGAAATACCGATGTGCAGTCCTCTAGCTACTCTGAGGTGGGCATAAAACCAAGGCCGAGTCACTTGGACTACACAGCGCACCTCCGTTACAAGGGATACTTTGACTATAGAGGGGGAGGGTTCCTTTCTGGAAGAATGACCGCGGCAATGGTGATGGGAGGAGGGGTGGCAAAACAGCTACTTGAACAGGCGGGAGTTGAGGTTCACGCGTACATGAAAAGCATAAAGCACGTAACGCTACCGAGAGAACCCACACTCGACGAAATTAGAAAAAACACGTATGCGAGCGCGGTTAGGTGTCCAATTTTGGAGACAAGCCCCCGAATGGAAGAAGTGGTCTTAGAAGCTAGAAAAAACGGCGATTCGGTTGGAGGGGTTGTCGAAGCGATTGCGCTTGGTGTTCCAGCGGGCTATGGCGACCCGATCTTTGATTCCGTGGAAAGCAAGCTTGCGCACGCGCTCTTTAGTATACCCGCTGTGAAAGCGCTAGAGTTTGGCGCTGGCTTTGGAATAACGCAAATGTACGGCTCTGAGGCAAACGACCAGTTTCGGCTAATCGATGGAAAAATCGTCACACAAACGAACAACAACGGCGGAATCCTTGGTGGCATCACAAACGGCATGCCGATTGTTCTTAGAGTGGGCTTTAAGCCAACGGCTAGCATTCCAAAGCCTCAAAAGAGTGTAAATCTTGAAACTTTAGAAGAAGAGGAGATCGTGGTGAAAGGCAGACACGACCCGTGCGTCGCGATTAGGGGAGTGATAGTCGTGGAAAACATGGTGAGCGCAGTTCTCGCAGACGTGCTTTACAGCGTTTTAGAAGACTTGCGCTTTCAAAACTCTTAAAAACTTTTGCTTTGGATTTACCCAAGAATTGAGCGAAGTTTCGGAATTCGTTTCAAGAATAAAAGCGGCTGGTCGAAGGCTTCTTGTTTGTGAGAAAGAGCCAGACTTTAGCGCGTTTGAAAACACCGTTTTTGTTATGGAAATTCAAGAGGAAACGGGCGTGGCTGGTGGAAGAGCTGGCGGAATGGGTTCAAGAAGAGTTGTGCAAGTCGTGGCGTACAAAACCACGCCACACAGCGCGCAAAAGCTGTTTGAAAGCTCAGATCTAAGTGTTTTGTCGCTGTTTGAAATACCGTATCACGCAACCGCGATGGACGTGATTTTGCAAGACGGTTCAACGGTTGTGTCAAGTGGTGTGGTCGACCAAGATTTGGTCAACGAATACCTGCGAGTTACAAAGCTTATATAGTTTTAAACACTTGCAAAAGGCGTGTCCGAGCTTTGTTTTTACGCTTTGGACGTCGCGCAAAAAACAGGGGCTAGCGCGTGTGACGTCAGGTTTGAAGAGGCGTTTAGTGGTTTTCTTTTGTTTGTGAACGGAAGTTTTGAAGCGCCCGCTTTTTCGAGTTGGTCGGGAGTTGGCGTTAGGGCTTTTGTGCACGGGTTTCCTTCTTTTTCGTCAACAAGCAGGCTTGACAAAGAAAGTGTGAGCACGATCGCACAAAGAGCAACCAAGTACGCAAAGGTTTTCTCCCAAAAGAGTAAACCAAAAAGCGTCACGCTACCACAAACCAACGCCACTTTTCTTGTAAAAGAAAAAAGAGGGTGGAAGAACCAGATTTTGACGACCTAAAAGAAACGATCAAACTCGCGTATCAAGAATTAAAGAGCTCACTCAAAAAAGCGACACTTCTTCAGTGCTTTATTTCTGTGAGTTGGTCAAAATCCCATCGAACGCTTGTCAACTCTGAAGGAGCCTACGTGAATTACACGATACCAAGGGTTGGTGAAGTCGCAGTGTTCACCTTAAAAAGAGACGATGGGCTTTCGTTGCAAAAGTTTCATCAAAGGGAGCAAGAGGGAGGGTTTGAGCTTTTTCAAGCCGCAAAGTTTGTTGAGTCGATTAAGCAACAAGCGATCGAGCTTGAAAACGTCTTGTTCAACGGTAAACAAGCGGATGAAGGTGTGACAAACATCGTTCTTTCACCAGAGCTCACAGGGCTTGTGAGTCACGAAAGCGTGGGTCATCCGCTTGAAGCGGACAGAGTTTTAGGTAGGGAGGGAGTTCAAGCGGGCGAGTCATACGCGAGCGCTCAATCTATAGGAGTGCAAATAGGCGCGCACAACCTTAACATATCCGACGACCCAACTATTGAGCGTTCAAACGGCTACTATCTTATCGATGACGAAGGAGTTCCCGCGCAAAAAAGAAGGCTAATCGAAAACGGGCGCATCAACGAGTTTCTTTTGGGTTTAGAGCCTGCGGCGGTTTTGGGTTTAAAGAGCAACGGTTCTAGCAGGTGTTCTTCTTACGACAGAGAACCAATACCCAGAATGTCGAACACGTTTTTTGAACCAGGTGATAGAACGTTTGACGAACTCATAGAGGAAGCGAAAGAAGGTGTTTACTTTAAGTCGTTTAGAGAGTGGAATATAGACGATAGAAGAACGAACCAGCGCTATGTAGCACTTGTGGCATACAAAATCAAAAACGGGGAAGTGAGTGAGCCTTTACTCATGCCGGTTTTGGAGGTGACCACATTTAAGTTGCTTTCGAGTTTTGTGGGAGGAAGCAAAGATTTCGAGCTTTATAGTGGCACCTGTGGGAAGGGCGACCCAGGCCAGCCTTTACCAGTGTCGATGGGTGGTCCGCACACTCTTTTTAAAGGAATTAAAGTGGGAAGAAGGTGAGGGATATGGAAAGGGCGCTTGAGCTTGCGCAAAAAGCGGGCTTTTCCGATTTCGCGTTAAAGCTTGTTGAGGTGACAAACTGTCTTTACACAGTTGCGCGTGACAGCGCCTCTAGCTTTAAGAGCTGGGACGACGTTTGGTTTGCGGTTTACGCCGCAAAGGATTCAAAGGAAGTGGTGTTTGAACACACAAAACCTTTCCCAAGCGATCCCTCTCAAGTGGTCGACGAGGCGCAAAAGAGAATTGAGGTCGCGGAGCCTTCTCCGCTTTACACGCCACTTGAGTCAAGCGAGGTTTACGAAAAGCAAAACAAGCTCCTAGAGATTGAAAACGAAATAGCCGAACTTTCAGAAAGGATACACGCAAAGCTCTCTGGCAAACCAGAGTATGTGAGCTATAACACGCTAAGCGTTTGGGCGCAAAACATCACAGTAAAGCTTTACACAAGCGCTGGAGCAAGAATACACGAAGGCTATTCGAGATGCTGGGCGACGTACAGAGCTTTTGCGGATCAAGACACAACGCTACAGCGTTGTGAGTACACGGATGCACCAAAAAAGCTCAAACCAGAAGAAAGCTTGCGCTCAGTGTGGGAGGATTTAAAACCCGCTTTAAACAGGCTCAAACCAGAGCGTGGGGCAAAGAGCGCAATTCTCTCACCGCAGGTTGTTGGCAACTTGATCAACAGCGTGGGCAGTGCGTCGTCCGCCTTTTCGGTGTTGATCGGTAACAGCTTTTTAAAGGACAAAAACAGAGTTGCTTCTCCTTTATTCACTTTGCTAGACGTGGGAGAAGGTTTTCCTGGAATGCCTCACTACGACGATGAGGGGACAAAAACTCAGAGCACTGTGATCATACAGAGGGGTGAGCTCAAAAATTTGCTACACAACAGAAAAACTGCAAAGAAGTTTGGTGTGAAATCCACGGGAAACGCCGGGTGGATAAGCCCATCTCCTTGGGCGCTTGTGATCGAAAAAGGAGATGCGGAGTACGACGAGCTTGTTCGCTCTCTTAAAGACGGCTACATCGTGACAAACAACTGGTACACGCGCTTTCAAAGTTTTGTGACCGGCGACTTTTCGACGATCACAAGAGACGTCACACTAGTCGTAAAAAATGGTGAGATCGTGGGTTCAACAAAGGGCTTGAGGATTTCGGAAAACATCCTCGACCTACTTTCTCGTGCCCAAGCTGTCGAAAAGCGAACACACCTTGTAAAGTGGTGGGAAGTGGAGACACCAGTTCAAGCGCCACACATCATGTTCGAAAAGGTGAACTTCACTCTTCCCGAGTGATTTTTGAGTCGAGCAAAGTGCATCCCTTACCCGCTTTAGTGACAAAGCCTGTGGCTTGAACACCAGCTTTCAAAAAGCCATTTATCGAAGAGTCCAAAACGCGTTGCGCGTTGTCTTTTGTGCTAAGAGCGATCACAGAAGGGCCTGCGCCACTGATAGTAAAAGCGAGCGCGCCAGATTTTAACGCTTCTTCTTTGGCAAGATCAAAACCTGGAATAAGCGCGCTTCTTGCTTTTTCGACCACGATGTCTTTCATTCCGCTTGCGATATGTTGTATTTCACCAAGCGCAAAGCCAGCAGCAACAAGCGACGCGTGCGAAACCTGCCAAACCATATCCTTTAAACTCACGCTAGAAGGAAGCACTCTACGCGCCACTTCTGTCTTTCGCTCTGGTGTGGGAATCTTTGGCACTATGACGCACAAAAGAAGCGTTGGCGGTGGATTTATGCGCAACACCTTGATTTTTTCCTCTCGGACGACGAGCGTGAAGCCACCAAGCAAGCTTGCGGAGACGTTGTCTGCGTGAGGCGTTCCCGCTGACGCAACTTCTCCCAAAGCCGCAAGTTCCACCAACTCTTCGTTACTGAGATTCAAACCAAAAAGCTCGTTAAACGCAAAAGCCACGCCCGCACACGTCGCGGCACTACTACCCAAACCGAGTGCTGGTGGAACACCCTTTTCTATCAAAATTTTAAAACCACCTTTTAAATCGAACCTTTGGATAAACGCTTTTGCGACCACTCCACCGCAGTTTTTTTCGACTTCTTTTGGTATGCTCTGCGCACCCACACCACTAACTTGAACACTCAGGTGCTCACCATCTTTTTGCCACTCTAGTGTGATTTTGTCGTATGGGTTTTCAAGCGCCAAAGCAAAACAATCAAAACCAGGTCCTAAGTTCGCCGTAGACGCGGGTGCGCGTACCACTACTTTTTGCATACGAATAATTCACAAAACACAGTTAAAAGCGTTGAACTTGCGTAAAGGTGCGCATTTTCAAAGGCAACCAAGTGTTTACGCACTTTTTGATTCCTTGGGTTTTAAAACACCCCTTGCTAAATCAGTGTTATGAATTACACACTTAGTGAAGACGAAAGACGTGAAAGTTTGGCGCTTTACAAGCAGTTTCTTCAGAAACCGTCGATTTCTGCGACCGTGAAGGAATTAGAGAAACTGCGGAGTTTTTGAGAAGCGTTCTTGAAAGCATGGGTTTTGAAGCAAAGACGGAAGACATCATGTTGTTTACGCCGAAAGCGCTGGTTCGAAAAAGAAAATCATGGTTTACAACCACTACGACGTGCACCCAGTCGACCCGCTCGAAGAGTGGTTGTACCCACCTTTTTCCGCAACGGTTTTTCAAGGAAAGATCTTTGCGCGCGGTGCGGCAGACAACAAGGGCACTTTGGTCGCAAGGTTTTTGGTTTAAAAAAGCGCTTAAACACATCGGCCTTTCCGTGAAACTAGTTTTTGAAGGAGAAGAGGAAGTCCCAACTTGTGGCGCTATCTTTCTCAAAACAAGCGCAGATTCCGTGATAATGGAAGGCCTAGCGCTTGACACAAAGGGTAAGCCACAGGTGGTGCTTGTGTGAAGGGTCTTCTTTATATAGAGCTTGAACACAAAATTGGGGTGCGAGATTTGCACTCGTCTAACGCACCAGTCGTGGACAACCCGGCTTGAGAACTAGTAAAAGCGCTGTCAACATTTGTCGATGATAAAGGGAAAGTTCTTGTCAAGGGCTTCTATGATGACGCCACTTACAAAAGAAGAAGAGCGATTACTCGAAAATTACGATATAGACCCAGAAGCTTTAAAGAGTGTACTTGGCGTGTCAGCGCTTAAGCACTCAGACAAAAAGAGCCTCGCAAGAGCGCCTCTTACAGAACCTACCTGCACAATCGATGGCCTACACGCCGGGTACGCGGGAAAAGGCGCAAAAACCATCGTTACTTCGCGTGCGTTTGCAAACTGGATTTTAGGTTTGTGCCAAACCAGTCGCCTGAAACCGTTTTGAGTCTATTAAACACACATCTTGAGTCGATAAACTTTAAGGGAAGGCTTAGCGTTCTTGGAATGGAACACCCTGTGAGAACGTCTCCCTTGTCGTTGGTTGTAAAAGCGATGATAGAGTCGGCAAAAAGCGTTTACAAGGTAGAACCGAGCGTTATACCGAACAGCGTAGGCACACAACCTATGGAACTTTTCGTTAAGGGCTTGGGCATAAAAGAGTGTGTGAGCGCGATAGGCGCTGGTGACACGAGTTCAAACGCTCACGCGCCCAACGAAAACGTTTCGATCGAAAACTTTTACAAAGCGATTCTTCACTCTGCGGAATTCTTCAGAATTTACTCAAAGTTGTGAGGTGAATTTTGTGTCAGAACAAGCGCAAATTGGAATAATCGGTGGAAGCGGCTTCTACGACCCTTCTCTTTTAAAAAACACGCGTGAAATAAGAGTTCACACGCCTTACGGTCCACCGAGTGACAGCATTTGGGTTGGTGAGCTTCAAGACACGAAAGTCGCCTTCATTCCACGACACGGAAGGAACCACACAATTCCGCCACACAAAATAAACTCGCGCGCAAACATTTGGGCGCTAAACTCGCTTGGTGTGACAAGAATTGTCGCGCCTAGCGCTGTCGGAAGTCTTAAAACCGAAATCGAGCCTGGTGACATAGTTTTTCCCGATCAGTTTATCGATATGACGAAACAAAGAGTCTACACTTTTTACGACGGACCACGTGTTGTTCACATTTCAATGGCAGACCCATTTTGCAAAGAAGAGCGTGGCGTGCTTGCGCAAAGCGCCAAGTCGCTAGGAATAAAGCATCACGAAACAGGGACTTATTTGTGCATCGAAGGACCGCGCTTCTCAACGCGCGCGGAATCAGCGCTCTGGCGGCTAATGAATGCGGATGTTATAGGAATGACGCTCGTTCCCGAAATCAACCTTGCTCGCGAGCTTGGGATGTGCTACTCCACGATAGCGCTCGTCACCGATTACGATGTATGGGCCGAGCATCCTGTTACCGCAAAGCAGGTGGTTGAAACCCAAAAAGAAACATCGAAAACGCAAAAAGAATACTTTACGACGCACTTCCAAAGCTGAAATCAAGAGCATGCGACTGCAAAAAAGCGCTCGAAGAAGCTTTCGTTTAACCCTTGGATTTGGCAAAAGTTTAAGTAATGCAGTACGGAATATTTTCGGAGGTAAATTAGGTGTCAAGCTTTAAGATCGAGCTCAAAAAGTACGAGCTACCGCCACTTCCGTACAAGCTTAATGCGCTAGAGCCGTATATCAGCGAGCAAATCATGGATGTTCACTATAACGGCCATCACAAGGGGTACGTCAACGGCGCGAACGCGACTATCGAAAAAGTTGAAAAAATAATAAAGGGCGAAGTCACAGGATACGACTTACAAGGAGTTGTGAGAAACCTTACTTTCAACATCAACGGTCACAAGCTTCACACAATCTTTTGGAACAACATGGGCCCTGTGGGCTCAAAAGGCGGAGGAACGCCTGGCGGAGCGCTCGCCGACCTTATAAACAAGCAGTACGGTAGCTTTGAAAAATTCAAAACAATTTGGGCTGAAACGATGAAGTCTCTACCGGGCGCTGGCTGGACCGTTCTTTACTACGACAAAGAAAGCGGAAGGCTTGTTCCGATAACAGTCGAAAACCACTTTATGAACCATATCGTGGAGCTTCCGGTGATACTTATAGTGGACGAGTTCGAACACGCGTACTACTTGCAGTACAAAAACAACCGAAACGCTTACTTGGACGCATGGTGGAATGTCGTAAACTGGGAAGAAGCGGATAGAAGGCTTCAGAAATACCTTTAAGCCCATACCAATCTCCTTTTTTGAATTTCAAATGCGTGAAAGAAAATCGTACGCGAGTTTCCTTTATGCGGCTGGTAGACTTAAAAAGTAAAAAGAACGGGTTGGATTGTAAGGCATTTACCAGATGAAAGCGTCGCGGACCACACATTTAGAACAGCGCTACTTGCGATGCTCCTTTCTGATTTGATCGACAGCGCAATCGACAAAGAGAGGGTTCTCAGGATGGCGTTGATTCACGACCTTGCGGAGTGCTATGTTGGAGACTGGGACTTGGAAACCACGAACACGATCGGTAAAGAGGTAAAGAAGAGAGTGGAAGAAACAGCGATAAAAAAGGTTCTGTCCTTTCTTCCAGCTCAAATCGCTTCACGTTACTACCACACTTGGAAGGAGTTTGAAGAAAACTCTTCTAAAGAAGCGAAAATCGTTCATCTTGCGGACAAACTTGAAGCGGTGATGCAAGCCTTTGAGCTGAGCAAATTTGGTTATAGCAAAAGCGTAAAGCGAGAGTTTGAAAGGAATCTTGAAAGTTTGGAGCTCACACAAGAGCTCAAAGCGCTTCTTCAGGTGTTTATGGAGGAAATAAAAAGATGGGAGAAATAAGGCTGGACGCGCTCACAGGAGAAGTGGTTATAGTTTCACCCACAAGAGCAAACAGACCAGTTTCGCCTACGCTGTGCCCTTTTTGCCCACCTTCACAAGAAATAGACCCAAAAAAACAGGTTCAGATTGTGCAAAACAAATACCCTGCGCTGAGCAAAACGCCCGATGAGCGAATCACAAAAGGTGGTAAACCCGCCTATGGCGTTTCGGAGATCGTGGTAGAGTCGTTGACGCACGACATCGACCTTCCATCAATGGACGCAAAAACAGTTTCCGAGATCATAGCGGTTTCGCACAAAAGAATGTTTGAGCTTTTTTGCGACCCAGAGATTAGCTATGTTCACTATTTCAGAAATAAACCAGTTTCCGGAGGTGCGACGATCACCCACCCGCATTCGCAGATCTACGCGCTACCTTTTGTACCACCTTTACTAAGAAGTGAAGTAAATGGGTTTGCTAATGGCTGCCCAATTTGCGAAAGTGTAAACGAAAGCGAAAGGGTTGTGGCAAAAGTGGGCGATGTGCGAGTATACGTTCCTTTTGCTCCTCGTACGCCTTATCAGATGATTGTCGCTAGTGAGCACATCGAAGCTTTTTGGCATGTAAAAAAGAACACGCTTGAGAAAATCGCTCAAGCGATTTTGCTTTCTCTCAACGCGCTGGAGCGCCTTTTTAGTTCGCGCGTGAACTACGTGCTTTGCGCTCACAACTCACCAAAAAACGCGCACTCTTTTCACGCGCATTTCGAAGTGATACCTCAGTTTAGCGATAAGGCGGTCGTTCGCTTTAGCATGGGTTTAGAAAAAACCACGGGAACGCCTCTACTCGACATTTTGCCAGAAGAAATGGCGTTTTCATTGAGAGAAGCGTTAAAACTCTAACTACTCAAAATACCCAAGCCTATCATGAACACTCCAAGAAATAGAAGAGAAAGCCTACCAGCTTTCACCATTATCGAAAAGTCCTTTGAAAGTTTGATTACCCCTTTGTAAACAAGCGCGACAACAAGCGACTGCGCAATCCATGAGGCTAAACCGAAAATCAGCCCGACCAAAAAGCCTGCGTTAGCACCGATAGACTGAAATAGCGCAAGTGTGAGAAGCAAAACCACGATAAAGTCTCCGCCAAATGCGGCGGCTATCCCGTGTATCCAGATGAGTTTGTAGTCTGCATGAGGCTCCTCATGAGCTTCTGTTTGATCTTTTCCTTTGAGAACCAAATAGGATGCTACGCCAATCATTGTGACACCAACAACCACGTCCACAATCGGGTCTAAGGAATAACTTCTAAAGAAGGAAAAAAGTTGGCTTGTAAGCGCGCTCAAAGCGCTCCAAACAAGCGTCAAAGCGAGCGCAAAAACCGCGGTTGATAGCATCGCTTTCCTTAGGTTTTTTTGCATCAATCCGTAAGATATTGTAATTGGCCATGTGTGTTCATCCGGTTTTAGCCCGTGAACCACACCAATCGCAAAAATCGCAACCGGCCAAAGAAAACCCAACGCTGTAAGAATTCTTTTTGCGACAGGCTGTAACACATCAGGCAAAGAAAGAATTGCAACGGCAAGAGCGGTGGAAATCAAAAGTGCGAACACAAGCTCTTTGTTTTTCATCCTCATTCTTTATTAGGGTAGCCCTAACGCGTTAATAAGCTTTATGATTCGATAGTGTGCGGATGTTGGTGAGCATTCGACTATTAAATTGGAACCACCTGAAAAGGCTTATCGCACACCTTAAAGTATTAATTTGTTATGAGTGGCCAAAATCCGGATGAACAAACTGGTACACCACAAGAAAAGTTTCCTGTAGACGAGAATCTAAAGCAAATCGCAGGAAAGACGATTTACAAGACGAATAAGTGGTGGAAGGCAGCGGTGATAACCGAGGGTTGGGGCAAGAAGTCACTTACGATTTACCTTTGGCAATCCAAAAACAATGACTGGAGAGTGGTTCAGAAGTACAAGATACACACAAAGGATGAGTGGCAAAAGGACAAGGCCGTAATCGAAGAGTTGCTCAACATTCTCTGAAACTCTCAAATTTGGGTGGCACAAAAACTTGAGGTATGGCGAACTTAGGTAAGAGAGTTTTGGCTGAGTTTTTGGGCACACTCTTTTTTGTGTTCATAAGCGCTGGCTCTGCTGTGGCAACACAGGCGCTTTCTCAAGGAGGACTCACGGCTTTACTTTTCGGTGCTTTGGCAACGGGTGTTGGGCTTTCGCTCGCGGTTTCGGCGACAATGGGCGTTTCGGGCGGAAACCTAAATCCAGCGGTGAGCTTGGGACTTCTTGTCGCAAGAAAGCTACGAGCAAAAGACACGGTTTTGTACATCGTGGCGCAGGTGATTGGCGCAACGATCGGCGCTTTGCTTCTTTTTGTGCTTTATCCGAAAAGTGTGGGGGATGCGGTGCACTGGGGTTCGCCGACACTTGGCGCTGGTGTCGGGGTGGCACAGGGAATCGCAACCGAGGCGATACTTACGTTCTTCTTGCTACTTGCGGTGTTCGGAACTGCGGTTGACCCAAGAAGCCCAAAAATCGGTGGGTTTGGAATAGGTCTAACTGTCGCAGTTGACGCACTAGTGGGAGCGCCAGTGAGCGGAGCTGCGATGAACCCAGCAAGGGCAATAGGACCTGAGATCGTCTCGGGTTACTTTACCAATTGGTACGTTTACTGGGTTGGACCCATTATAGGAGGTGTAATCGCTTCTTTGGTATACTCGCTATTAATTGAAGAAAGGCAGGCCACCGCCAAATCTTAATTTTTTGTGCGAAAGTCAAAAAAGTTTTTGTTTGAAGAAGGATAAGTGGCAAAAGCTCTTCGTTTAAAAGCTCCTTACCGTACACAAACTCCGCGACCTTCCAAAGATTGCGTGACTTGTCGAGCGCACGAACGCAAGCTCTTAAACGCTTACGGTACTTACGCTCCATCATTTGAACTCCGCTTGTGGGCTCCAACAAGCCTCCGTGTGCTGGTGCGAAAAGCGAAGCGTTGACACTTCTAAGAGTCTTTAATGAATTAAAGTATGCCTTTAAATCCAAAAGCAAAACGCTCGCGGTGTCGATCACGCTATCGCCCACAAAAGCGGTCTTGTAAGAGTTGATGTAACACACTGAGCCAGGTGTGTGCCCTGGTGTTCGAATAAGTGTGAGCGCGTACTCTTCGGCTATTTTGCTACTCAAAGCGTAAAACGGGTAAAAAGAGTCAAACGCTCGAATTCGATTCAAAATTTTGTCAAGCGCGTGTCTCACTTTTTGCGCTTGCTCTTCGTTTAGCTCTTGAATCACGCTTTCAATTTTCGTTTTCAAAAAGCGTGAATAGCTTTTTGCTATTTGCCTGTCTTTGCTTTCAAGATACGCCTTGATACGTAGCCTTGATGCCAAACCCACATGGTCTGGATGTCCGTGGGTTAGAAACACCGCTTCGATGTCACCAAAACTTAAGGCTAGAGTTTTTAACTCCTTTTCAAGCTGTTTTTCGTGCTCTTCACAATTCAAACCAGAGTCGATCAGAATCCAACCCTTTTGTGTGTTCACCAAGTAAACGTTTACGCCTTGGAAGCGATCAACTGGCTTTAGCTCAATCAAGTGAGTCGAAGCGTCGACTCTTTTCACGATTTGCACCTACGCGGCGTAAATTCCTTCTTCTGCGACATACCTTTTTCTTGCGATGTCCATCATTCTTTTGGTGAACAGTAAGGAGTATACCACGACCACAATTCCGAATATGAAAGAACCCCAAGCCGCCTGTGACACATTTCCGGTGTAGGTGGACAAGTCCACCACCTTCATAAGACCGTGCTTCACTGTGAGAGTTTTTCCATCGACGATGTTTGGCCAATACTCCGCAAGCATGAGTCCTCCCCAAGCGCTGTTTATCGTGGAAGAAATTCCTGAAATAAGATACGGAAAGCTTGCGGGAAGAACTATTTTGCGCATTCTCTGAAAGAAGCCAAGTCTAAGGTTTTTCATAATCTCCCAGTATTCGTGTGGCAAAGACTTTACACCCATCCAAAAGCTGTAAAACACATAGTAAAACGTGCTCACAAACCCCAAAAGGACCACGTAAAACTCAACGCTCAAAGGACCCAAGCTCGAACGCACAATTTCAAAGCTTAAGGCAAAAACAAACGGAAAGTACAAGGGCGCTGGGTACGCGCTCAAAACCTGAATGAGCGGAATTCCTATCGCTTCAGCGCTTTTGTTCACCGCAAGATAATACCCAAGCGTCACCGCTATAACAAGTGAAACGAGCGCGATCACGATCACTCTTGCGTAGTCGAACGCAAGGTCGACGAGCAAGCTCGGAGTTGACACGATAAGCGAGTGCCACTGGTCAAGCGGAATTGTGACAAGCACCTCTATCACGCCATAAGCGATAAGAAGAACGAGCGAAATGAGCGCGGAAAACACGCCGTACCTTACGACTTTTTGAAACCTGTTTTTCGCTTTGGTTTGAACAAAGCTTGTCTGCTGCGCTCTTCTGATCACAGACCTCCACTGGTAAATTGAAAGTTTGTGAAGCGGATTTCTTGAAACAAGCTGTGAAAAGAGCACAGAGTATCTTATTCTTACTCTTCCTCTTCTCATGATTGGCACGTCTGTGTCAAGCGCGTATTTTGCGACCGCTAGCGCGCTAAACTCTCTTAAAGCGAAAACTGTGGCGACGATCACTAGCGCCATCGCGAGCATCGACGCGTAAACAAGCTTCCACTCGTTTTCGCTCAAATAATTCTGAAGCAGGCTTCCTATTCCAAAAACCGAATAACTCGTGCTTCCCACGGCAAAAACCTCGCTCACCGTGATATAGAAGAAACCGTCAGCAACGCTTGGAAAGAGGTTTGAAACGATACGCGGAATCGAAAAGGGAATGAACAAGCCGCTCAAACGTCCAAAAAAGCCAAGGCCGTAATTTTCCACCACTTCAAGCATTTCCTTTGGAATTGTCTTGTACGCTTGGTAAATTCCGATCCAAATGTTCCACACCACTGCGGTAAACACGAGAAAGTCGGCCGCAAGCTCAACGCCCAAAACACCTCCTATTCTATTCACAAAGAATATGAGCGCAATCGGAAAGAAAGAAATCACGGGTACTGACTCCAAAACTTCAATAAACGAAACGTAGAAGCTTTCGAAGCGCGCGTTTTTGAACGCCAAATAACCGAGTAACCAGCCACTCACGATTGAAAGAACGATCAGAACAAAAACCCTTAGCGTTGTCGCAAGAACTGCCAAGGCGATAAGAGCAAGCTGGTTCATTGCTTTACACCTCTTACTGGTGTGAGATACTTGTACAAAAGGTCCAAGTATTCGACAAACCTCGGGTCTTTGGAATTACGCGGTCTTTCTAGCTCAATTTTAAGCGTACCAACCACAGTGGCGGGTGAGCCGTTTAACACGTAAACTTTGTCCGCAAGCTCAAGCACCTCGTTAAGGTTGTGAGAAACGAGAACCGCTGAGCGCAAAGTGCTCTCTGTGCTAAAGAGCATCGAGTAAATCTCTTGTCTTAAACCTTCGGCGGTGAGCTCATCCAAGTGAGAAAAGGGTTCGTCCATCAAAAGCACGATGGGTTCAGCCGCAAGAGCGCGCGCGATCGCAACCCTTTGGCGCATTCCACCGCTCATCTCCTTTGGATAAAGCTCTTCAAAACCCTGTAATCCAACCACTTCAAGCATTTTCCTTGCCGCGCTTTCCATTTCTTGCCTAGTTTTTCTCTTTGACCTTAGCCCTAACATCACGTTTTCAAGTGCGGTCATCCATGGAAAAGTGACGATAGACTGGTGAATCAGCGCTATTTCAGGCGTCGGCTGTTCGACCTTTTTTCCGAGTAGTCTTACTTCTCCAGTTGCGGGTTTGATAAACCCACCAAGAATTCTGAGTAGTGTCGATTTTCCAATTCCTGAAGGTCCAACTATCGCAACAAGCTCGTTTTCGCAAGTTTCCACGTCTACTTTTGTGAAAACCGTGTATCCATTTTCGTATGTATACGAGAGATTTCGACCTTCAAGAATCGGTTGACCAACAATCGTCACTATTCTTGCAATCGAGCGCGTCACGTCTTATAAGCGTTTGCTCTAGATCAAAGCTACTTCACTGTGGTGTAAGAGTGTTTGTAGTACAACAGCGGTTGCTCGTCGGAAAGTGTGCCTCCACTAACCACTTCTCCTATTAGAAGCTTGTGGTCCCCTTCTGTGTAAACGCTTTTCAGCGCGCACTCAACCACCGCAATCGAACCCCTTATTATAGGACATCCCGTCACGCCAAGATCATAGCTTACGAACTTGAACCTTTGTTCTGGCGAAAGCGAAGGGTTTGCAAAGATTTCCGCAAGCTCCTTTTGGCTCAAACCCAAAAAGTTCACCGCAAACCGACCGCTACTTTCGATCTTTTTCACGGTCCTGCCGTTAGAGCTTAAGCAAACAAGAACAAGCTGTGGATTTAAAGAAACGCTACAAAACGCTTGCACCGTAGAACCGTGAGGCGAGCCTTCGACTTGTGTTGTGACGATCGCAACACCCGTCGCAAAACGGCTCATAACTTCTTTAAACTTGTTTTCGTCTAGCACACGAACTTGAGTTTCGTCACGCGAGTTCATAAGCTATACTTTGACACCGAGTGGTTAAAGGGTTGTGATTTCGTGCGCTTTTTAAAGCAAACGTATATATTCGGGTGGGTGTAATTTCGAGTAGTGCGGTGTAAATCATGAAAACGCGAGATCCGCTCGGTAGAAGAATGATGATAATAGTGTGCGAAACCTCTTCGGAAAACCCTGAAATTCACGACTTCATGGAAGCGCTTGTAAAGGTCGGTCGAAAGCACAAGGTGATAGTTGACAGAGCGGTTGTTTTCGGAGACTCAGACTCCGTGAAAACAGAGGTAGTAAACCTCAGAAACTCCTTTTTGAACTATCTCAAGTAAAAAGGGGATTACACGTTTGGATGAGCTCATCGCTTTTTTAAAGAGAGTTTACTCTGAGATGATTCCCATAAACTCGGTAGGTCCAGACAATGGAGGACCTGGCGAGCTAGAAAAGGCGCTTTATCTTGAGTCTTTGCTAAGGCAACTTGGTTTCAAAAGCGTAAAAAGGTACGACTCTAGCGACCCAAGGGCAAAAGGAGGTGTGAGGCCTAATCTCGTGGCGAAGCTCTTCGACGACGGCCGGCCTGTTATTTGGATTGTGGCGCACATCGACACAGTGCCACCGGGTGACGAATCGCTTTGGCACTACAAACCGTTTGAGGTAACGTTTGTCGACGGAAGAGTTTACGGAAGGGGTGCAGAAGATGACGGGCAGGGCGTTGCGCTAGCGCTTTGCGTGGCCAAAGCCTTGCTCGATGAAGAGCCAAAGTTTGACTTAGGGGTGGCGTTTGTCTCTGACGAAGAAACGGGAAGCAAACACGGTGCACAGCACCTTTTAAAGCTTGGCGTCTTCAACGCTTCAGATTGGGTCTTGATTCCTGATGCGGGAAGCGCCGACGGTTCGCTTGTCGAGGTTGCGGAAAAGAGCGTGTTGTGGTTTAAGGTTAAGGTCGAAGGAAAACAGACTCACGGAAGCACCCCACACAAAGGGGTGAACGCCAACAGAAAAGCGATGAAGCTTGCGCTACTCATAGACCAATTTCTGCATGAAAAGTATAAAGAAGAAGACGCGCTTTTTGAGCCTCCGGTGTCAACGTTTGAGCCGACAAAGCGCGAGCCAAACGTGCCAAACATAAACACCGTGCCCGGCGTAGACCAGTTCTACTTTGACTGCAGGTTGCTACCAAGACACGCTGTGGACGAAGTTGTTCTGGACGTCACTCGTCTTCTCGATGAATTTTCCAAAAAAGAAGGTGTGAGGTGCACGCTCGAAGTGGTGAGTCGTGAAGACACATCAAAGCCGACAGACCCAGAATCGCCTCTTGTCAAGCGTCTTACGCGAGCACTCGAAAAAAGAGGGGTAAAACCGAGAATAGGTGGAATAGGCGGGGGCACTGTTGCAAAATACTTCAGAAATCTGAACATTCCGTGTGTCGTTTGGATGACATGCGACGACACCGCACACGCCCCAGACGAGTACGCGAAGCTTGACAACGTGATTAGCGACACGCGCACACTGCTAGAGCTGTTTAGAGCGAGCGATTGACTTAAGAGACTCGAGCTCTTCTCTGAGCTTTGCGTTTTCTTTTGAGATTTTTTCAAGCTCTTCCCGAAGCTCCTTGATCTGGTCCTGTGCGCCAAGCTCTAGCTTTCTTTTGACTTCGCGCGCAACCCTTACAACCCTACCGTCCGTGTCCGATGAAGCAACTTGTTCCACCACTTCTAAGAACCTCCTGTCTGCGCTCTTTTCTATCACTTTGAGCGCGTTTATCCTTACTGCGTAGTCTTTGTCCTTACAAAGCTCCTTAATTCTTTCGTCAACCTTTGGATTTCCTGTGTAATTTGAGAGAGCGAGCGTTGCCGCCCTTCTCACCATTTCGGGCTCACCAAGCTTTGTTTTTTCGAGTAACACAGGCACACACTTTTCAAGCGCTAATTCGCCCAAGCCTGTAAGTGCGCTTGACGCGATCACCTCTGTGTGAGAAGGATAGCGCAAAGCCTCGACAAGAAAATCGTACGCCTGTTCGATCTTTGTCTGTCCGAGGCTTTGCGCGGCCGCGCCTCTTACGTAATAGCTCACGTCGGATTTTAGTAGCGAAACCAGCGCGTCAAAAGCCTTCCTCTCACGCTTGAACTCTCCGAGCGCTTGCGCAACCGCGCGTCTAACCTTAGGATCCGCGTGTTTACTAGCTTCTATCAACGCATTCAGCGCGCGCTCTCCTCCAATGTTTCCGAGCGCCCTTGCGGCTTCTGCGCAAACGCCCCAGAAAGCGTTGGAAAGCACGATTTCGCGTAACGCGTCGACCACCTCATCCGTTTTGTGTTTCGTCAAAGAGCGTATCGCAAGCACTCTACAGTAAACGTGAGGATCTTGTTTTGCCTTTAAAAGCTTTGAGCGTAAGTCCTCTTCTATATTAAGAGCGCCCACTACACTCATCTCAGGGTCTACGCACACGTATTTGGGTCGCTCGCTAAGACGCACAAAAAAGGTTTGCCTCTTTTCTTCGACCACAAAGGAAAACCATTCGTCGCGAGAGTCAAAAACCGCCCTCACTTTAAGAGGTAGGGTGAAAACACCCACATCGGTTTGCTTTTGTTCGAACGTGATTTTGAGAGTTTGAGAGTCTTCGTAAGAGTAGCTCACGCTGAGCTCTGGATGGCCAGCCCTGTACACCCTTTCATCGAAGAACCACTCAAGGTTTCTTCCAGTTACCTCTTCAAAGCACTTTCGTAGGTCGTCGGTCTCCGCGTTTGAAAACTTGTACAGTTCAAGATACCTGTTTATCGCGCGCTTAAAGTTTTGCTCGCCAACGAGGTTCATAAGAGAGTTGAGCACAAGAGAGCCCTTTTCATAAGCGTGTCTATCGAAAACTTCTTCTGGAAGCGAGTAAAACTTGGTTGAGATTGGTCTGACATACCTTTTTGAAGCTTCCTCTAAGTACGAGTCGAGTTTTGTGACCAAGTCATAGTAAAACTCTTCAACTCCTTTGTCGCGCCTTAAGTAAAGCGCTTGGAAGAAAGTGGCAAAGCTTTCGTTGAGCCATATATGAGACCAGTCACGGCAGGTGACCAAGTCTCCAAACCACTGGTGCGCAAGCTCATGAGCGACGAGCGGGTCGCTACTGAAATCCAAGTGTGCGATTTCATCGTGTAAAGTGCGCTCGGTGAGCGTGGTCGCTGTTATGTTCTCCATTCCACCATAGGTAAAGTCGTAAACACACGTTTGCGCGTACTTTTTGTAAGGGTACTTAACACCTGTGAACTCTGAAAAGAAGCTCATCATGTCTCGCGTTTTTGAAAAGCTTCTTGGTGCGTCGCTCGCCCTTCCCTTTGGAACAACGTAAAGTAGCGGGATTCCATCCCATTCCTCTTTTAGAACATCGAACTCGCCTGCGCAAAAAGAGATGAGATACGTGGAGTGCGGTTGATCCATTAACCAGTGATACCTTTTTCTTTTTTGGTCCACTTCCTCTTCTTTTACAAGAACCCCGTTTGACACAACAAACTGCTCCTTAGGCACGATGAGCGAAAGCTCAGACGTGCACTTCATGTTTGGGTAGTCGTAAACGGGAAGCCAGTACCTGTTGTCTTCGGATTCTCCTTGAGTCCAAGCCTGATAAGGCTTGTTGGGATAGTGCTCGTCAGGGGTTATTATGAAAAGCCCTTTTTGTGGGTTTGTCACGGAGTAAGAGATGCGCACTTCAAACTGCTTTTTCTTAGGCGCTTCTATTGTGATTTGCTTTCCATCGTAATAGAAATCACAAGAATTTCCATCGACCCACACACCGTGGATCACGAAGTTCACGCCGTCAATCTTTATAGAGCTTGTAGACTCTTCTATTAGCTCGATTGAGAGGGTGCACTCGGCTTTAAGAGTCTTTGAGTGATACTCGAGCTCGCCCTCAAACTTTACGTGTCGAATTCTGTACAGCTTGTCCCTTGCGTATTTCGGTGAATAACCCGGAAAAACGAAATCCTTTCCCAACCTTGAAATATAAAATTCTCTTTCGTTGACGCTCATTGCGCACCACTTGCGCTAGTTCAAAACGTGCTATAAGCTCTTTTGTTAGTCAAAGCTTTTTAAGAAGAAAGCGCAATTAAACTGGATGGTTTATTCACCGCGTCACGTCACCATTGAAGAAGAAGCGCTCGGATTTCTTATGGGGTATGCCAAGGGCGCCTACCCACGTGAGGCGATTGTGATTCTAAGAGGTGTAGCAAAACAAGATGGGGAGGTGTTTGTCGAAGAAAGCGTGCTTCCACCAAAAAGGGTGGAGGGCCATGGCTTTTCACAGTGGTCTCTTATGGGCGTTGCCGACTTTAGGCTTGTCGGAATAGGTCACTCACACCCATCAGGGGTGCTCAAACCATCTGATGAGGATCTGCTAAATTTTGCGGGAAAGGTGCTTCTCATCGTTGGTCCTCCTTTTAGCTCGGAAAGGGATGCCGCTTTTTTCGATAGATTTGGTAATAGTGTGCCATTTTCTGTCAAGTGGAAGGGAAAAGAAAGGACGTTCAAAATCGAGTGAAAACCCTTTCTCTTCATGTGATGAAAAATTTGGGGTTCACGCACAAATTTTGAAACGCTTATAAGCAAGCGCGCACTCTCACGCTTGATCCACAAATGGTTGAGGCATACTGCGTAAAGTGCAGGGCAAAAAGGGAGATCAAGAACCCGCAGAAAGTGACACTGAAGAACAAGAGACCTGCGATTAAGGGAACATGTCCTGTTTGCGGCACTGCACTCTTCAGAATCGGCGCCGCATAAACACCCCCTTATTTTTTTTTTTTAAAAAGTTTAAATTTCACAACAAGTGATTAGCGCAAGCGGTTGGTGCTTTCGATGCCATTCAACGAAAAGAACGCTTGGAAAAGCATCAGAGAAACGTGGTCAGAGCTCATTAAAAGCGTGCAACGCCTACCCCCACATGTGGATCTTTTGATACACAAGTCTATCGTGGACGAGCCTTGGCTTTTCGGTTTCAGAAAAAGCCTAATGGCTTGGAAAAAGGGTTCGCTCAGAAATTGGAGGCTTGCGCTTCCAAACGGTAGGTGCATACACGTGCGCGAGTACAAGGACCACTTTAAAATTCACTGGGACATCGCCGATCCAAGAAAAAACCCGTTTAAGCACTTGGTGTACGACACACAGAGGCTTTTTAATACGCTAAAGCTCTCCTTTTTCGTCTCCACCGCCGCGCTTTTTGTGTACCGTCCAGAAACGATTCAAGCGATCATGGCGCTATTTAGAGCGTTTGTCGTTCCCTAAAGGTTTTTAGTGGCATGACCCTTTTTCAAGATCTCGCAGTATTTTTACAAAATCGGGGGTTAAGGGGGCGGAAAGCCTCGCCTCTTTGAGGAGCGAGGATGGATAGCCCCCTTATATTTAAATATGCTTTCTTCCAATTTTCTCTTGATGGCTAGGAGGGTTAAAGCGATCAGAGCTCCTGTTTCGATGAAGATCGCCCCATCTGAACCCCTCCTAACCCTCATAAACAACTACGTGAAGGCACTCCGTTTCGTCCTCTTTTGGTTAAAGGAAAACGTCCCGAACCCAAACGAGAAGGGAGTGTTGGGGAAAGTCCACGAGGGGTTATACACGAGGCTAAGGGAGGAGTATAATCTACCATCAAAGGTTGCTGAGGATTGTTATAGGGATGCACTTTCAGTGTACAAGGGATGGCTTAATAATCCTAAGAAGGGTAGGTTTCCGAGAGTGTACAAACCTACGGTATGGCTAACACCTAAAGCTAGTTATGACGTGTACTTCGAAGCAATGTCTGTTAGGATTGCTAGTGTTGGTGAACTACCAATCTTAGGTTATCCTAGAAACTTGAGGGAGTACATGAGCTGGAGGATGAAGGAGGCTAGGTTAGTGATCAAGGATGGTAAGGCTTTCTTAAAGGTGGTTTTTGAGAAACCGTTAGATAGTGTTGAGCCAAAGGAGAGTATTGCCGTAGATATTAACATGGCTGAGGTTGTAGTAGGAAAGGACGACAAACACTACGTTAGGATTCCTACTCGCCTTGAGGAGGTTCATCACTGGAAGTCTTTAGCTGAGAACCTACAGAAGAAATATCCTAGAATGTGGAGGGGGGGGGAATAAGAGGATCCTTCACAGGGTTCGCTCTTTTCATCTAAAGGCTAAGAGAGTCATGGAGGATTTCGCTAGGAAGGTTGGGAAGTGGGTTGTTGAAATTGCTGAAGATTTTGGTGCTAACATCATTAAGTTAGAGAACCTAAGGAATCTTATCAAGAACGTGGATAAACTACCGAAGGAATTTAGGGATAAGCTGTATCTTATGCAGTACCGTCGTTTGCAGTACTGGATTTCATGGCAGGCTAGGAAACACGGGATGGTTGTTGAGCTTGTTAATCCCAGTTATTCTTCAGTCTCATGCCCTAGGTGTGGTAGAAAAATGAGGGAGGTTTCCCATCGTTGGTTCACGTGTGCTTGTGGTTATGAGAATGATCGTGACGTTATTGCAATAGTTAATTTAAACGGGAGGGGGTCTCTGGCCCTCTCGACTGCCCCTCAAATGAGAGATGTAGACCCGAACCGATGAGGGGAACCCTCGCCCTTCAGGGCGGGGAGGAAGTCAGATACGCCACAATCCAAATTCGAAAAAAATTCTAAAGGCCTAAATTGTCGAACATTTACTTGTGATTACTAGTTTAGAAGATGTATCTAAAGGAAACAAATGTCTATTACTAAAAGAAATCAAGCAAAGTGTTTTTTCTTTTTCTAGAATTTTCTTCTAACAACGCAGGAATCTTTTTCTCAGCAATTTTGTTTGCCTGAGATATTAATTCTTTAATGCTGTGTTCTGTAGTTTCAACACGTGTCACAGCGCAGATCGCAACTGCTTTCAAAAACGTGATGATTTCGGTTTTTGTCGCGTCCGCTTGAGAAAGCGCGTCATTCATTTCGTTTAACATTTGTTCTACGCTTTTTGCAAGATCGGTTTCCATAACCGCATTCCGCTTTTTTCTTGCGACTATTACTAGCGTTTTATTTAGACTCGAGTTATTTCTTTTTGCAACCAATCTAGTCAAAAGCTCTGATGTTACAGGCCATACTCTGCTCACATAAAATTGTGAGGTAATTAAAGCTTGTATTATAGTTTCCCATGCGCTAAAAGACTTATGCGTAAACCATAAGATTAGCACTCCGTCATCTTTGAGCACTTTGTGGCACTCTTTTAAAAAGATGCTCATTTCTTGCGTGAATCTTTCTTTGTTAAAACTCGTGGTGCTCTCATTGCTTCGAACTATGATTTCTCCAGAACGAGGCACTTTTTCTGATTTAAGACACCAATCCGGATGATAAGATGTAAATTCAGAGCCTATGTAGGGGACAAGAATCAACCTAAACACTTGCCAGAAGAACTCGCTTATATCGCTATAAATGTGTGTGTCGTAGTAGGGCGGATCGACGTTTATCACGTCTACTTTAATACTACCTAACAACGAAGATAACAACCGACTGTCTCCATTAACTATCTTTATGTTTTCTCCAAGTCCACCGATTGAGTTACATAATTCTTCCAAAATGGGATATATTCCACCTTCTGTCTTTATTACATCTTTGGTCTTGGGTTCAAATATCCATCTTAAATTTCTGTATGGCACAATTGCTTCGCAGAACCATTCGCTATAAGATATTTTCCTGCTTTGTGCGTAACTCCCTATACCATCTCTTATCGTTCCGTTCTTCCAACTTGTGAATATACAATTGTAGTCTGCGAGTTTGCTAACTCCAAAAGACAAATACAACGATAACGCAGCCCCCAATTTTCCTAATGGAAGCAACGCTTCGGCTTTCTTACGCGCGTATCTGATAAGTGTTCCAATTGCGAGAAGCTGTCGAGGATTAAACAGTTCATACCAGTGCTTTATACCATATTGCCTTAACGCGTAGAACACATCGTTTTCCGTTGGTATTTCATTTAGAAACAAAAAGTTTTCCAAATCATTAAACTTCTTACTCAACTCTTTACAAGCGTCTAAGAAAAGGTTGTTGTCGTTTGCGTCACAAACAACATATTTTTTTCCTGTTTGCCTTATTAACAAAACGTAAGTTGAAAAGATTTTATCTGAATCCACATTACCATTTTTCAGGTTTTCAAGAATTTCCACGTGAGCGTTTGTCCATTCCGTGTACGCGTCCTTTTTTGTAATTGGATTACTGCAGTAAGGACATTTGATCAAACCTCTTTTAGAAGTTTCATAGGGTAATTTTGTGGGTTGTTTCGTCAGCGCTATGTTAAATTCTTTCGAATTGAACTGCAAAAGAATGTAAACATCATCACTAACCTGAGCATTTTGAATCAATGGAATCTTTCCGCCACATTTTTTACACTTTATTCCTCTTGCGATGATGTAACCTTCTGCGTCTTTAGGATAAAATCTACCCAATTCGTTTTGAGCAAACAAGATGAGTTCTATGAACTCTTCATTGGCGAGTTTGGCAAGCTCTTTGCCAAATACAGATGGATATTCTACTGTGCCTTTGAGAATCAAGTACGCTACTGGATTGTAGTCTATCGCAATCGACTTAAAGCCTAGCCTTAAGCTTTCTAAAGGTATTGAACCTCCTCCGGCCATGGGGTCGCACACCACTATGTCTTCGGGCTTCTTTGAGTCTCGTAATAAAATTTTACGGATCAAGTCTTTGTCAGGATTGGCGTAAAAAAGAAGCGGTGGATGATTCGCTTCAATACATTCACGGGTTTTATTGTCCCATCCAAGAGCTTGCATGAATGTCTTTGCGTCAATTTGCTCGGGAAAAATCGCGCCTAGTGTCAAAGCTCTACTTATTGAGCAAGGTCTTCTTGCAAACCAAGGATGCAAACTTCTGATTTTGGGGTCGAAAAAATTTCTTCCAATTTTTTTGATTATGTGTTCAGGTATCCCAAGTTCCCTACAATGCTTGATATAGGCGGCAACAGCCTTATACGCCATTTCTATCGCCGCATCTCTATTTATCTCACTTATGGGAAACCATTTCTCAATCAGAGTTTTTTTCATTTTGTCCACACTTTTTTTGTAGTAAACTAATATAGTTAATCATACACACCGCAACTATGAATTCTTTTTGTAGATGCATTATATTTATATTGTATCTACAAAATATTTAAATTTTGTGATTTATTAACCTCATAAAATGGCTAAGGTGAAAATCACAATAGAAGGTTATGAAGTTATCGAAAAAACTGTTAAGGGTGGAGGAAATTCTGGAAGAGTTTATTTACCCAAATCTTGGATAGGTAAAAGGGTCAAAATAATCTTATTAGATCGTGTCAACAAAGATGCGAACCAGACTTAAAGTCGATTAAAAATGGCTATTCCAGAAAAGGTCTCAAATCACATCATTAATCTTTTATTTAAAAGCGTAAGAAAAAAATTGGAAAAATATAAACCAGAAACAGCTCACATGCCTTTTCATTTTAAACTTTTAGGCAGAGATCGTTATGCGATGTTTTCTTTTATACAATCCATTAATACTTCTTTTGGTGGTATTTGGGAGCAAATCGCTGTGATTCTCGCCAATAACGCAGGCTTTTTCGCAAAAAGACAATATTTGTTGTTAGGGAAAATAGACCACCAAACTCAAAACGTGATTCAGAATATTCATGAAAGATTAAGAAGAGGAGAAATGGTTGCAAATAAGAAGCAAGAAATTGAATTAATTCGTCAAAGTATTAAAAAGGGAAGACCAAAGAAAGACCCAGATTCGTATGTTGATTTGTACGTTAAACGACAGAACGAAGAAAACTATTTTGATATTACTAGTGCAAAACCAAACAAAAAAGAATTTGCTTCTTTAAAACTAAAACTATTAAAATGGACTGCACTAAGATTAAGCCAAAAAAAGAGCGCTAATGTTGTAACTAGACTTGCAATACCATATAATCCATACTATCCTAAACCGTATCAGCGTTGGACGTTGGAAGGTTTATACGACTTACAAAGAGGAGAAATCCTGATTGATGCAGATTTTTGGAACTTTGTGGCTAACGACGATGTCTATAATGAACTGTTAGAAATCTTTGAAATTGCAGGAAATACTCTACGAAAAGAGATTGACGAAAAATTTGAAAAGTTTGCTTTATGACTTTTTTGAAGCTTCAGATCGAACAAAACCGCTATTTGAGCTCAAACGCTTTCCATAAATTTAAATTCCTAAAGTGCGCAATGTTTCCCGCTTTTTCACAATTCAGCTTGGTGGGTCACGCAGCGTTAAATCGTCACAAAAAATGATTGTGCCCATATAAAACACTAAGATTATGCGCTCGGCAATGCGCTATCCACTTACAAAATGCTTAAATTAATAGCCGACGATTTAATATTGTATGCCAAGCCACGGTTCGCTCACAAAAGCTGGAAAGGTCAGGTCCGCAACTCCTAAGATTCAGCCAAAAGAAAGAAGGGCGCCAGTTCCAAGAATAAAGAAGCGCACGCTTTACTTTAAGAGATTTGTTTACAACTCACAAGCTTCTCAGCAACAAGCGAGCGCTGAAGCGTAAAGACGGAACAAATATATTCCACACCGCTATTAAACCTTGAAATGAAGGCTTATTTAGCGTCCACAATCTACGGTTGCTTTCTTGTTGATTCCACTGGAAAGGTTGTCAAAGCGCTCAGGTGTTCACCAAACGATCAAAGCGCGATTTCAACGCTTCTTGAAGGCGTTGAAAAGCTAGGAATCGAAAAAGTTGAAACGATAGAACCAGAGCTAGCCAAATTCGCACAGCTTGTTCAGCCAAACCCAAGTATAGCAAGCATTTACTCACACGAGAGTTTCGCGCAGAGTTTAGGTCTTTCAAAGGACGAAGTGTATGAGCTTGTCAGGTCAAGCGCTTTAGAAGCCACAAAAAAGGGAATCACAGAAGCGTCGGCGCAGCTTGACAAGGTGGTCGCGCAAGCGGTGAAAGCTGTTGATGAGTTTGACAAAACGCTCAACATTTTCGCCTCTCGAATTAGGGAGTGGTACGGACTTCATTTTCCAGAACTTGGCGAAATGATAGAAGACCACTCTTCTTACCTCAGATTGGTTTCAAAGGTTGGGCTAAGAACCAACTTTACTCTAGAGCGCTTGCTTTCTCTTGGATACAAAGAAGAAAACGCAAAGAGGATCTTGGAAAAAGCGAAAAACTCAATTGGCGCGCCGATGAGCGAAGAAAACTTCGAACCAATTAGAATAATGTCTGAAGCGGTTTACCAGCTTTACAGTCTTAGAAACAGCTTGACTAGTTATATCGACAGGCTAATGGCAGATGTTGCGCCTAACCTGCGTGGTTTTGCTGGGCCATTACTTGGCGCAAGGCTTATCGCGCTTGCGGGAAGCCTTGAAAAGCTTGCAAAGTTTCCTTCTAGCACGGTTCAAGTTTTGGGCGCTGAAAAAGCGCTTTTTAGGGCGATAAGGAAGGGCGCAAAACCTCCGAAACACGGTGTGATCTTTCAAGACCCCGTGATTCACACTGCGCCGAAGTGGCAAAGGGGAAAAATAGCAAGAGCGTACGCTGGAAAGCTGAGCATCGCCGCGCGTTTGGACTTTTACGGTGGAGAGGACTTGTCGGACAAACTGAGAGCCGAATTCGAAGCGCGAATAAGGGAAATAAAGCAAAAATTCGCAAAACCACCACAAAGCGTGTCAAAGCGAAAGATGCGAAAAGCTTAAGTAGGGGAGCTTACTAACTTTAGGTTAGTAAGTGGTGATTAATGATGACCAACACACCGGTTGAATTAAGGGTTGCTGAAGCTCTTCCTCGCGATGTCGGAAGGGGAATTGCGAGAGTCGACGCAAAAGTGATGAAGGACTTAGGGCTACAAACTGGCGACGCGCTCGAAATCATAGGAAAGAGAAAAACGTATGTGAAGGTGCTTCCCACTTACGTTGACGACTACGGACGTGGAATAATTAGGCTAGACTCGTACACGAGAAACAACGCGGGTGTGGGAATTGACGACAAAGTGAAGGTTCAAAAGGTTGAAGTGAAGAACGCAGAAAAAGTTGTTCTTGCGCCAACTGAGCCTTTGCAGATAATAGGCGCAGAGGATTACCTTGCGCAGGTTCTTTTGGGAAGAATAATCACGCGAGGAGACGTTATACCGATAACGATTATGGGAAGAAGAATAAATCTGAGCGTGATATCCACCCAACCAACAGGTCCTGTGATAATCGCCGAGGAAACGAACATAGAGCTTAGCGAAAAGCCCCAGACCATTGAGAACATTCCGCGCGTTTCCTACGAAGACATCGGCGGAATGAAGGACGTGATTCAAAAAGTGAGAGAGATGATCGAGCTACCGCTAAGACACCCAGAGCTCTTTGAAAGGCTGGGAGTTGAGGCTCCAAAGGGTGTTTTGCTGTACGGCCCGCCTGGCACAGGAAAGACTTTGCTTGCGAAGGCGGTGGCAAACGAAACCAACGCGCACTTTATCAGTATAAGCGGTCCTGAGATCATGAGCAAGTTCTACGGAGAAAGCGAGCAAAGACTTCGCGAAATCTTTGAAGAAGCGCAGAAGAACGCTCCTTCGATAATCTTTATCGACGAAATCGATAGCATCGCTCCAAAAAGAGAGGAAGTGACTGGGGAGGTTGAAAGAAGGGTTGTGGCGCAGCTACTCACACTCATGGACGGGTTACAGTCGAGAGGGAAAGTGGTGGTGATCGGTGCGACCAACAGACCAAACGCGCTCGACCCCGCTCTTCGTAGACCTGGTAGGTTCGACCGAGAAATCGAAATCAAGGTGCCCGACAGGGACGGCAGGCTTGAAATCCTCCAAATTCACACAAGAGGAATGCCACTTGCGCCCGATGTCGACTTAAACAAGCTTGCGGATGTGACGCACGGATTTGTGGGCGCGGACCTTGCGGCGCTCGCAAAGGAAGCGGCTATGGCCGCGCTAAGAAGGGTTTTACCTCAGATCGACCTTAACCAAGAAAAGATTTCTGCGGATGTGCTCAACAAGATAACCGTGACCATGGCGGACTTTGAGCAGGCGCTCAAAGAAGTTCACCCGTCGGCGATGAGAGAGGTGCTCATAGAAAAGCCAAACGTGCACTGGGACGACATTGGCGGGCTAGAAACGGTAAAGCAAGAGCTTAGAGAAGCGGTTGAGTGGCCACTCAAATACCCAGACTTGATGGAAAAGGCAAAGGTGAGCCAGCCCAAGGGAATTTTGCTGTACGGCCCGCCTGGCACAGGAAAGACTTTGCTTGCGAAGGCGGTGGCAACTGAAAGCCAGGCAAACTTTATCGCGGTGCGTGGCCCTGAGCTACTTTCAAAGTGGGTCGGAGAGTCGGAGCACGCGGTAAGAGAAATCTTTAGAAAGGCAAGGCAGGCCGCACCTTGCATCATCTTCTTTGACGAAATCGATGCTCTTGCGCCAGCACGCGGAAGTGGCGCAGACTCACACGTGAGTGAAAGGGTTGTGAGCCAGCTACTCACAGAGCTAGACGGCATTGTGCCACTCAACAATGTCACAGTGATCGCCGCAACCAACAGGCCAGACTTGATAGACCCGGCTTTGCTAAGGCCTGGCAGATTCGACAAGATAATCGAAGTGCCAATGCCCGACGAAGCCGCTCGAAGACAGATCCTTGAAATACACCTAAGAGGCAAAACTCTTGCAAAAGACGTGGACCTTAACAAGCTTGCGGCTCAAACATCTGGTATGAGCGGTGCAGAGCTTGCGGGTCTTGTTCAAACCGCGTCGATGCTTGCGGTAAGAGAGTTCATCGACAAGTACGGCGATGAGTACAAGAAGCACTTGAATGAGTTTGCGATCACGATGGCACACTTTGAAGAAGCGCTAAAGCAACTCAAGTCAAGACTACCAGTGAGAAGGACTGAGCTCAACCTCACCCCTTAATTTTTTAAAGCGCGTAACGGCAGTGAATGTATCCCTTGACCCTTCTTACAAAATAAGGACAAGTAAGGCACTTTAGCGCTGGCGACTCGCCACCAACCATTGGGCAGTTCACCGCATCGGTTTTCATCGACTCAAGAAAGCTTTTTCCCACTTTTAGCTCTCTTAAACTTTTGTAAAGCTCTTTATCAGGCGTGAACGGTTTTGAAACCTTGTAGATTGCGATTTCGCGAACCTTGTCCATTGTAACATACTTGTACGAGCTTGGTATAAGCGTTTAGTTTTGCACAAACTGGGAGAGGTGTTCGTGAACCACTACCCACTTACCTCGCTTTTTCACCAAAACGAAGGTTGCGCGCGACCTTTGCGTGAACCTTTTTGCTTCGAAGTTATAATCGTTCACGAATATTCCGCCATAGTTCAAGTAGCAAGTGGCCACGGCGCAATCGCCATACGTTTGTATCTTTAGATCCTCGATTAGGCAACTAAAGTCTGTGATGTTGGTGAAAAGCACTATGTCAAAGTGCCTTGCGCTGTCGCCCTCTAACCTTTCGAAAGGAGGAAGGTCGCTGAACTTTGTGTAACCTTCGTCCCAGCTATTGAGCTCTTCTAGCTTTTCAAAGTCCTTGTTTCGCGCGGCTTCGAATATCGAGCTAATCACCCGCTTGATTTCTGCTCGCTCCCTTTCTGACATACCTATTTTACTTTTGAAAAACGCTTAAGCTTTGTTCATGTGTCATCTTCTCGAAAAACGCCCAAAATTGGCTGTTTCATTTCGCTCGTCAAAACTCCCCTTCCCATACCCTCTGTGTTATAGTGGTAACCGTACTCTCCTTTTTTGTTGAGCGCAATTAGCCCGATCGTCCCACTCCCAAACCTTTTTGTGATCATTTCAACTCCTTGTTTTACGGCGTCCATCGGTGTTTCGCCATGTGCCATAAACTCCACCACGCTTTTACACAAAGAGGTTCTTATCGCGTACTCACCAATCCCTGTGGCAACAGCTCCCCCAATTGAGCTATCGGCGTAAAAGCCAGCGCCAGCGATTGGCGAGTCTCCGACACGACCAGAAAGCTTAAGCCAGTACCCTCCCGTGGAAACACCAGCTGAAATCTTGCCATTTTTGTCGAGCGCAATCGCGCCAACTGTTCCTAGCTTACTAAATAGCGCCTTGTTTTTCGGAAACTTGTTTGAAGACTCAAGCCACTCCTTCTTTAATTCGTTTAACCGCTGTAACTTCTCCTGTGTGACCAAAGAAGTGTCTTGTTTTACTCCTAGTGCTTCAAGAATTCTGAGCGCACCATCGCCAACTAGCAACACGTGGTCCGTTTTTGTCATCACCAAATGGGCGGCAACAATAGGGTGTCTGACGTTTCTGAGTGACGCAACGGCACCTACCGAAAGCTCTGAACCGTCCATAAGCCCTGCGTCAAGCTCCGCGTAGCCATCGACGGTCAAACTGCACCCTACACCAGCGTTGAACGCACCACACTCTTCCATTACGTAAATCGCTTTGATCACCGCTTGTAGAGAGTCGCCTCCTTCTTCCAAAACTTTGTAGCCCTCTTTCAGCGCAACGCCCAAAAATTTTCTGTAATCGTCAAGCCTTTCGTGTGTTCGAAGAACACCAGCACCGCCGTGAATTATGATGCCAAAAGTCATATCACTCTTATATATTAAACTTTTTTTAAAGATATTGCGAGTCGAAAACACCTTTTGAAAAATTTTAATAATTTTTTATTCAAATCCAAAAATTATAGATTTATGACACTACTAATATTTACTCGAGAAAAGTTTTTATATTTAAGTGTATAACTCGTTTTATGTCGAACACTTCGAAAGAAGTCAGAAGCGCTCCCAACGTTTTTCTGAGAGAGAGTACTGGATTAGTAAAAGAAGCTAACGCACTAGATATTCTTGGTCTTGCTACACTAAACATTGGAATTGGAATTGGCGCAGCATGGGTGTTTTTTTGGGGTCCTTATTACGCACCTGGAGGAAACATAGCGCTAGGCATCATTTTAGTCGCTCTACCAATGATATTTGGTGCGCTAAGTTGGGCTCTGCTGGCAACAATAATGCCGCGCTCTGGTGGTGATTACGTCTTTAATAGTAGGATTCTACATCCTCTTTTGGGCTTCTTTTCCAGTTTTGGTTGGGTGGTATCACAGTATATTTGGTTAGGACTTGAAGCAGCATGGATAGCTAATCCTTATGGTTCTTCATTTGCGTATATGATGGGTTGGAACTCTATAGGTCAGTTCCTAAATAGCGGAATGGGAATGTTTACAGTAGGTCTTGTTATAATTTTACTTTCTGTGTTATTATTACTAAAAGGGCTTAAGTATCTTTTACGATTTCAAGCAGTAATGTTTTTGTTTGGTGTGCTCATGTTTCTTATTAGCTGGGTAATTTTTGCTAGTAATTCACCAAAAACATTTCAATTAGCTTGGGACGCTTATAGTTCAAAATTTGGTTCAGCGTCATATCATGACATTTTGATGCTCGCTCAAAATGCAGGAATAAGCATGACGCCCTCTTTAATGCAGGCGATTCTCATTATGCCTGTGGTATTTTGGTCTTTAGGTTATCCTTACTTTGGCGCGTACATCGCAGGCGAGACCAAAAACGTTAGAAAAAGTGTGCTTTTTGGTCTTGTTGGAGCTGTTGTTTTAACTTCTTTGTTTTATTTGCTCACAGACTATTTTATTGAAAGAAGTGTTGGACACGAGTTCCTTGCAAGCATAGCATACGTGGCAGGTAATGGCCTTTCACAGTATAAAATTCCAGTAACTCCCTTCTTTAATTTTCTTGCAGGTATCCTTACTCAAAATCCAATTCTAAAATTTCTTCTTGGCTGGGGAATGGTGGCAACCGTTTTGGTATGGGCTCCCTATTCTTTATTAGGTCAAACACGAGTGGCACTTGCTTGGTCTTTTGATAGACTTGCTCCTTCTTTCTTGGGAGACGTGAGCGAAAGGTTTCACTCGCCACTCAAAAGCCTATTGTTTTTCGCTTTAGGTGGTATTATAGTTCTGTATATCTATTCTTTCTATTATCCTCAAATGCTTGTGTCTTTTACTGCGATAATTGCTGTTGTTGCCACTACATTCTTGTTCACTTCAATCTCAGCTATCATTGTGCCTTTTAGAAAAAATGTAAAAGAGTTGTACGAGTCTTCACCTGTTAGCTATTACAAAATAGGAAAACTTCCATTTATAACGCTATGCGGCATAGTTTACCTTTCACTTCTTTTGGTTGTTCTTTACTTTTACTTAACAAATCCAGCTTATGGCGCACTTTACTATCCTTCAATTGAACTGATATCAGGAACTTATGTAGCGGGTGCGGCACTCTATTTTATTGCCAAGTATTACAGAAAGAAACAAGGGATAGAGTTAGAACTTGCTTTTAAGGGGCTCCCACCGGAATGATACAAAGCCTTAAAAAATTTGATTACCATTATAGGCAATTAAAATTATTTAAAATTTAATGTTCAGATTACGGGTTGGCGAACGAAGTCTTCAAAGCGATGAAAATCGTTATCCAGGCACGTTTGTACTTGGCGCAAAAAGCACAAATGAGCTTTTTCTTTTGGACGAACCGCTTGAAAGCGGTGCAAGGGTTTTTGTGTCCACAGACAACGGAACACGCGGTTTTAAGGGATTTGTGACACAGCTTGCGCGCTCAATTCTTGAAAGCGAAAGGTTCGACGCGTTATCCGAACACCATCTTAATAATACGTAACATTTATCACTTTACTTAATAATAGAAGTCGTTATGATTTATGATGTTATAATCATTGGCGGTGGAGCATGGGGCTGTAGCACCGCAATGAACCTATCAAAACGGGGTAAAAAGGTTTTGGTTTTGGAGAGAGGTTATTTGGCATACGCTCAAAGTGGACACACAAGCGCTATTATTAGACAGTTCTATTCTCACGAGGAAACTGCAAAGATCGCTATGCTTAGCCTAAGGTACTTCAGAGATTTTAAGCAAAAAACTGGTTTGACGCACACTTGAGACAAACTGGTTTGCTGGTTATTTCTGATGATAGTGAAAGCATTAAGCGTACTGTGGAAGTTTTGAAAAAAATCGGAGCAAAATGTGAACTTTTGGATAAGGATAGAGTTAAAGAAATTGAACCTTCTATTTCTTTATCGAATGATGAAGTGTTTGCGTTCGAACCAGACGCGGGATATGTTGATCCTATAGCAACGGTGTGGGGGTTTGCTCAATGCGCAAAGGGTTTTGGAGCGCAAATTTTAGAAGGGGTAAAAGTTAAAAAGATATCAAGACAAAAAGACTGGATTATTGAAAGCGATAAAGGAACATTTGAAAGTGAGAAGGTGATAGTTGCCGCGGGAACAAACACACCTTTTTTAATTCGTGATTTAGGCTTTAACCTACCAATATACCTCTTTCCTTTTCCAATGTGTTATTATAGAAGACCATATGGAGCTAAATCGCTAATGCGAGTGATCTTTGATTCCACAAACAATTACTATGCAAGACCTGAAGGCGAAAGCGAAATTCTTGTTGGACCAATGCATGATGAAATGACTTATGCTGAGTCCTCTGCTATTGCTGTTGACAAGAATCTTTATTGGGCTGACAAAAATCCAGACTGGATAGGTAGAATCGACTTTGATTTAAGTTCGGCGTATTCTCGGGCGCTTTCTATCAGGTTTCCAGAACTTTCTGAAATTCATCCAAGTAGAGATTTTGTACCCCTTTTGGACGTAACACCAGACTGGCAACCAATTATTGACGAATTGCCTGGTTTTGATGGTTTATTTGTCGCATGTGGTTCAAGTGGTCACGGCTTTAAGTTATCGCCATTAATAGGAGAAATTTTTGCGGATTTTGTGATAAGTGGCAAGCCTCCAAGTTTTGCGCGTGCTTACTCGCTATCACGCTTTAGGATGTGACAAATAATGGAAATAACTGGTAGCTATACTGTGTCTCAAGATATATCCACTGTGATCAGTTTATCCTCGGATATGACAAAAATTGCGCCTTGCTTAAAAGGGGTAACTCAGGTTGAAAAACTAACACCCGAAAACTTAATAGGAAGAATAAAAGTGAGTGTCGGAATAGTTAAAGGAACTTTTGACCTAAACGCGACGGTAAAAAAACTGAGCGAAGATTCGATAGAGCTTATGCTTATACTAAAAGGCACTTTAGGAACTGCTGAAGGGATTATAGTAGTAAAAGCATCAAATCTACAGGGTAAAACACAGCTCACTTGGAAGGGGGATGTAGAATTAAAGGGTTTAGCGGCAAACATAGGAAAGAGTTTAGTGGAGCAGGTTTCCAATTCTCTTGTTGAAGAGATATACAAATGCCTCTTTCGATAGTCTTAAATTTTTATTTTTTCAATTAAGCCTGCAACTCCGTCCCTTGCAAATTTAAGAATGATTATGACTATCGCCGCGAACAAAAGTGTGTTATAGCTACTTGTGTACACAGTTAGAGTTTGTGATAATGGAATTACGATCAATGAGCCTATTATTGGACCATAAAATTTTCCTAGACCACCTATAACGCTTATGAATATTATCGTGGCCATAACATCCAAACTTGCAAGCGAAGGACTTGCATACCCCACCAAATGCACAAAGAAACTTCCGCACACACCAGTCCAAAAACTACTTAGTGCAAAAGTGATTAGTTTTATAAAGGTTGAATTTACACCATTCATTTTGGCTGCTTCTTCGTTTTCCTTAATACTTTGCATAAAAAGACCGAACTTTGAGTCCACTACAAGCTTAGAAGAAACTAAAAAGCTTACCATAATAGCAGCCGATACAAAATAATAAGCCAAAGTCTGTCTATATGGCGATGCACTTAATAGGAACTGAGTGGGCATGCCCTCATACCCGCCTGTAAAGTTGTACTGAGCCAAAATAAGGTAATAAACCACTATAGTAAAACCAAATGAACTAAGAGCGAAGTATATCCCTTTTAGTCTTAAACTCACAAGTCCTAGTAACAAACCCACTATTAAAGAAAAGATGCCCCCAAGCAAAATCGAATAGGAAAGAAAATGCGGAAAATATTTGGTAATTATCGCAGACGAATATCCTCCTATCGCTAACAAGGCTGGTTGACCAAAAACTCAACTGAGCCAGCGTATCCAGCTATGAGATTCCAACTACCCGCTAGTACGATATAATAGCTTACAAGTATGTAGATATAAACGTAATAAGAGCCAAAAATGTTTAGAATAAATGAGCTTACAAATAATGCTACCAAACTCGTAAAGAAAAATGTGTTTTTATTCATTGCTTTTATCGAAAAATTCGATGTTGTCTTAAAAATTTTTCTTTAACGATACTCAATGTTGGTAAATAACTCGTTTTTACAAGCTCATCGCAAATGCGCCTAATCACTTCGCTTGCGCTTTCTTCGTACGCTTCTAGCACAAGCTTTTTCACTTTTTTACCGTTTTCGGTTTGATAAGATCGCTTAACATGAATAATTGCTCTATTAAGGAAGCATCGTCTTACACAAAAAAGGATCAGTAAAGGAATTGACCACTAATTTACAAATACTCATAAGAATTGGCTACACATAAAATTGAATTAATTGTTATTTCAGACATTCCCAAATTAGGATTTATAATGAATTATCATAAAAAATAGGATTATATAGAAAAGATTCATCAGATTTTTAGTTTTTATCATTGGTAGTTAGCCCAACCTCTGATTGCTTTTGTATTAAAAAAGTAGTTACTCTATTTTTAGTTATCTTTTTCGTCTAAAAGCGTTTTAAGCATTCAGTCTAACTCAACGAGTGTTAATCGCTGTTTCTTGTGATCACTTAAAATTTTTCCACAAAAAGTTTAAATACAATTTCTTATCTTTACTTCTATATGTCAAAGAAAACAGGTTTTTCTAAAATCTTGTTAGCTGTTGTAATTTTGGTTATAATCGTAGCAGTTAGCATTGCCGCTGGCTTGTACTACTCAAATAGGTCTAACACCAAGCCTCCAATAGTTTTAGGTGTGTTGACACCTTTATCCCCTCCAGCCGATTACATTAGCGGAAGACAAATACTAGTCACCGCCCAGATTTTTGCGAATTACACCAATTCTCATGGTGGTTTGCTAGGTAGAAAGGTTGTCGTGGTGTCTCAAAATGAAAACTTAGACCCTTCTCAAGCAATAGCCTCTTTACAGCAAATGGTTACTCAAGACCATATAGTTGGACTTATTGGACCTTGGGAAAGTTTGGTCGCTCTTCCTGTTGCTAATGCGACTCAAAGCTATCCCGTAATCACATTCTTTACATATAGTTGGTCTGACGCGATTACGGCAAACCACTATAAGTATGTCTTTAGAGTCGGCGTGTTTAACTCAATAATTGGCGCTCAGTTAGCCAAGTACTTAGAATGGGCGAACATAAGCAATAACATCGTGATACTCGCTGAACAGTCCCCATTTGGTATCGGTTTTGCTCAAGCGCTGAACCAGTCGATTCATTCGTACAACCAAAGTGCCATAGTTAACACTTACTACACGCCACCTGGAATTACAGATTACACATCTGTGCTATTAAAGATAAACAGTCTGACTCCTACACCAAAAGCGTTGGTGGTAGCACTCAATGTACCAGGTGTGATAACAGCTAATAAGGAAATTTACGATATGGGATTACAAAACAAAATGAAGGTAGTTCAAGCAGTGGACTGGCCAACGTATGATGGTGGAGTGAGTTGGTGGCAAGCTGTGGGCCAAGCGGGTGTAGGAGGTGTATACGCAAGTTACGCACCACCCCATCTTAAGGTTTACACCGCACTCAGGACAGTATTACGTCCAACAGTTCGAAAAGATTGAAGGACACCCGCCTGCGTTTTGGTTGATATGGTATTGGGATTGCTTAAGAATTTGGGCGCAAGCGATTCAAGCAACTGGGTCTACAAATCCTGATGTTTTGGCTAATTACATTGCTAATATCAATATAACCGCAAGCACTGGTGGCTATATAACCTTTATAAATAATCCGACACCAGGAAGTCCATATTGGCACCAGTGGGTTGGGTACCAACAATACATTTATCAATTTACTCAGTACAACCAATCAACCGCTGATACTCAGTGCATCTATCCTCCAAACGCATGTTAGAAGGTTGAACTGAGATTCCTGAAAGCTTTTTAATAAGCCTTTTAATCAACGGATTGGTTTTAGGCGCTATTTACTCATTAATGGCCACAGGAATAACACTAGTTTATAGCATTCTACGCGTGATAAATTTTTCGCAAGGTGAACTCTTCACACTTGGGGGCTATGCGCTCTATTATTTTTCTATGACACTAAAACTTCCAGACGTCTTTGGGTTGTTATTCGTCGCATTAGTAGGGTATCTTTGTGCGTTAGCTATCGAGCGAGCGATTATTAGAGACGTGTACAAACCAGCGTTAGAACGACCTTCTGAGTATGCGCTTATGGCGACATTTGCGTTGAGCATTCTTTTACAAAATTTAATGCTTAACGTTTTTGGGTATACTATAAAGACTCCGCCCGCGTTTCTTGTTGGTGGATTAAGAATAATGGGCTACACACTCACTTGGGATAGAATTTTGGCTGCCGTCTTGGCAAGTGTGGTTTACTTAGCGCTTTATCTTTTTATAAAAACGAGCTGGACAGGCAAAATTTGGCAGGCTTATGCGCAAAACAGAACGGGTGTGTCCATTTTGGGTGCACATGAAAGCCGCATTGGTATGCACTCATTTAGCGTTGCAGGAATGTTGTCCGCTTTAACTGGAGCTTTAATTGCACCAGTGTATTCTGTGTATCCAAACGCAGGAACGTTACCACTTATTATCGGTTTTGTGATAATCGTGATAGGCGGACTCGGCTCAATCGAAGGTGCATTTATAGGAGGGTTAATTGTTGGATTGACGCAATCGCTTGTTACGGGATTTTCATCCGCTGCTTACGGCTACGCAAGTATTTTTCTCATTATGATATTTTTCCTTTTAATTCGACCTAGGGGGATACTTGGCGAAGTTGAACGAATTGCTTAATTCGTTCACTTCTTTAAAAGCCAGCTTGCTACTATAGATTCAAGTTGCGCCTCAACAGCGCGTTTAGGACCTTGATTTGTGACTGTACCCTGCTCTAACACGTAAACATAATCAGCGACGTTTATACCTTCTTTAACGTTTTGCTCCGTTAGAATTAGGGTTTTTCCCTCTCGTTTTAAATTCGAAATATACTCGTATATTCGTTGGGCTATTTTTGGAGACAATCCAGCAGTAGGTTCGTCAAGCAAAATAATTTGAGGGTTTAGCATTAAACTCCTTGCTATAGCCACGATTTTTTGCTGCCCACCACTTAACTGAACAACTGGTCGATCAAAGTGGCTTTTTATTTCACCAAAGATTTCAACAACTTCTAAGAATCTTTTTTCAATTAAAGCCTTTTCCAAACCTATAATCACGCCCGAAATTTTTATGTTATCTTTTACAGAAAGAAAAGGAAAAAGCTGGTTGTCTTGTGGGATATAACTCATTCCCATGAGTATTCTTTCACGAATGCTCAAGTTTGTTACATCCTTTCCGTTTAAGTGAATTGAGCCTTCAAACGCTTTTAGAAGTCCATAAATCGTTTTGAGCAAAGTGGATTTACCAGAGCCGTTAGGTCCGATTATCAAAGTGATTTGTGCTTTAGGAGCTTCCAAATTCACACCGTTTAAGATTGCAATTCCTGGTAAGTATCCGCTGACTAGTTTTTCAGTTCGTAGACTCATGTATAACACCCATAAATGCCTCAATGACGTTTTTTTCTTTCAAAACTTTTTCTGGTTCACCTTGAGCGATTAAGCGACCCTGATCCATTACACCTATTTTATCTGCAATCTGTAAAACGCTTGAAAATACATGCGTCACTATCAAAAAGGTGGTGCCTGAAGAGCTTTTTTGTTTTATTTTTAATAGAAGTTTTTGTGTCAAAGCAGGAGAGACACCAGCAAATGGCTCATCAAGAACAACCAAAAGCGGATCGCCGATTAGCGCTCTCAGAGTGTCCACCAGCTTCGCTTGTCCACCAGAAAGTGTGTTAGCTTTTTTGTGTGCTATGTTTTCCAAGTTAAATTCTTTTAAAGTTTCAATTGCTAATTCATATGCTTGTTTTTCATCAAGATTTTCCTTTGCGAAACACGGAACTAATAAATTTTCTAGCACTGTAATTTTGAGCCACAATTGAGGTATCTGAAAAGAACGCCTGATTCCTCTCAATCTCTTGTCATACGGTGGTAGTCCACTTGTTTTTGCACCGTTTATTTTAACGAATCCTTTACTCGGTGAGTAGAAGTTGGTTATCACGTTAAGAGAGTGGTTTTACCAGCACCATTTGGCTCCTACAAGAAAAAACACTTCTCCTTTATTTACTTCAAACGATACGCCGTTAAGCGCTTTAATTCCACCGAATTCTTTGTGAACATCGACCACTTCTAATACTCGCATAGAAGAAAAATAATAATGGCAAAAATTAAAACTTTTCTAAAACACGAATTCACAAATGCGCTTTTAACTTGGATTATTTTCATATGTATTTTGTGCATAATCTTTGTCGTAACCCTACTTGAATAAATAGGATTTCCTAATATTTTAAATTTCATCACGCATTAATTTTCTTCCAGGATTAAAAGTTTCATTAGGATCGAAGGCTTTCTTAACTTTCCACATAATCTCTAATTCATTTTGATCGGTAAGCTCTCTGAGCACTTTTGCCAACCTTATTCCCATGCCTAGCGTTGACGAAGGCGCACCACCCATTTCTTGTACGGCTTTAGAGAACTTTGTTGTAAAACTCTCGTACGCTTCTATTTGTTTGGGATCGTCATCGTTAAAGGCTAAGCTTGGACTTACAGTGCATTCCATAGATGGTAGAATCACGTAATATCGCGCACCTGTCATCGACAAACCAGACTCACTTGCGAGTTGTTTGTAAACTCTGTTAAATTTGCTCGCCTCACTGAGCGGAATCGCAGGGACAAAACTATGAATCTTAATATTAATTCCCTCCTCTTTTGGCCAAGACGGAAGCTCAGTTTTTGATTTCCAATAAGCGTTTATTATATCCAAATCTTTCACTATGTTTGCCTTTTTGTCTTTTAGTAATTCTTCGGTTTTTCGAAGCTCAAAGTCAACGATTGTAGGTTCCCCTGCGTAGCTATATATTAAGGCGGCCTCTTTAGTGTCCAAATTAAGGCTTCTTACACGCTCGTCCTCTAAGTCGAAGAAAGGCGACAACCCCTCTGAAACAAAACGTAACACGTCTTCAATCATTAGCGATTCAGGATACAAACCATTAGAAACCAATTCGTAACACGAACTAACTGTGCTATCAAAATCGTCAAAGAGCGCAATGCCCACTTTTCTTGAAGGTGGTATTTTATAAACTTTTAAGGTCGCATCGACAATTACACCGAGCGTTCCTTCTGCAGAAGTTATTGTTTCTATCAAGTTATACATTGTTGTGTGGTGTCTTACTTTACTACCCAATTTGACCAAAGTGCCTTCTGGCGTAACCAAAGTTAGAGAGGCCACCATGTTAGGTGCGTATCCATAACGAGTCGAAAATGTGCCAACACCCAGAGTGGAAATTGCCCCGCCTACTGTAGCCCATTCTCGACTACCTGGGTCATGCGGCCACCATAAACCAAACTTTTTAAGCTCGGAATTTAACGCTACAACGCTAATTCCTGCTTGACACGTCACGTATCCGCCTATTTTATCAACTTTTAGAACTTTGTTTAAACCAGTCATTTCGAGAACAATGCCTCGGCAGCGTGATAGGTAACCCATCGTCGCCACCCCTAGGCACCCTCACAATAACCTACATTGCACCACTAACACCGCTCGTGGGTGAACAGCTACTCATAATCCAGGACGAACTAGCCCAG
>Ga0074076_100011_pt1 | contig 57308 bp, 56 predicted proteins | sample YNPg_D_FD_63713 | JGI IMG/M metagenome (GOLD analysis project Ga0074076, IMG submission 63713) | Hot spring microbial communities from Beowulf Spring, Yellowstone National Park, Wyoming, USA - YNP_Beowulf Spring_D v2 (version 2) | ecosystem: Environmental > Aquatic > Thermal springs > Hot...
CGGACTGGAGGTCAGGGGAAAGCCCGATTCTTTGGATACTGCCCTATTGGCTGCCAGGTTAGCGTTGAGGAACTATGGAACAGGGGTGAAAGTGGTTGAGAATAGGACCAAAATAGTGATCTCCAAGGCAAGGAAATATGGTCCAGGAGGGATGAGCCAGAACAGGTTCAAGAGAAGGATTAGGGGACTGCTGCTCCAAGCCACCAAGGACGTTAAGTCCAAGCTTGATGCCCACGGCTTCGATTACGACGTTTTCATAAAGAGGTCTAGGGCCGGACTTGAGGGGGCAGTATTCGTGGTTTACTCCCCCAGGGAGACATTGTATGGCATAGTGAAGAAAGTGAAGACCCATGACCTTTCAGTGGACGTGAGGCCTGTCTATACTACCAGGGTTAGATTCGGAAACGGCAGGAAAAGGAGCGATAGGCCACTTATTGTAGGTATAGATCCTGGGTTGGAGGTGGGGATCTCAGTCCTCGACCTTAGAGGCAATCCAGTGCTTCTGACCACGAAGAGAAGTGTGGACAGGGAGGAGGTATTGAGTATAGTGTCCCAATACGGGGTCCCAATAATTGTGGCTACAGACGTTAATCCGGTTCCAGAGGCAGTTAGGAAATTTGCGGCTCAAGTGGGTGCGAGACTTTACGTACCAGAGAGATCAATGAGTGTTGACGACAAGCAGAACATAGTATCGACCCTAAGCTCAAGGTTTGGATTGAAGATCGATGATCCACATGTAAGGGATTCGGTGGCCTGTGCGGTGAAAGCGTACAATGAAATGGAGCATAAGTTGAGGCAAGTGGAGGGCTATCTCAACAGGATGGAGCTTGACGTGAACCAAGATAGAGTGATGACCTGTGTAGCAATGGGCCATCCCACCATGGAATGTGTAGAGAGGGAGATTGAATCCATGCTTAGTCCAGCCGAGAGGGAGGAGGTGAGGTCTAAGCCACAGGGACAAGTCCAAAGGACCAATGAGCAACTTGTTGATTCTAGGAAGGAAATAGAGTACCTTAGAGGAAGACTGAAGCAGGTGCTCAAGGAGAGGGATGAACTTGAGTATAGGCTTGAGGAGGAAAGAATAATGCATAATAGAGAAATCATGAGCGATAGGACGATCTATAGGCTGAGTGGGGAGCTTAACGTTAGGAACAGAATACTGGCTGAATTAAAGGAGGAACTAAACCTGAAGTTCCGTGAAATAGAGAAATTGAAGGGAGTGGTGGATTCCGTGGTACGAGGGAAGCTGAAACTGATTCGAGATGATGGAAAGCTCAAGTTCTCCGCTGGGGTCCTCACTGTACTTGGAATGCCTTGCTCCACCGAGTTGGCAGAGTTCATCGGTGATGACTATGCATTGGTGAGTGAAGAGCTACTCAGGGACGTGGAAATCCTCGCAAAGGAGAAATCCATAGAAGAGGCAAGGCAGATGGACCTAAACAGGATTCTTTCAGACTATAGAAAACAAAGAATGGAAAGGAAGGGCTAGAACATCCTTGCGTTTCTCTCCAATATGGCGTCGGTGAGTTTCTGGAAGTCACTGAGAGTCTCGTCCACTATTCCCTTGATTTCGTTTTTCATTTCAGCGGTGAGTTTACTGTCCACGGCGATTGCATCCACGTTAACTATCATTGGATCGTCTATGGGCCTGCCTATCTGTCCCAACACCTCTATTTGGACTGACTTGACTCCCTTCACTTGATCGACTATTTTCTTCGCCGCCATGTTGGCCAGCACGTTGTATAATTTACCTACGTGGTTCACGGGGTTTTTGCCTGCTGTTGCCTCCAAGGACATGGGTCTCATTGGCGTTATTAGACCTGTAGCCCTGTTCCCCCTCCCCGTCATACCGTCATCTCCATGCTCCGCCGAGGTACCAGTAACTGTGAGATAGAATATTCCTTTCTCTGGTCTGTCTCCTGCGTTGACGTGCACCCTCACTGTGTGGTTTGGTGCGATCTTTGACGCTAAGTCCAGTACCTTCCCCTTGACCTCCTCCTTAACTGCCATGTAGTGATTGGGATCGCCCACCAGAGACGATATTACGGCCATAGCTATGGTCACATCTATTTCCTTTCCCTTCCTTAGACCCATCACTTTGACGTCTTCTCCCACCTCAGGGACCTTGGATTTGAATTCCTTACCGTTGAGAGTCCTCTCGGTCTCAAAGACCAGGTTTTCGAGGGTGGAGAAAGGAGCAAACCCAACTCCGAAGCTGGTATCGTTGGAGAGAGGAGCCGACTTCCTATTGTTGAATATGCCCACTAAATCAGTGGAGCCCTTGCCTATCTTATAGTCGATTATGACATGTCTATCCGGATTCAGGTATCTGAAGTTCTCCTTAAGCCAATTTCTGACACTTTCAATAACGATCCTTCCAATGGGTACACTCTCTGAGCCGTCTTGGGTCTTAACTTCAGTTGTAGCTCTTCCCGACACCACTATGTATATGGGGTGTATGACTTCCCCTCCACCGAACCTCGGAGATGCTTGTCCGCCCACTAGAAGGGTCTTATCCAAATTGTGATGGAGAATTGTGCCAAATTTCTTCAAGTAGTAGAGGGAAAGCTCCCTGCTCGCTTCCTCTGAGGCTGAATCGGCCACGAAATCAGGATGCCCGGTCCCTTTCCTCTCAACCAACTCCACCTCAAGCGAGTCTACGTCTTGATAACGACTCTCCTGTACGTTAATGTTCTTCATAGTGAATCACACGGCATAGCAGAAGTCGCTTTTTATAGTTTGCCTCCCTCTTTCCCTATTACCGTTTCATAATCTATGCTCACGAATAATATGTTACTTCCTCTTATCAAAACCTGTCCGTACTTTGTTATTACATCGCTACTATTCTCCCTGATCTCACTGCAGTCCCTGAGCACTAGGTTCATTGTCCCGTCGCTTTGATCGAGTCTACCAATGTACTCAGTGCCGTCCTTTAGTTTTACTAAGACCAGCTTATTGGTCGCCATCTTGAGACTCTTTAACGGATTTTCAACCTTTGCCTGCAAGATATATCAGCCTTTACGGAGTTAAGCTATCAAACAGGGTATATTTAAGGGTTGTTGGAACTGGGGGTCTATGAACTAGGGAATTCCCAAATAGAGATAGAGGTGGGTAATTCTGAAAGAACTTCCACATACTGCAACTGCATCGCCTACGATTCCAATAGAACCCATGGAAAACATTAGAGTCTAGAACCAAGACAAGTGTATGAGAAAAACATATAAATCATATTCGAAGGGTCATCCCAATGCGAAAATACATAGCGTTATTGTTGCTAGGTACTCTTTGTGTCACCCTCATTTCGACGTTTTCACTATCATTTTCAACGGTAGGTGTAACGTTTGTTGAGTATGGGCTTCCGCAGGGAACCAATTGGTCAGTGACGTTAAATGGAACCACAATGAGCTCCAATGGCAACAAGATAACTTTCCAGGTCCCTCCTGGACAATATGTATATAACGTTTCAGAAGCGGCGGGCTACATTCCCTCACCGTCCTTTGGTGAGCTAGACGTGGTGAATTCCACCACGGTAAATATCACCTACTCTCCGTCTAACCTGAAGATTGCGCTTGGAGGATTGAAAATAGTGGACCAGAGTACAGGAGCCTCGGCTTCAGTATTGACGGCAGGACAAACATATGAAATAGGAGTCGGTCTAATCAATGAAGGAAATGTTGAAGCTAAAGTATTAACTACTTTCATAATATCCAAGAACTCGACCACCTTTGTTAATGAGACAACTTACACCACAGTGAGTCCAGGGCAAAGTGTCACCCCTGGAGTGATATGGACACCAAAAGCAAATGGAATCTACAACCTGTCAGTCAATGCGGTTGCTCTCCCAAACTTTTCTGTGAGATCAACTTACGACATTTACGTGGGAGTGCATCCTACAGTCAAGTATAATCTCACCTTTGTTGAGTATGGGCTTCCGCAGGGAACCAATTGGTCAGTGACGTTAAATGGAACCACAATGAGCTCCAATGGCAACAAGATAACTTTCCAAGTGAACAATGGAACCTTTAGATATGACATAGGTAACCCGCCTTACTTCCAGGATCCCTATGCGATGGGGGAGATCAACGTCCAGGGGAAATCGATAACTGTACCGGCAGTTTTCCTACCCTTGGTGGTGAAACCCTCAGTTAATGTCAAGATAATGAACTCCACGGCGGGATTTATAACGGCACTGCAGGTGAATTCGTCATACTTTGCTCTGATTACCTTAACCAACACTGGAAATGCCACAGGGACAGTGCAGTTAACTGTTCAAGTTTTCCTCAATGGTTCTTCTATACTGACCAAATCAATACCAGTGGAGGTTGGGGCCAACGGAACAGCTTACCAAAAAATCCCCCTAGTCCCAAGCTCTCCAGGATCATACACGGTCATAGTCAACGCCACATGGACTGGACCGTTGGGGAGCTACGGATCTAACACATCCATTAAGCTAGAGGCCACTTCTCCCATAAAGACTCCCACACAATCTAGTTCCAGTACCAACAGCACCACGGGAAGTACAGGTAAGTCTAACTCAACCAGTTCAACCAACTCTACTTCACCTCCTGTAGGTCAACAAAAGACAAGTTCAGGGATCAATCCCATCATATACGTGGCTGTGGTAGTTGTAATTGTAATAGCGGTGGTGTTGCTGCTACGACGAAGGTGAGAAATTTAGCCACCTTCTCCAGTGTGAACAAGTGAAGTTCATAGCCATAGAGGGCATAGACGGAGCTGGAAAGACGACTTTAGCCTCCTCCATAAAGGAAAAACTACCTAACCTTAAGGTAGTTGTAACGGCGGAACCATTCGATCGCACGTTCTCTTCCCTTATATCCAAGCATGGATGGGACGATCCGATCTTGCTGACCCTACTATTCGCTACAGATAGGGCGATCCACCTCAAATGGATGAGGTCCCAGGAGGCTGACCTGGTGATTACAGATAGATATTTCTTCTCCTCGATTGCATATCAATCGGCCCTTGGAATAGACCAGGAATGGATAGAGAAGGTGAACTCCAAGTTCCCCTTTCCAGACCTTACAATCCTGTTGGACATCGACCCCTCAGTGGCCCTCTCCAGACTGAGCGAGGATAGCTACAGTTTCCCACAAAAACTTAGGTCACTTCCTGAGGTGAGGAGAAGGTATCTCGATATGGCCAAGAGGTACAACTTCCTAGTGATCGACGGCTCAAAGTCCAAGGAGTGGGTTCTCTCTCAGGTTCTTCCCCACGTGATTAACCTAGTTGGGATGCCCCAAGGAGGGTCTTTGAGACCCTGAGTATGCTGGATTTACCAGGAAGCAACTTGAGGATTTCGTCCTTTAAAGCCCCTGCCCCCTTAACTTCAGCTCTCCTGGAGAACACCTTGACCAACCTTTCTGCCAACCTCTCCAATTCGTCTCCTGGTCCCAGCACAACATATATCTGTGTTCTAGATGATATGGCTTCCTCGCTGCCCACTATCGGTTTCCTCTCCTCACCCTCTAGCCCCAGTGAGAGCTCCAGTTTGACTCCCTTCACGTAATTCTTCTTACCATAAATCATAAAGGAGCCCTTTGGAAGATATTCTCCAGCCGGAGGAGTCTTACTGACCTGAGAGCCTGGAACCCAGAAGACGTCAACGGCGCCAAGGCCGGCTTTCCAAGCCCTGGAATAGGAGGCCGCAAGAACTGCCGCATCGTAGATGTCACCCTCTGATGGCTCCTTGCCTTGAGTGAAGAGTATAGTGGATGGGGCTCCCTGGACGTCTGTGTGAAGGTAAATATCATTCTCTCCTAGGTACCTCTTAACTACACTTTCGTTCTGATCCGAGTCCTTACCTGCAATAACCAGGAACCCATTCCTGGTGAAGGTCCATCTATATCTCTCATACCACTGTTTGGTCCTAACACTTAACCTGACCTCCTCCTCCACATCTGTTACTTCCTCTCCCAATTTAGAGAGCCTGCTCTTCAATTCCTCAACTGTTTCAGCGGCCCTCTTAGCCTTGGTCTTCAGCTCTTTCGCCCTATCGAAGAGGAGCGAGGCATTTCTCTGCACGGATAGGGTAGGGTCAAGCTCAACTTTCTCTGTACCCAATTGAACTTCGACCTTTCTCCTACCTTCGCTCTTAGCCCTAGACAGAAGTTCCTGTATCTCATAATACATTAAAAGAAGGGAATTGGCCGTTTTTGTGAGCCTCTCCGATTCCTCCATATACTTCTCCGCAGCCTCCTGGACCTGTTTCATGGAGGCCTCTATTCTGGCACGCTCCGCCTCCACCCTCTCTTTGGCCCTTTCAGCCGCTCCGCTACGTTCAAGTTCATTGAAGTATTCCTCAAGTGCGTCATTGAAGCTTTCCTTGGATTCGCATCCAGGAAATTCAATTGGAAGCGCTGTGAAGCCCGCCCTAAGGCAGGGACTTAATTTTCCATTGGAGACTCTTTCAATCAATTGTTTCAATTTCTCCTCATCAATTTCCCCCACGGCCTCTACCAAGTCCCGCGGCGGCCTGAAGGGAGACTGAGGAGGGGGATTATAGTATTCTCCTGGTTCCAACACCCTATCTTTGAACTTTCTCCTTTCTGACACGTATAGTATCTTTCCCTCCCCATCGGTTACCAACATGATGCCCTTTGGGAGGAGCTCTAAAATTAACCAATTGCCGTTGGAGAGTTCTATCCTGAGGATCCTTTCATTCCCTAAGCTTCCCAAGGACCTCAGAAAGGCGGACCTCACCAACTCCCTTAACCTTATTATATTCCCGTCAACTTCCCTTCTTCTCTCCATCTTGGTGAGGTGCACCCTCCTCCCAGGTTCCAGCAACAATGTTTTATCTCCGTCCCTGCCATGCAGCTTAAAGAGGAATATGTCAGTTCCCCATGCCCTATACACATTTTCCACCACGTTGCCCGTAAGCGACGTGCCCACCTCGCTTAACCAAGCGAGGAGGTCAAGGTAGCTCATAGAGGTCTTCATGTGCAACCGTTATTACCTCCACCTGTTCAGTCTTGACCGTGGATAGGGGAGACTGGGTAATTATACTTAGAGGGATTATGGGCGCCATTGTGGGAGCTGCCAGTTTTCTGAGCTACTCCTACCTTTCAATATATACATTCATCCTCCCCCTCGTGTTTTACGTAGCTTCTATAATTGTGGTCAGATCAATCTACCCTGACAGCGGTAAATGGCTCCTATTTGGGAAAGGCATATCGACATTCATAATAGCCTGGTTACTACTTTGGATAATATTGGTGCAGTGAATGGGAACAAAATTCATTGTTGATGCCATGCTGGGAAGCGTTGCCAGATGGTTGAGACTATTGGGTTATGATACGGTGTACGAAAGAGATATGGCGGATTGGAAGATCCTCAAGATATCCCAGGCAGAACACAGGGTGTTGGTGACAAGAGACAAGGGCCTATATCATAGGGCTAAGAAGAACGGTGCTGAATGTATATTCATTCAACCTGGTATGAACACCTTGGACACCTTAGCTCTGATCGTTAGAACTTACAGACTTGAAATAGATACGGAACTTAACGGAAGCAGATGCGTCAACTGTAATGGTACACTGAATTTGATAGGTAGTAACAAGTGGAAGTGTAGCAAGTGCGGTAAGGAATATTGGAAGGGCTCTCACTGGTATACCATGAGGACGACGCTTATAAGGCTAGAGAGGTTAGTTGAGCAAGATGGAGACTCTGGACCCTCAAGAACTGGACCTAGAGGCTGGAAGGGAGCTGGTGAGGGTAGCCAGGGAGTCCATAGAGATGAAGTTAAATGGAAGGAAGGGGGAGATAGAGATCAAGAATCCGCTCCTCCGCAGGAGAGGGATGGGATTCGTAACTCTGGAAACGTTTTACGGAGACACCACTGAACTGAGGGGTTGCATAGGATACCTCAGGCCCGTGGCCGAGATTTGGAAAGTCATAGCTCAGGCCGCAATTGGCGCAGCCCAGGGCGATCCCAGGTTTCCACCCCTTAAGAGAAACGAGTTGGATTACGTGATCATAGAGGTCACTGTGCTCTCCCAACCCTCGCAGATTCGCACAGAGGATCCCTGGGAGCTGCCTAAGTTAGTGAAAGTGGGACGGGATGGGGTTTTAGTGGAGAGGGATCCTTGGTATAGTGGGGTCCTTCTTCCTCAAGTGGGGACGGAGAACAAATGGGACTCTCAAACGTTACTGGCGGAGACATGCATGAAGGCTGGACTTTCTCCAGAATGTTGGCTAGATCGTAGAAATAGAATAAGTACATTTACAGCGGCAATATTCAGGGAAAGAAAACCGAAGGGTGAGGTCTTCAAGGTGGAACTTTCGCAGAGCGAAGGGGACTTGATGAGGAAAGTCTAAAATATTTAAGGTAAATTGAAATAAAGAAACCTTTAAAATGTGCCGACAAGGATCACTTCTACAGGTGCACAACTGTGGAAGAGTATGTAGAACTATTTAACGATGAAGTGAAGGAGGCCTTGAGGGACGCTCTCAAGGACATGAAGGGCGAGGTAGACGTTTATGTCTTCACGTCCCAGGGAGATGATTGCCAATACTGCGATCTAACCGTGAAACTCATGAACTTCATAGGGGAGGCCACTCCCAAGATCGATGGAAAGAGTCTGCTTCACGTCCACGTCTTCAATAAGGGAAAGGATGATGAGGTTTTCAAGAAATTCATGGTGGAGAGAACCCCCACCGTAGCCTTCCTGGACGGCCTGGTGAGATGGACGGGCGCCCCAGTTGGAGAGGAGCTCAGGGCGCTGGTTGAGACCATAGTGAGACTTTCAATGGGTGAGAGTGGCCTTAGCCCAGAGGTAGCTCAGGCAGTGAGAGAGAAAGTTAAGGGTAATGTAAAAATAGAAACCATTGTTACTCACGCATGCCCCTATTGCCCCTACGCGGCGCTCATGGGTCATATGGTGGCATTTGAGGCATACAAGGCGGGGAGGAAAAACGTGGTCTCTGACGCAATTGAGGCCTACGAGAATCAGGACGTGGCTGAGAAGTATCAGGTCATGTCGGTTCCCACAATGGCCATTAACGGTTCTGTGGAGTTCATAGGAGTACCCACTGAGGACAACCTCATAAACAGTATTCTCGATAAACAGAAGATTGCTTGAGATAGGAAGTTTCAAGGCCCCATTGTTTAAATTTGAGGGCTCAGATGTTTAGGTTGGACAGTCCTTGAAGTATCTTACTCTGAAGTTAACGGAAGAGGAGTACAAGGAGTTGGAGGAAAGAGCGAGAGCTGAGGGCTATACGTTAGTGGCGGACTACGTCAGAACAACTATCCTTGGAGGAAGGGGAGAGAAGAACGTAGATCTAAGCGAAGTCACAAATACCATAGCTCAAAGGTTGGAAAGGAAACTGCAGGACGTGCTGAACCCTTTCACAGGAAAGATAGATGACCTTGCCAAAAGAGTGTCAGCCTTGGAGGAGAAGGTCTCAGGGGCGGAAGAACAGAGGCCACAGAAACCTCAGTCCGAGCCTAAGCCACAACAACAGAAGCAGGAGGAGCAAAGGAGAACTGCTATTGATATACTTAAACAACAGGGCGTCATGTTTGAGAGTGAGTTGAGGTTAAGGAACCCGGACGCGTTCTTCAGCAAATTGGACAGGGAAGGAGCTAAGATAATTACAACAGATAACGAACGGATAGCGATAGATCAGGACTTCCTGAGATCCTTCAAGGAGAAGTTGGCCACCATAGATTCTGACGACATGGAACTGGCACAGAAGAAGTTAAGGCCGACGGAATATAAGCTCCTGGAGAAGCTGAAAAGTTACGCTGTCGCAATATTCGACTCAACTAAGAAAAGATGGACTCTACTTTTGGAGTGATACCATAATCCAGAGGCCCACCGTAACTTCTGGTACCTTCTCAGCTAGACTTTTTATGGTGAGAGAAATGAAAAGAGTTACTGTGAACCTGTAAGTGAAGAGCAAATATATCGTGGTGACAGGGGGCGTTCTGTCCAGCGTAGGGAAAGGCACAGTGTCAGCATCATTGGGTCTCCTTCTCAAGGAGATGGGATTGAGAATAACCCTTGTGAAAGTCGATCCCTATATAAACGTTGATGCAGGGACGATGAATCCCTACATGCATGGAGAGGTGTTCGTCACCGAGGATGGAGCTGAGACAGATCTGGACCTCGGACATTATGAAAGATTCGCAGACATCGATATGTCAAAATACAATAACATCACAGCTGGAAAGGTCTACTTTGAGGTCATAAGAAAGGAGAGAGAAGGAAAGTACCTTGGGCAGACCGTCCAAATCATACCTCACGTAACTGATGAGATAAAGTCCATGATACATAAGGCCTCCCAGATGAGGGACGCCCAAGTCACCATAGTGGAGATAGGTGGCACAGTTGGAGATATTGAGGGCCTCCCGTTCCTGGAGGCAGTGAGGCAGATGAAACTTGAGGACGAGGAGGGCGTCGTATTCGTTCATGTGGCGTTGGTTGAATACCTCAAGGCTACGGGAGAACTTAAGACGAAACCGCTACAACACAGCGTACAGGAACTGAGGAGGATAGGTATACAGCCAGACATAATAATAGCAAGGGCCGAAGTTCCATTGGACGAGGAGAGCAGAAGGAAAATAGCACTTTTCACCAACGTGAAGCCAGAGTTCGTCTTTTCAAGTTACGACGTAGACACATCATATGAAGTACCCTCTATTCTCCAGAGGCAAGGACTGCATAGAAAGGTGATTTCAAAGTTGCAGCTCTCCCCCCTCAACGAAGAAAGGAATCCCCTGGAGAGCTTCGTGTCCAAGATGAGGTCATCCTCCAAGGAGGTGAAGATCGCCCTCGTGGGAAAATATGTGAAATTGAAGGACAGCTACATAAGTATAAGGGAGGCACTTTACCATGCTGGAGTGGCACTTGATGTAAGGCCAAAGATCAAGTGGATAGAGGCGGAGGAATTGGAGGGTGGAAAGGTAGATGTCCTAGAGGAAGCTGAGGGAATAATCGTTCTACCTGGCTTTGGTTCAAGGGGAGTTGAGGGGAAGATAGAGGCCGTAAGGTTCGCAAGAGAAAAGGACGTTCCCTTCCTGGGAATATGTTATGGGTTTCAACTGGCAGTTGTGGAGTTCGCGAGAAACGTGTTGGGATTAAGGGGAGCCCACACAACAGAGGTCGATGCGGAAACTCCCCATCCTGTCGTGACCGTGTTGGAAGGACATCATCCAGTAAAGGGAATGGGTGGAACAATGCGCCTTGGAGCTCAAACCATACATATCAAGGAGGGTAGCATACTACATAAAATATACGGAAGTGTGCTAGTGACGGAAAGGCATAGACATAGATACGAGGTGAATCCCAACTACATCAAGAAGCTGGAGGAGGGAGGACTCACCGTATCAGGTGTAAGTGATAATGGATTGGTGGAGTTCGTGGAACTTAAAGGGCACAGGTTTTTTGTGGGTTCGCAACCGCATCCTGAGTACAAAAGTAGACCTCTCCACCCCTCACCAATATATATGGCTTTCTTAGCTGCCTCCGCTAAACTGGAACCAGAGGTGGAGGTTGCGGTGGGTTCACGTTAATATGAGGACAATTTTCTCGTACTTAGGTTTGAGCACTTTCTTCACCCCCTTGATTCCAGGCTCAAAGGTAGACTCCACCAGTCCGGCCTCCTCTAATGACGCCACTTGATTGCTCACGTTCCCCTTTGTAAGTTTAAGGGCCTCACTCAGTGAGGTTACGGTCATTGGGTTTAAGGACAGTATTTTTATGATATTGATCCTGGTCATTGAGGATAACGCATAACAAGTGCGATAGATGTCCTCAGGGTCTTCTGCTGTCATATCCATATGACTATTCTTGACATGGATAGTCCTCAAAAGGATTGCGACACTTGAATTGCGTAAACTTGAGGCTAATATATGACGATTAATTCAGACTAAAGTAACACATAAGAGAGTCAAAAATGTATTTATATCGGGTTACTAAATTTATACCTTCTTGAAGGGTTGATAGCGTAATCCTCCTGAATGTTTTCAGTTCTTCCTTGGGACCTCCTATCAAATATTCAGGCCTATCGTGACTTGGCAGTGGCTCTCTGAAGTAACAGATGGGCTGGGATTAATGAAAGTTAGGTGGGTTCCAGCCAGTTAAGAATTATCCAGATAAGATTGTAAGAGCAGCAGAGGCATGATTGAGGAGGGGACTCATTTCTGTAGTTGACGTGCCTTGGTTCCCATTATCTCATCTAGACGAAACTCCAAAGCTTCTATCAGGGCTTCTAGCTCAGAAGGAGTAAGCTCTCTGTATCTCTTCTTGATGTCCTTCAAGTAGTCCTTCTTCCACTTCTTGTAGTTCTTCAGGTCAACTCTGGCCTGTACCTCTTGTAGCTCCCTCAGGAAAGGTTCGCTGGAAAGTCTATTAGCGTAGTCCTCTATACTCTTACACTCCTCTATGGACCTTGCCAACGTCAGTGCCTCCTCGCTCACTTTGGAGACACATCCCTCAGGGATCTGTGTCGAGAGTGAAGCCATTACCTTCACCGCTTTAACATATGCGGGGCTACAGGAGGACACGAACTTCGGTATGCAAGGGAAAGAGGAGCTTACGTTGTGCTTTACAACATCGACCCAATATTCACACTCAGGCCTCACGATATTGATCGTTGACGTTTGGTTAAAATATATTTTGAATGAAGGCTGAACGTTAGTTGGGCATGTGCTTCTCGAGAACATAAATCAATTTCAGGAAAGTCAATCAAAATGCACACTGAAGCCTACTATCAACCCTCACATAGTGGAGTTTAAGATATCGGTAATTTAAATAGATGGGAGCCAAGAAGATGAAAACCCTAGCCGGCGAGGAGTGAGGCCCTTTGTAGAAAGTCGTAATTCCTTTGGAAGATCTTTTTCAAGGAGCCCATCTAGCTCGATTGAGAAATGGAACCAAAGGAGGAGTAGCGGGCTTATCTCTTCGGATCATTGAGTTCATTTGAGTATGGTGTTCCTGGACCTCACCCTAATGCTCGACTGAAACGTAGCCCCCTGACCGAGAGTCAGACCCTCCAACAATACTCAATGGGAGGAGCCATCTCAGTGAGTGTCTTTTGCGCAATACCGCCAGCCTAGATCCTTCACCTTACAAATGAGTGTCACTTTTCAGGACGGAGTCGAAATTTGAAGTGAAAATCTACTTTAAGTGAAGGTAACAACACTTACGGTCAATTGGACTGAGGGGTGGCTTCAACGTGGCTCCCCCTCCACGAGATCAAGGTAGGTTAAACGGAGGGATCCCTATAGGATCCCAATCTGTCACATAGGGAATTCCTGTGTCCATCACAGTCATTCCAGGGTTCCTTCTGAATGGACAATTGACGCTTCAAACTCCTCGGAAGACAATAGCCATAAGTGTAGATACGGTAGCCTGATCAGTTGCCGTTGTACCAGCTCTCAACAGTCGAGCCCTCCTCTAGTCCGTGACACGAACTAAACGCCCTATCCCCCCAGTGTGTAGATAGTGTCGTTATTAAGCTACAAGTCATGGGGTTAGGGTGTTCTCCTTGAGGTAGCGTTATTCATCCCTTGTGAACCATTCTCGTTCGGTAGAGGAAAATTTCGTGGCTTAGTGCCGACCAAAAAGTTTATATAATATTAGGGTTACCCTAATCCGGATTGAAATCATGAAGTCGCATCTCAGGTCAGGAAAGGTGTACAAGCCATGAGTGAATCTGAGCAAGTCACACGACTTAGGAAGGGAGTCGTTGGGACGTTGGAGGGACTGGCTCAGGAGATAGCAGCGATGGCTCCAGCTTGCGATACAGTCGCGTTTATGACGGCGGCAGCCACGGCAGCCTTCGTATTGACACCTGCTGCCTTCCTAATAGCAATGCTAACCATGTACTTGGAGGTCAATACACTTTACCATTTGTCTAGGAGACACGCAAGTGCCGGAGGGTATTACGGTTACATAGCAACTGCCTTCGGCCCTCTCCCAGCTATCGTGAGTGGTCTAGTTTACGTGCTCTATCAAGTGGCAAGCACCGCTGCCATACCAGTTTACGTAGGAGGAGTTGTGATACCGGGCGTCCTTCAGTATTTCTTCAACGTCTCCCTCCCTGGTTGGACTTGGGTACCTCTAGTCGTCGCGTTCGTCATCGCTCCCATAGCTCTGAGTGCCTTTGGAATAAGGCCTCAAATGAAGTACGTGAAGTACGCAGCATTAACTGAGGTGGCATTCTTGGCGGTAACCTCTGCAATAATAATAATTAAGGCACCTGATAATACACTGGCTGTATTCAATCCATTGGCCTGGTCCTCCGTCTACGGTAAGCGGTTCAGCCTCGAGGGCGGTCCATTTGCGGCACTTGGGTTGGGAATGATATTCGGCATCACTAGCTTCATAGGATACGGAGGCTCGGCTCCCCTGGGTGAAGAGTCCAAGCACTCTAGGTTAATAACAAGGGCACTTACAATGGGAGTATTATTGGTAGGTGCGGTATTGACAGAAGTCGCCTACGCTTTGACAGTGGGATGGGGCGTAGACAATATGGTAAGTTTCGCTAACTCCAACATTCCCGGCATAATCGTATATACGGGATACATGGGTATAGCCGGTGGGCTCCGTCCTGGCCCTCTTCGCCCTAAACTCTGCCTTCTCCGACAGTGTAGCAATGCAGTCAAATGCGGGGAGGGTGTACTTTGCTATGGCCAGAGACGGTGTGCTTCCGAAGAGTTTCGCCAAGATCCACCCAAGGTGGGTCACTCCAGCTAACTCCCTATGGTTCATAGGTGCGACCTCCAGCGTTTTAGCCGTACTCTCAGGCTTCGTCATCGCTTATTTCACCGGTGTCTCGCCTATCGCAATGCTTACATCACCGGCGACAAGCACGGCAGTTTTCAATGCTCTTACAAATGGATTCGACTTTCTAACCACAGTTGCTTTGGTTGGAATGATAACTGCTCATTTCCTTCTAAATACCTCAGTCATAACATTGTTCTATAGGCTCAAGGAGAAGCACTACGGCATGAAGAAACTGCTTCATCCTATTCAGCACTATATCATGCCAGGGGTAGCCACGGCGATTTTCGCCTTCGTGCTATACGAGTCTGTCGTACCACCTATTTTCCCATACACCCAAGCAGTAGCTGCGTCGGTAGTCTTCCTATTGTTCTCAGTGGGGTACGGAATTTGGATTAAACGTAAGAAACCTGAAGTTTACAAGAAGGCTGGGAGGAGAGTGAACATCGTAGAAGAAGAAATGGAGGGAACTGCGAAGAAGACTTAGCCTTAGGAAAAATTTTACATATAAATAATCTTTCTATATTTACTTTTAAGCTTTTACTTTCTGTAGTCTTATAAGGAGGATTAAGAAGCGGAAAGCTTCATAGCTCGGAGGGATAACCCTAGGTTAAGGAATTCATTCCTTCGTACTCGAGGTAATGGCCCAGAAGTTTTGTAATAGTAAAACCATTCTGGGGTACCATCGGTACAACCTCAGGCAAGCCAAACGGAACTGGTGACTGAGGTATGAAAGACGGTGATGTAAGGACAGTGAAGGTTGAGATGGTGAGTGTGTTGTTGGAGAAGACGAGGTAGGAGATCCTGTCCACATTACAGACGGTAACCACTGGGTAGGAGAGGGATTAGGTGACCTCATAAAGATGGTTATTGTATCGATAGAGGAAGTGAGCTAAGTCAGAGCTACACGGAGATGGCGAAACTAATGAAGGAAGCGATTATCTGACCTCCACCCCGCCCTGGAAGGGTTTCCCTAAGTGGTTCATTACCATAGTCGATTCGGGTCTTCTCTCATTTGGTGGACAGGGAACTCAGGAGACCACATTTGATTGGAGAGGAATCTTCATCCTCTGGTTCAATAAAGAAGAGAAGCGATACTTGCCCCTGAAGTCCCATTTCCCTCATCGAGCTAGGGAGGAGCGTCGCCAGCATATCTTTTTCTTGAAAAGAAGTATTTAAATGGGCCGTCCATTCCTGCCATAGAGGCTTTCCACTCCCCTTAAATCCTCCTTCGTAAGAGATGGTAAGAACTAAGTCTAATCTGGACTGTTTAGTAGCGAGGGCGTAACTGATGAGAGTAAAGAAGGTGGCCTAAGCGGTGAAGGCAAATCTGAGCTAACTGTTTTTCTTATGCTATTATCTTATAGCGCCTGAATTCCCCATGCTTCCACCATTGCGTTGAGTAACTGTACTCCTAATGCCTGCTCTTCTCATACCTTTACCTCCACTACCTATACCCATTCTAGTGCCAGTAGCACTTCCACTACCAAGTATGGTACTCCTGATGGTGCCATTTATGCTATCATCTGAGCTTCAAATACTTAAGGGTATTTCCTACACTTCCCACTGGAGAAATGAATCATCTTTTAATTAAATTGTGAAATATGGGCCCGCTGGGACTTGAACCCAGGACCTCCGCCGTGTGAGGGCAGCGTCCTCACCAGGCTAGACGACGGGCCCAAGGACAACATGTCATTGGACATTTAAAAGCTTAATTTTGATGATAGACTTAGCCCCTGTTAAAGGATGGGAGGGTTGTTTAGATAAGGATTATCTAAGCTCAAGAGTCTGGAGGTTAACAAAAGGTTTTGGAAGCTATTTGTGAGCTTAGCAATAATTGTGAGGGTTTTCACAATCTCTTTTATTTAATAGATTTCTCAAACTAAATCATGAAATACTAAAGTAAAAATTTAATAAAAATAGAATAATATGCAGAGTATATTCCCTCCTTCTTAGGTAATTTAAACTGAGTGTAACTGTCATACGGCTTCATAGTGTCATCTCTAGGCTACTATTTTTTTCCACATGACGAGAATGGGTAATAAAGGATGGATAGCGCACACTCTCAAGGAGAACGCCACAATCTTATGATTTGTATGTTCATGACGACGCTGTGTACGGCTTCATCGAAGACCTTAATATGAACTGTTTTGACAGAGGAAAAACCCAAGACAAGGTTATTACATAGTCTGAGGAAGTAAAATCAAATGAGTTCAAACAATCCGTTCAGGATAGACAACAACGTAAAGAGACCACCTCGGGATCTTAGGAAGGTAGCTCCACAAGTACCTGCAGTTGACCTCCAAATACAGCAAAGGATGAGTAAAGTAAAGTTCAAGATAGCGGTAATGAGCGGTAAGGGCGGAGTTGGTAAATCGTTCGTCTCATCTAACCTGGCCATGGCTTTGGCAGCTCAAGGAAAATCGGTTGGAATAGTGGACGTGGACTTCCACGGTCCCTCAGTACCCAAGATGCTTGGAGTTAGGGGACAAGCACTGGTTGCCGACGACAAGGGTATAGTCGCAGTGGAGGGACCCTTTGGAGTAAAGGTAGTATCAATAGACTTCCTATTGCCCAAGGACGATACTCCAGTAGTGTGGAGGGGCGCAATAAAGCATACTGCCATAAAACAATTCCTGGGAGATGTAAACTGGGGAGAGTTAGAGTACCTCATAGTGGATATGCCACCTGGAACTGGAGACGAGGCCCTCTCTGTGGCACAGCTTGTGCCCAACCTCACCGGTTTCGTGGTGGTAACAATTCCATCTGAGGTCTCTACACTTGCGGTCAGGAGGTCCATAACCTTCGCCAGGACAGTTAACGTGAAGATATTGGGCGTCGTGGAAAACATGAGCTACTTCGTCTGCCCAAGCGATGGTTCAATTCATTACATATTTGGGGAGAACAAGGGGAAAAGAATGGCGGAGGAGATGGGAGTGCCCCTGCTGGGACAAATACCAATTGATCCAGAAATAGCGTCAGCCAACGATCAAGGAGAACCGTTCTTCATGAGATACGCAGGTAGTCAAACTGCCAAGGTGTTCCTCTCCATAGCGGAGGCTCTAATTAAATCCACTGCAGGCTGAAGAAGTTCCCATCAAGGAGAAATCACAAAAGGAATTTAAAGTAGGTTTTAGAGCAGTTATAATGTGCCAAAGACCAGAGAGAGTAAGAATAAAGAGAGCAGAAGTAAGCAGAAGGATAGAGAAATCGGAGAAAAGGATCAGGAGTTCAAGAGATGGTATGAATCGGGTCTTTCAATAAGAGAAATCGCAAAGAAGGCGGGCACCAATTATAGCGCCGTGAGGCGAGCCCTCTTGAGGACCAAGGTGAAGTTCAGAGGAAGAATAGATTCCTCAACTGAGGAGATGGTGGTGAAGATGGGAAAGGAGGGATTAAGTGCTAGCAAGATAAGTAGGGAGCTGAAGCTCAACTTCAACACGGTCTCCAGGATACTGAAGAAACACGGCCTTGGGAGGAGCAGGAGGAAGCTAACTAAGGAACAAATAGACGAAATTCTAAATTCGAGGAGACGCGGTGAGAGCATTTACTCAATTGCCAAGAAGTTGGGAGTCTCCACCAATCTGGTCGCATATCACCTCAAACACTCAAGCCGTGAAGGGTATCCCACATCTTAACAGCAAGTTTTCCTTCCCTCATGTAAACGTTTACCATGTCCTTGGAAGCCTCCCTCCTCTCCCTATGTCTCTCCAAGAAATCGTTAATTCTCTCTATGAGCATCTCCTTCAATTCCCCGGTCAGGAGGGATCCTGATCTGTAATCCCTCTCCACCTTCAACATGAGGTTGTCATCAGGCTCAAAGAAATAGTAAAGCCACTGAAAGGGAACGTCGATCTCAGGATTTCCACCTAGCTTCCTATGAAGCTCCACGGTTGGTTGTCCGCCAGAGAAGGCATATCTATTAACCTTGAATCTGACCGTCTTCGGATCGTCAGTAAGATATATGGCAGTTTCAGGCTGGGAGGCACTCATCTTCCCCTCCGTACCAGTAAGGGGGGGCATGAACTTACTGTGGATCGCTGCAACTTTGAAATATCCCAGACTCTCCGCTATGTCCCTCTGGAGTCTCCAGTAGGGATCCTGATCTATTCCGGCAGGTATGAGGCATCTCCTCTTCTCGAACATGGTGGGAACGATTTGGAGAGATGGGTAGAACAACATTCCCACGTTAGTTGATTCATTGAACCCAAAGGTGGCCCTAACCTCCGAGAACGTGAGTTTCTTGGCTATCCTGACGGCCAGGGGATACATGTTCCTTATGTACTCGACGTCTGTGAAGATGAAAGTTCTCTCGGGATCGAACCCAACGGCTGCTATGTCTTGAATGTTGGAGTAGGCCCACTTTCTTGTCTCCTCCAGATCCAGCTCCGTCTTCTGCATGAATTTCTCGTCGTCAGTTACTTCTATATAGAGATTGACCTTGAATTTGTCTTGTAGCCATTTTGTGAAAACGAATGGAATAAGGTGACCTATGTGCATCTCCTTGGAGGACCTCTGCCCGTATAAAGGAAGAATCCCCTTCCCTCTATATAGTCGTTCAATATGAGGTCAAGGTCCCTGTGTGAGAAGAAGACGTCCCTTCTCAACATGGGATGGAGTTCTCCTACAATTGACTGCATCCTAGACTTGAGAGAGGATGTTATCCTCTGAGTTCCAAACCTTTCTATGAGCTTATCATAGTCCACCTTTCCCTTAACGTCCCACGGATTAACCTCGAAGTCCTCGGGCACAATTCAATCAGGGAAGAGAGCTAAATAAGATCGACCTAGATGAGATTGAAAGGGACTTTACGTCAAAATAACGATGTTCTTAAGGGGTCAGGTTAATTTTTAACACAAGAACAACATAGTAACATATGGCACAGAGCACAAAGAAAAGGAGAGTTAATCTGTATCTAGATGAGGACGTTTACTACGTCTTCAAAACAATGGCAGCCGTGGAGAAGAGACGTCTTAACGATCTCTTCTCGGAGGCGATCATGGAATACGCTAAGCGAAAGGGGGAGGAAATAAAGAAAATGATGGATGCGGTCTCTAAGATCGTGTCTTGAGCCTGAAGAGAAACTTCCTTTTTTCATATTGTGGGACCTTCTCCACCACACCTTGTCTCACCAAATCCGATAATACCTCCCTGAGTGTCATAGGATCCACAACGTCCAAGGTAGCGTCCCTGAGTTGCTCAGAGGTCAACCCTCCACGACTCAAGTGCTCCAATATGAGCCTTCTCACCTCCTCCTTATCCAAGGTTAATCCCTTACGGTCTCCAAGGTAGAAACTATGTTCCAGATAGATATTCTTGTGTGAGAGGGTATATTGGGATCTTGATTTATTTCCTCCAGTACACCTATGGCGTTCGCCGCCCTTACCGCTGGGCTTAGGGAAGCATCTTGCGAGCTGCTTTATGCCTCAGTCGCCGCGCGCCTTATGTTCCTGGGCACACTTGTATCATTGACTATCTTTGTGAGGACAGTGACGGCCTGTCTTATTTTGCTCTCGTTATCATAGAATGCCTCAGCCAACGCAACCACCTACCTTCGTTATGCTTATTATGTGATATTAAGCTATTCCTATGACGTCACTTGGCGCAAGATCCTGTAAAGAAGGCGGCGGATCTTCTGAGACAGGGAGCCACAATGCTTGGGGATGCTTGCCCTCAATGCGGTTCACCGCTGTTTAAACTTAAGAGTGGTGAAGTGGTCTGTCCAGAACATGGAAGGGTATTGGTAGTTAAAAGTGAGCGAGAGGAACTTAAGGTAAAGGAGGAAGTTATCTTCTCACAGGTCGAAGATAAGCTGATACAGGGGTTGAGTAAAGTTTCATCCAAGTTGGAAGAATCCCCTGAGGACCCAGAGATGTTAACCCAGATCATAAGATATCTAGAAGCCATTGAGAGGCTCAAGAGGAACAGGTGATTTCCTCCGTTCATGACAGGCTTATTGGCTTGTTTCTTAAGTAATTGGCATGACCTTTTCAGTTGTGGTCTACGACAGGGAGAGAAAGGCTTGGGGAGTGGGAGTGGCAAGTAAGTTCCTGGCTGTGGGAGCAGTGGTCCCTTGGGTTAGTAAGGGCGTAGGGGCCATAGCGACCCAGGCGTTCGCTAACGTTAACTACGGTAGGAAAGGCCTGGAGATGTTAAGGACCTTAAGTGCAGAGGAGGTAGTAAGGAAGTTAACGGCAGAGGATCCGCTGAGGGAGAGACGGCAAATAGGGGTGGTAGACTCTAAGGGTAATGCCTATGCCTTCACAGGGAGAGAGTGTTATAGTTATGCTGGACATATAGTAGGTGACGGTTTCTCAGTGCAGGGTAACATATTGGCTGGACCGGAGGTACTGGAGTCCATGGCAAGGAGGATGGAGGGAGGGGGGACATTACAATGGAAGATCATGGAGGCCTTGGAGGCCGCTGAGAGCAAGGGTGGGGATAGGAGAGGAAAACAGAGCGCAGCCATAAAGGTGGAGGCCGAGGGCAAAGGAAACTTCTTACTTGAGGCCGGAATTTACGTTGATGTGAGGGTCGATGATTCGTTGAATCCTCTGCCAGAGTTGAGAAGGGTGTTAGAACTCTGGGAGGCCACTTTCCTGGAGGAGGAGATGATTGATATCAAGGAGCACCTTGGCGAAATAGAGGAGGGGATCAGGAGGTTAGGTGTGAAGGACTTCAAGACTTGGGTGGAGATGAATAATTTCGAGGCAAAATATGATGGCAAAAGAGTGGGTAAATCGGTACTCAAGGTATTTCTCAGGAGTGCTGGAATTGAGGAGAAGGTAAAGCGATAAAGAAAATCCCATGAGCAAAGGAATCCTTTTCTCTATCTTGCTCGGAGTTGGTTGGAGATGAATTGCACCGGGGAGTTTTATCTTGTCCACGTTAGGGGGAGACCCAGTGGGGATGGATAGCTCCCAACATAAATGACACTTCCCTCAACGACACGTTAACGATGCTCATGGACTGGATGAGCATCACTTAGACGCCTAAGTCAGAGTTAGTGATCACCTACGCCCCGCCAATAACGTCCGGTATCTGTTTCCTCGCGGGGACTCGAGAGCCCTAAGGGCCTGTGGAGTTTAACCCTCTACCTCGCAAACGGGGAAATGAAGCATGAAGCCCCTTAAGGGCGATGTACTTCACGGCCGAGACCCAAAGGTCGTATCCTATAGATTTCAAATTTCTTCTCAAACTCCCTTGACCTTCAAGAGTGTGAGAATCATGAAGGTAGCTAAGTGCAAATAATACTCTTTACACTGGTCATCAAACAAGGTTCGCTGATAGCAAGGTCCATTGAATCTACGGACTCTCCAGCGTGAAAACATCGGGAAGCATATGACAAGGATGAAATCAATCCTTACTTGGACCCTTAAATACTAAGAGAGGGAGACCATACTATGGGGAAGCTTTTCGGCACTGCTGGAGTGAGGGCACTAACCAATAAGGAGCTCACCCCAGAGTTCGTGTCAAAATTTGGAAGGGCGGTGGGCACTTTCTTCGGTTCAGGTGCCACCATACTCAGTGGAAGGGACGTAAGGGCAGGAGGAGATATGGTGCTGAGGGCATTACATTCAGGCCTGCTCAGTGCGGGTGTTAAGGTATTTGACGGTGGAATGGCGCCCACCCCTGCTATTCAATACGCAGTTAAAGAATTGGGCTATGACGGAGGAGTAATAGTCACGGCCAGCCACAACCCTCCTGAATTCAACGGCATAAAAGTACTGGCCAGAGATGGCTCGGAGATTTATCGAGATAAGGAGGATGTGGTAGAGAAGTTCTTCTTTGAGGAGAAGTTTAACACTGAGGACTGGAGGGGTTTGGTTAATGACGTGAAAAGAGAGGATAGGGTATTGGACACCTACCTCAAGGGTATACTCTCTAAGGTAGATAAGGAGAAAGTGAGAGGCAGGAGCTTTAGAGTATTGATTGATGGAGCTAACAGCGTTGGTTCCCTGACCAGCCCCATTATAGCCAGAGAGTTGGGATGCAAAGTGTACACACTTAACTGTAATCTAGACCCTACCTTCCCAGCTAGAGAACCAGAGCCTGGATTCGATACACTTTTGGAGACTGCCGCCGCATCCAAGGCCATAGGGGTGGACCTAGCTGTTGGACATGATGGAGACGCCGATAGAGCAATATTCATAGACTCCGCTGGTAGGATACAGTGGGGGGATAGGAGCGGCACCTTGCTGTCTGAGTGGGTTGTAACTAAACATCCAGAGCTGCCTAGGAGGGTAGTAACTGCTGTTTCCAGCTCAGTGGTTGCTGAGGAGTTCTTGAAGGAGAAGGGAATTGAGGTGAAATGGACTAAGGTGGGTATAATTAACATAGCTCACGCAATAAGGAACGATGGAGCCGCCGCAGGATTTGAGGAGAACGGCGGTTTCCTCTATCCTAAACATCAGTTCGATAAGGACGGTGGGATGACCTTCGCGCTCATGCTGGAGCTCCTAGCCAACGAGAAAGTTAAGTCTGCCGAGCTTTTTGACTCATTACCGAGGTACTACACAGTTAAGACGAAGGTTCCCGCCAAGGAGGACGCTAAACAGGTCTACGCGAAGGTTCTAACGTCGTTCGGGTCCAGGGGACAGGTCATAGACCTAGATGGAGTAAAGGTAATGGGTGAGGGTTTCTGGTTTCTGGTCAGAAGAAGTGGAACTGAGCCAGTCGTTAGAATACAGGTAGAAGCCAAGTCCAAGGAACAAGCAGAAGCCCTAGCCAACGACATCATAAAGGTGATCCAGTGAAGTACATGTTACTTGATCTCTTGGCCTGCCCAGAGTGTCGCGGTTTCCCGCTTAAACTTCACGTCTTCAGCTCTTCTGAGGTAGAGAGGCAACCTGACAGGGAACTCCCCCTCTGCGAGCTCTACTGCTCATACCTTGGAAAGGAGATTAAGGGAAATGACTTTCCATGTAAAGAATGCTATAGACGTGAGGTGCAGGACGGCTTGCTGGTTTGCCCCTCGTGTGGAAGATGGTTCCCAATCATTGATGAGATACCAAGGATGCTCCCTGATTCCCTGAGACTTAAGAGGGAGAAGAAGAACGAACTCAATTTCCTCAAGGAACATGCCGACAAGGTGCCCAAGGAGGTTCTTGAATCGGGAAAGCCCTACAACCTGAAACAAGAGAAGGCTTAATGCTAGTTTATTAATGTAGTCTGAGATATGGTTAAGAGGGTACCAGAGTGGAAGGTTCCTTTGTTAATAACTTGGATGAATGGATAAAGATGCAGAAGAACTTGTTGAGCACGCTTAAGGAGTTGGAGAAGAAGGCGGAATCTGAGGAGGATAGGCTAAACCTAATATTGGAGGCAAGGACTGCCTTCCAGCATATGATGAGGACGTTAAAGGCATTTGACCAATGGCTCCAAGACCCCATGGTGATAAGACATATGCCCAAGGAGATGTTGGAGGACGTCAAGAGAACCAGCTGGATGCTCCTGGAGCAGTTGGTAGAGCTGGACATAAGGCACACCAGTGAATTTAGGGACGTTATACTGAAGCTAGGAAAGGAAGGTAAACTGGATCCACTAATCTGGGTCAAACCTCCTCAGGAGGAACCCCAGCAGGGAGGAAGACGCTCCTTCACAACCATGTAGCAATGAGAGTTAATCAACGATTTTTCTTTATTTGTTTTTAACATCGATCTAGAGCCGAATCTGCTTAATTTAATCGTGATGAACCGTTCATAACGATCCTTTGAAGGTTATCTTCTGGGTCCTAAGAGTGAAAGAGAGTATTAGAGCCACCAACTCTATGCCCAGGACAATCGAGGCAGCAACGAAAGCATCGGAGACGAATAGGGGCCCCACTAGGCATGACACTATGGCAACACCCACATTGGTTATTACGCTATACATGGAAGTCGCAAGGCCCGCCTGGCCTGGATCGGAAACGTAGTTTGTCACTGAAGTCATTGCCATGGACCAGAACGCGTTACCAAAGAATCCATAGAAAATAACTAAGTGCCAATACAATAATAGAGGGAACGAATACTAAATAATATGCTAAAAAAGCGACGCTGACAAAGGAGAGCGCGGCCGTGGTAATTACACCTGCCCTTACAGCCCTTAAACCCTCAAACAGTGAGGGCAGGACAATCGCACCGAGAGCCGAACCCAGAAAGCACAGTCCTCCAAACAGCCCTCCATACGTCAATCCCACTGCCTCTGGTAGGCCGTTATGTATTAACATGGTGGATGCGATTCCACCAAACATAACCGACATTGAGGCTATGGCGAAACCCACCCACCAATTCTTCAACATACCGATCCTGAAGGAACCCCTTAAAGACCTGCTCTTATAGAATGTAGGATTGGACATACCGAAACGGAGCCATATGCCTGATATCACAGCAAGGAATGCGGACAGCAGGAAGGAGAGAGCTAACCCAAAATGGATAAGCTACGGCGGCAATTACTTGGAATGTTAAAAATGAGGAAAAGTTAGGCGAGAAAGTTCTTCCCAACAACCCAATAATGGTGAGTGCTGCCGCTGAGTACAGTGTGGCCTTCACCGTAAACCTGGCTGAAATCCATCAAGCCAATAAGCCCAACAATGCCATGGTGTAGCCGTAAAGTGAGATGAGGAGAACTGCCTCTCTCAAAGAAATTCCAAATTTATGAATCAGAGCCGGTACTAGAGGTGCCAAAATGAACCAACCGAAACCTATGGTAAATAGAAGGAAACAATAGGGCCCTAAATCCCTCCAAGAGCTCAACTTAAATTAATTAGTTAAACCAATCTAAAAAGATTATGTATCCATTCCCCAGCTCTATAAAGTCATAGTGTCGTCATTAACATACAAATCATAGGATTATGGCGTTCTGCTTAAGGGTGTGGCGTTATTCATCCTTTGCCAACTATTCTCCTCATGTAGAAGAATTTTGTACCCCCAATGACGACACCATGCATAAAGCTACCAATATCAAGCCAAGCAAGCTTAACTAGGATGACTCAAGCCCTTAACTAACGTGAATAGTGCGGGGGGTGGGACTTGAACCCACGCAGGCCTACACCATCGGGTCCTAAGCCCGACCCCTTTGACCATGCTCGGGCACCCCCGCTTAACCCGAGTGATCGATATGGCAATTGGGCTTTACTTATGTGTTTCGGTCCAAATGGTCCCATACTTGTTTTCGGCACATATTTAATTCTCGCCACTTAGTCCAGGGACTAAGCCCAATTTCCGACACGATCTAAAGCCCTGGATTCCCACGTTGACCGTGGGCCCTTTGACAAGGGTAAGCGTTCTAAATGTCGACACATAACCGAACGGAGAGGAGATTTTCAAGGAGAACTTCAACTGAGGATCGAAAGAAAAGGGTTATCTTCTATTCCTGCGCCTCTCAGCTCTCATCTTTAGGTTCAGTTCCTGATCTATGGCCTGTATCTTCGGCTTCAGCTCTTCCAATAGAGGCATAAGTTTTGCCTTGAAGTCCTCGCCTACGGTTATGGTGGCCAAGGTATCCTCTCCCTGGCTGGAGAGCTTTATCCTCTTGTCCCTAGAATCAGTCTCTAGGAGCTCGAGATAGAGAAGAGAGGTAAGGTCTTCTTTGAATTGAGGGCTGACCAATGAGCCGTTGGGCAGAGTGTTAAACTGATAATCTATGTCCACCCCTTTTTCTTTCAATTGACTGAGGAGAGTCATTAATCCCTTCTCTGATACTGGACTTACCTGCTTTATTATGAAGAGAAGTCTCGCCTTCCTCATATCTTCATTAACCACAGTGGGGTTTATGACTTGCTTTTTAACTATCTTTAGCTCCTTTGATTTGGAACCGCCCGGTTGTGCTGACGACAAAAGCTATCCCCCCTCTATTTGTTTCTCTCGCTTATTACCTTAACTATATCCTTGGTCGCGGCCTCAGGGTCCTTGGCCCTGGTTATGGCCGAACCGACCACGTAGATGTTTATTGGAAGATCCAGTAGTTGTGAGACTGAGTCCTTATTCAATCCCCCAGCTACTGAAATCAGTAGCCCAAGTTCTCCTATCTTCCTTATTTCGGAGGCCATTGCTCTTGCATCTATTCCCCTAGCCCTTTGCACATCGATCCCCACATGGATACCAACAATGTCGACACCCAACTCCTTCAATCTGGAGGCCCTCCTCACCGGATCCGGAACATTGATCAGATCGGCCTGAACCAATATGCCGAGCTCCTTGGCTCTCTTTACCGCGCCAATAATTGTTGAGTCATCCATGGCAGCCAGGACAGTCATTATATTTGCTTTACCCATGTTTGCTATTTCTACCTCTATTTCCCCAGCGTCAGCAGTCTTCGTATCCGCCACCACAACTCTATCGCCAGCCAAATTCCTGAGCTCTTTCAGGGATCTGATTCCCTCCGCCTTGAGAAGGGGAGTTCCCGCTTCCAGTATGTGGACCCCGCCCTTGAGGGAGGCCCGAGCGACTGTCAAGGCTTCCTCCAGACTGAGGAAATCCAAGGCAACCTGCAAGTGTGCTCCAGAGGCCAAACGGTCTCTTACATTCATGGGCCTCACATGAGGAGCCAAGTTAAAAGATTGAAGTGATGTGTCCAGCCTTAAGTACTGGAAGCAAAATGAATTAAATATGAAGTTTCGGGTCGTGGCGGAGTACTTCGACAAGTTGGAGGAAATATCCTCAAGGTTGCAACTCAGCGCTACCCTGGCAGATCTCCTTCAGGGTGACCGAGAAAACGGTGTTGGATAAGGTGGTCTACCTAATCCAAGGAAAACTCTGGCCGGACTTCTCTGGGCTTCCGGAGATAGGATTGGGTGAGAAGTTACTAATCAAGGCAATAGCTCTGGGCACAGGAAGGGAGGAGAAGGAGGTTGAAATTACGTTGAGAAAGACAGGTGACCTTGGCGAGGTTGCCTACTCCCTCAAGGGGGAGGGAGAGAGCTCCGGCCTCCTGGCCTACGTCGGAGGAGTTGAGGGGGAATTGACGGTGGAGGAGGTTCATGAGAAGTTATCCAAGGTTGCCCTGGCCACTGGCAGCGGAAGTAGGGACGTTAAGATAAGGACTATGGCCGGATTAATAAAGAGAGCTACGGCCCTAGAAGCCAAATACATAGTTAGATTCGTGGACGGTAAACTCAGACTGGGAATTGGTGACGCAACGGTCTTGGACGCTCTCTCTCAAGCGTTCGGTGGTTCGAAGACTGAGGTGGAAAGGGCCTACAACATTAGAGCCGACCTGGGGCAAATAGCTAAACTGTTGGCTGAAGGAGGCCCCGAGGCCATATCGTCGGTCAAGGTGACTGTGGGAGTCCCAGTTAGAGTCATGTTAGCTGAGAGACTGGCTGACACCGAGGAAATCATGGAAAAGATGGGTGGAAAAGCCTTGGTTGACTACAAATACGATGGAGAGAGAGCACAGATACATAGAAAGGGCGAGAAAGTTACTATTTTCTCTAGAAGAATGGAGAATATAACTTCACAATACCCTGACGTGGTGTTGTGGACAAAGGACTATGTTGAAGCTGAGGAGGTGATTTGTGAGGGTGAGATAGTGGCTGTTGATCCTGAGACCGGTGAGATGAGACCATTCCAAGAACTCATGCATCGTAAGAGGAAAAACGATGTCCAAGAGGCCATAGCACAATACCCCGTAAATCTATTTCTATTCGACCTCCTATACCTGAACGGACAGGAATATATCACCAAAGGCCAGTTGGAGAGGAGGAGGAAACTGGAGGAGATATTGAAGAAAGGGCAGGACAAGATAAGGATAGCAGAAAGTATAATTGTAGAAGAGAAGGGAAAGTTGGAGGAATTCTTCTTCAAGGCCATATCTGAGGGAGCTGAGGGAGTAATGGTGAAGTCCATAGCCCCAGAGGCGATCTATCAAGCGGGAGCCAGAGGATGGCTGTGGATAAAACTCAAGAGGGACTATAAGAGCGAAATGGCGGACACTGTTGATCTTGTGGTGGTGGGGGCAATCTATGGAAGAGGGAAGAGGGGAGGGAAATTGAGCTCTCTGGTGCTTGCAGCCTATGACGAATCAAGCGATACATTTCAGACTGTGTGCAGGGTTGCCTCAGGTTTCTCGGACCAGGAATTAGAGGAGATGCAGAATTTGATAAGAAAGTACACAATTCCCCACCGACATCCTAGGGTTAACTCCAACGCGGAGGCTGACGTTTGGGTAGAGCCCGCCTTAGTAATGGAAGTTAGAGGAGCTGAGCTCACCCTCTCACCAATGCACACCTGTTGTTTAGGCGCATACAGAGAAGGAATGGGGATCTCAATCAGGTTCCCCCGTTTCATAAGGTGGAGAGAAGACAAGTCCCCTGAGGACGCCACTACCACCACTGAGATATTGGAAATGTACAGGAATAGATTGAAGAAGATTGAGTCTGAGACTGAGGAGACAGTCTGAGGCGACGCTGGTTGGAAGTGTCCATACAGAGGAACGGGGCCATACTGTTGGGAAGGAACTTTGTGGCCGACGGCCACTACGATAGACCATTCCGAGTGATAACGCATTTTCATACGGATCACATAGGTGAAATAGGAAAAAGTGTGAGGGAGTGTTTAAGCGTAATAGGCACTAGATCAACCTTGAGACTCCTTAACGTATTGGGGTATAATGTTCCCGAGGATAAGTCTATGCCATTGCCCTACGGTCAGAAGATAGAGGTCGAGGAGGAGAGACTGTTTCTAGAGAGGGCAGACCACGTCATAGGCTCCTCACAGGTGGTTCTTGAAACCAAGGGAGGGACCAGAATAGTTTACACAGGTGACTTCAAGTCTCCAGGGAACAGAACCCCGATCCTCCCATCAGACATCCTGGTGATGGAGGCAACTTACGGCCATCCCAACATGAGGAGACCATTTAAGGAACAGGTGATCTCCACCTTCCTCGATAGGGTTAACAACGCTCTCGCCGCGGGCCCAATTAGAGTTTTTGGATATCATGGGAAGATCCAGGAGGCCATGGCAATAATGAGGAAAGGCGGAGTGGACGCACCTTTCGTGGTGGGAGGGAAAGTGGCCAAATTCACGGAGGTCGCCATGCAGGAAGGTTTAAACATAGACCAGATACTGGTTGACGACTCTCCAGAAGCTACGGAGGTTCTGAGGAGTGGATGGTACGTTCGTTTTTCACACTTCAACGAATTCAGATCCAGACGAACGAATCAGGTTAACTTCTTACTTAGCGGATGGGAGTTCGACTCACCCCTGAAGAAGGTTGACGAAAAATCATATGTTGTAGCCTTCAGTGATCACGCCGACTTCGATGAATTGGTGGAGTACGTTTCCGCCTCTAAACCTGCTCTCCTCGTTACTGACGGTAGCAGAAGTAAATATGCCAGGGACCTTGCCAACTACATTAGGAGGACATTGGGAATAAGAGCTGTACCAATGCCAATCTGATCAAATAACCATGCTCTCCTGGAGAAGCTTATGGGTTCTGAACCTCTCCGGGGTGAAAGGAGCAGCAAGCGGGTCCACCTTCCCTTCGGTGATCATTTTCGCCATAAGTTCACCTGAGAGGGGTGCCATCATCATTCCATGTCCACTATATCCAGCGTCAACGAACAGTCCCTCGGGCCATTGAGGGTCAAAACCCATCACATGGGATCTATCTGGGGTCATCTCGTAGAAGCCGCTCCATCCCCTTAGGATCCCTATTCCATCTATGCCCTTAACTAGTTCCCTCAACCTTCTTAAGTAAGACATCATGTTGCTAAGGGAGGTGGAGAAGTCCACAAAACCCGACACCCCCTTATCCACTCCCCCTATGATCTCTCCCTTTAGGGTGTGGGAGAAATATACCCCCGTACCCAGGTCAATGACTAGTGGCTTCACCCTGAACTTGACGTCCTCAGTTATATAGGCCTCCTTCCTCTCTGGGGTCACTGGTATTGAAAGGTCTGGGGAGGAAAGTACATTAGAGCTCCAAGCCCCAGCGGTAACTAACACCTGATCCGCTTGAAGTTCCACTCCGTTCACTAGAAGACCCTTGACTTTACCAGAGGAAGCCAGAATTTTTGTGACCTCTCCTTTCATGAACCTATGGGTTCCCTTCACCTCCATGTAGTAGCTTAGGGTAACGTAATCGTGGTGGAAGGATCCAGCAATTGGACCATAGTAACAATTCCCTAGCCCTGTCTTGAGGAAGGGGAACTGGTCGCATTCCAAGTACTTCCCACCTAATCCCTCTGAATCCCATAGGGAGGAACTCCTCCTAAACCCTTCAGGTACGGTGTTACCCAACACCCAAAGGTAACCAGTCCTGTAGAACATGGGGTTAAGATTGAGCCTCTTGCTCTCAGCTGAGAAGAATCTCATGGCCTCCTGAGCATATTTTAGGTTCTTTCTATCGTTGAAGTAGACCCTATACCTCGATACGTTCCTACTACTGGAACCATATCCTACCCTAGTGGCCTCAACTATAGTGACATCCCTTACTCCGCGCTTCAGGAGATGATAGGCCGCACTGAGACCATGGGCCCCAGCTCCAACTATAACTATCATGGTATCACCAACGGAGTGAGAGGACTTCTGAATGTTATGAGAGAGGCACTTTCCAGTATACTGCCCAGCATGAAGGCACAATGTTTACCCTGGCAACTTCCAGTGCACACACCTGCGGCCCTCTTGGCGAACTCTACGTCTTGGTCAAAGCTCATATAATCCCTAACGTCGGAGTAGGTTATGTCCTCACATTCGCATACGTAACCATCTTTTCCCAACAAATAGGGAGATGGAGAGGAACTCCACTGGCCCCTATAGTAGTCCAAGAGGTGTGGTTCCCTTTCCCTGAGTAAGGATAAGAACTGATCTGGATCTCCAACTGCTGCCTCGGCACTTAACGCTGAGGTAAAAGGATCTGAGATCCCTCTCGCTCCGCCCAACACCAGAGACTCTCCTGCCTTCCCCATAAGGTCATGCTTCGGTAGATAAACGTGAGACTTGGAATAGAACACGTAGGGCAAACCAAAGTTGGCTATAGCCTCTAATCGAGGTTGCCTAACAGTTCCATATATTATGGAATCGGCCTCAATTTTTACCCGATCGACCTCAACACTTTTCACCCTCCTGGTTCCATGGGCCACCAACTGCTCCGCTGGTATGACCTCGACTCCCTTCCTCTGAGCATCCTCCACTGCAGGGGGCGAGAAGTAAGCTGCTCCCTTCCTATGGATTACCTTCCCTCCCACTAGGGAAGCCGCCCTTAATATGTCATCCGAGGAACCAACAAAAACGGGTTTATTGAACCAGGCCCTATTCCTCAAATATAGCCTGAGGGAGGCCACACCTGGAAGGTCATTCCCAGGGAAAAGGGGGGGGACAAACCTTGAACCGTTGGTGAAGGCGACGTTCTTAGCTCTCACCACAAACGTGGTTTGGCCGGATTGAATGGCCAGACCCTCGTCGAACTTCCCCTTATATTCGCCAATTAGTATATGTTCAGAGAAGGACTTGGACGTCTCCTTCAGTTGAGAGAGGAGAGAGGGATCCATCCAGGGTACCCAAGCGTCTCCCATGAGCTCCCTGCTCACCAATAGTCCACCCACCTTCCTGAGCAGAGAAAGTCCTGCTGTACCACCACCAATTATGAGCCAGTCGACGTTGAGGTTCTTAACCTCGCCTTTGCCGCCAACCGGATTATAGTGGGAAGGTAAATTGAAACTGGACGAATATAACTCCAAGAGTGAAGGGATGAGTCTCAGGGGCTTCCAATGTAACATCTTCCTCCTGGCCCTAAGTCTGAGCGGAGAACCTCTGACCGAAATGGAATGAGAGCATAGGTCGACTCTCTCCCCATTGAGCACAATCTCACTGTTGGGAAGACCAGGCTCACAATCCCTGATACTCCTAGGCCTTCCGTGGACTTTGCTGGGAACGACAGGGAGAGACATATGGAGCCCTTTAGGTTCAGGTTAATAGGGCTTCCATCAGTGCCCTCCCGTCAGATCTAATATTGTTCATGCCAAATAGCCTGTAAATTGTGGGAGCCACGTCCACTATTCTGGGATCCTTTAGTCTAACCCCCCTCCTCACCTTATTCCCCAAAGCCAATATGATCCCCTGAGTATCCTCTTTTCTATAGTAACCATGATCGGCAGATATTGTCCTATAGGGTTTAACGGTCTCCAATCCCTCCTCCCTGAGAGTGCTGGATATGGAGTACCCCTCCCTGACTGTGAGAAGGACGTCCGCCTTTCTATCATCAGCTGGCACCTCGGTTGAGACTATGCTTACGAAAACCTTCTCTCCGCTTTCAGGGTCCTTAAATTCGTCGAGGTTCTTAACTATATACCTAACGAGCTTCGGGAACTCAGTCCTACTCACGACCCCATCCTCCTCCCTACCTCTCAGGTTTACCCTAAGTACACCGCCCCCTCCATAATATGCCTTGGTCTTGCCCCAGTCTATTCCCTTTTCGCCCGTCCTTAGGACGTTCATGTCCCTAAGGAGGGAATTGACGTTGACCCTCTTACTAACTTTTTCGATTCCGTGGTCTGATACGACAAATATCACATCCGCTAGTCCAAGTTGCGACTCAACGAACCTATCTGCCATCCTATAGGCCTCTGCCACTGTGAAAAAGGCCTCATCAACGCCATAGAGGAGGTGTTGAATATTGTCTACTGTAGGCAAATAGGTTGAGGCAAAGTCCCACTCACATCTCCTTAGGATGTAGTTCGTGTAGGTATTGAAGAAGTCGAAGGAAAGCCTCACAGTGTCCATATACTCCTCGAAGGAGAGTATCCCTCTCTCCAATGACTTATAGTCGCCGTCAAGCATCATCCCGACCTTCTTGGAGACCTCCTCCCAGACCGAGGAGGCCAACTCCTGATCGTTGCTCCACTCCTTTATCATGAGGGAAGGAGGAGCCGCATAGATATCCTCAGTCCTAGCGTGGAGGAAGGTTACTCCTTCGGCCTTGGTCTTCCTATAGCTGGCGGTGAAGATAAGTGGAGGGGACCACTCACCCTCCTGAAGTTCGACTGAGCCAACGCCCTCCCCCAGAGGGAAGAGAACCTTGAACTTGCTCCCCTCTTTTACAACCTCCCACTCACTTCCTGCGAACTCCCCCTTCCCCAGCTTTAGGGAAACACCATCCCCCATCTCCTTGGGCCTGGCCCTATAGGGATCCAGGAGAGTGAGTCCCTGGATCTTCCACCTGTCTGGTAATGCCTGGGGGGCCGAGGAGATAAGTACCCTCAGACCGTTCCTCGCCAACACCGCCCAAAGAGGATCAACCATAAGCGACTCGCTGCTAAACGCTGAAAGTGCCCTCTGTATTCTCCTTCCCTTCACAAATATCCTCGGGGAAATTACTCCATGTGATTCCGGCAGGACGCCAGTGAAAAGTGAGGCCAACGCAACGGGAGTGAGGGAGGGGAAAATACTGGTGAGTGAGCCGTAGACCCCATCCTCCATGAATTTGCTGAAGGTAGGAAGTTGGTCCTTAAGCTTCTCAGCTATTGGAAATGAGGCTCCGTCTAGTACTATCATCAATACCTTCAAGAGCTTCAGCCCTGTTTCATCTTCCTTTCAATGTCATCGAAGAAAGTTTTCGTGGAAATTAGATTGATGTGATTCCTCTTTATCTTCCCCTTGTCGTCAAAACTTATGGCAAACTCATATAGGCCGGAGGGTGTCCTGTACCTTCCAAAACAATCATGTCTCTCCTTTGTTCTCTGATAGAACATTATTTCAACTGAGTCAGGAATTACCTCTGGCTCTAGCTCCCTCAATACCTTCATTAGCAATAGTCTGACCCTATCCTCCATTAACTTATCCCCTCCAGAACCCTAGTTAGGCCCTCCACGTCATGTTCCTCTGCCTCGATGAAATCCACATCCCTGGCTCTCAAGATCTTAGATGTCTCAGGTCCAATGGAGATCACTCTCACATCCCTTGGTATATAGTCTACCACCAGAGAAGCAATGGAGGAGCTGGTGAGTACGATCACGTCTACCTCTCTCTTGCTCAGCATAGTTCTGACCTCCTGTAAACCACTCTCCAGCACTTCAACCTTGTAATCCTTAATCTCCACGTAATTAACCTTACCTGCCATCTCTTTGGCGGCCGAATCTCCTGCCGAGAGGCTTCTGAAAGCCAGAAGGCTCCTTATCCCATCGGAGAGCGCTGACCTTACCATGGAGAGTACAGTGTAGTTCGCTGGAACCCTGACCGAAGGAAGTCCTATTTCCTTCGCAGTGGAGGGACCGACCGCATATATTATCTTCCCCGACAGTTCATCCCTCTCCTTAAAACACTGTACCGCAGACACACTTGTGAAGGCAAGCGCCTCAAACCGAGAATAGTTAGGCCTCTCATAGTGAAGACAGGTGGTTTTAACAATCGGGATCCAAATTGATTCCCACCCCGTGGGAACTTTGACCGTTCTTCCCTCAGGTCTCAGCCATAGCACCCGCGTCACTTATCGCCCTCCTCAATCCCTGCGACAGGGATCTGCCCGCATCTAGGGGATGTGAAGGGAAACGACCCTCCACCGTTATCTTAAGCTTCGGAGTTATATAGGACGCAATACCCATAAGGTAATTGCCCTCAGATCTGAAAAGGACTCCCAACGGAAAACTGCATCCTCCACCCACCTCCCTAACCACCTCTCTCTCAGCCTTCACCTCAACCAAACTTGTCTCATCTAGAATGGAGAGGAGTTCCCTTGGGGGCTTGAAGTCGACCCTGCTCACCAACGCCACAGCCCCTTGATTGGCCTCTGGGGTCAGTTCGGTGGGGTCAAAGACCCCATAGTTAACGTTCAGGCCTAGCCTAACTATTGAGGCCTCGGCTAGTATTAATGCATCCACTAATCCCTCCCTTTGTTTATTCACCCTGGTGTCAACGTTCCCCCGAATTGGGGTGACTTTGAGGTCAGGCCTGGAGAAGAGAACGAAGTTTGCCCTTCTCTCGCTACTTGTCCCCACCCTTGAACCAGGTTCTAAGTCCCTAAGGCTGTTATTAGGGAGGATGGCATCAAGGGGGGAATCCCTTTTCAAAACTCCCAGTACGTGCAGCCTTTCATCCATGTCAGTTGGAAGATCCTTCATGCTGTGCACAGCGATCTCGGCCTCTCCTCTTAATACGGCCGCGTTCACTTCAGCCTCAAAGGCTCCCCTGCCTAAGGATCTTAAATGGGTCTCCGGATTGAGGTCTGCCCTGGACTTGACCGGGATGAATTCAACCTCCATCCCCAAGTCAGCCAGGGGCTTGGAGACCATTTGCACCTGAATTCTGCTCAAGAGGCTACCTCTAGCGGCGACCCTAAGCAAGGGACTTCACCGCCTTTCTGATCGCGTGAGCCACCTCCTCCATTACCTCAGATCCGTGAGCGGCTGAGGTAAAGATCGCCTCAAACTGACTGGGTGCGACGAAAACTCCCTCCCTTAGGAGGGCCTCATGGAATTTGAGGTAGAGAGACCTATCTGCTTTCTTGGCGCTTTGAGCGTCAACTACCTCTGAGATCCCCATGAACACTTGAAACATGCTTAAGACCCTATTTACCACGTGGGGTAACTTCAGCGATTCCTCCAGGGCTTCAACGAACACCTTGGCAGCCGACTCAGCCACTCTATAGGGCCAGCCCTTCTCCAATTGATCTAAGACGGCCAACCCTGCCGCCATCGTTAATGGATGGGCGTTGAAGGTACCTGCGTTGAACACGGGACCGGAGGGCGTGAAACTATCTATCAGGTCCCTTCTGCCCCCTACAACCCCTATGGGGAGTCCACCTCCCACTATCTTACCCAAGGTGGTAATGTCTGGCCTCAGGCCATAGACCTCTTGGGCTCCCCCCAGGGAGAGCCTGAAACCAGTTATTACCTCATCCAAGATCAATAGGGTACCCGTGTTAGAGCTTACCTCCCTAAGTCCTGAAAGGAAACCCTCCTTTGGAGGTATTACACCCATGTTCCCCATTACTGGCTCCACTATTACGGCCGCATGATCCTCCTTTGACATGACCCTGGAAGCACACGTGAGATCGTTATAGGGACAGACGCTTACAGTCTTACTCACCTCCCCTGGAATTCCAGCTGACGTGGGAACACCGTACTCAGAAGCCGCACTTCCCGCATCTATGAGGACATAGTCATGAGCACCGTGATAATTCCCATCAAATTTCAATATTTTTGTTCTGCCCGTATATCCCCTAGCTAGCCTTATGGCGGCCATTGTGGCCTCTGTACCACTATTAACGAACCTCATCTTCTCCATGGACGGAATATGGACCCTGATCTTCCTGGCCAACTCCACCTCGGCCCTACTTGGAGTCCCAAATAGCCATCCTCTCTCCAACTGTCTTTCAATCGCTCGGCGAACCTCTGGGGGATTATGGCCTAGAAACAGCGGCCCGTAACCTAGGACGAAGTCAACCATGGCATTACCGTCCTCGGTGAAGATGTAGGCCCCCTGACCTCCCCTGACGTAGAAGGGGTAGGGCTGTACCTTGGCCCTCACTGGACTATTGACTCCTCCGGCGAAGAGGGTGATTGCCTCCTCCCAAAGATCCTGACTCAGAACGGAACTCCCTCCCTTATCCATTTGGCCAACTGTTCTGCGTAATAGGTGATAATCATATCCGCACCAGCCCTGGCAATAGCGGTGGTGACCTCAAGTACCGCGGTTCTTTCATCTATCCATCCATTCATTGCTGCCGCCTTGAGCAAGCTGTACTCACCGCTCACATGATAGGCCACCAACGGATAGCTGGGGAAAGCCTCTTTGACACTCCTCACAACATCGAGGTAAGTATGAGCCGGTTTCACCATTACCATGTCAGCCCCCTCCTCTATGTCCAGAGCCACCTCCCTTATGGCCTCCGCCCCGTTCCTTGGATCCATTTGATAGGATCTCCTGTCTCCGAAGGCTGGCTTAGAATATGCCGCATCCCTGAACGGGGAGTAGAAGGTTGAGGCGTATTTGGCACTGTAAGCCATAATTGCGGTTTCCTGGAAACCATTCTGGTCCAACGCCCTCCTTATGGCCCCTACCACACCGTCCATCATACTGGATGGGGCGATCACGTCAGCCCCTGCCTCGGCCTGACTTAGGGCAATATTTGCGTGAACCCTGAGACTCTCGTCGTTGTCCACGACATAACCTTGACCGCTTCGCCTGACTATTCCGCAGTGTCCATGGGCAGTGTACTCGTCAGTGCATTCGTCTGCATAGAGCAGGATCTTGTCACCGAAGGTCTCCCTCAACTGCCTCAGGGACCTCTGGATAACGCCATCCTTAGCGTATGCTGAGCTGGCCAGATCGTCCTTATACGATGGAATCCCGAATAGAATGAAATTTCTTAGGCCAAGATCCAGATCGGACTGCACCACTTTGGATAAATAATCAATAGGAAACCTGGAGACCCCAGGCATACTGGGTATAGGCTCTGGTTCCGAGGCCCCGTCCCTCACAAAGAGGGGAACTATAAGGCGTTCAACCGCGAGAGTAGTCTCCGCAACTGAGTCCCTTATTAACTTATTCCTCCTTAACCTTCTCGGTCTGTGAGTGGGAAACGTCACCATTAACGAGAGTGTCAACGAGAAAGTTAATGTAGTTTTCCTGACCCTCCCTGAGTAGAGCTGATATTTTCTCGAACACCGGCTGCATTGATTTCCTTGCTATGGAGTTTGACATATCCTCCAGCACCTGCCTCATTTCCGGAGTGACTTCCCCCAACTTGGCAAGTTCCTTAACTGCTCTCTCCAACTCCCTTCTCCTAACTTCCTCCACTCTCCACATTATTTTGGCAACGTAGTTCTTGGACCTATAGTTGAGGTACTGCAGGGCGAAGTCGTTAACCTCGTTTGCTATTATCTCCTTGGCCTTGACCACCTCGCCCTCCCTTTGTATGGCCGCCTCTCTGGATACCTCCCTCAGGTCATCCATGGTGACCACGTTCTCCCCAGAGAACATGGGAGGCACAGAGAGATCCACGATCAACTTGGCCTCTGGAAGAACCAACGAGGGACCATCGGATGGATTTGCCACTGCGGCGAAGACCAGATCATAGCCTCTGTCAATTTTATCAATTGTTGACCAGGAAGCTCCGAGCTTGGAGGCAAGGTCCTTTGCCCTCTCCAACGTTCTACTGAACACGGTGAGGTCTGACACTCTCTGGTTTCTCAGTATACTTGCGACCTTGGATCCCATGTTTCCGGCCCCCACAACTGCCACCTTAAGCCCCCTTAGGTCACCCAGTCTCTTGATCGCGTAATCCACCGCCAAGGAGTAAACGCCGACCTTCCCCCTGGAAATCATGGTTTCTACCCTTACCTTCCTCCCAACTCGAAGGGCCCTCTCACCAAGAAGCCTCACACCATAGTCCGCCACTCCCAGGGACTCGCTGTCCGCTAGACTTTGTCTCACCTGCCTCAATACATCATACTCCCCCACCGCTAGCGAATCTACCCCAGAGCTGACTTCAAAGAGGTGTTGAACTGCCTCTGCACCAAGCATCACGGTTGCCTCCTTAGTGACGTCCCTTGAGTGGATCTCCCTCAGTAAGCTCAGGGCCTTTGAGATCCTTTGCTCAGGTGAGCCGTGGAGGTAGAGCTCAACCCTATTACAAGTCTGGAGCACCATATGGCCTTCTCCCAATACGTCAGCCAATACCCTCAGCTCGTTGGGTTTCAGATAGTGGGCCGGGAGGGCTTTGAGGCCTATAGTTTTGTAGGTGAAGGTCACAGCCCCATACATGTTCAACCTATTGTTCAACTGTCTCCCTGACAACCTCCTCTGCCCTCCTCAATGCGCCATCCATGTCCCCTTTTTCCACCGAATCCTGGAAGGTGGGGTCTGAGAAAATGGTGGAGTAGAGCTTGAACCTCTTGGATGGATCCCCAACCTTGGCCTTGAGCATCTTCTTCACCTCGTACATGGCGTTTACCTTGGACCTTACGTCACTCTCCTCCACAGTCTGACGGACCAGTTCCAACAGATATTTGGAACTCAGGCTGGACTTACCGTATGTGGTGACAGCAACCGCTATGGTGCCGTCGTCAAAGTATATGGGAACAATGAAATTGGAGTCTGGCGGAGAGGTAGGATCATTACAGAGCTTCCTCAGGGACTTGGCCATGGAGCAAATCTTCCTATTCACCTCCTGATCGTTGGTGGCAGTGATGACAACATCAAATTGAGAAAGGAAGCCCTCCTCAATCTGCCTAGCATCACCAGATATCTTCCTCACGTTTGGATGTTGGATCTCCTGTGTGAACTCCAGGCTTAACACGGTAACTGAGGCACCCAGTTCAGCGAACTTGTTGGCCCTCTTGGCTCCAACCTTTCCTCCCCCCACAACCAACACTTTCATGTCCTTAACGTCAACGAATAGGGGAAGCATCTCTATCAGCGCTTCTCCATAAACTACCAGTGGAACTTTATATACATTTTCTAAGAGTTTCTAAAGCCTTTAGAACCACTTATCTAACCCAGACTGTCTGGAGGACCCTCTAAGATCCACTAGAGCTTTCCTCACCCTTGACAATGCACCTTGCACTCTGTCCTCACTGAAGTCGTGCTCCTCCACCAGAATTTTCATTACGGCCTCCTCGTTGGGTTCCTCCATTTCCAAATCGCTCTCCACATCAACAACTTTTGGGTGGAGGAACGCCTCCCTTAGCTCCGACAGTTCCGCGCCCAGCTGGGAGAGGTCCACCTCCCCAGCTGACGCTGCCGCCTCCAGGGAACCATATTTTTTAATGAGAGAATATGCCCTTTTAGGACCGAAGCCCCTAATTCCCTCGGGATCGTAGTCTGTCCCCACCAGTAAGGCCACGTCTATTAGCTGTTCCCTAGATATTCCCAAGGATTTAAGGAGTGACCCCAACTCAAGAATTTCAGGCCTCACGTCCACATAGACTTCCTTGTTTGGGAGCTTCCTTCTCCCTGTGATTGTCAGATTCCTCACCAGCCTCTGCGCTCCAAAGAGCAGGGAGTCGTAGTCCTGGCTACCTACCGCCCAACTCTTTCCCCTTAAGTGGAGGTGGGCGGCCTGAGCCTCCCCCTCGGCAGGGGCCTGTACAATTGGCACCCCCATGGCCTGTAGAAGTTCCTTGGACTGATCAACCATCTCGTTGGTGAGATAAGATGATGCAGCTGCATATTTCCTCTGAGAAAGGACGTCTCCAACTTCCTTGGCCCTTTCATACTTCCTTGCGGCCTCTTCCTTGACCTGCCTCCTCCTATCAAGCTCACCTCTCTTCATTTCCGGTGGCTTTCCATCAAAGACGTAGATGGGCACAATTCCCTCCTCCAAGAGATTCACAGTCCTGTAAAAGAGTCCGCTGAGGTGGCTAGTGACCCTACCTCTGGAGTCCACAAGCGGTGTTCCGTCGGGCTGTCTTATGGCCGCCAGGAACTGATAAATTGCGTTGTAGGCGTCAACTGAGACCTTCTTCCCTTTTAGTTCCTTCAGGGAGACTTCCCTTCTAGCTACATCGGCCAGATCTCCGAGATCTACTCCTATTCCTTATCCCCCAAGAGGGATATCATTCTTACATCGTCTTTTATGAGGGTCACCGAGATGAAGCCACGCATCTCCAAGCTCATCAACGCCCTGAGGAAGTCGGTAAAAGAGACCTGGGAGCTTGAACTCTTCAACACATCGTTATAAAGGTCCTGATCCCTAATTGATGTGCCTACCTTCCTCAACCTCTCCAACACAAGGTAATGAAGTGGGACCTCTCTCCACATGCTCTCACGCAAATGTGCTCGGCTTAACCACCTGCTTGGGAAGTTGCTGCCTGGCCCTATCAAACCAAGAGGCGTAGAATTGGGTCATCTCCTGGGTCACCGAGGGCTTCACCTTCCTCATGGCCTCCATGAAGTGGGCCCAGTTGACCTTGAGCTCCTCAGCCCTCATTCCCTTCCTTAGTCCCTCCCTTAACGCCACTAGCCCGGCCTCCCTAACTAACGCAGCTATATCAGCTCCGGTGTAACCCTCCGTCTTGGCTCCCAGGTCGTTAAGGTCTACGTCTGGGGCAAGTGGAACTTTGCTTGTGTGAACCTTCAGGATATCCACTCTGGCGTTCCTGTCAGGAGGAGGAACCAGTATCATTTTCTCGAACCTCCCAGGACGCAATAACGCAGGATCCACTATGTCTGGCCTGTTTGTGGCCGCTATCACTGCAACGTGCTGCATCTCCTCTATTCCATCCATCTCCGCCAACAATTGGTTTACCACCCTCTCCGTCACTCCAGAGTCGTAACCGGCACCTCTCATTGGAGTTATGGCATCTATTTCGTCGAAGAATATGACCGCCGGCGCGTATTGTCTTGCCTTCCTGAATATCTCCCTTATGGCCTTCTCGCTCTCCCCCACCCACTTGGATAGTATCTCAGGTCCCCTGACAGCAATGAAGTTGGCGCCGCTCTCAGTGGCAACCGCCTTGGCCAACATGGTCTTACCTGTACCTGGTGGACCGAACAGTAGTATTCCCCTAGGGGGCTCTATGCCCACCTTCTCATAGTAGTCCGGATACTTGAGAGGATACTCAACTATCTCCCTGAGCTCCTGCTTTGCATCCTCAAGCCCACCTATGTCGTTCCACTTGACCTCCGGCACCTCTATGTATATTTCCCTCAGTCCGCTCGGCACGATCTCCTTAAGTGCCTTCATGAAGTCGTCCATTCTTACCTCCATTTTCTCAAGGATTTCTGGGGGTATCTTGTCCTGAGAGAGGTCTATCTCTGGGAGATACCTCCTTAATGTATTCATGGCCGCCTCCCTTACCAACGCGGAGAGGTCAGCGCCAGTGTAACCGTGGGTTATGTCCGCCATCTTCTCCAGGTCCGTATCCTTTGATAGTGGCATGTTCCTGGGTGTGGATCTGCAGTATCTCAACCTTCCCTGTTTGTCCGGAAGGGGTATCTCTATCTCCCTATCGAACCTCCCGGGCCGCCTCAATGCGGGATCCACGGCCCCCGCCCTGTTGGTGGCGGCAATAACTATTACGTTACCCCTGCTCTCCAATCCATCCATCAGGGTCAGCAACTGCGCCACGACCCTCCTCTCAACCTCCCCTATTACTTCATCTCTTTTGGGAGCTATGGCGTCTATCTCGTCTATGAATATTATGGACCGGGGCATGTTTCTTGGCGTCCTCGAAGATCTCCCTCAACCTCTGCTCGCTCTCCCCATAGAACTTGCTCATTATCTCTGGACCATTTATAGAGGTGAAGTAGGCCTCCGTCTCATTGGCAACAGCCTTTGCAAGTAAAGTCTTTCCCACACCGGGAGGACCTATGAGCAATATTCCCTTTGGGGGCTCTATGCCAAGTCTCTTGAACAGCTCAGGGTGCCTAAGGGGTAGCTCCACCATCTCCCTGACCTTATCGATTATGTTCTTCAGTCCTCCTATGTCCTCGTAAGTTATCCTGGGAAGCCTGGTCTGCTCTATGGGCTTCTCCGATATGGTTATGCTTGTCTCATCGTTGGCTATCACCACCCCTAAGGGCTTTACTTGGATTACGGTGAAGGGTATGGCCTGCCCCAACACTGGGATGAGAACTGTGTCACCCTCCACCATGGGGTAATCCCTCAACTTCTTCTTAACGTAGCTAACGAACCCTGGGTCTACAGTTATTGAGAAGTTGGAAGGAGCAAGCTTAACGAAGTTAGCTGGCCTGACCTGGGCCTTCCTCACCACAACCCTATCACCAATGCTCACCCCAGCGTTCTTTCTGGTTATGCCGTCCATCCTTATTACATCCATTCCAGCGTCTTCATTGGCGTTAGGCCAGGCTATTGCGGCCGTCTTCCTGGTTCCCTCTATCTCCACAACGTCCCCTGCCGTAACACCTATTGAGGCAAGGAGGTCAGTGTCTATCCTCACCTTCCCCCTTCCCACATCCTTTTGTTTAGCTTCCAGCACCCTTAGTTCGAGTTGCCTCCTTTGCGGTTGTCTCTGCTCTTCAGAACCACTCGCCATGGTAACCTACTACTATCTCTCTGAGTGGAGGTTATTAGAACTTGCTATGAGACTGTGAAGGACTTTACTTGAATTCTTAAGGTGCGAGCACCCTAACGCTCATCTTAACCTAGAAGACTTTCCCAGGGCTGCAACTGGGAAACTTCCCATTTAGGATTTCCCCCACCTAGATCTTGGTTCGAGCAATTGAAAAATCATATTCATTTGCCAATCATGCACCCATAATAAAAATAACAATTATAACGTTCGCTCTAAAAGGAGAAATCTCTCTAAAAAGTAGAAAAATCACTGCCTTGACGTAATTGTGGACGCCTGGGGAAGCTCTGGGAACTTCTCCTTCATTCTCTGCTCGGCTATCACTGTGGCTTCACTGAGTATCTGTCTGGCCTCTGGACTGGAGGCACCGTAGCCATAACCTGAACCAGTGAACTCGCCGGCGCTCAGTACCACGTCGTTCAGACCTTCTCCCAGCTCTGAGAGCTCAAGTGAAAGTTCCGGCATCATTCCCCTTATGGAGTTCTTCAACTCATTTATAACCCCCACCACTGGTCCCAGTCCGGCGAACACGTCAGCGAACTCTCCTATGGTCTCCAGTCTTAGCTGAACCTGCTCAAGGGCTATTTGAGTGACCAGGAGTTGTCTTGACATCTTCCTGAGCTCAGCTACCTCGTTGGCGTACACAGCTGCCCTCTGGTTATCCTTACTCATCTGCGCCTCCACTACTCTCTCGAAGAGTACCCTGTCCCTCTCCTGCATTCTGCCTATTTGAGTGTCCAATCTACTTATCATGGTCTTTAGCTTATACTGGGCGTGTATCAGCCTGTACTTCAAAGGCTCCTTGTTCTTGAACGCTCCCCTAACTCTCTCCCCCAAAGAGGGTTCGTCGTTTCCTGCCCAATACCTCTGAAACTCCTTGCCCAACATACGCAATATATATCTTACCTTGGAACGGTTATAAAGGGAGCTTCCTGGTAATATTTGACTGTAGGAACTGTTCCACGGAGGGATCCTGGAGCCAGTCCACAGATTGGCACTGCCTTGACTCGAACCTCCTTATCACCTCATCCACCGTGAGTTGACTGACGTCTATTGAGCAAACAGTATCGAATGTCTCCCTTGCCTCCTCCTCCACCACTCCCAAGGCCTCGGCCTCCACGTTCTCCATCACCTTCGCCTCAGACCATCCCCTACTCAATAGGTCCCTGTACACGAGGAGGGGATGTCTCCTCAGCACAAGGATCGAATCCCCCTGGACAAGGGAAGGGTAGATGGCCTCCACCACCACATTTCTCCCCCCTTAGGTAGTTCGCCAATTGTTCCTTGGTCTTCTCCTCATCAACGGAGATAACTGGTAGCTCTCCTCGATCGAAGGAGGTGTAAAGTCCATTGGATATGACGAACTGGGAGAGGGAGAGGTACTCCATTCCCCTCCTTCTTGCAAGTTCGGTGGCAACTACGGTCTTTCCCGTGCCTGGGGTGCCAGTGACCACAATTATCATTTGAAGAGAACGAGGGTCTCTGAGAGAAATAAGGCTACCGAGATCGCCAAGAGCAGGGACCTGGTTCTTCCTCTGAAGCCGCTCCACACCTCCCTTATGCCCAACGGAAAGGTGAGGAGTCCCAATAAAAACAGGATGAATTCCAAATCGTTCATGAAATAGAAGTTCTTGAATCTCCTTTTAAGGCGGGACGCGCAGTAAAAATGGTGTTCTCGGAGCTCTTGGACGTGGTGGATAAGCTGAACAGGGGTCAGGTGATGGAAGCGGCCCATAAGATAATTGAACTCGCCAGGGATAGAGAGGATCTCATTGAGATGTGCTCGGAAATTGAGGAGATGTTAATGGACCTGAGGAGAGGTAGATCACTTGAGGTGGAGGGCCCTCTGGGAAGGAAGCTAAGGGAAGTGGAGGAGGAGATGAGGAGATTGAAGGTGAGGAGATTGAAGCTCCTAATCCTTTATGCAGTCCAACTTATCAGTGGGGACAACCCGATTATAATGAATGTGATCAAGAGGGAGGACATAGACACAACACATACCTACTTATAAGAAAATTGGGTCCACGAGGACAAATCCAATAGAACAACGAACAGCCATGGTAAGTATAGCTTGACCCAGCCGCCTGGACTCACACCAAGGGGGCTGACCCGTTTGGGAGCAGCGGGCTAACCGCTCGGACTGACGCCCTCGCGGCGCACACCCCTGCCCCATCAACCCCCTGTTCTAGGGGAGGGTCCCCGATCCGGTGGTTGCCCATCGAACCGGTGCCACCTTTTTTCGGGGAGGGTTTCCCACTTAGATGCTTTCAGCGGTTAACCCTCAGGGCGTGGCTGCCCGGCAGTGCCCTACCGGACAACCGGTAGACTAGAGGCCCCGGTACTCTGTTCCTCTCGTACTAGGAGTACCTTCCCCTCAGGTGGCAGACACCCCCCACCCTTAGAGTCCGACCTGTCTCGCGACGGTCTAAACCCAGCTCACGTTCCCCTTTAATGGGCGGGCAGCCCCTACCCTTGGGGGCTACTGCACCCCCAGGGTGGGAAGAGCCGACATCGATGTAGCAAACCGCGGGGTCGATGGGAGCTCTCGCCCGCGACGACTGTGTTATCCCCGGGGTAACTTTTCTGACATGCCCAGCCCCCACGTGTGGGGGCATGAGCGTTCGCTAGGCCGCGCTTTCGCGTCGAGACCCCGTACTTTGAAGGGTCTCGTCAAGCCGGCTTTTGCCCTTGCACTCTACGGCGGCGTTCTGTACCGCCTGAGCCGACCTTTGGGCTCCCGTGTTATCTTTTCGCGGGAGTGCCGCCCCAGCCGAACTGCCCACCTATTGTTGTCCCTCAGGGAGGTAAGTCGCTCGAACACCCATGGGTAGTGTTTCACTTTCGGCTCCACCACCCCCGAAAGGGTGGCTTCGACGCCTCCTACCTACTCTACGCGTGGGCGACCGAACGACAGCGCCAGGCTGCAGTTAAGCTCCACGGGGTCTTCTCTCGGTGTGGGGGGTTGCGGGACTGTGCACCCACTCTGGGCGTTCACGGGGACCCTGGCTGGGACAGCGGGGACCGCGTTGATCCATTCATGCGCGCCGGAACTTGCCCGGCAAGGCATTTGGCTACCTTGAGAGGGTCAGAATTACCCCCGGCCTTTAGCGGAGCTTCGTCCGGTTGGACCCGGATTTAACGTCCCGCCAGTGGCCAGGATTCAGCTCCCGTACACACCCTTACGGGCTAGCGGGAACCTATGTTTTTATTAAACAGTCAGGTCCCCCTTGTCACTGCGACCTACTGCGACGTTTTGCGCCGCGGTAGGCACCCCTTATCCCTAAGTTACGGGGCTAATTTGCCGAGTTCCCTAGCCAGGGTTAGACCCCATTCGCCTTGGGCTTCTCACCCAGGGGCACCAGTGTCGGTTCTTGGTACGGACACGAAGGATCGTTCTGCACTCCCTTTTCATGGGGACCGAGGTTCAGGAGAACCCCCCTAACGGGAGGCCCATCGCACCTTCACCCCCTTCTCACCGTTACGGTACTCCAGGGGCTTAAGTGTTTGGCCGAGGCGGTTACCTCGGTCTCCCTACCTCCATCCGTCAGGAGCACAGCTTGCGTTGCCGCGCCTACCTCCGTGGCAGGGGAATATTAACCCCTTTCCCTTTCGACAACTGCCAATTGGGCGTTGCCTTAGGACCGGCTCACTCCCGGTCGACGACCGTTGCCGGGAAAACCTGGCCCTTCCGGCGAGGGGGATTCTCACCCCCTTTCGCTGTTACTGCCGCCGGGATCCGCACCTGCGACGGATCCAGTGGACCTCACGGCCCACCTTCTGCTCCGCCGTAGCGCCCTCCTACCGATGGAACTCCATTGGAGCTCCACCCTTGGGTATCGGCGGCCGGCTTAAGCCCCGACCAGTCTGCAGGGCCCGTAGCCTCGGCGGGTGAGCTATTACGCACTCCTTAGAGGATGGCTGCTGCTGGGCCCACCTTCCCGCTGTCTGTGGCTACGGACGCCCTTCAACGCACTTAGCCGGCACTTGGGGGCCTTAACCCAAGTCTGGGTTGTTCCCCTCTTGCCACCCAACCTTACGCCGAGTGACCCACTCCCCTCATCTAAGGCACCCGCAGGTTCGGAGTTTTACTGGGAGTCCGGACCTTTCGATCCGAAGCCCCAATAAGTAACTCTACCCCACGGGTGACCTCCGAGGAGGCTGCGCTAAGACGCATTTCGGAGGGAACTAGCTATCACCGAGCTAGATTGGTCTTTTGCCCCTAGGCCAGGGTCAGGGGAACGAATTGCACGTCAGAACCCCTATTCGGCCCTCCACCAGGGTTTCCCCTGGTTTCGGCCTGCCCCGGTCTAGATCGCCCGGTTTCTAGCCTCACGCCAGTGACTCGAGGCCCTGACAGACCTCGCCCCTCACCTGTTGCCAGGTTGCGGGCTTTCGGTTTCCCTACGCCTTCGGAGGTGAACTCCTTAAGCTCGCCACTGACGTGAACTCCCCGGCCCGTGATTCAAGACGAAAGATGAGACCCTGATTAGGCCCCTACGTACTAAGGACTTGCGCCCTCCTCCTTCAGGAGCCATCACCTCTTTCAGGCCTCACCCTGTATCGCCAGACGGTTTCAGGCACTTTTCACCGCCCTTCCGGGCTACTTTTCAGCTTTCCCTCACGGTACTTAGTTCGCTATCGGTCTCGGGAAATATTTAGCCTTAGAGGCACGTGTCCCCCGTCTTCCCACCCTCAAACTAGAGGATGGTACTCCATACGCCGCTGCGTCCGCCTCCCTTTCGCCTACGGGGCTATCACCCTCTTCGGCCCCCCTTCCCAGGAGAGTTCGGCTAGAGAGACTGGGACGCTCGGGTTGCCCCTAGCAGCGTGATACCCCACATCCCCACCAACTTGTCGCTGGCGGGTTTGGTCTGGGCTGTTCCCCTTTCGGTCGCCCCTACTCAGGGAATCTCAATTGATTTCTCTTCCTTCCCCTACTAAGATGCTTCCGTTCGGGGAGTTCCCCCTCCCACTTGCGCGGGAGTGCCCTTACGAGCAGGAAGTCCCATTCGGGAATCCCGGGGTCGACGGCCGCCTGCGCCTAACCCAGGCGTTTCGCCGCTTGCCGCGCCCTTCTTCGGTCCCCGAGCCGAGCCATCCACCGCCTGGCTTGGTGCCCTCTTGGGCTTGAGTCCAGTCGGCTGTCTAGCCCTATACTTACCATGGCCTCACTGAACCGCCGCTCCCATAGGGAGCTTAAGGTTCTAGGCCCTTCACTCCTCTCCCAATAGAAGAGGAGTTGCATTGGCCGGAGGAGGAATGACATTCACGGGATTCCCCAGGGGATGCACTATGAGGTGATCCAGCCGCAGGTTCCCCTACGGCTACCTTGTTACGACTTCTCCCCCCTTGCAGGAAAGAAGTTCGACTCCCCACCGAAGCAGAGAGCCTCACCCTCCCCCAGCTCGGGTGGAGCGACGGGCGGTGTGTGCAAGGAGCAGGGACGTATTCACCGCACGTTGTTGACGTGCGGTTACTAGGGATTCCTCGTTCACGAGGGCGAGTTTCAGCCCTCGATCCCAACTGAGGCAGGGTTTAAGGGATTGCCTCCCCCTTTCGGGTTTGGATTCCCGCTGTCCCTACCATTGTAACCCGCGTGCGGCCCGGGGGATTCGGGGCATGCTGACCTGCCGTGGCCCCCTCCCTTCCTCCGGCTTAAACGCCGGCAGTCCCCCTAGTGTGCCTCCAGCCCGGAGGCCAGAGTAGCAACTAGGGGTGGGGGTCTCGCTCGTTGCCGGACTTAACCGGACATTTCACAACACGAGCTGGCGACGGCCATGCGCCTCCTCTCCGCGAGTCTGGCAAGGTCGTCAGCCTGGCCGTCATTCTGCGGTCTCCCCCGGTGAGATTCCAGGTGTTGACTCCAATTGAGCCGCAGGTTCCACCCCTTGTGGTGCTCCCCCGCCAATTCCTTTAAGTTTCGGCCTTGCGGCTGTACTCCCCAGGCGGCGGACTTAAAGGACTTCCCTGTTGCACCAGGTGGACCCTAAGCCCACCTGACACATAGTCCGCATAGTTTACGGCCGGGACTACCCGGGTATCTAATCCGGTTCGCTCCCCCGGCTTTCGCCCCTCACCGTCGGGCGGCGCTCTAGCTGGGCGCCTTCGCCACTGGTCGTCCTCCTGGGATCTACGGATTTCGCCCCTACTCCAGGAGTACTCCCAGCCTCTCTCGCCCCCTAGCCTGGTAGTATTCGCACCATTTCCGAGGTTGAGCCTCGGTATTTAGACACGAACTTACCAGGCCGGCTACGGGCGCTTTAGGCCCAATAAAAGCCCGACCACTCGCGGAGCTGGTATTACCGCGGCGGCTGACACCAGTCTTGCCCCCCGCTTATTCCCCCACCTTTTTAGAGTGGGGAAAAGCCTCTAACGAGGCACTCGGAGTAGCGCCATCACGCACAAGCGCATTGTGGACGTTTCGCGCCTGGTGCGCCCCGTAGGGCCTGGGCCCTTGTCTCAGTGCCCATCTGGGGGCTCCCGCTTTCACGGCCCCTACCCGTTATAGGCTTGGAAGGCCTTTACCCTTCCAACTACCTGATGGGCCGCAGCCCCATCCTGAGGCGTCCCTGAACAGTAGCCCAAGGACCTTTCGGCGAGGAGACCTTCCAGTACTCCTCACCTATCGGGAATTATCCCTAGTTTCCCAGGGTTATTCCCGTCCTGAGGGCAGGTTAGCCACGTGTTACTCAGCCGTACGCCACACCCCCTTGACCCGGAGGTGTAAACTCCCATGGCTTAGCCCTACTCCGATAGCGGTCTGGTCCGGCAGGATCAACCGGAATTGGTGGGGAAACCCTCACGTGGCCATTCCTCCCCCCATCAGACGTAAGTGTTCCGCAGTTATCACCGCGGGGAGCTTACGTCCTCACATTGACGGCAACCTTGATTGTAAGGTGCCTGTCGGCGAAATATCCTTATGCATCGTTTCCCATATAAAATTATCTTCTCAGTGGTACAGTGAACAGGATGGGAGGTGCCAAGGCTGCCAAAGCTGAGAGTCTCCTATTCCCCATGAGCGAAAGGTTTAAGAGCGAGGGGCCGCTCCCCCTTCGCTTCTCCATGACGAACCCTTCCAGACAACTTCACTGACTCCTTCCTTGACATTCACCCATAGTGCCATGACAAAGAGTAGGCTGGAGAGTCTATTGAGGTATTTCACATAAACCTCCGAGAGGGACCTTTCCCTACTTAGGGCGACCAGGGATCTCTCTGCTCTCCTACACACTGACCTGGCTAAATGGAGGACTGACGCTCCCGTGGAGCCACCGGGTAGGATAAAGTGCTTTAACTCTGGGACATCCGCACTAAACTGAGAGAGAGAACGCTCCAGAGCAAGGACCTCTTCCTCAGAGAAACCCAGCGTGAAGCCGGCCAGTTCGGAGGAAATGGCCAACAATCTGGATTGAATGGAGAGTAGGACGGTCCTCAATTTCGGATAGATGGACGCACATAACCCAAGTGCGGAGTTGAGCTCGTCCAGATCTCCGAGGGTCTGAACCAGAAGGTCGTCCTTCCAAACCTCTCCCACTGAGGGCACCTTGGTTTTGCCCTTATCTCCAGAGCCCGTGTACCACATCACTCCAACACCTTCCCTGCCCCTTTCCGTTGTGCCTCTTGGTAAAGAAGCAGAGCTGCCGCTAAATCCTGGGCGGCAATACCCACTGTCTTGAAAACTGTAGGTCTCTCTATCTTCCCTCCCTCCAGGGCCCGGCCTATCTCCATAACCCTTATCCCCAATTCTGTGGCCCTCTTGAAGTCCCCACTCTCGTGACTTACGGCCTCAAGGGAGTCAACCAAGAAGGTGGACGTCCTCCTTATGGTATCGTCGTCCAACTCCCTGGAATCCATTGTGTGAGCTCCAACACTACATACGTGAAACTGATCCTTGAGTAGGGCGCCCCTTACCACTGGGACGGTGGATGAGGTTGCGGCGAATACAACGTCGGCCCTCTTGAATAGGGTATCACCCTCCACCGGGGAGGCACCCAACTCTTTCGCCAAGCTCAAATGACCCTTCCGGGCGGTGATAAGGACCTGGTCTACGTTGAGGTAACCGGTGGCAACCCTATGATGGTACTTGGCTTGAGTTCCGGCGCCCACTATTCCCATGGTGCCAACCTTCCTACCCATTACAAGTTCAGTGGATAGGACGCTGGCTGCGCAGTTCTCCACGCCGTGAGGGTAGGTCCGTCAATTATCGCAAGAGGCGATCCGTCGTGGGCTGACATCAATAGCACTAGTCCGTTTATGGTAGGAAGACCCCTCTGCCTGTTTCCCTCGATTACGTTAACGACCTTTAGGGAGAACACTTCAGAACCATAGGAGGGCATAATTCCCCACCAGTTTCCGTTCACAGTGAGCACCTGCCTCCTGGGTTGAGAGACCTGCCCCTTGCTGAACCACGAGAAGGCCAGCCTTGAGGAGCGAACGGCCAACTCAGGGGTCATTATCTCGTCCACGTCCCTGGAACTAAGGAAGATCATAGTAACATTGAGCACACTCCCCTTTTTAGGGATTGGGGATAAGGTAATCACGTGAAACTGGAGCTGGGGGTCTGTCCGCCTGACGCCGATCCCTATGAAGTATTCATTTCCACTCTCAGGACGGCAGGAGCGTCCGAGAACACCGTGAGGCTTTACTCCACAGCCGTGAGGGAATTCCTAAAGTTTGCCAAGAAGAATCCAAGGGAGATCACCACTGCCGACATCAACGCGTGGCTAACACATATCGCCGGAAAGAGGACCACCACCATTAGGTACTATATGATTGCGGTAAACAGATTCCTTAGATGGCTACAGGTGGACGTAAGACCACCAATGCCCAGGCCGAGGCCGAGGAAGGTAAGAGCGTTAGAGAGGGACGAGGTGGAGAGGCTGTTTTCCGTGGCCAGAGGTAAGGAACTATTGATACTTTCACTTTTATTGGATACTGGACTCAGGGCTAAGGAACTTCTCTCCCTTAAGCGTGAGGACGTAGACTTGGAGAGTAGGAGTATAAGGGTGAAAGACACCAAGAACGGTGAGGAGAGGGTAGTATTCTTTACAAATAGAACAAGTCAGATGATGAAGGAATACTTGAAAAGTTGTCCGGATAAGCTTTTTGACATTTCATATCAGGGTCTATATAAAATGCTAAAGGGTTTAGGTAGAAGAGCGGGTGTGCAACTGAGACCGCACGTCTTAAGGCACACTTTCGCCACAAATGCGGCCAGGAGGGCAATGCCACTCCCTGCCCTTCAGGCCATAATGGGACACAAGGACATAAAGACTACGCAGATCTACATGCATCTGGTTTCAAGGGACCTACAGGAGGCTTACACCAGGACATTCATGGAGAGCTAGAAGGACCTCCCAGTGAACCTCCACCTTCCCATCTCCCACACATAGGATGCCAAGTCCTTGATGTCGTTAAAGGTTGAGGTTTGAAGGTGAAGATATTCGAACTTGGCCGCGTCCCTGAGCATTTTGGCTTGAAGTTGTTTCACCTGCGGGGAGGACATTATCTTGTTCAAGGGGTCCCTGCTGAGGTTTCCCACTATCTCGCCCTCCATATCGTCTGGGTAAGGGAGATCCCCATTTGGATAAACGGTAATTGAGTAACTCGTCAGTCTCCTCGGCCTCCTCCTCTCCACCAGCGCATCTATGAATCCCCAAGAGTTGTTGAGAACTGGACCGTACTTTCTCTTGAGGTAACTCATTACTTTGTACACCTCCTGAGGATCTGGGGCAAGCTTAACCTTAGAGGTTGGGTAATCTACAGCGGGGAGGACAAGTATCTTGTACTTGCACCTCTGAACCGCCTTTACCTTATCTTCTAGCTTGTCAATGTTATATTTCGTGAGAACCGTCTGTACATTTACCTTAAGTCCATACTCCCTGAGTTTGCAGAGAGTATCCAGGGACTTAACGTTCCAATGATACTCATCTATGGAATAATGTACGAAGTCCACTACGTCCCCCAGCTTGGACAGGAACGAGTCATCGGACAACCTGTAACCATTGGTTGTCAACATGACGTATAGGGAACCATCGTGAGCGTAGCGAAGAAGTTCCAAAATGTCCTTTCTGGTGGTGGGCTCACCACCCTCGAAAGATATGACGACCACTGAGGAACGGCTTAAGTTATCTATTATCCTCTTCACCGTGTCAGTATCGGCCTCTCCCAGCAGGCCATCGTAATAGGCGGGAGTGCAGAAGGTGCACCTCAAGTTGCATTTTGAGGTAACCTTGAACGTGGCATAGGCTGGCCTGAAGTTATCCCTAAGGAGTTGGGTCCTTATGAACCACGACAGGGCCTTTAAGTCCCTATTCATTCTTCACCCTCTCCATGAGCCTCACATAATCCAACGCATTTTCATCAATGGCCTTGATATCCTGTTCGGTGACCTTCCTCACCACTTTGGCCGGCACACCAAGGGCGACACTGTAGGGTGGGATCTCCTTTCCCTCAGGGACTAGGGCACCGGCGCCAACTATGGAGTACTCTCCAACCTTGCTGCCATTAAGGAGAATTGCTCCCATCCCTACTATGACGTGGGAAGAGACCTGGGCCCCGTGTATAACCGCGTTGTGACCAACAGAGACTCTATCCCCTATCCGTACCCTGAATCCTAGGTCAGTATGTACGGTGGAGTTTTCCTGTATGTTACTTTCCTTCCCTATCCTTATTGAGTCGTTATCTGCCCTCAATACCACATAATGCCATATGCTACTCCCATCCCCGATCTCCACGTCTCCTATGAGGTAAGCTGTGGGGTGAATGTAAGCCGCACCCACCGTCGGTCTCTTTCCCAAGAAAGGCTCTAGAGGCATATTCTAACTTACTAGCCCCTTTTCTTTAACTTTGCGATGAAGAACCCACCAGTTCCGTTAACTTGAGGATGGAACCTGATTAAGTGTTGAAGCTCAAATCGAGGGTCATTTATGACCTCCTCGTTCTCCAGCAGAGTGACAGTGCAGGTGGAGTAGATGAGTTCACCTCCAGGCCTCAGGATCCTATGGGCTGCCTCTAGGAACTGAAGTTGGTAGTTCCTCAGTCTAATTATGTGTTCCTTGTCCTTGTGGTCATAAAGCTTAGGCCTGAGGCCCAGGGCCGAGCAGGGGGGATCTATAAGTATCTTATCGACGTCCTTCAGTCCACTCTCCCATAGATATCTAGAATCAAACCTATACACAGGCACATCTAAGTGAAGTCTCGAGAGGTTTTCCCTTAATTTTGAAACCTTGGATTGAGTCCTGTCGAACCCCACCAACTTAGCTCGAGGTTCCAGTTGGGCTAAGTGACTCAACTTACCTCCAGGGGCGGCAGTGGCGTCAACTATGAGCTCCCCAGGCCTCGGATCTACCACGTGAGCCACGAACTGAGATGGTTTCCCCTGAACGAAGAGGAGTCCTTGGGAGAAGGGACGACTTTCCCTTACTGCAGGCACGTCACAAAGTGGTTCCGTAACTTTGACCATCAACCCACCTGACATTACCAACTCTCCATGAGCTACCACCACCCCCCCTGGGCCCACCACTGAGACCCTCCTTGATTTAGCCCTAATCTCCTTAATTCCGGGCTTGTAGACGTTTGCCCCTTGCATGACACTCTCCGCAGTGGGCCCATCCACCATTACCACGTCCCCGGTGGGTTCTAGGCTGTCCCTACAATGGACGGGAAAGTATAAGGCCTCCTCCAAATCCTCATCGAGAATCGCCCCAATTTTCCTGGCCACTCTCTCCGGATCCGCCAGGGCAGTGTTAACCCTCATATAGAACCTCTCGGGAGGGCGTTTAATCAGTTCCAGGAAGTCCTGAAGGTCTGGGCCGTATACTCTCCTGAGCTCGTCTATGACGAATTGATCGAATTCCATACTGTCCTCGCCCCCATGTTGTTGGGATAGGTCACAAATCCGCCGAAGGTGCTCTCCAACTCCCTACCCTCCCTCTCAGTTGAGGGAAACGTATATAGCGCAGGACCGAAGGAGGAGAGACCGACGGCAAAGCCACGAGAACTCATGGCCTTGGCCAATTCTCTGACTTGATCGCTCTGAAGCCGCCACTCCACCCTCTTGAATCCCAAGGACTGGATCCTCTCAACTGATTCAAGGACTCCGCTTAGGTCTCCCTCAGCTACTGAAGGAAGAAGTCCCATTAAAACCACTCTGGATAACTCTGCTGCTCCCTCAACCCTCTCCCTAAATGCAGCCCTCTCAACTTGCCCAACATACGTCTTCCCTGTTCAGGTATGTTAACGTAGACAAGCCAAGGGAAGTGGAATCTGGCCAGAACTGGAGGGGGTGGTGCTGAGGCGTAGTCCGATGGTTCAGGAACAGGCTTAAGCTTGGTGGAGTGCCCCCCATCCACCACTAACCCCCCAAACTGAAAGGCATAAACTCCGACGCCAGAGGTCGAACCCCTTCCCATTAGGATGGCAAGTTCCCTTGCGTCCTTCCTGAGACCGTTAAATTCGGCAGCCAATTTTCCTACCGCCAAACTTAGCTGCGTGGTGTGCCCAAGGCCGACGTGAGGCTCATAGTCTTCCTCCAAACATACGCCAGGTAATGGAAAGGGTGGCGGGATAGGCGGTTCACATTTGCCCACGTTGACCACTACCCTAGGCCTAGATAGGGCAAGCCCCACCCCACCGTCAAGTCTGCCGTAAGTCCCCTCCAGGTCTATGAGGGTCATGTGCAGTCTCGATATTCCCACTACCTTGAGCATCGGTACTTAATTCAGAGGAACGGTTAATATTGGTGTGAGCTATGCGGCTAGACTCTTCGAGCTGAGGGACTCTGCGAGAACCTTCCTGGTCGGAGAAAGGTCAGTATCGTATGAACAGGCGGCCAAGGAGGTGATGGAGATGAGCTCGTCAGTGGCCGCAGGCGAGACGGTGGTGCACTTTGCCACAAATTCAGTCCAATCTGTACTTCATTATTTGGCACTTCAATGGGCAGGGGCCAGGGTGGTAGCTGTCGATCCCCTCACGTCCGCAGAGGACCTCAAGTTCATACTGGAGGACTCCTCTCCATTCCTGATAATTGCTTCAGAGGACGTGATGAATAGGGAAAAGGAAGTCCTCAAGGGATACAGGGTAGTAACGTCCCTTGGGAGGGGATCAGGAAACAACGAACCATATACCTACCACAAAAACGAGGTGGGGTTGATCTACTACTACGCGGGAATAGCGGGGAGAACAATGCAGGTTCTACATTCAGGGGAGTCCAGCTACCTGAACGCTCGAGCCTTAGCTAAGTCGACAGGCCTAAATGAAGTACGTACTGCCTTGCTTGTACCCCTGGCTCACGTTTTGGGAAATAGTGTGCTGGGTGTTACCTTGGCCTTAGGTGGTTCCTTATTGATCATTCCCAAGTTCGAGCCATGGAAGCTAGCCTCATCAATCCAGGAGTTCCGACTTAACTACCTCTCCGCGGTTCCTCAGGTTTTTGAGGCGTTGTTGGAGGTGAATGGCGATCTAAGTTCCCTTTCCCTTTGCGTAAGCTCCGCAGCCCCTCTCAGGATGGAAGTGCAGAGGAGATTCCTTTCCAAGTTCGGGAGGGTTATAACTCAGCAATACGGTTTTACCGAGGGGATGGTCCTTACTTTTCTGAAGCCAGAACT
>Ga0074076_100012_pt1 | contig 55971 bp, 60 predicted proteins | sample YNPg_D_FD_63713 | JGI IMG/M metagenome (GOLD analysis project Ga0074076, IMG submission 63713) | Hot spring microbial communities from Beowulf Spring, Yellowstone National Park, Wyoming, USA - YNP_Beowulf Spring_D v2 (version 2) | ecosystem: Environmental > Aquatic > Thermal springs > Hot...
GGGAGTTCTTAGGGTTGCGGAACCAACCCTTGTACACGAGGGCGTCCCTGTAACAGTCCTCGGCGACCTTTGACGGTGGGTTGTATTCGCTCCTTAACTTGTTGTACAACTCACGGACTTTGCCGAGTACACCCTTCTCTTCCGGGTTCGGAACGTTCTCCCTCAACCAGAACACGAAACGTGTTGCCTTCACGTAGTTATTTACAAGGACTAGGAGGGATTCTGATGGGGCGACATTGAAACAGTAGCTCTGATCGCGTTCCTCCTGATTAGTATAATTAGAAAAGCAGTATTTAACTAATCATCTCCGCCCCTGGAAGGGGCGAGGCTTTCAGCCTTTATGTAATGCTGCAGGCGGAAGCTTTGATTTGATTTATACGTTGTTAAGTTCGCCTGACTTCTCAGCCTGGAATGATTCAGGATTCCCATCACGGGAAATCATATTTCCAATTCACGGAAAGTCTAGCGCTAGGGATCAATGTCCTGGATCACGAAAGGAGGGGAGCGAAGAGATGGAAGGAAGAACCACATCAGCGGCTGCTCCGTCCCTATCAAGTCCTTAGCGGAGCTGGGAGGAGCGTCCTCAGTAAAAAGAAAACGGCAAAGAAGAATCGGCTGGGCCTATATGTCTAGCCGACGAAGAGCTTTCCGCTTAACGTGGGTAAAGTTAAAGCAAACTAAAAGGAACAAGAACCAGAAAATTAATTTTTATTTATACTATTAATAATATATTTAATTAAATTTCTAGTTCCAGGCTCTATTATCTTGGGTTCCCTCGATGAGGCTAACGCTGACTCTAACTCTCCTCCGCTCCAAGTTGATGGATCGTCTAGAAAGGTGGCACCAAGAATTGATGCATAGAGTTTGGTATCCTCCCTCGAGGCAGCTCGTGTCCAATCCCTGTTAAATACAATAATCGTGGGCTTTCTATACATAACCACAGACTCCATTGCGGTCTTTCCTTGATGTGTAACAACGATCGATGCAGAAGCTATTCTCCTCTCTAAATCTGTGTCATATTCAAAAAATTCCCAATCGGGTCGCTCTCTTCTGTACGGCTCTGGAGAGACGGAGCCTGTCTGAACCATTGCCTTCATCTTTATGGGAAGGGCTGCTTTGAATAGCCTAGGGAAACCCATACTCCCTGCTGTAATAAGTATATAACCTTCATCCCTAGGTTCATATCTGGGTTTCTCCACGATAGGGCCGGTCACAACACCGTTCTTATAAAGTCTGGACTGTTCGCTCCAATGAAGGAAGACCGCCCTCGAGATATGGGAGATCAAGTTCACTGCCCTCCCTCTTGTTACTATTCTGTCTTGACTTTCTATGGCATATATTTCAGAACCCTTTAATTTCTGAAGGAATGAGGGGATCACCGAGTGATTTGAACCCGTAGCTATTGTTACGTCATATTTGGGCAACCTCAAGCTCTGCAGGAAGGCCGATATTCCACCTTTCAGTAGCGATCCACCAGCTGGGCTTCTTCCCTTTGTCACTTCAAAGATCCTTCTAGCATATGGTTCCAACAATCTCCTAGAGAAGGAGTCTCCCGTAGGAATTACAAAATCAACAGGAGATTCTAAATACTGGGCCAAGGCCCTCGCATAGCCTGTATGGCCTCCTCCGCTGGCCACGATGAGGATTTCCAACGATAATCTAATTTACTCACCACACATAAAAACACTCCATGCAAGATTATTATTCTACCTGGATTAAGGGCGCAGTAATTTTGGCTGCAAACATGGCCAAGGCTGGCTATAAACCAGTGGCAATTGGAGTAGGTGAGAGAGAATTTTACATTGATCTCGACTCAGAGAGAACTTTGAGCCCGGACGAGGTCTACAAATTTGCTAGATATGAGGACGTGAAACTTAAGGTCCTTGACGGAGAAGTTGAGGCGGATGGTATAAGATTAAAGGTACAGCAAGCTCCATCGGATGGGAAGCCTGCATTCTTCCAAATACTAAACATATCTACTCATCACCCCTCTCCAGACAAACAATACGTGAGAGTCCACGGTGTGGCCTTCGAGAGAGAGGATGAGCTCAATCAATACATGGAATGGCTGAGGAAGGCAACCGAAAGGGATCATCGATTGATTGGAGAATTGATGGACCTCTTCAGCTTCCATGAGGAGGTAGGGCAGGGGTTAGCCCTCTTCCACCCAAAGGGGCAGATCATAAGAAAGGAACTGATGAGATACATGCAGGAGATCAATGACTCGATGTCATACCAAGAGGTATTTACTAGTCACGTCTACAGAAGCGTCCTTTGGAAGATCAGCGGCCACTATGAGATGTATAGGGACAAGATGCTCATCTTCACCCATGAGGACGAGGAACTGGGAGTGAAACCAATGAATTGCCCTGGCCACATAATGATATATAAATCAAAGCCGAGAAGCTACAAGGATCTACCCATCAGGTTCTCAGAGTTCGGAACCATATATAGATGGGAGAAGAAAGGAGAACTTTACGGTCTTCTAAGAGTTAGAGAGATCACCCAGGACGACGGACATGTATTCCTCAGGGAGGACCAAATACAGGAAGAAGTAGCAACCTTGATTAGGAAGACGTTGGAGGTGTTGAATAAGTTAGGCTTCGCTGGTCAGGACGTTAGAGTTAACTTAAGCACTAGACCAGATGAAAGTATAGGCACTGATCAGCAGTGGGAGAAAGCTACCTCTAGCCTGATCAATGCGATGAAATCTGTAGGTATAGAATATCTGGTAAAAGAAAAGGAGGGTGCGTTTTACGGACCCAAGATAGACTTCGAGATAAAGGATAGCCTAGAAAGATGGTGGCAGTTGTCCACCATACAGGTTGACTTCAATTTGCCCGAGAGGTTCAAACTGGAATATGTGGATAAGGACGGCGAAAGAAAAAGGCCAGTTATAGTCCATAGGGCCATATTTGGTTCCATAGACAGGTTTATGGCAATACTTCTGGAACACTTCTCTGGGAAATTGCCCACTTGGCTCTGTCCAGTGCAGGTAAGGGTAATACCGATATCTGATGCTGTTATGGAATATGCTAACGGAATAGCTAAATCACTGCGGGAGGTTAAGGCCAGGGTTGAAGTTGATAGAACGGATGAGACCTTATCTAAGCGGATAAAGAGAGCTTACGATGAAGGAATACCATACTTACTTGTAATAGGAAGGAGGGAAGCAGAGGAGGGAACTGTAACCGTAAGGGGAAGAGGGAACGTAGAGGTGAAGGGCGTGCCACTGAAGAAGTTCCTTAGCGCCATATCTGACGAATTAGCGAATAGGGAGTTGCATCCTACCACGCTGGAGAGGATCAAATGATATTTTACGGCCTCTATAGAAGTCCAGTAGGTACAATAACAGTGGCCGCAAGCGAGCGAGGGCTTCGGATGTTAGATTTCTGCGACTGCGCTGAGAGTGCACTGTTAAACCAGGAATTCTTCGGTTTTCTTTTCTCAAAGCTTGATCTTTACTTCTCGGGCAAACCGGTAGAATTTAATGTTCCGCTTGATATAAACACTAATTCATTTAGACTCAAAGTATTCAAAGAAGTAAGCAAAATACCTTGGGGAAAGACTGCTACTTACGGAGAAATAGCTCAGAGGGTAGGAACTTCACCAAGAGCAGTGGGAATGGCCCTTTCCAAAAATCCTGTACTATTGGTGATTCCCTGTCATAGAGTGGTGGCTGAGAACGGCTTGGGTGGATTCGCCAGGGGGGTGGAAATGAAGAAAAAACTGTTAGAACTTGAGGGCGTTAGACTTGAGACTAGAGGGGTGCAGAGTTGAAGTTAACTAGAGAGCTAGAGGTGTTACCAGGAAGTCCGAATACCCTAATATATCAGGGAAGGATAGTGATAGACCTTGGCGGAAAGAATGCAGAAGCTGAAGTAGACGGAGAATGGTACCTTTGCACTCATGGACATGCCGATCACATCGCCGGATTGAGGAGAAAGGGCCTGAAATATATTCCCAAGAAAGACATGTGGGCACTGTCGGCTGCCGGAAGGCGTTCCATGGTTTATGGATTTTCATCCAAGGAAAGTCCGCTCTTCTCATACGATCTAATGAAGGGTGACGTGGAGGTAGAGATTTCTGATACCGATGTGGAAAAAATAGAACTCCCAGGACATACACCAGGCCATACAGCATACTTGTTGGGGGGTTTCGTATTTTTAGGGGATGCTGTATTCGGACAACGAATATTGGAGGGTTTCGTATTTCCGTTTCATGAGGACTTCTGGCTTGCGTTGAGCTCCCTAGATAGAGCAGAAGAGTTAGTACGTGGATCAGATGGAGCAATAGTGGCCCACGGCCCTATATACACCAATGTAGCGAAAATATTAGACCTTATACGAATAAACAGGGACTACATGATTAAACTGGCAGAGAAGGTGAAGGAAGCATTAAAGTTAGAACCACAGAGTGCTGAAGGTCTCGTAATAAGGATTATGAGAGAGATGGGAAAGGAGCCCTCACCCGTGTCAGTTTTGCTTAACGAAGTCACGACCAAGTCCATATTAGTTGGACTCGGTGCAGAGCCAGAGGTAACGGAGAAGGGCCTACTTTGGAGATTAAGCTAAACGCCACGAAACACTTTAAAACCATATGACAAGTGATAAGTGTGGGCCGGTAGCTCAGCCTGGAAGAGTGCTCGGTTGGCATCCGAGAGGTCCCGGGTTCAAATCCCGGCCGGTCCACTTAGGTTCCTCTTAAATTATTGCAGTTGAAGTGGATGGGCCTGATAACTTAGGGTGAACCACCCTGCCCTCACGACGAGTCTTCCTGATTCATTGCCCCACCTTGCCATGTAAAGAGTGAAGCCCAGCAGGCTCTCAGGGCAGTTCCACCCCCTGAGAATACGGACGAGTCGATGTCGGCCATATGGACCGTTGATGGAGTAGAGGCATACCTCACCACCCCTTACTTTAATCTCGGTGACGCTTACCCTGCCCACGAATGTCGTTGACATAGCGTCGAAGGAAGTTATATTTAAATGAGGGGCTATTCATCGCCGTCCTGACGGAGTCTTCTGCCCCTTAACGCCAACAAGATAAAAGTATAATTCCTTTATCGGATGTGGTTAGTTTTCTGTATTATTCGGTTTAAAGCTTTTATTACAATTACAATTAGGAATATACCTTGGCTAACTACGATCACGTTTTTTATTTGGGCAAGTGAATTCCACTTGGTGAGTTTAGTTGATAAGAAGGATCTCAGGTGTTATTCAAGGCCGTCATACCATGGATGGTGCTGGGGTCAGGTTATATAGGGTATTCGGAGGTATGGAAACCGTAGGACTCACTGATCCTTTCTTGCTTCTTGACTTCTTTGGCTCCAACGATCCTAGAGAATACGAGGCGGGATTTCCGTGGCACCCTCACAGGGGCATAGAGACTGTAACCTATCTAATGGAAGGGAAAGTGGAACATGAGGATAGTGAGGGCAATCGTGGTGTAATTTTTCCAGGAGACTTGCAGTGGATGACTGCAGGAAGTGGAATATTTCATCAGGAGATGCCTAAGCCCATCGGGGAAGAGGACAGAGGACTACTACAGACCGTTATGCCCAATACCACAGTCAAAGGCCTTCAACTTTGGATAAACCTACCCGCCAATAGGAAAATGAGTAGCCCAGTATATAGGGACGTAAGGAGAGGTCACGCCCCTAAGGTCGAATTGGATGGTGGAGTGGTCACTGTTATAGCTGGAAAAATACTGGGAGTAGAGGGCCCAGTGAAGGCTGGAATGACCGTCGATCCTACATATGCAGATGTAAATTTGGAACCAGAAGCTGAGGTGTCATTGAAGGTCAAGAATGGCTATAACGTCTTAGTCTATGTTCTGGAAGGCCGTGGAAGATTTGATCCAAATTCTAAAACTTCAATACCTGAGGGAAATCTCATACTCTTCGAAGATGGCGACGAAGTAAGAGTCAGTAGTGATAAGGGTGTAAGGTTCATACTGTTATCAGGTAGGCCTCTCAATGAACCAGTTGCTTGGTATGGACCCATAGTAATGAACACTGAAGAACAGATTTTGGAGGCGTTAAGCGACCTTAGAAGAGGGACCTTCGTAAGAGAGAAACACCCCTTAGTCGAATGATACTGACTGCAGGAGTCAAAACTGTAAGTCGTTGTGAAATAACGTTCAAAGTTGAGGTAAAGCTCATTTAGAGCAGTAGTTCGCATATGCAGAATTAGTGGAGCTCTCCATAAGGCTATGCTCTCTTTCCCATGATCGAATGCTTTAATCCGACTCGGAGTCATCTCGTCCTTACCAAAAATCAGAGTGTGTCCATAGTGTCGTCATTTATCACGTAAATTGTTTTCTATAGTCGTCGTGTATTACCCATGGCTAAGCGTGGCAACAAGGAAGTTGAACCCCTTCCCTGCCCGTTCTGTAACAACCACGTTAAGGGAGGAAAGGTTAAGGGCAGGCAGAGGTACATCTGCAGGAACTGTAATAGGCACTTCTTCCCTGACGCTAAGCATCCTCACCCCAGATGGAAGGTTGAGCAGGCGTTGAAGATGTACTCCAACGGCATGAGCATGAGATCTCAAGGGTGCTAGGAGTCCCCTTTGGCACCGTGTTCACTTGACAAGCGTCGTGGCAGGAGCAAGTTCGTTGAGTTAGAAACTTTAGGGTGACACCAGGCAAGTGGTGAGCGGAAAGGTCGTGACCAAGGTGGTTGATGAAATGTGGTACTTGCGCAGGAACGTGAAGTCTACAAGTGCTCACGTGCTTCACGTACACCACGCTCTCTGTACGTGCTGTTTTCGGTGGGTAGGGACCAGCGTTCAGGGAAATATTGAGGCACCTACCTGAAGGAGGCAAGTGAGCGACGACTACAACGTGTACTCGTTGAGGAACCACATAGTGATCTCACCAGTGAACCCCAACGAGTCCCTCCACTCGTCACTGAGGGACAGGTTGGTCCGCCTTAAGAGGGCCACCAAGGCGGTGAACAGGAGCCTGGAGATGGTCAAGTACTCTCTGGCTTTAGTCTTGTGGTAGAGAGGGTTGATACCGGAATTTGTAAGTTAGTGACGACACTATGAGGTCGTGGAACAATGTCTGAAGAGGGGGTTGCTTTATATGGATAATGTATGCATGATGTTACGCTCCACGGACGACCCGGTGACTAAGGCCTACAAATTCCTGAAAAAGCGCGGTTGGTCGTTACCCGCTGACCTAACCGCGTTATATGGTGAAGAAATCGTAGAGGCGTTGAGGAGGAAGGACATGATAACGTTCAACATAATTGACGGTGTCGAATATGTTAACGCCAAATGAAACTGACTTTTTTGTTCATTTGAGGAATCTTTGCCGCCTTCTTTCAACTCCATATATTTTAACGGCAAAAATTGACGTGTTGCCAACGCTTATAAATACGAATTGGCAACCATAATACTCGTCCTAAAAATGACGAAAGAGAAGACTCGTTATAAATACGGCGACATAATTTTACGTGAAAGGAAAGGGCGGTATTATGTTTACAAGCTAGAGTATGAGGGCGATAAGGTAAAGGAAACTTACGTCGGTCCTTTAGTTGACGTTATAGAATCTTACGAGAAATTGAAACTTAGGGGGTGGGGGATATGCCCCCACAATGCGACCGCCGGGATTTGAACCCGGGATTACTGGCTTGGGAAGGCCAGCGTCCTAACCAGGCTAGACGACGGGCCGCGTTTTGATATGTGTCTAATCTATACTTAACTTTAACGGAGACCAAGATACTCTAGCAAACCAAAAATTATAATGTAAGCCCACAGAAACTGTAGTTATGTCAGAATTAGAGTCCATGGACGTTGAGTTACTAATGGCGTTGCAGTACAACTTTCCAATCTCTGAGACGCCCTTTTCTGAACTTTCCTATCGTCTTGGAATAAAGGAAGAAGAAGTGCTAGAGAGGACTAAGTCACTATTGGCTAGGAACATATTGAAAAGAGTTGGAATGTATGTTAGTTTCAGAGCCAAGGGGATGGAAGGAGCATTAGTAGGAGCGTCAATCCCTTTGGCTAACATAGATACTTTTCGGAGGACAGCTCTAGGAGTTAGAGAGATTACCCATAATTTCGTCAGGAATCATCCACAATATAATATATGGTTCGTTATTAAGGAGCCTACCAGGGAGCAACTGAACCAGAAGGTAGAGGAATTGATGAGGAGAGTTGAAAGCAGGGACTACGTAATTCTTTATTCCAAGAAGACATTGAAGCTCAGCGTCAAATATGACCTGAGGAGAGGTGTCTCTTGGAGCGAACCGGAAATTGTCCAAGAAAAGGTGCCCACATTCGATGAGTTAGGACTGGATCCTTCCCTGGGAAAGGCGCTTTCGACTCCATTACCTATAACTTACAGGCCTTTTGCAAATTTGGCATCCCAATTCAGTTACTCTGAGGTAGAATTGGTAGAATTAATAAAAGAATTAATGAAGAGAAAGGTAATAAAGGATTATGGTGGAACCGTGAATGGGGAAAAAGCGGGTATCGTGGAAAATGCCATGGTTCTCATAAATTCTGACAACATTGAGGCCTCCTGTGAATCCTTAGCCAAGAATGTGGGGGAAGCGACACACGTGGTCCTCAGAGAGTCGAACAAGAGGTGGGACTACCTTTGCTATTGCATGCTTCACGGAAGAACCAGAGGTGCCATAGAGACTGTAGTTAGTAAGGTAGTGGAGTTGACAGATGCTAGTTCTTACATGGAGCTATTCAGTTTAGACAACCTTAAGCCTGGTATCGTAATTTAGGATAGCTACCCTTAATTAGGAGTTCTGAGGCTAGGTTTCCAACTTCTTCTAGGGATAAGTTAACCCTAGGATCCTGCAGCCCTCCCTCGATTTCCACATAGAAATAATATTTCCATGGTGAGGTCTTAAGCGGCCTTGAATAGATCATGGTAAGGTTAACTTGATTTTGAGCAAACGGGCGGAGAGCTGTAAAAAGTGAGCCTGGTCTATGAGGTAACGTAAATATTATGGTGGTCTTATCTCCACTCTTAGTGAGAGTATTGGAGATCAGAAAGAACCTAGTGATGTTAACGTGGTCTTGAATTCCCTTCCTAATTACTCTGAGACCGTAAAGTTCTGCGGCGAACTTGGAACAGATAGCTGCAGAACCAGATAAAGAGGAGGCCAATTGGGCAGCACGGGAGGTACTTTCAACCATCTCAACATCAATGACCCCTAGGTCTTGTAGAAACCCTGATGCCTCCTTCGAGCGTGATGATGAGAGTAAATCTTCTTTATCTCAGATAAATCCTTAACGTCGGGGGACGTAGCAAGAACTAACTCAATTTCCTTTTCTACTTCCGCATTAACGTAAAGCTCCCTGAAGGAGTAAAGCCCGTCCAAGGTTTCATTGACGGGACCTTCTATGCTATTCTCCACTGGCACTACCGCTGCTCCACCGTTCAAGGCTGAACGGATTGCCTCTGTTATTGTCCTCCTAGGGATCAATTGATTACCAAATAAGGAAGCAGCTTCATGTGTAAAGCTCCCCTCTGGCCCTAAGAAGTAAATTCCATTTAGGTCCCAACAAGTTGTAACTACATGTATTAAAAAGTTTACATTGTCCAAGGTAGTGTGTCCATAGTGTCGTCATTTATCACGTAAATTGTTTTCTATAGTCGTCGTGTATTACCCATGGCTAAGCGTGGCAACAAGGAAGTTGAACCCCTTCCCTGCCCGTTCTGTAACAACCACGTTAAGGGAGGAAAGGTTAAGGGCAGGCAGAGGTACATCTGCAGGAACTGTAATAGGCACTTCTTCCCTGACGCTAAGCATCCTCACCCCAGATGGAAGGTTGAGCAGGCGTTGAAGATGTACTCCAACGGCATGAGCATGAGATCTCAAGGGTGCTAGGAGTCCCCTTTGGCACCGTGTTCACTTGACAAGCGTCGTGGCAGGAGCAAGTTCGTTGAGTTAGAAACTTTAGGGTGACACCAGGCAAGTGGTGAGCGGAAAGGTCGTGACCAAGGTGGTTGATGAAATGTGGTACTTGCGCAGGAACGTGAAGTCTACAAGTGCTCACGTGCTTCACGTACACCACGCTCTCTGTACGTGCATAGTGTCGATATTGATTAGGTAAATTAACATATGCCCATCTATCGAGATCTGTTAACTCGCCACAATCCTCATATTCATGTCAGTCACACAATGTTCTGAAGGGGGAGATAATTTATCCTGACAAGTGACGACACCATGAACCCTCTTATTGATGGTGTGAATTTCATTATTCTTATAATATTGAGAAATGCTGACTGCAGAACAGTGGAAGAAATCTCAGAGAAGACGGGCATAGTGTTGACATTGACCTACAAATTACGGGGCTAAGAGTTCTCCTCAAAAGTGCGGCTTTATTCACGTTTTGTAAACCGTAGCGGTTGGGCAAAGGAAAGTTTGTAGCTCGGTGCCGACACTATGGACACACTCCTCTTTTGCAAACAGTTATATACATAGTTCTCTTATCTAAGTAGGTTAACTACTATGAAATGGGTTACTAGAGAGAAAGCAAAAGTGGATAGGATTGCGTGCCCGTGGCTGATTTCTAGATTTGTGGATAAGGATGCTCAGTTCTTTTTGTTCCGGCTCAAGAGGTATTGGAATTTGCGAAGAAGAATAATGCTATTCCATTCGACACCCCAGGCGCGGAATTGACACATTATAAGGAAAATGGCTACGAGTACGTGAGCTTTGATGCCATCATCAAGAAGTATGGATTGAATGATTCAGCATTGCTTGAACTCGCAAAGATTGTAAGATCCGCCGATGCGAGTCCACCCGATGCGAGGCCGGAGGGACCTGGCCTCGAAGCAGCAGCCCTCGGATTCAGAAGAATAGCAAAGGACGACTATGAGAACATGAGATTGCAATTTCCTTTGTACGATGCATTATATGCCTATTGTAAATGGAGATTAGAGGAAGGTGGAAAACTGGAGCACTCCAAAAGCTGAGCCTGGATAATTTAAAGGAGCAAGTGCAGCAATGGCACTGAAGGAAGTAAAGCGTATCCCCCTACCTCATCACTCGGAGGGTGGCGAGTTTGACCATGCTGCCGTGGATGAGATGTCCGATCTTTTGTACGTGGCCCACTCATCGAACGATGCAGTGAATGTCATCGATCTAAGTGCTGAGAAATTCCTGTACTCCATCACAGGGCATAAGGGAGTTGCTGGAGTTTGGGTTTCAGCGAAAAGAAGACTCTTATTCACTATCTAATAGAGGGGAGGATACTGCAAGTATATTCCTTTTAGAAGGAAAAAAGCCACAGAAAAATTCCGCGTCCCTACGGGAGCCAGGCCTAATGGCATGGCATTTGATGAAAGAAGAAACATCCTTATGGTTGCAGGTGTTGGCAATCCAAAAAAGAGCGATGCCCCACCGTCTCTGACCTTCATCGACGCCAGTAGTGGGAATGTAATAGGAAAGATCGTGCTCCCGGGAAGAACTCGATGGGCACTTTATAATGCAGATACCGACTCATTCTACGTGAATATTGCTGATCCACCTTCAATAGTCTCCGTTAAGGCTGATGATCTTTCTAAGGTTTCCAGAACGTTTGACGTCCCAGCTAGAGGACCACATGGACTCGAACAAAAAATGAGAAAAGCGGCACACTATATTGCGCCTGTGATGAGGGCATCTTAATCGGCCTTAACCTAAGAACGGGTGTAACAGAAGTTCTCGGTCGTCTGTCAGGACCACCGGATGTAATCTGGCTGAACCGGAATTTGGATCGACTTTACGTTGCGGTAGGGGATCCTGGAGTTATAGATCTCTTTGATACAAATACTCTCCGCTTTGTAGAGAAAATACAAACCGGTCCTGGCGCACACACCCTTACCATAGATCATCGCCGCGAAAATGTGCATGTCTTCTTCCCTGACGACTGCCTAGATTTAGTACTGGCAGACAGAATCTAACGGTATAGAGGCATTATTTTTCCAGGAGTATTTAATAGGCTAACAGTATATTGTCAATGGTACAGTGTGTCCATAGTGTCGTCATTAACTTACAAATACCGGTATCAGCTTTCTCTTTCCCACAAGACTAAAGCCAGAGAGTACTTGACCATTTCCAACCTGTTCACCGCCTTGGTGGCCCTCTTAAAGCGGACCAATCTGTCCCTCAAAGACGAGTGGAACTCGTTTGGGTTGTCAGGTGACACCAAGGTGTGATTCCTCAACGAGAGGTAAACTTAGTCGTCGCTTACCCGCTGCCATCGGGCAGATGCTTCACCATTTCCCTGAACGCCCTCTGGTCCCTGTCTCCAACTGAGAACAATAGGTAGAGTCTAAAAGTGGTGTAGGTGAAGCACGTGAACACTTATAGAAGGCCTTCACGTTCCTGCGCAAGTACCACATTTCATCAACCACCTTGGTGACCTTCCCATTCGTCAGTGCTTGGCGTCACCCCCCAGACCAACTTGTTGAACTCCTGCCACGACGCTTGATCCAGGTGAACACGGTGCCAGGACTCCCAGAACTCTGGAGATCTCATGCTCATTCCGTTTGAGTGATTCAACACCTGTTCAACCTTCCACCTAGGGTGGTGATGATGAACATCTCCCAGGGAAATATCTGCCGCAGTCCTCAAGGTACCTCTGCCTTCCCAACGATCTGCCGCACTTGACCACCTGATGACCGCAAGGAAGGACAGGGGAGGTCCTTCCTTATGATCGCTCTCCTACCCATGAGTAATACATGCTATATAAAAGTAAATAGCTTCATGTCGACACTATGGACACACTGGTCCAGGCCTAAACGATGTGGCAAGCATGGAAATGCCAGTTTACCTCCAATTAAAGGGTGAATTTTGCCATAATTATTTTACCTAGTCACTGGAATGACTCCTTTCCTAATGATTTATAATATCTGACGAGGTTGTCCTATATCATGGAACTTCTGTGGTCTCCCTGGAGACTCCAATACGTATCCTCCAGCAAGCATGAGGGTTGTATATTCTGTGACGCACCGAAACGAGAGGACGGAAAACAAATTCTGCATAGGGGTAAACACTCCTTCATCATAATTAACGCATTTCCCTACAACAGCGGACATGTCATGGTAGTTCCATTCAGACATGTACCGACTCTTGAGCTCTTAACTGAGGAGGAAGCAATTGAAATACATAAAAACGTAGTAAGATCGATGAGGGCCATAAGGAAGACTTACAAACCTGACGGATTTAACATAGGAGTTAACGTGGGGTCTGCTGCAGGTGCAGGGGTGGCAGGTCACGTTCATGTTCATGTAGTTCCAAGGTGGGTGGGAGACTCCAATTTTATGACAATACTCTCTAACACAAAGGTCCTCCCTGAACTTCTAGCTGACACATACTCGAAGTTAAAGCCGGCCATGAACGCCGATGAGGAGGCTCTCGATCACTGAGGGAGATGAGGGCAGGGTTGACTGAGGCGGTGGAGAGCTCGGCCGGTTTAGAAGAGCTATATCAGAAGATAGTTAAGGCTAAGGAGAGGGTCACTCCCTACATCCACGAAACACCAATAGACTACTCAAAGACCTTCTCCGACTCGACAGAGTCACAACTTTACCTGAAACTCGAAAACCTCCAAAAAACTGGTTCATTCAAAGTAAGGGGAGCATTCAATAAGCTCCTATCTATCAGTGAATCGCTGAGGAGCAGGGGAGTAATAGCAGTATCTGCAGGTAACCATGCCCAGGGCGTGGCCTTCGCAGCTAGGGCCTTAGGTGTACATTCAACAATTATAATGCCGGAGACCGCCCCAGTTTCCAAATATTTGGCCACAAAGGGTTACGGGGCGGAGGTTTTACTTTACGGCAAATACATTCACGAGAGCATGAAGAAGGCTCAAGAAATACTAAACAAGACAGGGGCCATTCTAGTTCACCCCTATGATGACCCAGATATAGTTGCTGGACAGGGGACATTAGGACTAGAGCTCGTGGAGACGCGACCGGATGTGGTCGTAGTACCGATAGGAGGCGGAGGACTAATATCCGGAATAGCCGCTGCCCTAAAGGCAAGAAATAGTGGAGTCAAGATCATAGGCGTGCAAAGCAGCGCCTCTCCTTCCATGAAGGTGTCAAAAGACTTGGGTACATTAATGGAGGTAGAGCCTTCATTCTCCATAGCTGACGGTATCTTGGTCAAGTCGCCCTCTCAGTTTACGTTCTCCATAATCAGGGACTTGGTGGATGACGTAGTGCTCGTGGACGATGAGGAAATAGCTGAGGCCATGTTTCTGCTTCTGGAAAGGAACAAAACCTTGGCAGAGGGGGCTGGAGCTGCTCCACTAGCGGCGCTGCTAACTGGAAAGGTGAAAGCCAAGGGGAGGAGAGTAGTGGCGGTGATCTCCGGAGGAAACGTGGATCTTACCTTGCTGGGAAATGTGGTGGAAAAGGTACTTCATAGAATAAGAAGGGTGGTCAGGGTTAAGATGCATGTCCCAGACAAGCCAGGATATCTCAACAGGATCTTGAGTTACGTGGCGGAGGTGCGGGGTAATGTTATTGATGTGGTTCATGATAGAATCAGCGCTGAAGTCCGACCAGGCTTTACGCTGATCTATGTGACCTTCGAGGTCCCCACTTCAGAATACGTTAGACAACTGTTGTCAAAGTTAATGGCGGAGGGGATAGAGTCTAGAATATTAGACTAAATGGGTCCTGTAGGAATCTAGTCTATTATACAATGTGATGGGCACGAATCAACGCCCTACCAATCTAACTCTAGGGGTTATGGTGGTCCCCTTCTGTGAGTAGGATTCACCATAGATTTGGCGTGGAAGCTAAGGTCTGAGCTGAAGGAGAAGCCCTAAGGGACGTCTTGATAATAACCCTACTAATAATGATACGGACGAACTTAGTCTAACTCTGTTACTACTTTCACTTCATCTCCTCTAACTACCACAGTGTGCTCGAATTGAGCCACAGTTCCCATTCTGCCCTCCACGAGTAAAGGATACCCCATAAGTACTCCTTTTCTCCATAGGGACTTCATTGTTGCTCGCAAGGTCTGGACTTCCATGGAGTCGGAGAGCCACCTTTCTGTGAATGGAAGGGTCTTAAATCTCTCTTCTATTATTTGAAGTAGAGTTTTCTCCTCTTCAGTTAAAATTTTATTTCTTACTCCTTTGAGTGAGAATATGGTTACCTCTTTCCCTTCATTCACCATTCCCTCTCCATCGGTACCAAATGGTTCTATGGCGTAAGTCTCTCCCGTCCTCACTATACCTAAACCTCTCTCAAATACATTTGGAACGAACGCTCCTGCGTGGAGCTCATATCGTCTTATTAAATGTCCTCCTAAATTCCTGATAGGTTTGTAATCCGGCTAGCTTCAAAGTTCTCTCGATTACCCTCCCTATTTCCCCTAGCTCCCTCCCTGACTTAAAGTTCGATATTGCAGCCATTAATGAGTCCCTAGTTGCCTCCAATAGTCTAGAAAACCTATCGTCCAAGGACACAGTAACTGCGGTATCTGTTACATAGCCATCTATATGTGCCCCTATGTCCACCTTCACTACCGATCTCTCTGGGATCACCTTCTGATCTCCTATGACGGGTGAGTAGTGGGCTGCCTCATAATTGATAGAAAGGTTGCAGGGGAAAGAGGGCTTAGCACCGCTGGAAATGATCTCCCTTTCTGCGGCTTCACAAACGTCAAGTACTTTAGCTCCCTCCTTTACTGCCTTGGCCCCCGCTTCCCTCGCCTTTGCGGCTATTCTTCCAGATTTCAGGATGAGCTCATACTCCTCATCAGTCATTTGCTCTATCATATCAAATAGAGTTAAAAAACGAGTGGCGAAATGCAAGACATGGTATCGCTAAGATGGTTCGGCCATGCAGCCGTGGAATTAGATTTTGGTAATAAGAAGGTAATCATTGATCCCTTGATAAAGGATAATCCGAAGAGCCCAGTGAAATTGGAGGAATTGATAGGCAAGTACGATATAGTGGCGGTGACTCACGATCATTATGATCATCTTGGAGATGCTGTAGAGATTCTGAAAGGAAAGGGACATTTCTTCGCCAACTTCGACTTAGCAGTTCATGTTACCCAAACCATGAACCTTCCCATGGAGAAGGTTATACAAGCAAACGTGGGTGGTTACATAGAGTTCAACGGACTTAAGCTTGCCTTAACCAAGGCAGTCCATAGCAGTGAACATGGCGACCCCACAGGAGTGGTAGTTTCAGGGGATGGGATAACCATCTATCACGCGGGAGACACAGGACTTTTCGAGGACATGAAACTAATCGGTCAAGTCTTCAAGCCAGATTATGTCTTGCTACCAATAGGAGGTAGATTTACTATGGATCCAGAGCAGGCCTCCATGGCAGTGGATATGTTAAAGCCAAAGAAGGCAGCAATTCCTATTCACTACAATACTTGGCCTCTAATTCAGGTTAACGAATCTCAATTTGCAAAACTAAACGAGGCAAAGGGTTACAAGACCATTATGCCTAAGTTGGGAGAGAAAGTACAGTTATAAGATTAAGGCATATCCGTCATTTTCTGACTATCTTAAGGGATCAACTTCCTCTTCCCTTCTCCTTTCAATAGCGGAATAATGGTATGTTATTCGTGTGCGGTGGCCTTCGCTGCCTCCTCAACTCCAGTAGGAAGAAGAAAGCCGTCCAGACTTCATTGTTTATATGGTTTACTCTACTTCGTATGCGACCTCCTTTGGTCACGCCAGAGAGATCAGCTCCCGCTTCTCTCGTCACGATTGACTCAATCTTTCTTCCAATAGGTCAAGACGAAGTTTTAGACGGCCTTCGAAACGCTATCACCTCGAGGACTCACCCGCGTTTCCTATATAGGAAGTACGTCAATACGGCCAATGGAGTGACGATGAGAATTGGGAAAAGAGGGAAAAGAGACGGACCGCCCCCTCTAGGAAAGTAAGGTAGGGGGGAGAGAAGTAGTCTCTGTCTCGCGAGCAGAACCTTGCCTCCCATTACGGCGACTGGTAGAAGAGGATAGGGAACGTAAGCCACTGGCGTCAAATTGGACACGGAGTAGATCACGGTGGCAGTAAATGGAAGGGAGGTGGAGAAGGGCTCAGGAGACCTCACCTCGCTGGCCACCATTAAGTAACCGTCGATCTCCCCCAACTCCACAGGCCCCGTGGGGTTAAGGATGGACGAAATGTTGGACGAAATGTTGTATTCGAGCGAGCGCACGATCAATCCCGAACTTGACACATAAAGTCCAAAAAGCCGCCCATCCACGAACACGGCCTGAAGAGGTAAAGGTGCAACGATCACGGAAGCAGAACTAGAACCGTTCAAGGTAAGTAAAATGATGGTCGTAGGGGTTTGGAAAGTTGGTCGTGACCCGACAGGAGCCAGAGCGATAGTGTAGGACCCGTTCTTCTCGTACGCCGCTAGGTATTGATACTGTCCGGGAAGTGAGCCTAACTCATTTCCCTTACCGTCGAACAAAAGTGTCGTGTTACCCTGGACGAATACCATAGGTGGCCCCCCTCCAGCAAACGTAGCGTTGGCCAAGGAAATCACCTCCCTCGGCGAGGGAAGAAGAGAATAGATGAACGCTCCATCCCCGTTCAATATGACTAGGGAGGTGCCGTCCACGAGGAAGGAGCGATTCGAGGGAACCGTGAGGGAGTTCGCCACAGTGCCGCTTAGTAGGTCTCTGACTGACACGTTCAGCCTGCGTTCCCCATCGTTAAAGATGGAAGTGAAGGTGATCAGAAAACGCCCGACGAGGCTCACGAGTGTCCTTGTGTAGGTTCCTAGGTCGAGGAGTTGAACTCCTGCCTCTGACGGAAGGAAGGATGTGAGCGAATAGGGGAGGGAGTAAACCTCCCCAGAGAGGCTAGGCAGGGAGGCGACGAACACTATCAGACTTCCGTTGGCCAAAGCCAAGCCAAAGAGCGTAGAGTCGGCTGTCGTTAACTGGAGGAGATCGGCGTCTGGGAGGACTCGGGTTTCGATGAGCGTGCCATTGAGGGAGTAAACGGTCAAACTGGTGGAGAAGGAGTTGTTATAATAAGCCACAGTGGTCCCCACTACCACGTAACCTCCCTGAAGTGCGGCGTAGTAGTTCACCGTGGACGTCGAAGCATGAATTCCTAGGACAGAGGATGCTAGGATGAGAAAGAACAACAACCCCCACTTCATGCGAAGAGTATCATGTTCAGCACTTAAAAACATTTCTTGAAATTCGCTAATAAAGAACTTTTATAAATAGTGGGCACGGTCCTTACACCTACGATCTACCACGTTCTGAAGAAGTGAAACTTCTAGCCCCATAGTGTTGTCACTAACCTACAAAATTTTCTTCTGTTTAACAAGAACGATTCGCAAGGGGCGAATAACGCCACACTCTCGAGGAGAACGGCATAATCCTATGATTTGTTAGGTTAATGACGACACTATGTCTAGCCCGGCCACAGGAAGGGGAGCTTCACCCGAGGACTCTCACCCGCACCTGAAATCCTCGTCATCGCCCGCTAATGGTCGTCGTCCAAAAGGAAGGCACACCTCACAGGCCCTCGCTTTAGCCGAGGCGTGTGACGCTTACCCTATCTGTGGCTACCATCAAATGCGTGTTTGGGATGGTTTTCAAACTTTGGGGCTACAAATATCTTTCCCGTCGGAAGGAACCTCTCACCCCCAGGAAGTTGATTAGCGGAGGGGCATTACAAGCATATATAAGAACTCAATATTTAAATAAGGGCATTATCCGTCGCTGATGGAAAGGGACCCACATCATTAACATGCTTTAAGCTAAATTCAACAAACTGACCTCAACTAGCTTCGTTGGCCTTCAACGATAAAGAATCCGTACCCTGAAACGAAGTCCTACTACTATTTTGGAAAACGAGGAGAAGCTGAAACATATTTTTCATAAAGGGACCATATCTATGGAGGGGAGTTCCACCCTTTCAGGCCCCTACACGAGATAAAGGAAAACAATAAAAATACCAGTATCCCTTTCAGCACGGTGCTCTAGATGGAGGAAGACTGGGAAGAAGAAGATTGGGATGAGGAGGAGGAAGACTGGGAAGAAGAAGATTGGGATGAGGAGGAGGAAGACTGGGAAGAAGAAGAGATTTAACTTTTTGCGAGATAGTAGGTGTGACTGGTTTTGAGGGTCGCTGTCATAAATTATACAGACTGCAGACCTGATAAGTGCAGAATAGAATGTGTAAACTTCTGCCCTGTCAATAGGTCTGGGACTAAGGCCATAGAGTTAGCTGAAGTAATGAAAGGAAAACCAGTCATATATGAGGAGACCTGCATAGGATGCGGAATATGTGTAAAGAAGTGTCCATTTGAAGCAATAGCGATAGTGAACCTACCAGATGCCTTAGAAGGCGAAGCCATCCACAGATATGGAATAAATGGTTTCAAGGTGTTTGGCCTCCCCATACCTAAGCGCGGTTTAGTTAATGCGATTTTAGGAAAGAATGGAACAGGTAAGACAACAATTCTGAAGATTTTGTCGGGAGAATTACTACCTAACTTTGGAGACCCCGAACTGAAATCGAATCCAGAACTAGTATTGGAAAAGTTTAGAGGAAAGGAGATCCAATCATATTTCAAATTACTTTACGATAAGAAACTTAGAGTAGTCCATAAATTGCAATATGTAGAAATGGTGGGTAGATTTCTGAAAGGAAAGGTGTCAGAGCTGCTACGTAAGGTCGATGAAAGAGGTAAGTTAGATGAGATCAGGACACTTCTGAGAATGGACTCCATGTGGAATAAGGAGAGTTCCTCGCTTAGTGGCGGTGAGCTGCAGAAGCTACTCATTGCGGCATCGCTATTGAGGGATGCCGACGTATATGTTTTCGATGAACCTTCCTCCTATATCGACGTCAACGAAAGGCTCAACCTCGCCAGAGTGTTTAGAGAAGTCTTAAATGATAAATATGTTTTCATTGTTGATCATGATTTGATAGTTCTGGACTACATAGCGGATCTAGTTAATATTATGTATGGAGAGCCCTCAGTCTATGGGAGAGTATCCAAGGCATACTCAGTGAGGGCAGGCATTAATCATATGTTAAGGGGATTCCTTCCCAGTGAGAATGTTAAAATGAGGGACTATGAGATAAAGTTCTACATGAAGGATCTGACAGAAGTAGAGGGAACTGCCGGCTCTTCAATCAAGGTATCGTGGTCTGGAATAGAGAAGGCATTGCCTGGATTCAGTCTTTCCGCTCCGGGGGGGAATGTAAAGGAAGGAGAAGTAGTGGGAATAGTGGGACCTAACGGGATAGGAAAAACAACTTTCGTGAAAATAATTGTGGGAGAGGAGAAGGCCGACAGCGGCTTTGTGGAACCAGAAGTAAGTAGACTTTCATATAAACCACAAGTCATATCTCCTTTCACAGAGCGAACCGTACGAGAAGTGCTGGAGGAAAGCAGTAAGGACTCCCTATCTAGCTCCTCTTGGTTCTATGTGGAGGTGGTTAGAAGATTCGGACTTCATAAGATTTTGGATTCCTCTGTTTCTTCTCTTAGTGGCGGTGAGCTGCAGAAGCTACTCATAGCAAGAACCTTGGCTGTAGATGCCGACGTATATGTTTTCGATGAACCTTCCTCCTATATCGATGTAGAGGAGCGATACGTAATGGCCAGAGCAATTAAGAGAGTTACTAGGGAGAGGAAGGCTGCAACGCTGGTTGTAGAGCACGACATCGCCATTCACGACTATATAGCGGACAGAATTATGGTTTTCTCAGGGGAGCCTGGAACCAGAGGAATCGCCGAGAGTCCAGTGCCATTGAGACAGGGTCTCAACAGGTTCCTGAAGGAATTCGGAATAACATTCAGGAGAGACGCTGAGACTGGAAGGCCTCGGGCCAATAAACCAATGAGTTACCTAGACAGATTACAAAAGGAGAGAGGGGAGTACTACGCAATGGAATTGGCAAATGATTAGCTGATATTACCATTTTCTATCCCTGTTGTTGAAATGTTGTAGAAAAGAGTTCAAGGTAGTAAACTCTTCTAAACGGAAAATTAGTGGTCCTGTTTGTGTAGTGAGTCAATGTATCCTATACATAAGATTTGTTTATATATCCTGCAGAGCTCCCCTTCGTTATGAAGAAGTATTTACTGATGTTTTCTTTAGTCGTCATGGTTCTTGCAGTATTCTTTGGCCTTCTAGTTCCATCATTGTCTCTAAACTACGAAGCACTCCTTGAATTCACTTCACTTGATGCATTAGTATTTTGGATACCAGCCCTGTTCCTGATTTTAAGCATAACCAGAGCGGCGGTTAAACAAACCATCTCTAAAATTAAAACTATTACGGGGGCAACCATCTTCTTTGGATATCTAGCTATACACTACTTCGTTTATTCATTAGTCCTTGAGAAAATCATATCTTCATTATATTCTAGTTATTTGCCCATATCCACTCCCTCTATCTTTCTTAGCGCAACTCCGTTCTCAGGCCTCTTGGCTCCAATTTTCTCTTTGACCCTGAATCCTTCCTTGGTGCTTCTGCTGCCTCCCTATTTTGAATTGGACCTATCGCCCTTCGCCATTATCATTGGATTGGTAATAACGTTCTACGTCACTGCCTCACTGACCAAAATCATGGAGATCCGGGGTAAGCTTCCCGCTTACTATCTCTCCATCCCAGTGGGAGGGGTAGTAACAGGTGCTTCTTGCTGCATATCTTTACCATTCCTGATAGCAGACTTCACGCCACTCTCCTCTGCCGTTCTACTATCTCCTGTGTCAGGTATAGTGCTCCTGATCGCTTACTATATGCTCCCCATCTCCACTGCAGTGGCCCTTGGAACCCACGTAACCCTTCTTTTCAGGACAGTTTCTAGAAAGCCCACAAAATATGTAAGTAATTCTAAGGACCTAAGGCTTAACTGACTTCCTCCCCGCCCTGGAGGGGACGAGGGTTCCCCTCCAGGTGGTTCATCGTTCCCACCATCGGTTCGGGTCTACATCCCTCATTTGGTCGAGTGGATCAGAGGTCCACTCCTTGAAGTGGGGACTTTCATTAAGTCCCTTAAGGGGAAGGGATAGTGGATTCTCCTCCGTCTCATTTCCTCAGTCGAGGATAGGAGGAGAGTCATCAACTTCACTAAAGGATTTTCAGAAGAGCTGGTGTTTAAACGAAGGGGGCTATATCACTCCTCGAAAGGCGGAGCTTTCCGCCCCCTTAACCCCCTTTCTGTAATCTAAGTAGTTCATCCACAGAGAGCTCCGCAATTAGGACTGGGAAAGATATTCCGAAATATTCAAGCTCTCTAGGATGAAGTTCACCTATCACCCCTACCTCATCATCATCGACATGTATCTTGGCTCCCCTACCCTCTAGGAAGTATGAGTTATCGTATCTGGTGTATGATGGGGCAGTACCTAACGCTTTAATAATAGCGTGGATTGGCCCTTGCAGTTGCTCGAAGCTGACCTTACTATCCATTATGGCGAGAACCATCATTGTTCTGTTAGTGTAACCGGTGTCCTTCTCTACATCCCTGAGTACAATATCACCTATTTCAAATATTTTAATTGGAAATCCGACGTTCTGATTCTTAGAAAGGAGCCTGAGGATCCCTGGTATCAAAGAAGTCCTGACACTGTTTACCTCAGTGGTCACTGGATTTGTTAGCTTTAGGGCGTTTCCCTTGAAGTCCCTATGATCTGTCAGGACGAAGTTGAAGACCTCTATAAAGCCCGCCCCAATAGCTAGATCCCTTAAGGCCCTGATAAACGAAGTATGAATAGACAACGAACCTGTGGTCGTAATTATATGAGGTGAAGGTGTCAAGTTGGAATAACCCTCCATCATAAGCAGCTCCTCAACTACATCGGCCCTTCCCAATAGGTCAATCCTATAGGGCGGTGTGATCACTTGCAGTGTATCAGAATCACAAATTGAGTCCAGTCTAGCTTTGGCTAGGAGGTTCCTTGCTTCTTCACATGTATAAGGATGTCCCGAAACCGATGATATATAATCTAGCTTGGCGCTCACGCTTCCGTGATGAAGGATCGGGGTAGAGTTCCAGTTCCCCTTGATAACCTTTACTTGCTTTATCTTACCACCTCCCTCGGCAAGATTTGTGGAAATTATATCCAATGTTTGGCCAACTGCCTCAGCAGAGGTCCCTGTGACATCTATGAATAGATCAGTGGTGTTTGAGGTTAGCCTAGTTTTCTCAGAATTTATGACGGGGGGAACACTGAGCACCTGATCGTCCTCCTGAAGTATTGCCGGTAATTTACCTTCAGCAAGGGATATTTGCCCATAGCTTAACCCCTGTTCCGTCCCATAGAGGATCTCGCTCAAGGTCAGAGGTTTTTCACCTCCCAAAGGAACAAATTTATAATCTAAGGAAATAGTAGAATACTTTATAATTTTGGTATCTATCTTGGTCAGATCATGGATCCCTATTGCCACCTTTCTCCTCCTTCTTCCTATGGTAACGTGAAGTTTCTCTTGGAACTGTATTAATTCACGTAGTCCCTCCTCTCCTAACTTGACTCCCTCTACTATGGCTGCTGCAACATATGGTCTCTGCACCACTCTCTCCACGATTATGGTATATCCAGAGTCTGTTGCCTCGTATTTAGCCTCGCCCACGGCCTTTCCCGTGAGGCCTCTCACCGCCCTAGCAACTCCATCCGAGGAGAGAAGATCCGGCCTGTCTGCGTTAACTTCAACCTCTAACATACCTCCTTCTGATTTCATTTCAGACTTTAGATCAAAAAGCAGAGCCTCCAGATCATTTTCACTGACACCACATTTCCTGAGTAACCTTAACTTCTCGAAAACTACAGTTACCATCTCCACTCCACTCTCCTATTTCTTAACAACCTCAAGTCGTCAGAATAGAGGTCTCGTATATCCTTAAGTCCCAGGAAGGCCATTGCTAATCTGTCCAGTCCTATTCCCCAAGCTCCGGCTCTCCCCTCAATTCCAGCTGAATTAACTATCTCCTCTCTCAATAATCCAGCCCCACACATCTCTACCCAACCTAGACCCTCTAAATATCCATAGGCCTCCACGCTAGGTTCGGTGAAGGGGAAATAACCGGGCTTGAACTTCAACCTTTCCACCCCCAACCTCCTGAAGATCTCTTTTAGGGTACCTAACAGTTGATTAAAATTATAATCCTTCTCTACGACGAGACCGTCCAGTTGATGGAACTCCGGCAGATGAGTAGCGTCTATGGTATCGTATCTGAATACCTTTCCTACGGTGAAAGTCCTTATGGGGAGTTGAGGTCTTGAGGCCAAGGTTCTGGCAGTGGTGGCAGTGGTCTGACTTCTAAGCATGACTCTAGTCGCTACTTTCTCGCTCCAGCTATATTTCCAATAGGTCTCATGCATTTTTCTGACTCTCTCCAACAATTCATCGTCCTCAACTCTCCCTACTCCATCAAGAGAAAGGCTATCATGTATTTCCCTAGCAGGATGGTCCTGAGGTTGGAAAAGCATATCAAAGTTATAGAACTCCAACTCCACATAATCACTTCTAACTTCTGTGAATCCCATACTCACCATGACGTCCCTTATGTGCTCAAGGAATTGAACGAAGAAGTGTTTCCTTCCTATATAGGTTGGGGAGGGAATAGCCTCTACGTTATATGGTCTGAACTTAATTTCCCTCCACTTTCCCGTAGTGAGCATGTCTGGAGTTAGGAACGTGACTTCCTGACTCTCTTCATCGAACTTGATCGCTCTAGCTGTTACTATCTTCTCTTCCCTTTCCTTGACCAAATTTCTTCCCTTTAGGACAGCGGCCAAATTATCTTCCAATGCTCTAGGTAACGAGAGAAGAGTCTCTCTCTCCAATGAATTAAAACTAGAAGTCTTTGGATAAATGATCCCTCCCTTCACCTCCACTAAACCCTTTCTTCTGCTCCATCCTAAACCGAGCTCAAAATCTTGACCCAAGAAGTCCTTGGCCTCTGCTATGGACCTTGGGGTACCTGCTAGCCAATTGATTAACTTCTCCTCTGGCAATCCTTCCTTGGCCCTACGCTTTCCCTCGTCGGTAGGTTCATATATCCTCCTCGTTTCCTCCTGCAATTCTACATACCCCTTGGCCTTTAGGGACTGAAGGACACTCATTAGAGTACTTCTGGGTAAAGAGAGACCCCGTTCAATTTCGGAGGCCTCTAAGGGACCCCTTTCCTTGAGATATCGAAGCACCTGAAGCTCCAATTCAGTTAACATCTCCTTCTGACCTCCTCACTCTACAACACGTGGGTTTCCGGTGAGGTCTAAAGCATTACCCTTCATCAATAACTATGAAGCCACCGGAAATGAGGGAGTTTGATGAGCGTTAATGCTGGACATTAGTAATTTTCTCGTCATTATAGCCCAGCGAATTACTCTATCCTTAATGATGAGACCTCCTCGCCATGGACACTTCCCTCTTCATTGCGCCCGCGGCTATGAGCAGAGGGTTCTATAGGCTCAACGGACCGTACCAGCCTTAAAGATCCTTAAAGATATGGAGGTGACTACGTTAGCCATATCGGCCATTGACGGGGATAGGTGTACTCCATGAACATTCGCTTTAACCTTGACAGCGCTTACCGTCAATGATTTTTATTAATATAAATAAAATTAGTAAAAACTTTAGAGATTACCTATCCTTCACCTCACAGAAAAGCTATCTCGCCCAAAACTTTGGAATTATATAAGGTCTCCCAACATATTGAATAGATCGAGTGGAACACCAAGCTCGTGCACTCTTCTCTCGTTTAGAAATACATCAATTGCGGTCTTCTACTCACAACAATCGGCTAAGCCATGAACTTTGTTGGGGGGCAATTTTATAGTCCGAGAAATTACTTAACTCTTATGAAAATAACAAGTACAGATGCAAAATATGTCCTAGAACTTGGTGACTCTAAGATATTAATAGAGGATTTGAAAAATGAGAAGGGGGAGAGAATTCTCTCAATCTCAACGATCTCTACCTACTCTCTACCCAACGGAGAGCAGTGGTCTCCCAAGATTGAAGAGGCCAAGAACGTGAAGAGAGAGGAACTCCCACCCGAGATCAAGAAAGCATTGAGAAAGTTGCTAGCCCTTTCATAAGTATTCTTTTATTTTGGTCCAAGATCATTGGTGGGAACGTCATGGTATCCTTCGACTTCATAATTACCACGGACAGATGCTTGATGACCAATCACCACCACAAGGAATTTCTTGGATTCCTTGGGACCGGACCTGCCATTGGACTGCCGGAGAGGGTGTGGAAGTGGTTGGCGTGTCCTAAGATGGAGACAGACTCTCTAGGGAGGCCTAAGGAAGCCCCCTATGGCTTAAGGAAGATAGAAGCAAAACTAATAGATGAGGGTTTCAATGCCGCTATAATAGACCCCGACAGCATAGACAGACATCTTCCTAACGCGAAAGCTCTCATGTTATCTCACCACGATTACTTCGCCTTCGGTCCCCCGTCTTCTACATGGTGGGGAATAACCAAGAAAGAGCCCATAAATTACAAGAGCTTCCAGGCGCTTATAAATAGACCATCCATAGCTGAGGCAAAGTCCAAGGGAATGAAGATTGTGGTTGGGGGTCCCTCAACCTGGCAGTGGCTTTGGAGAGAAGACATGATAGAGAAATTGGGGGTTGATACACTGTTTGATGGGGAGGGAGAGAGGTTAGTAGTTAAACTGGCCCAGGCGATACTTGATGGAGAGCCATTGCCCAAATATATGTATGTGGACGCTGAGGACTCACCATCGTTAGAGGAAATTCCCGAGATAAAGGGAGCCAGTGTAAATGGTCTTATAGAGGTCATGAGAGGATGCCCCAGATACTGTAGATTCTGCTCGGTTACCCTGAGACAAGTGAGATACTATCCTTTGGAGAAGATCGAGAAGGAACTCCAAGTTAACGTAAAGTCAGGGATAAGGGATGGCGTAATTCACAGTGATGATATGTTATTCTATGGAGCCGTTGGCATATTCCCCAGACCTGAGCCGCTCATAAAGCTACATCAATTGGTCAAGAAGTACTACAGATCCATAGCCTGGAGTCATGCGAGTCTAGCGGCGATAAGATACTCTGAGGAAAAATATGGACTCATGAGCAAGTTGTCTGAAATAATAATGGACGAGAATCAGAGATACCTGGGAGTTGAAGTTGGAGTAGAAACAGGATCTCCTAGACTGGCCAAGGAGATCATGCCGGCCAAATCCTCTCCATACAAGCCCGAAGAATATCCAGAGACCGTCGAAGAGGCATTTAAGATAATGCATGAACATGCTGTGATTCCAGCTGGCACAATGATAATAGGACTCCCAGAAGAAAAGGAGGAGGACGTCATAAAGACCATTGAGATGGTAGATAATCTAAGACCGTATAGGAGCATTCTAGTACCCATGTTCTTCGTCCCTATGGGAATGTTCAAGAATAAGGACTGGTTCACCAGGATAAAACTAAATGACAGTCACATAGAGCTTTACAGAAAGGTGTTTTGGCATGATGTATATTGGGCAGAGGATATAATTGACAAATACTACATGAAGGGGCCATTATACTATCCAGTGAGGTTGGGACTTAAGTTATTCCTCAGGAACGCCAAATCAAGGATGAGGAGTATAGAGGCCTGGTTAGAGCAACAATTGAGAAAGTAGGAACTGCAGAAAGGTTTTTATCTGTTTTAGCTATATGGTTAGGATACCACGGTGGAGTAGTTGAAGTTCTGTCCGAAATGTGGGGGAGCTATGGTTCCAGCCAAGAAGGATGGGAAGGAAGTCCTCAGATGTACAAAGTGTAAATATGAAGTGGAAATGAAGAAAGACTCCAAGAAGGAATACGTCGTGACTGAAACCAAAAGCAAGAGTGAGAAAGTCCTCACTACCTCTTTGGTGAGCGATAAGTCTGGGAGGAGGAGGGAGGAGGAGGAGTTAGAACAGGAGAGAGAGGAATATTATAAGGAGATAGGGTTAGATCTTCTTAGAGATGAATTGGAAGGGAACGAGGAGAACGAAGAGGATTGACGGATGAGCAAGAATCTAAGACCATCCAGTTACTGAAAATTCTACAATGTCCGAACGATGGAAGTCATTTAGATAGCTCGCTTAGGTGCCCTCAAGGGCATCAATTTCTGGACAATTCGGTTTTCATAGACTTCTTAGGAGAGTACAGGGAAACCAAGATGGGCCCCCTAGAGAGGTTGGGCTCTTTCTACGAAGATGTTTGGGCCCCATTAGGATTTCTGTTAAGCTCTGGAAGAACATATAGTTGGATGCTAAGAAAGTCCAGCTTCTCTTCCGCTAACACTGTGTTGGACATTGGTACAGGGACAGGGATAGCTTTCGACTTCCTAAAATGCGACCTATGTATAGGATTGGATCTTTCCAAAGAATTGCTTCAGATAGCTAAAAGAAGGAGGCCTGGCCTTAAATTGTTAAGGGCCGATGCTCAGAACATCCCATTAAATGACTCCACAGTTGAAGGAGTTGTTTTCAATCTGGCTCTGCATCTTGTCCCAAACAAGGAAAAGGCGATATACGAGGTTCGGAGAATCCTAAGAGGAGGAGGGAAGTTCTCCCTAACCGTTCTAGTTGCTAATAAAGGGATAGGTAAGGTACTAGGTAAGGTCTTCAAGGTTACCCCTTTACCCTCAGAATATTATGTGGAACTTGTAAAGTCCAATGGTTTTCGTGTAGTAGAGAGAGACCTAAATGGGGGATGGCTCACACTACTTAGCGTCAAAGATAATCAATAGCGAGAAAAATGAAACCTAGCATCTCCAACAAAGTAAGTGGCTGAAGTCCGCTCGTGGCGTTATATATGGCTATATAAATTGCAGCTACCATAAATATGAGGAAAAGAGACATCCTGGCCTGAGCAGAGAAGGCCTCTGGACCCTGGAATATCTCGTTGAGGGATTGTTTGTTTGTTATAAGATAAACGATTTTATATGCACCAAACACTAAACCTATAACGTAGAAGAAGTAAGGGCTAAATCCATAATATGCAAGAATGGTTGTACTCTGAATTCCTTGATTAACGTCAGTTACCACCAGTATAAGTGAAATAACTAGGAGAACCGCACCTCCAATTGCTCCCAGAAGCTTCTTTAGCATATAATTTGTTAATACATCGCCCCTTTTTAAGGTATGAGAACGGATGTTTACAGAAGCGTCAAAATATTAAACCAGGACTGAAGCATTAGAGTGTGCGGGGGTGCCCGAGCCCGGTCAAAGGGGGCGGACTTAAGACCATACGTAAGAGATCCGCTGGCGTAGGCCTGCGTGGGTTCGAATCCCACTCCCCGCACTACGTTAAACCTAACAGATACTTGGACAGAGCCGATGCAATAACATGCGCTGCCCTAATTGGCTCAGGCTTTCTATCGAAGACCTGATAAAAGTCCAACAGCTTCCTAATTTCGGGAAGTGATATCCCAGGCGAGTAAACGAAGACGTCCCCCTGCCTAGTTGAGATCTTGGAGAGCGACCTCATTACTCCCAATATGACGTTAGCTCTCCGCCTATCGTTTGGAAAATGTTTCGATAATGCCCTCTCCACCTCCTGTACGTTTGGAGGAACGGAGTAGAATACAATTGACCTTGAGTCCGGCTCAATATAATTGAACCCTCCATAAATGACGCCGTCAAGCAGTGCCACACCTTCGCCTCTCATCTTCAGAAATGTGTCGGAAGCGTCCTCACCGTCGACGGTTATCGTGGAGAAGTCAACCCTTCCAATCTCCAATCCTACAAATTCCACAATTGCCAATATGGTCTTACCTTTGCGACCCTTGAAGTGAGAAGGGAAATAGCCGTCATCAACTCCATATACTAACCAATCGCTCATCCTCATTGAGAACCTCCATAATTGACCTACGATCGATGGAAAGTTTAATCTCCTTGGTTTTACCATATCTACCCCTGTTTACAACAGAGGCCGTTATGACTCCCAACATGTCAAGCTCATTAAGTATATCGCTGACCCTCCTCTGAGTTACACTCTCCAGACCTAATTTCCTAGTAAGGGACCTATAGATCTCAAACACCTCCCCCGTGGTCAGGGGCCTTTCCCTCCTAGATCCGTCAACAATAGAGAGAAGAACCAATTTGGAGTGAAAAGGTAAAGTCTTGATCACATCATGCATCCTATCACGCTCAATTTCTGTCCTGGCTTCGTAGACCTGATCTGCGGTAACAATAGATTTCCCTTGTCTCTCGGCTATCTCTCCGGCCACCCTAAGCAGATCTAGAGCCCTACGGGCGTCTCCGTGCTCCCTTGCCGCCAAGGCCGCACATAGCCTTATTACATCTTCATTTACTACCCCTGGCTTGAACGCCACAATAGCTCTTCTCTTGAGAATGTCCTCTAACTCAACTGCGTTATAAGGAGGAAATACCTGCTCAACTTCACCTAGACTACTTTTCACCCTAGGATCCAACTCATCCACAAAGGTTACATCGTTGGTGATCCCCACAATAGAAACCTTACTTCCCGAAAGTTCTCCATTGATTCTGGTGAGACGATAGAGTAACTCATCGCCATGTCTCTTGATTAATGCGTCGACCTCATCCAAAACCAAAATGATCACCTTCCTTGCATCATTCAATGCTCTTTGGAGTCTTCTATGTAGCTCGGCGGTAGAAAGACCCGTGAATGGTACCTTACCTCCCAGGAACTCAATTACATCAGCCATTACTCTATAAGGTGTGTCCGTTTGTCTAACATTAACATAGGCAAAGGAAAATTTATCTGGAGCGCGTTTATGGAGGTTGGATAGGACAAACTTAGTTACAGCGGTCTTACCAGTACCAGTAAGACCATAGATGAAGAGATTGTTGGGCACCTCACCTTTGACTGCATGAACCAGGACGTTGCCTAAGGCCTTGATTTGTTCTTCCCTATGCGGAAGTTCATCTGGGACGTACTCAGGTCTCATATAGTCCCTACTTCTAAAGATGGTTGACTCTTGCACTTTCGCAACTATTCCGTCTATGATATCACTCATTATACCTATCAGGTTAAGACATACACTTTATAAATGACGTGACAGCGAGGGGGAGTTAAGATGACGATAGTCAGTGACTAAGATGTTGAGATGCAATAATAATGAATCCCTTACACTCTCTGGAAACCTAGAATTCCTTTACTTTCATATATGAGGAGATTTAACCGGGGAGTTTAATCATTGATTCAATGTGTCCTATTAATAACTACTCTTAACTGGGGAGTAAAAGACCCCTCTGTTTCCACTGGAAATCATCTCAGTTACATTTCATTATTTCATAACTACAGGGAGACCCCTCTGTTTCCACTGGAAGGGCAGCTAGTGGAATAACGATATACTTAGCGGTTTGTATATTGGTTGTTAAGAACCTTTGAAATAACATCGGGATCTATTTTGAACGCATAGTTTCTTCACTCATCTGCAGTCTCCAGTAGAAACGGAGGGGTCCGCCAGTCCTAATAAGGTATGGAAACCTTGATCTTTGCCCTATCATTTATCACTGTGGCCTCCACCACTACACCATTGCAGTTTTTCCTCATTGTAATAGTATCTTGAGCTACCTTCACCTTGAGTGGTGGACATTCCATCACGGTCTTTATTTTGCTCTTATAGTATGGATTCCTTATTTTCCTTAGAGCTCTGTCTAAAGACATCTTAAAAAGCGCGTTCGGATCGAATGATTGATCAATGTTCTTCAGCCACATCCTTATTTCCAGTCTTTCCTCATCATATGAGACCTCGATTTTATTGTAGAAGTTTATGGTCAGATAGGAAACTATTAGAGGAGCGGCCAACGAGTAAGCCAGGATACCATAAATGAATTTTTGCAGTAATGGAAATCCGAAATATAGAAACAATGTACCTAACGCTGAGAGGGGAAGTGAGATTAAGACATATTTAATTGTCTGTAAGAAGTCCGAACTCTGCCTCCCGATCAGAACTCCGCTCAGGGGAGGACCAACTATTGGTATCAACGACGTAAAACTTGCAAGCTTTAAAAATGTCCTCCCCTCCACCATGGGAAATACTTTGTGTTGAGCCTAATAAATAATTTTATCATATGTTCCGCCCTATCTACCCATGGAAACAATTTCCTTGGAAAGAAAAGATGGTGTGGTTAAGTTAATCCTCAATAGACCTGACAAGCTAAACGCAATAAATCCTACTATGCTGCAGGAGCTTGGGGCAATCCTCTCTAATCTGATTGAGGATGATAGCGTAAAAGTTCTGGTCGTTACAGGAGCAGGCAGAGCATTCTGCGCCGGAGCTGATGTCAATGAGTTCACTAAATTGACCCCCTCTTCTGCTCTAAAGTTCTCACGTAACGGAAAAGAAATAATGAGGTCTATAGAGAACTTTCCTGTCCCAACGGTCGCCGCCATAAACGGTTATGCCTTAGGAGGAGGATTGGAACTGGCCTTGAGTTGTGATATTAGAATAGCTTCATCTGCGGCACAGTTGGGTCTACCTGAGATTAATTTGGGTATATTTCCAGGTTTCGGAGGTACTGTAAGATTGCCTAGACTGATCGGAAAGGCCAAGGCCTTGGAACTGATGTATACAGGGGATAGAGTAAGCGCTGAGGAGGCCATGAGATTGGGACTTGTTAACAGAATGGTTCAATCAGAGAAGTTCGAAGAGGAGGTTACTGCTTTTACATCGAAACTGGCCTCAAAATCTCCAGCGATCTTGAGACTTCTCAAGGCGTCAGTTAATGCCTCCTCAAATTCCTCGGAGGAGGTTGGCTCAGAGGTAGAGAGTTTAGCTTGGGCCTCAGCTTTTTCAACCGACGATCAGAAGGAGGGAGTTAAGGCCTTTCTGGAAAGGAGGGAACCAAAATTCTTGGGGAGGTAATTAATTTAAATACCCAAGCACCCGGCCTACGGCCTCCCATATTAGCTCCATATATGATGGATGGGGAAAATGATACCTGAAGAGGTCTTCCATCCTGATTTTCCACTGTATAACAAGACCTATTATCGTGGCAATTTCCTCCGCTCTCTCTCCATATATGGCTCCGCCCACAATGTTTTCCCCCTCGTAGTAGATCTTTAAGAATCCCTCCGTCTCCCTGTCTGCCACTGCTCGAGGCAGGCTAGAGTAGCTCACCTTGACCGATTTACCCTCCAGCTTACCGATAGTGGCAATCTCTGGTTTACTATATATGATCTTAGGGACGATGGATCCATTGTACTCCCATTTTTCTCCAACTGCATTAGCTCCAGCCACTATTCCTTGATGTATGGCTTCGTGGGCAGTGAAAGTCCCTGTCACATCACCGGCTCCATAGACGGCCTCTGAGCTCGTTTTCATCCTACTGTCCACTCGTAGATATTTACCGTTTAGCTCCAATCCTAGACCATCTACATTAGGTCTTCTACCAAAGGTGAAGAGGGTTAGGTCCGACTCAAGAATCGAACCATCAGAGAGTTCAACCTTTCCTCCCTCTGTTTTAACGGCCTTCAGTCCTAAGTGTAGTTTTATTCCTTTCCTTATGAAGTTCGACTTAACCGCGTTGGAGATGTCAAGATCGTTGCCTTGAAGTAATGAATTCGAGGATTCTACTACATGAACCTCCGCTCCCACTTGGGAAAGGAACCAGGCAAACTCGATCCCTCCAGCACCTCCACCTATTACGATGACTCTCTTTCCCTTGAACTCGATATAGGGGAGTTCATCGGACGCCACTGTTCCTTGAACTTTGGGTTTACTGGTCCCTGTGGCCACCACTACACTATCGTACGGGTAGCTCTGTGTTCCTACCCTCACTTCTCCATTTCCCAATTTAGCCACCCCAGAAATCACTTCAATTCCATGACTCTCCAATAGATATTCAACCCCCTTAGAAACCCGGTTAGCGGCCTCTCTACCTATTTCTTGGAGTTCTGTTAGATCCACTTCTTTGGGCCTGAATTTTCCCAGAGATCCCATCAAGTTAACAGGATGGAACATGGCCTTGGATGGAATACACCCATAGAGGACACAGATTCCTCCCAACTTCTCATTTTCCTCTATTAGGGTAACTTTAGAGTGCCTTGAGGCAGTTAGAGAAGCATAGAGTCCCGCGGGTCCAGAACCAATAACGATCGCTCTCATGAGAACAGATTCACGTCCAGAACTAAAAATCACTTAACTACCAATACGGGTATCTTAGCATCAGTTACGAGTCTTGTGGAGACGCTACCTAACATTATTCTCTTTAGGGTCGACAGTCCTCTACTTCCCGCCACTATGAGGTCCACTTTGTTCTTAGTGGAGTAATCCAGGATAGTACTTGCAGGATCTCCGTCAAGGGTAACAGCCTTGGCCTTTATTCCTTTGCCTGAAGCTACGGAGACAGCTTCCTCCACTATTGCTCTGGCCTTCTCATACATCGATCTCACAACCTCGTCTGGGATAGGGCTCACTCCATTTGCAGCAAGGACAAGTGTATCCACCACATGTACAACATCAACTTCCGAGTTGAATTTGACAGCTAACTCCAAAGCCGCATTCAAAGCCCTCTTGGCAGGGTCAGAACCATCATAGGCCACAAGTATATGGGAGAACATATAACATTTTATGATTTAGAGAAATTAAGCCTATCTCATTTCTGATCCGTCTTATCAATAAAGTTTTACATCTAATGTTAAGGAGGGAGTTGTGACTCTTCCATACCTCATAGGTTTCATGGTTCCCCCCTTAGTCTGCTCCAGGAACGTGACCGGATCCAGTACAAACTTTGTATAGGTTAACCCAATTTCTCCGGTCCTCTTTCTTACGACTTGAATTGGAACAATAACCAGCGATCTGTCATATGACTCTATCTCCCCTATTTCCTCCACTATCACCCGGCCCTCCTCTTTGCTTTCGCTGGTAATCCTTAAGTTAGTTGGTCGGGCGGTAAGTCGACCTTCTCTAATCCAAGTGGCTGACCTAGTGTTTGGCCTTCTAAATCTCCTCGAGATCGTGGAGTTCGTGAGGAAATCTATTCTCCCCTTTATGGCTATTGGAGAAGTCCTTAATCCCTCAGCATCGAACGATCTGCTGTAAGGAGAAAACTGCATTCTGGGATCTTCCGTCATTCGAAGATTCATCCCGACAGTCCCTCTGGGACCTGATGTCTCCGGGAAGAACATGGGGAGGATAAGCTTTTCTATTAGCTTCGCTGACACTTTGGGGCTTAGCTCAACTGTAATTTCTCCCTTTAACTCTATTTCTCCCAAAGATTCTGAGGAGAATTCTATCACTCTTCTAAGCTCTGGATCTTCTAACCTAGTAGATGAGGAGAATTCTTGTAAGTTCAATCCCGCTTCAATTTTCCTAAGGTAAATCAGAGTTACGGTCTCCTCTAATCCCTTTCCTTCAGTACTCTGCACAGATCTGTTAATTTTTCCAACCATAACCTCTCCAGTCCACCTGCCCGAGGGATCCATAAGTCTCAATTCATCCACAAGTTCTCTCCAGGACTCTTCTGGATTCAGCTTAGGGTCTTCAAGGTAACTTTCATCCAGTGGTTCAGGTGATATGATTTCATTGTTAGGATCTGGCTCACCTCTGGCCAGTAAATTCTCGAGTAGATCTAAGGTATCACTTAATTCATCTGTTAATAGTTCAACGGCCCTGTTTCCCCTAACCGCCCTCACGTATAGGTTTTTCTCGATTTGATGAACGGGAGTTAGGTGGGCCTTTTTACGCACTAGAACAGTGTCCCTCTCCTCGGCATATATGGTACAGGCAATTCCTCGCTCCTTGGCCTTTGTCAGAAAAAGATCTATGTCATTCAATTTATTCACCAACTCATCAACGAAGGAGTATGAAAGGCGTTGTCACTTTAATTGGAATTCTCCCAATCCACTCGATTGAAGTATATAGATCCTTGGAGCATTCAATAATGTTTTGAAGGAAGTTCTTCAAGTTCAGCTCAAGTTTTGTTCTAACAACCTTGTCCACTTCTCCTATCTTTCCGTCTCCTATGAGCTCGATTTGGTTACCCATAAGGGAAACGTTCCTTAGACGAAGAAGAATCAAGTCCTGTTGGTTGAGCTCACCCTCTATTTGATCCAGTGTATCGCCTTCACATTGGAAAACGATATTTCTGGGTGTGGGGGATGGTACTCCGCCTATTGTGGAGGCTCTACCGTTACCAGTTGGTCTAAGACCATAGTAGGCAGAGGAGGATCTGTCCGTCATCACATTAATCAACACACCATTCGATATGAGTGTTAGTTCTCTCCCCTCCACTCCCTCATCATCTACGAAAAGATTAGATGCCGAACTTAATGGAGCAGGAAGGTCCTTAACTTGAACGTGTTCAACCCCTACCCTTTCATCGATCTTCAATTGATCTGGAGGTTCTGGAGAGGCCGTCTTTATCCATAGAAGAAGTAGTTTGGAAACCAACCTTGGTGTTAATAATATCCTTTTGGGATAATTATTAAACCAACTGGCCTTTCTTTCCATTGTCCTCATCTCTAGAGCCTCATCTACCAGTTTTTCAACTATCTCTGGTGAGGGTGGAACGAGTCCTCCAGTAACTCTCCATTCCTCTCCATCTCCTATCTTAATAAAGAAAAATTTCCATCTTTGCTCTATTTCTCTTTCATCTGTACTTAAATACTCTTTTTTCCAGTCCTCTTCTATTAATTCCACCTCTACATCTTTAATTTTGGGAAGATCTTGAAGCAAAGAATAGATGGATAGCCCCTCATCAATGGGGGAACTCAGTTCAATCTTGGCTGGTTTCAGTCTAACTACTTTCCCCCTCTCGTCTCCAAATGAGAGTTTGGCCACCTCTCCTCCCTTGACATTATCTAATTGATTAGTAGAAACTACTCCCCAATTTCCCCTAAACAATCCCCTTACAAGCAAACCCTTCTCGTTTCTCCGTCTAGGTATCCCTTCTCCTAACCTTATGATATTTGAATTAACAAATTCAGCCCTCAGGTCAGCGAACTCGGCGCCTGAAGAAGTTATCTCCTCTAAAATCTTCCTCCCTTGATCAAGGATCAAATAATCTCACTGCCGTTGCTCTCTCTTGACCCTGTTTCTTAAGGTACCTATACCGTCTACGGTAACTTCTACCACATCTCCTTCCGCGAGATATCTATTTCCACTGAACTCAGCCACTCCTGAGGGAGTTCCAGTTGTAATTATATCACCTGGTTCAAGCGTAATTCCTCTGCTCACGTAACTTATGAGTTCTTCAGGGCCAAATATCATATCATCGGTGATTCCTTCCTGTCTTATCTCGCCATTGACCTTGGTTATTATTTTCGCAGGCCACTTCACCTCTTCCTTAGTTGCGATCCAAGGGCCCATTGGCAACGCTGTATCTACTCCCTTTCCAAGGACCCAATTTAGACCATATGGATGTCTTTCCGGATACTGCATATCCCTTATACTGACATCATTGACTATTGTGTAGCCAAACACATAATCCATAGCCCTTTCTCTTGGAATGTACTTCCCCTTTTTCCCTATGACTATCCCTATCTCTCCCTCATAATCCACTCGAGAGCTGCCCTGAGGCAAAATTATCTCTTCCTCTGGACCTATGATAGCATTAGGGAACTTGGTGAAGAAGTATGGTTCCTCTGGAGGCTTAGTGGAGCTCTCCTTCGAATGACTTCTGAAGTTTACCGCGGGAAGAAAGATCTTTCTTGGTGTTAAGGGAGCAAGAAGTTTCTCCACATTAACCTCTACCAGTGAGTCAAGTCTTAGAAGTTTGAAAGCCGCCAGGAAGTTTTTCATATCTGATAATACGGCCTCTATCCCATCCTGAGGTAGTGAGAGGAAAGAATGGTCCCTTACGATTACAACTCTCCTCTCACTCCCCACTTTAGCCATGCCAAGTAGCATGCTCAAAAGGTTTATCGGTCGCATAAAAACTTTCATAGCACGGACTATAGAGCAGCTTGAATTCCTTAATTTTTCAGGAGAAACGAACTGTCTACTAACAGTTAAATCGAATTATCAAGGATCTGCTCTATTTCCGCTAACTGAACCACCTTCTGAGTTCTGTCCTTTAGATTTCTAACCGTTATGGCGGAGTATTCCATTTCCTTTTTCCCAACTATCAGGCCGTATTTGTACCCTAGTTCTCCATAATGTGACAGTAGTTTAGGAAGTGATTCGTCTCTAAGGTTTACCCCAACATGTTTTCCAGCTCTCCTTAGCTTCCCTGCGACTTTTAGCCCATAATTAACTACCTCCTTAGAGCGGTCTAGAAGAATCAGTACACTTCTATCTTCGTTGTCATGATATTGTTCTTTTGTGGCCAAGAGCACCCTCTCTAGACCCACCGCGAATCCTACCGCCGGTGTCCTAGGTCCTCCATATAGCTCCACTAGCTTATCATATCTACCTCCTCCTGCTATACTGACCTTCACTCCCTCTGCAACGGCCTCAAATATTGGACCTGTATAATATGCCAACCCTCTTACAAATCCTGCCTTCAGGTTTATTCTTAACCCTAATTCCTTGAGATTATTGCCTAATTCCTCCAAATATTGTATGTGAGGATGGACGTACTCCAGCTCTCTCCTATTTAGAACCTCCTTCACGTTGTCCTCTTCCGATATCAGAAGTTCTTTCACCGATTCCAGAATGTCTTGGTTTACGAAGGACCCCAGCACTTTAATCGCATCGTCAATGAGTTCCTTGTCTATGAGATGTAGGCATCTCTCTTGAACATCGTCAGGCATTCCAGCCCTTTCCATTATTTCCCTCAGTATACCGACGTTTCCAAGTTTGAAGCTAACCTTATCACCTATTCCTATCTCATCGAAGAACTCCTGAAGAAGGATCATGGGCTCAATATCTGCCAAAAGACCACTGGCCCCAAATACTTCTACTCCCCCTTGCCTGAACTCTCTGTATCTGCCTAATTGAGGCTCATCGTATCTATAGACTGGACCTATGTAGAATATCTTGACAGGCTTTGGCAATGGAAGCATTTTGTTGATGTAGACCCTTACGGCACTAGGTGTTATTTCTGGCCGAAGTGCTACCTCTCTTCCCCCCTTATCCATAAAGGTATACATGGTCTTTCTGAGTTCCTCACCACCCTTCTTGGCGAAGAGTTCAAAGTTCTCCACTAGGGGTGTTATTATCTCTTGAAAACCAGCTCGCCTAACTACCTTTCTGAAGGTGTCCTGAAGCCATACTAACCTATTGGCCTCTTCCCCAACATAGTCCCTCATTCCTCTTAAGGGTTCCAGTTCGTCCACTTCACTTCAGTTTATGAAGAGCGGAAAAGGAATAATAAGTGACGTCCCCATACATATCGACCACTGCCAATAGGGTCTCTAGACCCAATCTCCGCTTATTATCTGACCAAGAAGCCAGTTCGGTTAGTTTTAGATCCTGGTTTTGACTAACTATGTATACCAAGGTATCATAGTCCTTGCTTCCCGTTTTAACTAACAGCGAGTTCTTATCTGGACCTCTTCTTACATTTCTGCCTCTATTCTTGAGATCCGCACATACGGTGGCCTTCTCCAAAAATAGGGAGTCAATCGAACTTAATCTCTCTATGAACCTTCCCAAATCAAGTTCCTCTCCCCCCATCTAATATTCATCTTCCTTCCCTTTACCAAGGCCTCGCAGACTATTTCCAGCAAGATTGGATCTTGTGGAGAAACTCGTAGGACTTCCTTAGAGGATTCCATTTCTATGACTAAAGTTTCGGCGTTCACACTCACAATATGATCTATTGAATCGAGGTTCTTATCTAAAACTGATTCCCTTAATTCGTCTAATGATATGTGAGGCCTGTGGATCCTCAAACCTAATATGGGACAGTAGAGGGGAAGTCGTCTGTGGAGATTGTGGAGTAGTCAACGATAGAATCTATTTAACTGAGAACTTTCAGACCAGCCAGGAATCTGATCAAGTTACACTCAGGATCGGCGATCCATTAGACGGTAGAAGAATGGCGAGAATGAAGAGATATGAAGGTTATTTAAAGAAATTTGACAGAAAAAGATTTATTATAGTTAAATCCTCCCTATTTAATTACCTTAAGGGCAGTAAGAGAGTTAAGACAATGTTGAGGCGAGACTCTAGACAAGCTCTCGAACTGTTAAGGAAAGATCCCGACGCGACGAAAATTTATGAGAAGGTGATTGCCCATGACCTTTTCTTTAATGGAAGGACCGAGAAGACAAAGGTTGCCATGGCTTTTTATTTGAAGTACTCCCTTTATAGAAGGGAGAAGGAACTAACGCAGTTGCTGGTAGGGATAGGAATCCAGCCCTCTTATTTCAAGCAAATGATCTCCAAATTATCATTTTCACGGAGATGTGAACTTTTGGAGGAAAGCCATAAGATCTTAAACCGTTAAACACTTCTTCCAGTCTTCAAGGCCAAAAGTTGAGCGTAGGATCTTGTCTCAAATTCACCTTGCACCTTGAGTAACTTCATTAACTCTTTTGTTAGCGAAATAAGACCATCATCGTCCAGAGCATTGGCCTCTATCTCCATGAAATCTCCGAGCTCCTCCACCCTATCCAACGATATCACTGCGCCCCTATAGTCATAGTTCTTCCTTCTTTTTTTTACTATTAAAATAATGTTATAACCTAAGTTGAGGAGTATTTTCCTCATGCTCTCCGGGTCCTCCAACATTAATGATAGCTCGGCTCTGGCCTTAACCTTGTCGCTCAGCCTCGGCCCTTTATACGTTAGTTCCGATCTAGTGTCAGTCATCCTTAACCTCAGGGCCTTATCTCCCTTGGTGAGCTCCATATTCTCTTTATCAAAGTAATAATCAGTCTGCTCTTCCGTCCCTAAGGTTTTGGCCAACCGATCGAGTTCTTCCTCAATTTTCTTGAGAGGGGGAGAAGCGATCCTTATTTTAATCTCCCTCTCCAAACCTGACTCCATCAGTATGCCTACTGATGTCCACAATAAAAAGTACCTCAGCCTCTTTTACTCCGATAATCGGGGCGAGTGGAGAGGACTTGCGGAGAAGTTTGGGGTCTTAGACTACATGGTGGAAAGATATGTCCAAATGTTAGGTAGAGACGGTGCGGAGATGTTTCTTTCCAGCTGTCTAATTCCACCGAAGAAAAGTATAAGATGCAATGACCTTAAGATCGATTGTCAAAGGCTGCAGGAAGTCATGGAAGAGAAGGGTTTCAAATTATCTAGAATATCATGGATACCACACGGTTTATTAATTAACAATGCACCCTCCTCTCCATCCCTAGGAGCAACGCTAGAATACCTTAAGGGTTATTACTATATTCAAGGTCTAGCCTCTATGCTTCCTCCCTATGCCCTTCATCCGTCACCCACCGACACGGTCCTCGACCTAGCGGCGGCCCCAGGTGGAAAGACCACCTATCTATCCCAGTTAATGCATAACAATGGTCTAGTTTTAGCCCTTGAGAAAAAGAGAAACAGAATGAGGGGGCTTCTCTCGAACATTAATAGAATGGGAGCTACAAATGTAGTTCTTCTACGAGGGGATGCATCGATTGCTCCCAAACTTGGAATTAATTTTGATAAGATTCTTCTTGATGCGCCCTGCTCAGGAGAGGGTCTTTTAGGAAAGGATCCCTCGAGAAGGACTAAGACAACTTTAAGCAGGTTAAGGGAATTCCAAGAAGAACAAATGAAATTAATTAAATATGCTGCGTTAAGTTTAAAGAAAGACGGATTAATGGTTTACTCTACCTGCAGTGTTGCCCCCGAGGAGGATGAGGCCGTAATAGATTTTGCGGTGGAACATATCGGTCTCCACGTAGTTGATCCAAAGGTGAAGGTAGGAGAACCAGGAATAACTGAATTCAAGGGCGTCTCATTCGACCCTTCAGTGAAAATGTGTAGGAGGCTCTATCCCCACCTTCATGGAACGGAGGGATTTTTCCTGTGCCTTCTCTCCAAGTGAAAGAAGCTGCTCCTACGCTCGTGAAGAAGACATTGAACTCTTTGTCTGAAACTTATAGCTGTAGATTTGGGTTGATGTTTGAAGGCTTTTCCTTTTTCCTAACCATTTCCCGCTTCTCCCAACTCCTCATGTTCAAGGGCGATAAAGTACAAACAGTTCTATCTTCGTTGAAGAAGTTAGGGCTTCATCCGTATTCCTTAGGTATTCCGGTAGCTATTCTACAACCACACGTAGAACCCATGTTACCTTTCGGCAACTTCATGTCCCCGGTTTGCAGGAAACTATCACTAGAAGGGGAGCAGCTTTATACTTTTCTTTATGGAAGAAAAATAAAAATTGATTCAAATGAACCTATAGGAAACGTGGTTGTAACGGACGGATCTGATGAGTTCGTTGGGTATGGCCTTATCTTCCAGGATAAGAAAGGCGATAGGGGTTTGAAACCATTAAGAGATTTAGGTTGGTATTTGCGTCAGGGAGGATAATCGGACTTTCTCTCTTGATCTGAAACAATGTTTATACCTAACCTCTATTAAGTTCACTTGCATTGAGGATCTCCAGAAAGGAGTATGACTATATCCTAGAGATCAAAAGCGAGGCTTCCCATGGCAAGGGAGCTAGGCTCACAAAGGTGGCCAAGGGACTTAAGGTATCTCCAGCAAGTGCCTATGAGGAGATTTACCACCTGGTAACTAAGGGATTAGTTAAACGAGAAGGAGACTACATATATGTCACGGAGGAGGGAAACAGGGAGTTACTCTACGCCCAGAAGGCCCATAGAGTAATAGAGACCTTCCTGGTTAAGACAGGGATGTCTCTGGAAGAGGCCTGCGCCCTCACAAATAGATTTGACCTGTTAGTTCCTGAGGAGGTCATAGAACACATATATCAATTCTTAGGGAAGCCCGACCGTTGTCCGCACAGTCATCAGATACCCGATGTGGAGTCAGAGAGGAGAGAGTAGTTGGGACTAATCTCTACCCTAGTTCAAGCTCTAGTGGGTAATTACTTTGGTATTTTTGCTCTAATGTTCTTAGAGGGAACATCACTTCCAATACCAAGCGAAGTCGTCATGCCTTTAGGTGGTGCTCTATCTAGAGATGGTTCTCTCACCATTTGGTTGGTGATTGTGGTGGGTACAATGGGCAGCCTTCTTGGATCCCTTGTTGATTACTATGTGGCCCTGTATGCTGGAGAGGCGGTTGTTAAGCGGTATGGTACCTATTTCCATATAACAGAGAACAGATTAAATTCAGTACAAAAATGGTTTAGCAACTATGGAACTCTCGCAGTCTTCTCTATGCGTTTTGTTCCAGGATTTAGAGCGCTAATTTCTTTCCCTGCGGGATTCGGAAGAATGAAAATAGTAAAATTCATTGGCGCCACTTTTTTGGGACATCTTATTTGGGACACGATATTAGCCTATTTAGGGTATACTTACAGTTCCTCGTGGAATACCCTTATCAGTGTCGTGGATCAATATTTGAATTACATAGCAGCAGTCCTAGCAGTAGTAATTATAGCATATTTAATTTTTCTTTTTATAAAAACAAGAACTAGGTAATTCCTAAAAGGGTTCCATTGTTTTTACCATTAGTACATGATTGACAGATCGAGCGTACCTTAGAGCGATCGGAGGAGAAGAATAAAGAGGTAAAAATACTTGATATCATTTCAAGACATCTAAGAAACAAATTTAAGTAAGGGTTTCATTTTCCTTATATTGGGTAAGACTCATGGCGGAAGATAAGAAGAAGTTTCTCATTGTCGTGACTCATGGTCCTGAAGACATAGATAGGACATATGCTCCTCTATTTATGGCTTCAATTGCAGCATCCATGGAACTAGAGACCTCTGTTTTCTATATGATCAAGGGTCCTAAACTTCTCTCTAAGGCATGGCAAGAGGAAGCTAGGAAGAAAGGAGACAACCCGTTCATAAGGTTCTTCGACATGGCTAAAGAAAATGGAGTAAAGATGTATGTATGTGTACAGAGTCTTAAGGACATGTGTCATATGAATGAACAGGAGATAGTGGAGGGAGTAGAGATCGTTGGAGGCTCCACCCTCATAGATCTTACGATGGAGGCTGAAAGAAGTCTGTTCTTCTGAAGGTAAGGAGTAATTGACCAAATATGATGTCGTGATCATTGGAAGTGGCCCAGCAGGCTATATGGCAGCATCTCTTCTTGGCAGAAGAGGACAGTCCGTACTTGTTGTTGAAAAAGGCAATTTCGGAGGTACCTGTGTCAATTTCGGCTGTGTTCCAAGTATCTTCCTGCATGATCTCACCCTACTCTTAAGTAGGGGTAAAGAACAGGACCGTCATTTTGGTATCGTAAGAGATCAGAAAACGGCAAATTATGTGGAAAGAGTAATGGAATTGAGAGGGAGACTTTCAGAGGCGGGCGAGGAGCTAGTGAGGTCATCTGGAGCTGATATAATGAAAGGGGAGGCCACAATTCAGAATGATTTTGTTGTTATAGGAGGCGTAAGAGTTGGATATGAAAGATTGATTCTTGCATCGGGCTCCACCCCTGACTTATCTCTAAAGAAGGAGGAAGCGGTGTATAATGAAGATCAATTAGCCGAGTTGGACTCGGTTCCAGAAACTATGATAGTTGTAGGAGGAGGGTATGCGGGGGTGGAGATATCTCAGTTTTACGCTAAATTGGGATCTAGGGTCACGCTCCTTACAGAAGGCGAAGTGGTTGGTAATCTAGGCTCAAGACTTTCCCATCTAGTTCGGGAAGCGTTGAGTTGGGATGGAGTAGAGGTTAAAGAGCACGTTCATGTTAGCGCGGTTAAGGCCAAGGAGGTCCTCACCAACTTGGGCTCATTCAAAGCGCAGATTGTATTGTTAGCAGCAGGCAGGAAGCCCAATTTACCTTCCGGAATAAATGTCCTCGGAGTACAGTTAAGTCCAAAGGGGGTGATTGTGGACAATCATATGAGGACCTCCAACCCCAGGGTGTGGGCTGCAGGGGATATTATATCAAAGGACTTCCATAGAAACGCTCACTCAGCAATGGCTGAAGCAATCGTTGCATCCAGTAATATAGTTGGCCGAGATCTAGCCGTATCCTATGACGCCATTCCTGATTTAATATACACGGATCCCGAAATTGGAGTGGTTGGAGATAGCAAAACTGTAGAAACTTGGGCAGAATTTCCCTTCAGGGCAAACACACGGGCCATAATTTCTGGTTTCACTGAAGGATATGTAAAGATCGGTTTTGATTCCTTTGGTAGAGTAGTTTATGGTGAGGCTGTGGGACAATGGATAGAAGAATTCCTAAATCTACTATCGATTCTAGTCAAATTTAGGGTTAAGAAAGAAGACCTTTCCAACTTGACCCTCCTTCATCCCTCGTTAGGAGAATCCATAATTAGTGCTGTGAGATCTCTAAGTAATGAAGATGTGGAGAGGCCCCTTAGGAGAATTTAGGGAGGGAATCCTTCAATAGAACTAGATCAGAAAGTACTCCATAGGCTGCTCTACGTGGACCAGCTCCGGGTCCAGATATCAGAATATCCTCTAGGTCAGTTCTCAGCAATAATCCATTATTAACACCGTCTATACCATATAGTGGATGGGAGCTGTCCAGAGGTACTACAGATACCTTCAGTTCCGATCTTGATGCTGTTGCCACTAACTTAGGCTTCAATCCCTTTTCCCTACATTTCAGCAGATAATCTAACGACAGATCTTGAATGCCATCGAAGGTCACGTCCTTAATCGTAGCTCCCGAGTTCAAGTAGACGTTACTTAAGATCGTGATCTTTGCGGCCGCATCGAAACCATTCAAATCTAATTTGGGATCTGGTTCTGCATACCCTAATTCCTGGGCATCCCTTAAAGCGTCACGTAGGGAAATGCCTTGATACATCTTAGTGAGTATGTAATTTGATGTACCATTGAGAATTCCCTCTACACTTATGAAGTGTGAGGCAGGTAGTACTCTCTTCAGATTGATCGATGGAACTCCGCTCATTACTGTGGCTTGAAACATCAGCTTCACATTTCTTTTCAGGGACTCACCCATTAGATCAACGAAATGAAGTGCTAAAGGCGCCTTGTTTGCTGTGATTACATGAATACCTCTTTTGAAGGCCTCAAGGTAAGCAGAAGTCGATGGTTCTCCGCTTTCATAATTTGGAGAACTAACGTCTATCAATACGTCTGGTAATAGTGAATCTAGGACTTCCTTCAGATCTCTGGGTTTAGGTGGGGACTCTATTGGTGAGCTAAGTCCGTTCCTTCTCATTGCGCCCACAACTTGAAAATCTCCCACCTGATCCTTCCTATCCTGGAATAGTCGCAGGAGCTCTTTACCCACATTTCCCAGGCCAAGTAAAAGTACTTTCAAATTATCTGAACCTCCGAGCTTAATCCTCCGCAATAGGTCTCTAAACAGTTAACCACAGATCTACAGGCCCTTTCTAAAACCTCTCTCCCGATTCCAGGCACGCCGGCAGCCACTACCAATACCTTTTCAGTGCTGGAGGAGATCGAACTAAATATTGAATCTCGATGAGGGTAGAGATGTAGGACCTTCTCATCATCGATCATCACAGGGAGTCCAGGTCTTAACGTAATCTCTTCCTTCTCACCTATCGGTAAGAATTTCTCTTCTCCTTTCGTGAGTGTTATCCTCGGTTTCCCAACTATCTTAGCTAAGTCGTATAAACCTATGGGTACTAGAGTCTTTAAACTAATCAAGTTACCACAATCCACCACGTTATTGATGAAGGGAAAGGGTTTCCCATTGATTATCCTTCTTCTTAATGCCTCGCCACTAGGTCTAACCTTGGTCGGGTCTAGCCCAATCCTCCAATAGAAGTCCCTATACGCTCTTATTATCGGATCAGCGGTTAAATTTTGACTTAACTCCCTACTTTTTTCAACCTCTACTCTCAGTTCATATGGGGAGTCCCTCACTTTCACGTTTGATACAGTGGACGTGGCTATCGAAATGCCTAACGCCCTTGCATCAGCTTCAATGACTATCAATTTAAGAAAATGTTGAAGGGAGGAAAAGATTAAAGTTATTGTCGAAAGCTCTTCCCCAAGGCCTCCATAAAGGACAGCACAAGTCCCAGTGCGTACCCAACATCTGGGTTCCTCCCCGCAGTAAGTAGCCCAAACGTGCCAACCGGCTTGACCTTAGGAACATTGGCAGACCACTCTTTCAGTGCCTTGGATAACTTCTCCAACATTTGGCTGAGAGCTCCGGTGACCTCAGGGGTTCCCAGAACATCTATTAATTTCATAAGGTTATCCCACGATCCGTTGTTCTGCATTTCTACCAATTTTCCCATCAGCGAGAAAAGTGAATTCCAATTAACTTGATTAAGTGCTCTCATGGTCTCAGGGTCAGTAAATTTCTTGATAAGAGGAGCTACTCCTCCCAGTGCATCCATTAGACCAGCCCAATCTATTTCCTCCATCGACTTCATGACGTTCTTGTCACTGAATTTGTTGAGCAAGGGGGAGAGAGCAGCAATGCCCTGTAGGAGTCCTCCTAGATCCATTTCCTGGAGAGCTGTAGTTGTTTTCTCATCTGTTAACTTCTCCAGTAGAGGATAGAAAGCTTGAAGCTTCCCTATCTGGTCTAAGCCGAAACTCACTAATGTATTTATTAGGTCTGCCTTCTGTACCGCCTCATATAGGGACATTCCCTGTTCGAGTAGATTGGAAATCTGATCAAGGTATCCCTTCTTTTCCCACTCACCTAGCCTCTGAAGCGTTTTGTCAAGTGTGGGCAAATAATCCATTAATTTGGTTATAGTCATTAGAGTGGACGGTTGTAAAATCTTCTCCAACGGATCCTCGGTCATTACTTCCTGGCTCACTCTACTTCACATCCTATACCTTAATTTTAAACATTTAACTTTATGGTAGGTATTACGAGTGTATCCATACTGTCCACACTGATTAGGTAAATTAACATATGCCCATCTATCGAGATCTGTTAACTCGCCACAATCCTCATATTCATGTCAGTCACACAATGTTCTGAAGGGAGAGATAATTTATCCAATAACTGATGACACTATGGTGACGGACTGGACTTCCACCTCCTTAGCCCCCAAGGAGTTAAAAGTAAATTACTAAAAAGGGTATGTATGAGCAAGATAGCCAGTTCTCACAGGGTGAGTACCTGAGATGTCAGAATCTATTATCTGTAAAGTAGTAGTGTCTCCCTCAGCCTATGATCTCATACCTGGATTTCTTAATGAATGTAAATGCTCTCTTATAGTAACTACGTTAGGAGTGGCTGAAGCAATAAAAAAGGGACTGGACGTGGATGGAATATTGGAAAGTTGTTCCGTTATGGCATTCAGTCATAAGGTGCCAAAAAATGATGTACTTCCTCTCTCTGAGTGGGAGGCGCTACTCTTGGCTAAAGACTTAGGTCTTCCATTATTGGCTAAGGATCTCCACATAATTGAGGAGGCAAAGAGACTAGCTATCGAAGTTTGGAGTTCGTGTTAGAGGTTTAGTTCTACCTAATGATTTATTGAACCATAGTTTAAATGCCGGGGCTCTTTTTTTTACCTAGATGATGATTAGCAGATCACGAGTACGAAGCTACGCTAAACTTAGCAAACCAAGGATTGTAGCCCTCTTGGATCTGGCTGCAGTTGCTGGAGCTCTTCTAGCTTACGAAAGAGGGGCCTTTCACCTAATAGCCTTTCTGTCCATGTTGGTAGGGGGGACGTTAGCCTCCATGGGAGCCAGTATGGTAAATGAAGGATTGGAGGCTGATAGGGACCGGATGATGAAGAGAACCTCTTCCCGTCCCACGGCTTTGGGCATAGTATCCGCCAGGGAAATATTAATGATGGGTTCCATATTAGTTTCTCTAGGTTCCATAATTGGAGTGATTGCTAACCTATTAACGGCCTTCTTTATCCTCATAGGAGCGTTGATCTATATATTTGTCTATACTATTTATTTGAAGCCCAAGACCTATTGGAACATAGTTATAGGAGGTTTTGCGGGAAGCGCAGCAGCTTGGGCCGGATATGCCTCGCTTTCTGGCAAATTTGATCTTCCGTCCTTCCTATTGGGCTTCCTCATTTTCATGTGGACGCCAGGTCACTTCTGGTCCTTAGCCTTGAGGTATAAGGACGATTACGCTCGAGTTGGGGTTCCAATGCTCCCAGCAATAACTACAGAAAGAAATTCCGTATTGGCCATAGCAGCTTCAAACTTTCTGATGATTCCTTTTGCAATGCTGCTGTCAATCTATTTGGGCCTTGGATATCTGACGGTATCCCTAGTGGCAAGTCTAGTACTCTCCTATTTCACATTAAGGCTAGTTTCTAGACCAACCAGTGAGGAAGCCTGGCGTTCCTTTAAGTTCTCCTCCCCCTATCTAGCTATAATATTACTGGCAATTGTTATTATAAAGATAATTTAATTATAGTCAATTTTAGATAATTATATAATTCATCTTCCAGATGGTGTTCAGGGAAATATTGAGATAGCTGCCTAACGGCAGGAGGGCGACAACTACATTTACCTTTCCTTGAGGAACAGCACCGCTCATTAGCGAACTCCAACGAGTTCCACCCGTCACTGAGGGACAGGTTAGTCAGGTTCAAGAGGGCAACCAAGCGAACAGGTTGGAAATGGTCAAGTACTCTCTGGTGTTGGTCCTGTGGGAGAGAAAGCTAATACCGGAATTTATATAATAAGTGACTACACTCTCCTTAGTTCTAACAGTGTTTCATCAGCATGCTAATTGCAAATTCTGCGCATGAAATGTTTTTAGAAAAACAATTTTGGATCTATCAATAGGGGAGAGTCTTCCGCTCCAACCCTACAGAATTAAACATGTCCGTTTGACATCATCTTAGACACTATCCATCTTGGTTATTTTCGCATAATTGCATTATTCCGCAGTCCTTTGTTTATACAACTAGTTTTTAAAAAGTTACAAAAACTTTTTAATCCCTGACTAGAATTCCGATTCAGGTGACTCCTTGGCCAGAATTGAGGAAAGCATAAAGGTCTCCCGAAACTATCAAATCACTATTCCCTCAAAGATCAGGCAGAAATTCAAGATAAGTGAAGGAGAACTGGTTAGTGTAGTCTATGACGATAGGGAGAACGTGGTAAAGATCGAACCGCTGAGAATTTGAAGGAATAAGGCTAGCTTGCCTCCTCTCCAACATCGGTTGTAATAGTTATCTTGCCTCCCTTCTCCAGAGCCTCCAATATTTGTAAACCTTTATCGGTTAACTTGTACACTTTGTGGGACCCTTTAGAATAAATAGGTTTAATGGTCTGTAGCCCCTCTAGGACATGAAATATCGCGAGAACCTCGTAACGAGGTAGGCCTGTTTTTACCACCACATCACCTGGATTTAGCGCTCCATCCTTTATTGCACTTAGGACCATCTTTATTTGCTCCATTTCGGTTGTGTGTTTTCATCTCTTCGCCTTTTAACCGGTTAGGCCCAGGTCAAACATGATCTTTAGGAGAAGCTCAAAGTCGATACTCTTATATTGATTAGACGATGCTACACCTGAAGGACGATGGCAGCTAAAAAGTTAATATTGGTCACATCTAATGGTCATCCGTTGGATAAGGTCTTTAGGGAGATAGTTGATGAAGTATCAAAGGAACTTCAATTGGAAAGTGAGGTGAAATTGGAGGACTATGCCTTTCTCTCCGATTATGGGGAGAAAGATGATTTAGGATTAGCTTGGTTGCCTCAACTGTTAGCTCAAAAAACTGACGACCAAATTGTACCCATACTGACTCAAATTCCATTAGATGAGAAACTTAAACCGGACAAGGCCAAGGGTAAGGAAGAGACTATAAGGAAGATTAAAAACCTCTAAGCCTTGACTATGTTGAGGAAGTAGGTTTGAGTTACATTCCACATGTACCATATGTCCCAACCCCTGAACGTGTAGTGAAGCAGATGCTAGAGATTGCCAAGGTGGGTGAGGGCGATATAGTGTATGATTTAGGTTGCGGGGATGGGAGAGTTGTAGTCACCGCAGCTAAGGACTTCGGTGTTAAGAAGGCCGTCGGAGTTGAGATAAATGATGAGAGAATAAGAGAAGTACAGGATAACATAAAGAAAAATGGGGTTGAAGGGAGAGTCCAGGTAGTGAAGGGGAACTTCTTTGAGGTAGACATTTCCGAGGCAACGGTTGTTACAATGTTTCTCCTTACCAACGTTAATGAGATGCTTAGACCCAAGTTGGAAAAGGAACTCAAACCTGGAACTAGGGTAATCTCTCACGAGTTTGAAATGCGTGGATGGACTCCTAAGCAGGTGGTTCGAGTGGAAGATGGTAACATGACTCATACGGTGTATCTATATATAATAGGTGAAAATAAGTGAAGTTTTTAGTATTGAAAAGCGAAAGTGGAAAGGTAACGTGGGAACAATTAATTGACGGTGATCTTAAATCCACAATTACCACAGTAGCTAGGAAGGCCCTAGATGAATGGGACGTAGACAAGTCAGATTTCATTATACTCAAGGACGTTCATGAGGTTAGGAAGAAGTTACCATTATCTCCCTCTGTATATGAAATGATAAGCAGATACTTAAAGGGAAAAGAAGGAGGGGAAGCTTTCGCTGAAGTGCCAGTCTATATCATAAGTTTTGATAATCAGTGGGAGGAGGATGATTTCAAGGATAAGAGAATTTACGTACTCACCCCCTACCTTGACGATGAGTCAAAAAAGGAAATGGTTCAGTACGCCACTGAATTAACCAGTGAGGAAGTTAACGAGTCTGAGGAGTGAAGAAGGAATCTATCGATATCCTCGAAGTAATGTCGTCCCATGTCAGTCCGAAGGCCTTCAATACTTGTTCAAAGGTACTTCGTACCGCTTCAACATACTTTTCCACGTCCACTTCCTTGAGCTTAGCCAGTTGCACTGGTTTCACTCCATCCTTTCCCTTAACCTTGACGAACAGTATAATGTCCCTGGACGTAACGTTAATGCCTGTACTATTCTTTAGCTGGAGTGCCGCTTTGGCATGTTGCGGCATTGTCTTAGTATATTGGTCTATTGACTTTGATAGCATTACTTTGAATGCCAACTGATCAAGGTTGTATCCCTTCTCCTTGAGCCTTGTGTAAATTTCCTTTATCTCCTGTGCCACCTTCTCCTTGGCTGCATTCACGTCAGCTTCAGATTGCATTGAAGCTATTATTGTCTTTACATCGTTGAAGGACGTCTTTAGAAATTCAGGAGTATTCTTTTTTTCGCTAACATTCCCTTTATCTCTACCTTCCCGTCTTGAGAGACTCCCATATAGTTCTTCTTAAGCCCGGAGAAAAGCACGAGCTTATAGGTCTTGTCTACCTCAAAGTCCAAGTTGAATTGCTTCTTCACCCACTCAACTATTCCCTCCAACTCTTTCTTTGGAGGATTATGAAGGAACAGCGAGTCGGTGTCTCCATAAAGTACGCGTAGTCCTATCTCTCCCGCCTTTTTTAGTGTGCTGGTAATTACAAATCTACCCAACGCCGTTACACTTTCAGCCACGGCTGGAGCATAGAGCGGAAACTTGTCATCTCCAAATACTCCATATGTTGCATTTATGAACACCTTCATTGCACGTTGAACAACTTCATATAGGGCCTTCTGGGAAGGATCTATGTCCTTCTGTTTGGACTTCTTTTTGTATATCCTAACGCGGAAGTCCCTTAACAGTCCAGTGATAAGTGCCGTCAATCCTATTCTCTCCATGCAAACTTTATGAAGAACCTGACCACTCTCATCTATAACGTCCCTCTCCTTACTACACGTTTCAGCATCCACCGTCTCATAGCTTATGTTCCAGTTCTTTATGACGGATGGATACAGCGAGGCGAAGTCCAGAACTACAACGTTGAAGAAGACACCAGCAGGGGGGTCTATAACTATCGCACCTTTGTATCCCTTTCCTTTAATTACAGCAGATGTTCTAATCTTACCTCTTCTTGCTATCTCCTCTTTGGAGGGAATTAGTAATCCTCTCTGTCTATGTTCCCAATAATAGAGATTCTTGATCCATGTGGATACCTCCACCCTTGTCAATTCCTCTAGTCCTAACTTGGATATTCTAGCCAAGAGAATCATTAACTTCCAGACTAACTCATCATTGAATGTAGTCAGTCCTAGAGTTATTTCCGCATCTCTGTAATTGTATAAAATTAGAGTCTTTAAATCTACGAAACTAACGATCGTGTCGAGTTTCATTTTGCTTGCTCCCAGTATGCCCGAGGCAACTGCGTCAAGATTGTATTCACTATACTTCGCTTCGAACGCGTAGTTTCTCACAGCCTTATTAAAGAAGAACCTGAACAGATCAATGTGCAAGCCTAGATTATACTTAGTGGCAGGCTTACCCTCTTGCTTTATTACGGTGAAGGGAGCCCAATCCCCTATCCCCAACTTGACAGCCCTATAGTATATATACGGAATGTCGAAGTCATCGCCGTTGAATGTGAGCACTACGGGATAGTTTGAGACCACCTCAAAGAACCTGTTCATTAAGGATCTCTCATTGTTAAAGAACTCCACATCTAAGCCGTCTAGGGTTCCCTCAAATCCTCCTACGTCATTCCTTCTCAGTACAAGTACCTTCTTCATACCATCACTTCCAGCCAGGGCTATACTTATTATTGGAAACTCGGCGTCCTTTGGATTTGGAACCCTTCCCTTTGTCGGTGTGTAAACCTCTATGTCAACTGCAACCCTTTTAACTGTAGGTATAGGCGTCTCAAAGATTGGAAACCAATCTATTGCTGTCCTTATGGCGACTTCATCAACATATTCCAGGTTCTTGATTAAGGCCTCGCCCTCCTCTTTAGATGGGATCTTGCCTGTTAGAGTGAGGCGACCATCGCTAACCGTATAGGGCATTCCGGGAATGAGTCCGAGATCATAGATATAATTATTGAAATATTTTATATGGGCTTCATAAGCAATAGGAACAGCATCCCTCATCCTACGGACAGCCAAGGGATCCTTAGTTACTATTTTGGTTAGCTTCACTTTCTTCCCGCTAAATGGATCTATTTTCTCGACTATTTCTATTTTGTCAAAAGAAGAATCTTTTACTATCTTGCTAATTTTTGATATTTTATCTGTAGGGACGTCAGTAAGGAAATATGGCATATGTTTCGTATTATCGTAGAGTATATGGACCTTACCCGATATGGGATCGTATAGCTTACAAAAGGCCTTTCCCTCCTTGCCATCGTAATCCACCTGAAGAAGAAGGTAATTCCTACCTTCCTCTGGGGGTGTCATTTCTACCTTTAACTTTCTCCCCTCTTGGTTAATTTCTGTCTTCCTAATGGTGCTTTGCTGGGCAGATTCGGCATGCTTACTCTGTACATCTTTCTTTACGGGGGTGGCTGACAGGAACTCATCAAGGGTCTGCTGTTTAGCCTTTGACATTAAATATAATTTATGCCCACACACTATCTATAAACTTGCCTGCGGACCCGTAGCTCAGCCAGGATAGAGTGCTGGCCTTCGGAGCCAGTGGTCCCGGGTTCGAATCCCGGCGGGTCCGCTACATGACATCCAAGCGTACATAACAACCTTCCATTATGACCTCAGATAGTCATATCTAGTGAACAGAGCATCACCTGGCATATGGTGGAGTACGTAAGAGATGAGGAGACAGAGAAAAAAGTCAAGGAGATAGTGACTAATTTGAACCTTACCTACATCGACGTTAGGAGACTGGCAGTAGTCAAGTCAAAGGGAAGTAAGAGCAAGGCAATAGCTAGAGTGTGGTCAATACCTAAGGCTATCTTAGTCGGCTTTGGCGTAGAACCACTTTATGTAATAGAATTGGTTCAAGAGCGTTACGATAAGCTCAGCGAAGATAACAAACTTCGAACGCTCCTGCATGAAATTCTTCACATACCACGCAGTTTCAAAGGTGGACTTAGATCCCACGGAAAGTTCGTTAATGATAGAGAGGTAGAAAGATTGCTTAAACTTCTCAAGGACAGACCTATCCGTTAACCCAATCGAAAGATAGAAAAGCGTGGAAAAGGTCCTTCACTTGGACATCATGTTGGCTTTGGAGATCCTATCGACTCGAGGTATTGTTGCCGCTTCGAAGGCATTAAAGTTTGCCAACCAGAATGACCTAGTTCCCATGGTTTCTTTCTACTTAGAGGAAGATCTAATTGATCGAGTAATGAAAAAACACAGGGGTACATTGGAAAAGTTCTACAAAGAGTGGGGCTTTGAAAAAACCTTCTTCGTAAGGAAAACATTAGATGTATTAAAGCGGAAGGAAATCCCTTCCATGAGTTTCGCCTACTATGCTACCCCACTTAGCAATGCGGAAGTAATAGTGTATGAGAACAACCAGATTCCCACAAAGGTTATTCCATTAAATGGTAGATATAGACTAACCTTCATGTCCTACACGAGTCTTAACGAGTTAGAGAAGACGGTGAAAGAAGGAAATGAGGACGACGTAATAGCCGAGTTTCAACAGGGTAAGCTTACTAAACTCGAACGTCGAAGAGTGGTATTTATGGAATTGAAGTCAATAGATCAGCTATCTAACTATACTGGAACCGTAGTCATAAACTTCGCTCCCACTTATCCAACCTTTTTGATCATGCCCCTGATAGCTATGAATGTATATCCAGGTGAGAATAAAGTAGCCATCGATTTAGGGGGGGAGGACGAGATAACATATAGGATCCTAAATGGTAAAGCCCCCCAATCAGATGTCTTGGATGGTTCGACCCTTACTCCTAGAGGTTTAGCCGAGCTATATTATGACTGGAGGTCCAAAAAGATCAGCCGGGAGCTGGAAATTCAAGGTTTGACAGCTAGACTTCCCTCGTGAGAGGGGCCACGAGGTAACCCAGCTTCTGTTTTGGTCGGCATTGGACTATGCGTACTTGGGGAGAGTCGGACCCCTCTCATTCTCTCCCTCACTTGCTACAGATAGGACGGTCTTTCAAGTGAAGGACGAGGTCTCTCGTTCACCAGTGAAGTTACCTTCCTGGGTCACGTTCATATTCATTTCCTCGCCCCCCGCGGCTTTCTGTGCCGTTGCCGAGGCTCCTAACCTCACCCCTATTGGGGTTATCCTGGGGTCAGTAGGCTGGAGTTTCCTCAGGGCCTTGAGCCCCGTCAGCCG